>OJRQ01000071.1_pt1 | contig 108076 bp, 98 predicted proteins | sample 1599271 | NCBI WGS metagenome assembly OJRQ01 (sample SAMN03922533, study PRJEB24848) | human gut metagenome | isolation source: stool sample | host: Homo sapiens | place: Germany | collected 2010-05 | reverse complement strand
GCTGCATGATTAATATGTCTTCCAGCGTAATTTCATCATCAAACGTAACGTCGCCAAGCATATAGCGTTCGCCTGCCGGAGGTTCCGTCGGTTCCGGTTCTGTGGGTTGTGGCTCGGTTGGCTCCGGTTCTGTGGGTTGTGGCTCCGTCGGATTTGAATCTATATATTCCTGCCATTGACCGTTTTGATAAACCATGGAAAAGCCGTCAAGCACCATACCGGGCTCGTCTTGCGCGGGAATCTGCGGGCCGGAGTAGCCTGCGGTAAAGAGGACGTTGCCGTTTTCCAATTCTTCCGGAACTTCATATTCATAAAGGCCTTCGCTGTTTTGTGTCATAGCAACACCGGGCCATGCTGCGTTTTCCACAACGGTCGCACCGCTGTCGTTATACATATAACAGTATACGTTGTTCCAGTTTGTCTGGCTGTTGTCAAAATATACATAGGTGGAGGTGTTTAAAACCTTCGTAAATGTGTAGGTAGCGTCTGTGGTTGTTTCCCCGTCTGTTGCCGTAAGATTTACGCGGATTGACGTTCCCACCGGGACACCAGCGCCAATTGTAATTTGTGCGGTATCCGTATAGGTGATAATCTGGCCGTTATCGATTTGGTACGTACCGGAGGTTGCATTGGTAAGGCCCAGGGTAAGCGTAAGCGTTTCTGTTTTAAAATTACCGCCCTGCTTGGAGATTGTGTTTTTCGGCTCTGTTACGGCGTTATACACGACCGCGATACCGTCGCTTCCGACTGTTCCGCTGATCGTGCCGTTTGCTACGGTAAATATATTGCCGGTTATCTGGTCTGTATATGTACCCGAAGCCATCCTGTTTGCCTTTAAGCTGACAGAACCGCCGCCGTTGAGTTTGGAAATAACAACCCCGGTTGTGCCGCGCTCATTATAGGCGACACTGCCGCTGGAGGCCAGATATTCGCTTTGTCCGATAAAGTAGTTGTGGAATTTATTGACCTCTGCAACAGATTTGTCCTTCCAGGTTGTGTCTGTGCTGGCATCCCCCATCTTTGCAGCGGGGCGCGCAAAAAACAGCGCAGTTGCACCGTTGCGGGAGCCCACCATCGCCCAGGCCTGCTTGATTTTTGCATTGGAAATGCCGGACGTATTGCCGGAGCTGCCCATGTAGGTGTCGTGAGATTCCGCCCAGAGAACCACCTTGTTTGGCGCAGCGCCGATGCTGTAATATGAAGTAGCTGCACCGGAGGCGTTGCCGCTGTTTACATTGGCAAGAATGCCGTCGCCGGTGCGGTTGTCGGTTACGCTCATATATTGCGTATAATTGGAAATGGCGGTAGACGCAGTGTTTAGGATTTCCCCATAATAGAAAATATCCTTGCCGCCGGCATGGCTTTTGGAGCCGTTGATCACGGTCGGCCAGAACTGGCTGCCGCAGCCGCTGTCGTTTGGCAGTTCAATATGCTTGGCGGCATCAAACCGGAAACCGTCTGCGCCCAGGTCGATACAGGTGTTCAGAAGGCTTAAAACCATCTGCTGGATATCGCTGTTGCCTGTGTTGAGGTCCGGCTGGGTGATGGAGCCCTGCGTCATGTCGTAACGGCTGCCGTCGTTTGCCCAGATATTGTTGACATGCCAGTAGCTGTTGTTATTGCGAATGTTTGCATCGATCTGCGGGGAGCGGTTGCTTGCACTGTTGCCGGAACCGCTTGCGTCTGCCATGTGGTTTGCAACGATATCCACAATGATCTTTATGCCGTATTTTTCGGCTTCGTCGCACATGGCTTTAAATTCGGCTTTTGTGCCCAGCCAGGTGTTGCCGTCGCTGAAGCTTAAGGATATGGGTTGGTATAGCTTCCACCACTGGCCTTTTACGTCTGTGTAGCTTGCGCTGTAGTCTTTTGGCCTTTGCACAGGGGATGTTTGCACGCTGCTGTAGCCAGCCTGCGCAATGGCCTGCATATTGGCCTTAATGTTGTTGTAAGACCAGTTCCAGGCATGCAAAATTACACCGTCCTGGGTTTTTTCCGCAAGACCGTAGTCTGCTGCGGCGGTTGCTTCCGTCTGCTCCGGCGCCGCAGACACCGTTACAGCAGGAAGTGCGAACATGGCGATTGCCATGCATAGGGTAAGGATTAAACTGGTTGTTTTTTTCAAAATCATCGCTATTCCTCCATTATTTCAAGATAATCCTTATAAAAAAGTATATCATGAAAATATATTTGTTTTCAATTGCGCATATATGACAAAGATTTCTTTTTTTTCGTTACTTATCTCTATTTTTTAGCAGATAAAAACTTCCCGCATGCAAATGCATGCGGGAAGCCAATACAATAGAACGGTTTTTCAAAAAGATAAAGATAAGGATTTATCTTGGCATTTTATTTGCCTTTTACCGGATTGCCGGAAGGGCAATTATAGCATGCCGAGAGAATATGTCCGGCAAACGAAAAAGCTGTTTTACAAAAGCGTTTCAGTAACTGTAAAAGGGCTGTTCGTTAAAAAATTTTCCCAATTTCGTCGTTTATGGTAATTCTTGAAAAATATTGCTGGACGATAAGGATGTCGGCCAGATTAACCTCGCCGCTTCTGTTGACATCGGCGCTTAAGACCTGCAGCGGTGTGAACTGGACTTTATTTGAAAGATACATTTGCATATAAAGCACGTCGTCCAGCGAAATTTTTAAATCCCCGTTGCTGTCACCAAGCATATATTTTTCTCCTTCCGGGACGGTAGGCACGGTGGGGGTTGTTGGGTCGTCTTCATCGTCCGGGTCCGTGGGGGCGGTTGGGCGAATGGGATCCGAGCCGATATATTCTGCCCATTTCCCGTCCTGATAGATCATCGACGTGCCGGAAAGCTGCATGCCGGGTTCTTCCTGTCCGGGGATTTGCGGACCGTCCATACCAGCTGTGAACAGAACACAGCAGTTGTCTTCAAATTCTTCCGGGACCTCGTAGCTGTAAAGATTATCGTTTTCTTTTGTCATCAATTCACCAGGCCATGGCGCGTTTTCCGGAACTGCCGCGCTGGAAGAAAGAACCCTTGCAGTTGTGGACATTGTGTGGATGGCCATAGCGGCGGCATCCCAGGCGTTGGCGTTGTACTTGCCGTCTGTCTGGGTACCGTCAAGCCAATAGCCCTCGGCGCCAAGCGAAAGGTCGACCGTTTGCGCGCTGCCGTTATTAAATACAACGCTGGTTGCACCGGAGGGGATATCGATCTGATAATTTCCCTTACCTTCAAAATTGCTTTCAAACCACGTCATGTTGGAACCGGGCCATTCTGCGCCGCAGGTGCCGCTTTCGTTAAAGAAATAAGCGTTGACATTACCCCAGCCAAGGCTGTCTGTAAATTTGATCGTACCGGAAAAGCCCCCACCGCCGGTATTTCCGCCGGAATCGCCGCCCATGGCGGCGGCATCCCAGGCGTTGGCGTTGTACTTGCCGTCTGTCTGAGAACCGTCAAGCCAATAGCCCTCGGCACCAAGCGAAAGGTCGACCGTTTGCGCGCTGCCGTTATTAAATACAACGCTGGTTGCACCGGAGGGGATATCGATCTGATAATTTCCCTTACCTTCAAAATTGCTTTCAAACCACGTCATGTTGGAACCGGGCCATTCTGCGCCGCAGGTGCCGCTTTCGTTAAAGAAATAGGCGTTGACATTACCCCAGCCAAGGCTGTCTGTAAATTTAATGGTATTTGAAAAACCACCGCCGGTATTTCCGCCGGAATCGCCGCCGCCAATATCGTCTCCACCGCTGCTGCCGGTGTTTTTATAGATATAGCAGTAAACCTGGCTCCAGCCCTCCTGACTGTTGTCAAAATATACGCGGGTAACGGCGTTGGGATCTTTTTTAAAGAATGTGTAGGTTTCTTCTGTTGTGGCCGCACCATCAGTAGCTGTGACCTTCAGTGTGATTTCTGTGTTAACAGGTACGTTTTTTCCGATTGTGACCGTTGTATCGCCACGGTATGTTTGCACAGCGCCGTTATCGATTTGATACGTGCCGGAGGTGGCGTTGGAAAGGCCAAGGCTTACTTTGAGCGTATCTGTGCGGAACGTAAATTTACCGTCTTCCGGACTTACCGTATTTTTGGGCTCTGTGACCGCATTATATACAACGGCGATGCCCGTACTGCCAATTTGTCCTTTGATTTGTCCGCCCGAAACGGTAAACGTATTGCCGGAAATCTGGTCTGTGTATGTGCCGTCTTTCATTTTATTGGCTTTTACGTTTACAGAGGCGGAGTTACCGCTTACGTTTACCAAAACAACGCCGCTTGTACCGCGCTCGTTATAGGCAATACTGCCGCTGGAGGCCAGATATTCGGATTCTCCGCTAAAATAGTTGTGGAACTGGTTAACAGCGGTGACCTCTTTGCTTTTCCACTGGGTAGATTCGATGTTTCCAAGCGTGCCGCCGCGATATCCTCTTGAGCGTGCATAATAAAGTGCCGTTGCGCCGTTTCTTGAACCGACCATGGCCCACGCCTTGTTGATGTTTGCATCGCTTACGCCGGTTGATTCTCTTGATTCGTTGGAATAGGTGTCGTGCGATTCGGCCCACAAGACAATTTTGCTTGCGGATTGTCCCGTATTGTAATGCGGCGTTGCCGCGCCGGAGGCATTTCCGCCTGCCACAGCGCTGCGGATGTTATTGCCGGTTGTGTTGTCCGTAATGCTCATGTATTTTGTATAGGAGCCGTAGCTGCGGCCGCTTCCGGGAGTGTTGAGGATTTCGCCGTAGTTGTACAGCTCATCGTATGTTCCCTTTGAAGCGTAGTACGATTTTGCAGCGTTCAGCACATTGGGCCAGAACTGGCTGCCGTTTGCGCCGTCGTCCGGCGTTTCAATATGTTTTGCAGCGTCCCACCGGAACCCGTCGGCACCGTTATCTATGCATTCCTTGAGAAAAGAAATCACCCTGTTTTGCACTCTGCTGTCCTCTGTTCGGAGGTCTGGCATGCCAATCTGGCCTTTTACCACGTTATAAGCGTTTCCATCGTGTTGGTTTCCTTCGTTGTGGAACAGCCAGTTGTTTGCAATTTCGGGCTCATACTGGTATGCCCTGTCGCAAAGGTTCGTCCAGTCGGTTCTGTTTCCCAGATGGTTTGCGACAACGTCTACAATAATGCGGATTCCGTATTTATGAGCTTCATCGCACATTGCTTTAAAGTCCGCTTTATTGCCAAGCGCGCTTCCGCCGGTGTTGTCAATGGTAAAGCCGGCCGGCTGGTAAAATACCCACCAGTTTCCAACGCTTACATTCTTTGTGTTTTCCTTGGCAATCTGGATAGGTGACGTTTGGATTGCGGTGTAGCCGCTTTCCGCAATCGTTTTCATCTGTGCTTTGATGTTGTTGAACGACCAGTTCCAGGCGTGCAGGATAACACCTTCCTGAACGCTGTCTGCAAGGCCATAGTCCGCAGCAGCGGCGGGTTCGGTGTACTCCACGGCTGCGTTTACCGGCACAGCGGGGAGCACAAAGATGCTGACTGCCATGCAAAGCGTGACAATCAGACTAAGGGTTTTTTTCAAAATCATCATCATTCCTCCATTATTTCAAGATAAATCCTTATTTTTAGAATAGCATGTTTTATTTTGCATTTAAATTGATTATATTTACAAACTTTTTAGTTTTTATTAGTAAAAATCACTATAACTTATTATGTAAACACTTTTTTCTTATAGGGATTATTAAAAGCAAAATAAACAAATTTCTTTATAATAATACAAAATTCGCGCAGTAAAGCGGGTGAAAAACGCCTTTTTTATAAAAAAAGCGTTCCAGCTTTGGCTGGAACGCATAAAAATTATATAGGCAAAGATGGTTTACGAAAGCTTCTATTTAAAATCGTTTAGATAGGGCGTTTGTTTGATTACCAGCACCGCTGTTTTTAGCACCCTGTTTTGAAAAATCTGGTTTTCTTCTGTTGCAGAATTCGGTCATTACATCCCAATAGCGTTTGGGCATATGCGCCATACGGCATTTGGGATTATACCGTTCCTTTATAGCGATGGCATCGTAATATTCACACCAAAGGTCGCGGTACAGTTGTTCTTCTTTGTCCGGTGCTTCCATTACAAAAGAATCGACCGGTACAATGGCCGCCTGTCCGGGCCGGTAGACCAACGCCATACCGTGTGTTGCATCGTAGATCAGGAAAGCTTCCCCGGAGTACCGGTCTGTAAAATGCGGCGCGATAAGCGGAAGCACCTGGTTGCGCGGCCGGATTATGCTTGCCAGGACCTGTCCGGATGCGGAGAAACGGATAAACTGCTTATATCTGTGGCTTTCGTTTAACAAATGCCGCTGGGCTTTTAGTAAGATGGAGACGGTATCGTCTGCAAGGCAGCGCAGTATATCGGCTCCTATGGAAAAGCCCTGCTGCAGAAATTGAAGCATGTAAAGCTCTTTTTGTTCTAAAAAGCTTAAATAGACGTTTTCCACCAGCCAGAGGGCTTCGCGCGATAGTTTCTGACAGATGCCGCGGCGTACGCGCCCTGCCTTTTTTAAATCTGTGTGAATGGAGCGGACAGGCCCGAGCGTAAGCTGCGGCGCGTGCATGGCGTGTATGCCAAGCGGCGTTTCCTTTTTTTGAAAGCTTTCAAATACGCAACAAAAAAAGCCGTCCAGCGTGCCGTCATATTCATACGTTACGTTCCCGCATGCAAACATGCGCAGGCCTCCTCTATCTCAGAGCTGTTTTTAGGGAAGAGGCTGAGCTGTTCATGCTGCACAGGCAGCTGCCGGCGCATGAGGTCCAGCCCCTGCTGGGAAATGAGGCTGCGCAAAATGCTGTCCTGCGTGACGCGCAGGCCTTCATTGCATTTACCGCCTACGGTAATAAAGTACTGCGCCCGTTTAAGCACAACGCCCATTTTTTTCAGACCGCTGTAGCTTAAAGGAGCGGCTTTCCGGGCGGTTATGATTCGTTTGGCGCTTGTAACGCCGATCCCCGGTACGCGCAGCAGTTCCCTGTACGGTGCGCGTGTTACTTCGATAGGGTACTGTTCCATATGGTTGAGTGCCCAGTTGCATTTGGGGTCGACCAGCGGGTTTAAGCTTTGGTGGCGTTCGTCAAGCAGCTCGTCTGCCTCAAAGCCGTAATAACGCAATAGCCAGTCGGCCTGATAAAGGCGGTGCTCCCGCAAAAGCGGCGGCGGCGTGCCGGCGGCGGGGAGCAGAGGATTGGAGGAGACCGGCATATAAGCAGAGAAAAACACGCGTTTGAGCTGGTACTTTTTATAAAGCGCGCTGCTCAGTTTTAAAATTTGATAATCGGTGTCCGGCGTAGCGCCGATGATCATCTGCGTGCTTTGTCCGGCCGGGGCAAAACGCGGCGCATGGCGGTATTGTGCCAGCTCATGCTTGTTTTCACGCAGTCTGCCGCTGATAAAGCCCATAGGGGTTAAAATGGAATTTTTGGATTTGTCGGGCGCCAGCAGGCGCAAGCTTTTCTGGCTTGGCAGCTCAATATTGACGCTCATACGGTCAACCAGCATCCCCAGCCGGGTCAGCAGCGCCTGATCTGCGCCGGGAATGGCTTTTGCATGGATGTAGCCGTAAAAGTGGTAGGTATGCCGCAAAAGCTCAACCGTTTTTATGAGCTGTTCGCAGGTGTAGTCGGGGCTTTTTATTACGCCGGAGCTTAAAAAGAGGCCTTCTATATAATTGCGCCGGTAAAACTGTATGGTAAGCTCGGCCAGCTCGCGCGGCGTGAAAGCGGCGCGCGGAAGATCGTTACTGCGCCGGTTGATGCAGTAAGCGCAGTCATAAATGCAAATATTGGTCATGAGCACTTTAAGCAGAGACACGCAGCGTCCGTCGGCAGAAAAGGTATGGCAAATGCCGCAGCCGGCGGCATTGCCTATGCCGCGCCGCCCGTTTTTTCTGTTGATTCCACTGGAGGTGCAGGCTACGTCGTACTTGGCGCTGTCGGTTAAAATCTTAAGCTTATCGAGCAGTTCCAACTTACATCCCTCCTGACATGTTTTAGTATACACCAGAACAAATGTTTTCGTCAAGAAAAATCGAACAAATGTTTAAATTTGGGCGAGGTAAAAGTAAGAAGCATGGCGTTATCAAAGTTTGTACAAACAAAGGGGCTTCTATTTTTTTGTTGCAGGCGCGGTAGATCGTATGGTACAATAAAAACACATTTACGAGGAAATGGGGGTTCTGTATGAGGAGACGGCTTGTTGCAGTTTTTTTGTCTGTATGTGTGGTATGCTTTCTGACTGCGGCCGGTTGTATGGGAGCAGGTGCTTTGCAGGCAAGACCGCTTGATGTGGGCAATTACAATGATTACGGCGGCGGCAACTATGGCGGCGGTTACGATGGCGGAAATTACGGCGGAGATTACGGCGGCGGAGTGATTTTCTTTGGAGGGGATGACGATGGCGACGGCTCCGGCGGAGGCGGCGGGATTGGTATAGTTGTGGCCATATTTGTCTTGCTGGTTGTGCTGATCCTTGTATTTGACAAGATGAAAAAGGCAAAGCGCCCGCCTGAAGGATCGGGCAGTATACCGGTGCAGCAGCCGCAAAACCACGAGGCAAGCATAATACCTGCGATTACGCAAATTGACCCGAACTTCAGCAACGATAAATTTATAGCGTGGACCAAGGAAGTGTTTATTACGCTGCAGCAGGCGTGGACGGCGCGTGACTGGTCAAAAATTCGCCCGTTTGAAAAGGAAGAGCTTTTCCGGCAGCATGAGATGCAGCTGCAGGAATATATCAATTTAAAGCGGATTAATAGGATTGAGCGAATTAACATCCGGCAGGCATATTTACACAAATATGTGCGCGACAGCCAATACGAATACCTGACGGTATACATGTCTACGCGTATGGTAGACTATATTATAGACGAACAGACCCGCAAGGTTCTAAAGGGAGACCCCAATACAGATTGTTATTTGGATTATGTGCTTACGTTTATGCGTAAAACAGGGGTAAAAACAAAGGATGCGGCCAGCACCGCCGTTTCCAGGTCGTGTCCGCACTGTGGCGCGCCGATGCAGGTTACAAGCGCAGGCAAGTGTGAATATTGTGGCAGTATTATTACCACCGGTGAATTTGATTGGGTGCTTGCAGAAATGGACGCAGTCAAACCGGGGATCCACATAGATAATACAGGCGTTATCATTCAGGATAGCGGCACGCAGAGTAAAGAAGGCGAAAACAACGGCGATACGCCGCAGTAAACAAGGATTGTTTCCATATGGCGATCAGGCGCATTTGGCGGAAGCATTCGCCAAATGCGTTTTCCATAAAAATGAAAAAAGGAAAGGATAGGGGAATATGCATATAAAAGATAAATTTCGCAAAGGGAAAACAGTCTTTTCTTTTGAGATTTTCCCACCAAAAAAAACAAGCCCGATTGAAACCATATACAACACATTGGAGCAGTTGGGCGATTTAAAGCCTGATTTTATCAGCGTAACCTATAGCGCAGGAGGCGGGGGCGCTGCGCAGACAAGCTGCGAGATTGCTTCGCGGATTAAAAATACTTATGGAATAGAAGCTATGGCGCACTTGACTTGTCTGAACAATTCAAAAGAAGAGGTTCGGGCAATTTTGCAGGAACTGCGGGACAACCATATTGAAAATATTTTGGCTTTGCGCGGCGACAGAAACCCGGACGTGCCGCCGAAAATGGATTTCTGCCATGCAAGCGATCTGGTGCGGTTTATCCGGGAATGCGACCCGGGTTTTGGAATTTCGGGCGCATGCTACCCGGAGGTACATATGGAGTCAAAGGATGGGGTTGAAGACATTCTGAACCTGCGCAAAAAAGTGGAAATGGGTGCGCAGCACCTGATCACACAACTGTTTTTTGACAACCAGAGCTTTTACCGCTTTCGTGAGCGATGCCAGATTGCAGGGATCAACGTGCCGATAGAGGCAGGCATTATGCCGGTAGTCAACAGAAAACAGATCGAGCGCATGGTGTCTATCAGCGGTGCAAGCCTGCCTGTAAAATTTACGAAAATTATGCAGAAATATGGGGAAAACCCGGAAGCCATGCGCGACGCCGGAATTGCCTATGCAGTTGACCAGATTGTAGACCTGATTTCCAACGGCGTTGACGGCATACATCTGTATACCATGAACAACCCATATGTTGCAAGGCGCATTAGTGAAAGCATAAAGACACTGCTTTAAATTTGTTTGTTGGGAGCCGATAGGATTGATCAAGCTGGAAGGCCTGGACCATACAGAGGCGTTGCGGTATTTGGGTATGCAGGGAAAAACGCCCGATGCAGCTACGGCGCGCCTGTTGGAAGACTGTGAAAAAGAGCTGCTTGCTGCAGTGAAGCCCGCATATATTTACCATTGTTTTGAGATTACGCATACACTAGGCGGCGTGGCGCTTGCAGGCTGCGGGCTGCTACTTACCGGAAAAGAGATATACAGCCATCTGGAAGGCTGTGAGAAGGCGGTTTTACTGTGCGCGACGGTTTCCGCCGGGGTAGACGGGCTGATCCGCAAAGCGCAGGTGGAAGACATGGCAAGGGCGGTTGTATTGGATGCGTTGGCAAGCGTTGCGGTGGAACAGCTGTGCCAGAAGCTGGAAGAGCAGATTGGCTGCGATTTTGCGCAGTATTATAAAACCTGGCGGTTCAGCCCCGGGTACGGCGACTTACCCATTGAACTGCAGCGGGACTTTTTAAACGTGCTGGACGCACCGCGCAAAATCGGCGTTTGCACAAGCGAAAGCTGTATGCTCACGCCGGCAAAATCGGTAACAGCCGTGATCGGGCTTTCCAGAGAAGAGATCAAGAAAAAAAGGCGCAGCTGCGCAGACTGTACCATGCGGGAGCGCTGCGCATTCAGAAAGGCAGGCGAGCGCTGTGTTTAAAACACTTTTGGAAAGCGGCGGCTATATTATGCTTGACGGGGCTATGGGAACAATGCTCCAGGCAAAGGGGCTTAAGGCCGGGGAGATGCCGGAGCTGCTGTCTTTGACCCATGCCGATACAATTGTGCAGATCCACAAGGAATATATACAGGCAGGCGCGCAGGTGGTCTATACCAATACCTTCGGTGCAAACCGCTATAAGCTTTCCGACTATAAGGCAAGCGTGCAGCAGGTTATAGGTGCGGCGGTGGAAAACGCCCGGCGCGCCTGTGAAGGGACAAACACGCTTGTGGCACTGGATATAGGTCCTGTGGGCAAGCTGCTGGAGCCAAACGGCACGCTTGCTTTTGAGCAGGCATACGATATTTTTAAGGAGCAGGTGTTGGCCGGGCAGGGCGCAGATTTGATTGTATTGGAAACGATGACCGACCTGTACGAGCTTAAGGCCGCGCTGCTTGCTGTAAAGGAAAACAGCGCGCTGCCGGTTATGTGTACGATGACATTTGAGCAGAATATGCGTACATTTACAGGCTGTTCTGTGCCGGCTATGGCACTTACGCTTTCCGGACTGGGGGCAGATGCCATAGGCGTTAACTGTTCGCTGGGGCCGGATGAACTGTACCCGATTGTAGAAGAGCTTGTAAAATGGACAAAGCTTCCAATTGCGGTCAAGCCCAACGCCGGGCTGCCCGACCCCGTGACAAACCAATATAACGTAACGCCGCAGGACTTTGCGGAAAGCATACGCCGCCTTTTGCCGCTGGGCGTGCAGGTTGTGGGTGGGTGCTGCGGCACAACGCCGGAATATATGCGCCAGGTGAAGAAAGCGCTTTGTGGCCATGCGCCTGTAAAAAGGCGGGTGCAAGTCCCACATGCTGTGTGCAGCGCGGCAAAGACAGTGCGCACAGATTGCCCGAGGATTGTGGGAGAGCGAATCAATCCCACCGGGAAAAAGCGCTTTAAAGAGGCGCTGAAAAACAACGACATGGACTATATTTTGGCACAGGCCATTGAGCAGGTGCGCGCAGGCGCAGAAATTTTGGATGTAAACGTAGGCCTGCCGGAGGTCGACGAAAAAAATATGATGGTCAAAGCAGTCAAAGCGTTGCAGAGCGTGACAGACGCGCCGCTGCAGATTGATTCGACTAACCCGCAGGTTTTACAAGCGGCATTGCGCGTATATAATGGTAAGCCGGTGGTCAATTCTGTCAATGGGGAGGAAAAGTCGCTTTGTACAGTGCTGCCGCTTGTAAAAAAATATGGTGCGGCGGTGATAGGACTGACGCTGGATGAAAACGGGATTCCCCAAACGGCGCAGGGACGCTTTGCAATAGCAAAGCGTATTGTAGACCGAGCGTGCGCGCTGGGCATTGAAAAGGGCGATATTTTTATTGACTGTTTAACGCTTACGGCTTCTGCTGAGCAGGAAGGCGCCATGCAGACGCTCTTGGCGCTTAAGCGTGTAAAGGAGGAGCTGGGTGTAAAGACAGCGCTTGGCGTTTCGAATATATCGTTTGGGCTGCCGAACAGAGAGCTGGTAAACGCAACGTTTCTGGCAATGGCGCTGCAAAACGGGCTGGACCTGCCGATTATCAATCCAAATGCCGCTGCAATGACAGGCGCAGTGCGCGCCTACAGGCTGCTTGCAAATATAGACCGAAACGCCGCGGAGTTTATCGCTGCGTATAACAAAGACAAAATTGAACAGGAAAAGAAAGTGGAGGATTCTGGCGAAATAGACCTTCCGTACGCAATAGAAAACGGCCTGAAGGGTGACTGCGCCCGCCTGACGCAAAAGCTTTTGGAAACAACCGGCGCGATGGATATTGTAAACGGCATTTTGATCCCCGCGCTGGACAAAACAGGCGTGCAGTTTGAACAGGGAAAGATTTTTCTGCCGCAGTTGATTCAAAGTGCAACAGCGGCGCAGAGCTGCTTTGAGGTGATTAAAAAAAAGCTGGCGGACGACAAAGGCACGCCCGTCAGTAAGGGAAAGATTGTGCTTGCCACCGTAAAGGGCGACATACACGACATTGGAAAAAATATTGTGAAGGTTTTGCTTGAAAATTACGGCTATACAGTTTTAGACCTGGGAAAGGACGTGCCGCCTCAAGCGGTATTGGAAGCGGTGCGTGCAAACAAGGTGCGGCTGGTGGGCTTATCTGCATTGATGACGACCACGCTGTGTTCGATGGAGGACACCATTGCATTGCTTAAGAAAAGCGGCTGTAGCTGTAAGGTGATGGTGGGCGGCGCGGTGCTTACCGCAGAATACGCACAAAAGATCGGTGCAGATTATTATTGCAGGGATGCAAAGGAAAGCGTAGACACAGCGCGTCTGGTTTTAGGCTGAATAAAAAACGAAAGAGGGTAACACCATTTTAAAGTGCTGCCCTCTTTAAGATCTATGCAGGCTAAAATAAAACAAAGCAGCTTCTTATCAAAGGATAAGAAGCTGCTTTTTACAGAGCTAAAACTATTTTTGATCAGCAGAAGTAAACGTCCATTCTGTTGCCTTCCAGTTCGCCGTTTACAACAAAATACGCGGCGTTCTCCTCCGGCTTTACGTAAACCTCAAGCGTTTTGATAGCGTCCTTGCCGCCCTGCGCCTTATAGGTTGCTTCTACGTTCTTAACAATCTCTTCCGCAGCGACTTTAACGCCGTTGAATTCAATAAACAAAGAAACTTCTGCAGCCTTCTTTGCAGGTGCCTTTTTTGCCGCCGTTGTCTTTGCGGCCGCCGTTTTTGTAGCCGTTGTCTTTGCAGCGGTTGCTTTTTTAGCGGCTGTCGTCGTTTTTGCAGCTGCAGCCTTGGGGGCTTCTGCTGCCTTTGGAGCAGTTGTTTTTCCTTCTGTTACTTTTGCGGCAGCGGCCTTTGTCTCCGTTGCCTTTGCAGGGGTTGTCTTCTTTGCCTGTGCCATCTTAACATACCTTCTTTCAGAATATAAAAATCGCAATTTAAGCTTTTTTAATATGCGGCTTTACCACGCAGCTATTATATACCGCTTTTTTTATTCTGTCAAACAAATGGCGGTTTAATCGCAATTTTTCTGTTTCTGTAACAATTTTTCAGCATGAGATGGAAGGTTATTAATCATATATCACAACAAATGCTGTGCTTTACGCGGTCGTTGACTTCCGCCCTTTTTGCGTTGTTAAAGCGGTCTACCGTACCGACCAGATAGCCGGTGATCCGGCGAATGCGTTCAATCGGAACCGTTTCAAAATGGCAGGTGAGATCGACGTATTCCCCGTCCAGGTGAATATCCATTGCCTCTATCTTTCTGCCGGGATATTTCTTTTGGCTGTGGTCAATGTACAGGTCAATCTCTTTCTGCGAAAGCTCGCCGCCTGTTACGTTTACTGCAATCATACTTTTTCCTCCTCTTTTTAAAATCAATATATTGCGTTTTGAGTCCATTATATAACAATATTTTGTTGTTTTCAAGTCTATTTTATAAAAACAGGAATAATTTTTATTTTTGTTGAAAAATGTCCGGTTGACGCTTGCCAAAAGGGTATGTTATAAATAAGGTAGCTGCTGTGCATGTAAGCAGCGGCACAAGAAAGGAAGACAAGGGGAATCCCCGGACAAAGAAAAAAGAAACAGCGGTGTACGCGGAAAAAAGGAGGAATGCACCATGCCAAAAAGCCCAAATCAGAAATTAAAACTTTTATACCTGCTGAAAATTTTGCAGGAAAGAACCGACGACGAGCACGCCATTACACTGGCGCAGATTTTGCAGGAGCTGCAGGCTTACGGAATAACGGCGGAACGGAAAAGTATTTACGATGACCTGGAAGCGCTGCGCGTTTACGGTATAGATGTGGAAATGCGCAAGGGAAAAGGCTATGCGTATTATATTGCAAACCGTACCTTTGAGCTGCCGGAGCTGAAGCTTTTGGTGGACGCTGTGCAGGCCTCTAAATTTATTACGCATAAAAAATCAAACGAGCTGATCAAAAAGGTAGAGGGTCTTGCAAGCACGTACCAGGCAGGACAGCTGCAAAGACAAGTTGTTGTGGCAAACCGCGTTAAAACTATGAATGAAAGCATTTACTATAATGTGGACAAGCTGCATGCGGCCATTTCACAGGGAAAACAGGTTACTTTTTATTACTTTGAATGGGCTGTGTCGTTTACGACCAAGGACAAGCTGAAAAAGCGTTACCGCAAAAACGGCGAAAAATACATTGTAAGTCCATGGGCACTAACATGGGATGATGAAAACTATTATTTAGTAGGTTATGACAGCGCGGCAAAGAAAATGAAGCATTACCGCGTGGACAAAATGCAGTCGATTGAAATTACGCAGGACGACCGCGACGGGCAACGCGTGTTTGACAAATTTGACATAGCGGAATATGTAAAAAAGACGTTTGGCATGTTTGGCGGAGAGGAAGAGCAGGTCAAGCTGCGTTTTAAAAATGATAAAATCGGTGTGGTGGTAGATCGCTTTGGAAGGGATGTTTTTCTAACGCAGGATGGACACGACGCTTTTGTGATCCAGGTTAAGGTTATAACCAGCCCGCAGTTTTATGCATGGCTGTTTGCTCTGGGGGAGGATGTGCAGATCCTTTCCCCGCAAAGTGTGGTCAAGCAGTTTAAAAAGCAGATGAAAAAGACGATGAAGCAGTATAAGTAGGAGACTTCCTTATAGACCGTTTTATAGTACAGGTTATGTGCTATCATAACGGTAAAGGGGGGAGAACCATGCTGGAGGCATGTCTGTTTCTGTTTATAATCAAAGCAGTGGACGAAATTCTAAAAATGATGAAAAAGCACAGGCGTTCTACGGGTGTATACCGCAAAAGAAGAACGCTTGGATAAAAGAGAAGCAATATGTAAATAGGCGCGCCGCATATTTGTGCGGCGCGCCTGTTTGTAAAGAGAATTTTTCTTGCCTGTGCCCGGCTGCGGTGGTATGATAGCTTTGAAAAATAAAAGGAGGCGTCTGTATGAAAGCGGTAATTTTGTATACAACAAAAACGGGAACGGTACAAAAGTGTGTACAAAGGCTTAAGGACCTGCTTGATGCCGATGCAATAGATCTTTCTCAGCACGGCTGTGAGCTGTCTGCTTACGATACTGTGATTTTGGGCGGAAGTATACGTATGGGGCGTGTGCAAAAGCCGTTGCGCCGGTTTATGGCTGCAAACGAAGCTGCGCTTACACAGAAAAGGTTGGGGCTGTTTTTATGCAGTGCTTTTACGGACCAGACAAACATGGAAAGCTATTTTAAAGCAAATTTTCCACAAAGCCTGCGCATGCACGCGCTTATCTGCGCCGGCTTTGGAGGCGAGTTGGAGCCCGCTTGTTTGAAGGGGATGGACAGGCTGGTTGCCGGGATGGTTGCAAAGCTGCAGGGAGGAATTTCCGTACAGGTGGATGATACGGCCATTGTACACTTTGCGCAGAAAATGCAGGCAAAAGATGATGAACCCCAAAAGGGGCAGAGCTGTTTGTGAGTCCAGCTGGGTAACACTTAAAACAGCGCTTGCATTTTGCGTATTGACCGCTGGGGAAATTTGGGCCGAAACCAAAACAGCCGGATGCAAGCGGAAATGGAGATGAAGGCATTTGATTACCTTTGAGCAGGTGCGAAAAAGCGAAGAGATCCGTACGTATATTGAGAAAGCAGACGAATCACTGATTGCAATGGGGTATACCGAGCACAGCTATGCCCATGTAACAAAAGTGGCGGCTACAGCACGCTATATTCTGCTGACACTGGGCTACCCGGAGCGCGAGGCCGAGCTTGCGCAGATTGCTGGTTTTTTGCATGATATTGGAAACGTTGTCAACCGTGTGGACCATGCGCAAAGCGGCGCTGTTATGGCTTTTAGAATTTTGGACCATATGAACGCAAGTCCGCAGGATATAGCGACCATTATCACGGCGATCGGCAACCATGACGAGGGAACAGCTTATGCAGTCAACCCGGTATGCGCAGCGTTGATTTTGGCGGATAAGAGTGACGTGCGCCGCTCCCGTGTACGAAACAGCGACATTGCGACCTTCGACATACACGACAGGGTGAATTACTCTGTTGTGGAATCCAGGCTCAACATCAACGAGGCGTGTACGGAAATTGAGCTGCGCCTGAAAATTGATACGCAGGTTTGTTCGGTAATGAACTATTTTGAAATTTTTTTAAACCGCATGGTACTTTGCCGGAAAGCTGCACAGCGGCTGCAATTGAAATTTAAGCTGGTCATCAATGAGCAGCAGCTTTTGTAGGGCGGGTATCAACATGCCAAAAGGGTGCGCAGCGCGGTGACAGACAGGTGTATAAACGAGAGAAAGTTGTGTTTTTGTAATGCATGCAGAACTTATCCATAGAAAACCATTAAGATTTGGAGGATGCAAATGAAATATATTCAGATCAGGCAATGGCTGACAGCGCTGCTGTTGCTTGTGGCGGCGCTGGTTTTTACAGGTTGCCATACGGAAGACGGCGTACAGCCGCATAGCAGCCAGACAACTGTGGAAGAGAGCGCACAAACGCAGCATGAGCAGGAGAATATTTCCCAAGAGAAAGGCCGGCCGTCCAGCGGCGCGCAGAGTGAAGCTTCTGCGTCTGCAAGCGAGCAGGAAAACACGCCGGTACAGCAGGCCCTTACAGGCGTATGGTCGCCCGTGTCTGCTACAGTGGATGGGCAAGATGCGCCGCAGGTTGCCTTAAACAGCGGTGTTTCGTACCGTTTTGCAGCAGATGGAAGCTTTACCATGCTGATCCATGGGCAAAGCGCAGGAACGGGAACCTATACGGTAAATGGAAAAGAGATCATCTGTGAAATGGATGGAGCGACCCAAACGTTTGCCTATCGGGATGGTACGCTTCGCACGCAATATAACGGAGGCAGCGGTTTGGTGATTACCGTGTATGAAAAAACAGGCAGCTAAAAAAGAAAGAGAAACCGCGCAGGCGCCTACCTTTTGGTAGGCGCCTGCGTATTTAAAAATCTATGCGAAAAAAGCTTACCAGATGCCAAGGGCATGCTGCATAAAAAGGCTGACCGCCGTAATGGCGACCCAACAGCAAAAACCCATAAAAATGGGTTTTCCGCCGGTTTTTATAAGCTTGACAATATTGGTGTTCAGACCGATTGCCGCCATCGCCATAATAATCAGAAATTTAGACAGCTCTTTAAACGGCTGAAAGAAAGCAGCACTGACACCGGCGGATATACAGACTGTTGTAATCACAGAGGCAAAAATAAAAAACAGAATAAAAAGGGGGAATACCTTTTTTAAATGGAAATCGTTTTTTTGCATATGCCCGGCTTTTTTTGCCTGGGCCGTGCGCCACAGCGCTAAGATAAGGGTAATGGGAATTATCGCCAGTGTGCGGGTTAGTTTGACGATTGTGGCCTGCTCCAGAGTGTTTGCACCGGGGTGCATGCCATCCCAGGCAGAGGCGGCGGCGGTAACGGAGGAGGTGTCGTTGACGGCTGTGCCGGCAAACAGGCCAAAGCCTTCGTTGGAAAGGCCAAACATGCCGCCCAATGTGGGAAAGACTAAGGCTGCGATTACGTTAAACAGAAAAATGACCGATATGGACTGTGCAATTTCTTCGTCGTCTGCACCGATGACAGGCGCAGTTGCCGCAATGGCGGAACCGCCGCAGATAGAGGAGCCAACGCCGACCAAAACGGAAATATTTGCCGACGTGCGCATAAGCTTATAAAGCAGAAACGACATGAGCAAGGAGGTGGAGATGGTAGAGATGATGATCGGAAGCGAGGAAGCTCCTACCCGGGCGATTTCAGAAAGGTTCAAACCAAAGCCCAGCAGAATGACGGCAAGCTGCAAAATTTTTTTTGAGGTGTAAGTGATACCGGCTTGTGTGGCTGTTTTTTGCTTGTAAAACAGCGCAATAACCATACCGGCCAGAATCGCGAATACCGGGCCGCCGACAATGGGAAGTACCATACCCAGAAGCCAACAGGGAATGGCGATGATAAGGCAAAGCAAAAAACCGGGGCCAAGTTTTTGTATGGTGTGCATATGCAATCCCTCCTGATAAAATTCCATGCATTTCCTTTTTCTTTTTTACCCTATCATACAGCTTTCTTGACATTATGTAAAATTATGATTCTTTATTTTACCATAATTTTATGTTATGCTTATACCGGGAGGGTTGTTTATGCTCGATTTTCGTATAGAAACCTTTTTAGAAGTATGCAGAACCATGAATTTTACAAAAGCAGCAAAGCGGCTGCATATTACACAGCCGGCCGTTTCGCAGCATATACGCGCGCTGGAACGACAATATAAGACAAAGCTGTTTGCGTATGCGGGTAAACAGCTTTGTCTGACGGAAGTGGGACGCATGGTTTTGCAGACTGCCACCACAATGCACCATGACGCGCGGCGCTTGCAGGATGCAGTTGCGCAGCTTGCGTCCAGCCGACGGATATGCTTTGGGGCTACGCTGACAATTGGGGAATATATTATGCCGGGGCCGCTGCTCCGTCTGCTGGAGCGTGAGCCGGATACCCGGCTTTGTATGATGGTGGCTAATACGTCGGAGCTTTTGCAGCTGCTCGATCAGGGGGAAATTGACTTTGCAATTGTGGAGGGCTTTTTCCAAAAACAGGCGTATGAAAGCCTGATTTATCGCACAGAAAAATATTTGGCGGTCTGCGCGCCCGGGTATGCGCATTGCAATACCGTGCAAAAGCTTGAGGACCTGCTGGAACAACGGCTTTTGGTTCGGGAACCGGGTTCCGGTACGCGTGAGGTACTGCAGCGTGCGCTGGAGGAGCGCAACCTGACAGTAGAAGATTTTCGGCTGCTGACAGAGCTGGGCAGTTTGAATACCATAAAATCTATGGTATGCGCAGGGGTTGGGATTTCCTTTTTTTATCAGCCTGTGGTGCAAGCCGAGCTGGATGCGGGACGTTTGGTGGAAATTCCGTTAAAGGATTTTTCCGTTACGCACGATTTTACCTTTTTGTGGCGAAAAGGAAGTGTTTTTGCCCCCTACTACCGTCATGTGTTTGACCTTATGCAGCAGGCGTCTTCTGCACCGCTGCAAAAAAAGACTTGACAGAAACTGTAAATAGGGCTGCTTTTGCACCAGCGGGCAGCTGTGCTGTATACGCTGGCGTTACTGCAACGGGATGAATTGTTGTAATGTATGGAAAAGAGGTATTGCATTTACACATGGAAAGAAAGGGTACAGGCAAAATCTTTGTCCATCTAAAATGGCCCGGAAGGCCTGTGCTTTTTTACAGCTTCATATCAAGATAGACCATATCAACAAGCTGCCTGCCGCCTTCGAAGATAAGGTGGTCATAGTTGTCTGTAAAAAAGTTCTTTACGCGAAAGGCTTTGCAAAAGCCGCATTTTTCATAAAACGAAATAGTCAGCGGGCTGTCGCCGGTCCCTACCCGCAAAATGCGGTACGATTTTTTATAACGCTGCGCAATGTAGCGGACCATAGCCTTTCCGTATCCTTTTCTTTGCCAGGCGGGCTCTACCGCAAGATTTTTGATTTCTGCAATGCCGTTTCCTTCGTCGGTGACAACACAGACAGCCTTAATGCCTTTATCATTTAAAGCATACAAAGTTCCGCGCGACAGGTAACGGTCGATCATGCTTTCCTGCTCGTCGGCAAGCAGCAGCAGTTTGAGAAACTGCTTTTTGTTCTGTTTAATCTGATATATTTCCATTTGGTTTCCTCGCAATATGCATGTGGTTTTCGTGGGATTTGCTTATTTTGCAATGGTTTGCCGGCCTTTGAAAGACAGCTGTGCGGTATTAAAAAGGGACGCCTGGCAGGCGTCCCTTTTTGAAAGCGATTTGTTTAAGCGGCATCTGTGGCGGCTTGTGTGGATGCTTCGTCCTTTTCCCTTGCAGGGGTTTCCCGCTGAATTGCACTGTCGGAGAAGAGCACCAGAAGGGTCTGCTCATCGACCGTGCCGTCTGTCCCGTCCAGACCGTTATTTTCTTTAAATTCCCGTACGACGGCTTCTGTGGTTTCTCCAAAATAACCGGTGATTTCGTCCAGCGGCCAGTAGTCCAGATCGTCCAGGCGCTGCTGCACGGCAAGAACGTATCCGCGCTTACCGTCTTCGTTATCATCGGGATCGTCTGATCCGTCGCCGAGGGTAAAGGTCAGGCCTTCCTGCAGCGTAATGCCGTACTGGTCCGCTACACTACCGTCTGCGCTGGTCTGTCCGCTGCGCAAAGAGGGATAAATAGCTTCTGCCATCAGCTTTGCGGCCTCCAGCGCACCGGAACCCTGCCGCGTTATAAGGCTCGAGGGGATTTCTACGATCTTACCGCGCTTATAGGCGGTAAGTTCTTTGTAATCGTCGTTTTGGGCAAGCTGTTCTTTCAGACCCTCGGAGCAGAAAATATATTTGGGATCCTGTTGTGTAAGAATGGCAAAATCCAGTGTGCCGCCTGTCAGGTCGGAAGCAATATTGACAGCTCCCGCATCCTGGAACAGCTCGTTTGCAAACATATCGCCGGTAACGGCGCTGCCTTCTATATTGAACAGATAGCAGGCGGTATTGACAACGCTGACCTCCGGTATGCGGCGCGCGTTGTCGTCCAAGGAGGTCAGAATACCGTTGGCGGCGTTTTCACCAACCGTTGTGCCTGTAATATTGCCGCCCATGACGGCGCCGATCTTTTGATACATAGACGTCAGTTCTTCCCTTGTCTGGGCTAAGACCATACGAAGGACGGTAATGCCTGCGTCTTCAAATATGGAAAGCTTTTCTGCGGAGAGAGTCTCGTCCGCAAAGATGATATCGGGCGCTATTTGGATCACAGTGCTTGCGTCCGGGTCGCTCTTGCTGCCCACGGATTGCACAGATTCCAGCACGCTTTGCGTGCACGCATCGGAACGGCCCTTGATTTTGGACTGATATCCGCATGCGATCAGCATGTCGGCGATGCTGTCAGACAGTGTGATCACGCTTTGAGGAGACTGTGTGATTACGCTGTGGGCGATGGTTACGGGATATTCCTTTTGGCCGTCGACTGTACTGCATGCCGCAAGAGAAAGCAGCAGGCATGCGATCAGGCATATAGCTACCATTTTTTTAACCATTTTCTGTGACCTCCGTATTGTTATTGTGCGTAAATTGCGCGTCTATAAACTGTCTGGCGCAGCGCGGTGAGCGTCCGCCGCGCATAAGCGCCCAGCGCTCTGCGTTGGCAAGCAGCGTTTGTGTGTCTGTTTGCAGCCCCCGCTGCTGTGCAAGCGCCAAAACAATATCCAGATACCGCTGTTTATCGGGGACGGAAAAATTGACTGAAAGACCAAACCGGTCGGAAAGGGACAAGCTTTCCTGTATGGAATCGTTGCGGTGCATATCGTCGCCATCGCGGTCGGAAAAGCTTTCTTTTATAAGGTGGCGGCGGTTGGATGTGGCGTAAATCAACGCGTTCTTCGGACGTGCCGCAAGACCGCCTTCCAAAACCGCCTTGAGCGACGCGTAGCGGTCATCCTGCTTTTGAAAGGATAAATCGTCAATATAAATGATAAATTTCATCGGGACACAGGCGATCCTGTCGACCAGCAGCGGAAAATCGTGTAAAGCTTCTTTGGGTATTTCCACAATCCGCAAGCCCTGCGTGCAATAGCGGTTGACAATTGCTTTGACAGTGGAGGATTTTCCGGTTCCCTTGTCGCCGTACAGCAGGCAATTATTGGCACTCAGGCCGTTTAAAAAGGCCAGGGTGTTGTCCAAAACAAGACCGCGCTGGTGTTCATAGCCCTTGAGGTCATCAAGCGTTATGCTGTCTGGGTGCTTTACGGGAAGGATCCCGCCGTCACGCCAAATAAAGGCCTTATAGCGCGCAAAAAGCCCGCACCCGTTTGCATAGTGAAATGCAGCCGTTTTGGCAAGCCGGTTGGGCTTGTCTGCCAGCTGTGCAACAGGCTGACCAGGCTTCCAGCGCGGCAGGCTGTCGGCAATTTCTGCAAGCTGGTCCTTATACAGATAATCGGAAAGAATCAGTTCAGGCGAAAGCAAGCCTGCACATACAATGCTGTCCAGGTCGCGCGCAGCGGCGTTGAGCAGCTCTTTTGGAAGCAGGTGTTCTTTTTTTTGTACGGCAGCCTTTGAAAACGCGTTTTCATCAAATAATACGGTGCGCGTAATACAGCCGCATACATCGTCTGCAGCGCCCTTGTCGCAAAGCAGGGAAAAAAAGCGGCCCCATGCTTTTACAAAATCGTGCGGGTTTGCGCTGTGGGCGCATAAAAGCCTGTGGTATGCACCGGGTACGCTGTGCTGCAGGACCCCCCTGTAAACGGAAAGGGAGGACAAAAGCAGCGCATATTTTTCTGTGATTGTCATACTGTGTCTTACCTTCTTCTGCTGCAGACAGCAAAGTGTTTCATCTAACCTATTTATTCTACATTTTTTTTTGTATGAAGTCAAACCGCAGAAAAAGATTCCCCCAAAATGGTCAAATCATATAGAAGAATGCGGAAAAAACGCGGATATATTGGGGATTTTCCAAAGTTTTAAAAAAATATGAAAAATTTTTTAAAAAAGGGTTGCAATTTAAAAAACAGAATGCTATAATAGCAAAGCAGTTTGAAAGCTGCCTGATGATAGTCGGTGTTGATGACGCTGGGGGTCCACCCGTTCCCATCCCGAACACGGAAGTTAAGCCCAGTGGTGCCGAAAATACTTGGCTGGAGACGGCCTGGGAAAATAGGGAAATGCCGACACCTGAAAGCTTCCACCCAGTAGGGTGGTTGTTTTTTTGCCTAAAAACAGTGGGAATTTGTAAAAAGCCTGTGAAAGGGATATGTAAAAATCCTTGTCACAGGCTTTTTATTGTAAAGAAAGCCGTACCCAATGAAACAGACGGTGGCAAGCGTTTAAAACGCAATGTGGCTTAGATTATACATTAAAGCGGAAGAGGACTACGTCGCCATCCTGCATGACGTATTCCTTGCCTTCGCTTCGGACAAGCCCTTTTTCTTTGGCCGCCGCCATGGAGCCGCAAGCGACAAGATCGTTAAAAGCGATGACCTCCGCGCGGATAAAGCCGCGCTCAAAATCTGTATGGATTTTGCCTGCCGCCTGTGGCGCTTTGGTTCCCTTTTTGATCGTCCATGCCCGAACCTCCTGCTTGCCGGCGGTCAGATAGGAAATCAGGCCCAGCAGAGTATAGCATTCACTGATTAAACGGTCCAGGCCGGACTGTGAAAGCCCCACGTCTGCAAGGAACATTGCTTTTTCCTCTTGATCCATGTCGGCAATTTCGGCCTCCAGGCCTGCGCAGATGGGCAAAACGGCCGCATGCTCGAGCTTTGCCGTTTCGCTGACCTGCAGGTAATAGGGGTTGGAAGCCAGTCCCTGTGAAAAGTCGCTGTCGCTCATATTGGCGGCATAGATGATCGGTTTATTTGTCAAAAGCGCAACGCTGCTTAAAAGGGCCTGCTCTTCTTCCGTGCAGGGGATAGAGCGCGCCGTTTGTCCTTCGTTGAGCGCTTTAAGCACCCGGTTGAAAAAGTCAAGCTCTGTCTGGTATTTTTTGTCTGCTTTCAGCAGCTTATGCGTTTTATCGATACGCCGCTGGATCAGCTCAACATCAGAAAGGATCAGTTCCAGATTGATGGTTTCTATATCTCTTTTGGGATCTATGCTGCCTTCTACATGAATGATATCGTCGTTATCAAAGCAGCGTACAACGTGGACGATTGCGTCGACTTCGCGGATATTGGACAGGAATTTATTGCCCAGCCCTTCTCCTTTGGAAGCGCCCCGGACAAGCCCCGCGATATCGACAAATTCTATCGTTGCAGGCGTGTATTTTTCCGGCTCATACATCTGGGCAAGGACATCCAGGCGTTTATCCGGCACGGCGACAACGCCAATGTTGGGTTCTATTGTACAAAACGGATAATTGGCAGACTGCGCCCCGGCGTTTGTAATCGCGTTAAATAACGTGCTTTTGCCCACGTTTGGCAACCCTACAATTCCTAATTTCACTTTCCTCGTCCTTTCGATAATCCTTTAACTACTAATTATACCAAACGCTTCCCTTGATAGCAAGCATTAATTCCCCGCAGGTTCTACTCCTATTGTAGCTCTACATTTGGCACCTTGTCCTTTTTCCATTTTGTATTGACCCTTATTTCCCGCCATGATAAAATAAACATAAGTATACTGTATTAGGAGGCAAAAAATGAAAATTGTATTTTACAACACATCGTCAATAAGGTCTGCCGGAAGCTCTCTCTCTTATTTTCCCAAAAGAGCCGATGAGTGGGATGAATTGGCAGATAAATACCCGCAGCACGAATTTGTTCTGATAACAACACAACCCGGATCTTATCTGCTGGACAAAGATACATCGAAATTATCGGATAAAATCAAATACGTTTTTATTGACGAGCAGCACAGCTCCCCGGACGAGATAGTCGAGCTTATTAAAAAGCAAGCGCCGGCAGTCGCGGTGGCTGTCTCCACCCCCAGTATACCTATTGACTGGAACTTCTTAAAGGACGCAGTTATCGGCGAAAAGCTTGATGACGCAGGCATTAAGGTGATATCCCACAAGGTGTTTACAGCGATAGCGTTTTATGATAAATGGCGCTCTCAGATTGCTTTGCGCCAGTTCGGCTTCGGCTATGCAAAGGGAATTTATATCCACAACGACCAGTTCAACGTGGAAAAAACCATCCCGGTTTATACAAACAACGTATATAAGGAGTATGTCCTCCATCGCGTCAGCCAGTTTAACTACCCTGTAATTATTAAGGATACCATCGGCGCAGGCTCGCTTGGGCTTCAGGTAGCAGAAAATTTTGAGCAGGCAAAGAATATCCTAACCTCTGATAAGAACACATCGGACCTCATGGTAGAGGAAATGATACAGGGCGAGTCCTTCGGAACGGAAATCCACGGCGTAGAGGGTCATTATCATGTGCTGCCTCCGTTTAAATTTTCAATGAATGACGAGGGAATTACAGATCCCTTGCAGAGCGTAAAGTTCGGTCCCGTTACTGCCGAGAAGTACAACATACCGCAGCTTCAGGAATCACTGCGCCGCTTAGCGGAGTCCTTCCATTTTGCAGGCTCGGCTCAGGTGGATTTAATATTCCGCGACGGAAAGTGGTATATAATAGAAGTAAATCCGCGCTGGTCCGGTATGACCACAACCGCCGCAGCAGCAGAGGGACGCAGTCCGTTTGCTATTTATGCCGAGTCCGCTCTTGGAAGCGAGAAGGATTATTCCAAATGGGAAAACCTCAAATATACGCTCAACTTTAAAATTCCGGAAACCGACGATGAAACCCTTGTAAAGCTCAATGCACGCGAGCACGTGAAATTTATAATGGTAACATCATCAAGCTATATAACATACTGCGAGGTTGTACTCAGCGGATTTAGTACAAAAGAGGATATGCTGGCGGAATTAGATGCAATCAAGTCGGAGTTCCCCGGACTTGTGTCAGATATTGTTGTCAAAAACGCACACACACTTGCCAAAGAAGGCTGATATGAGGTGACATGATGAAGGTATGGTGCTTATTAGCAAACATAGACGACCTTCTGCATATTGCAGGAGAGCGTTTGCTCGAAAGCAGACACGAAGGACTTATAAACATCCCCATTGATTATATTGATATATCTGTGGAGACAGGCAATGAATTAAAGGTTTATTATAAAGGGAAAGAGATTGAGCTGCCGGATATGTTCTGGCCGGCAATCAGCAACACCGATTCGTTTGTCGTAGAAAATCTCCTGATAAACGCAGGCGTTAAATGCGCGCTCAATTTGGATGAAGTAGCTGTGGCCAGAAGTAAGATCGCCACCTATCAAAGACTTGCACGCAACGGAATACGCGTTCCAAAAACACTGGTATTCTTTAACCACCCCGATAAAAATGTGATTTTGCAGCAGATGCGCTATCCTTTTGTTATGAAGCCCGATAACGGCTACGGCGGGGTCGGCGTGTCGCTGATACACAACGAGTCGGAGCTTGACGACTACCTTTCAAAGCAGGTTCAGGGCGTTGCATATATGGCGCAGGAATACATATCTACCTCCTTTGGAAAGGATATCCGCGTAGTTATGCTTAACGGCGAGCCGTATTATTCTGCCATGAGAAACTCCAACAACCCCAACGAATTCCGCTCAAACGTGCATCAGGGGGGAGAAATAAAGGAATTTCCTATCGACGACGCTACAAAGGCGTATTGCAAAAAAATAGCTTCTCTGTTTGATTTACCGCTTTTAGGACTGGATCTTCTTATCGGCGACGGCGAATATGTTGTCGTAGAGGTAAACGCCTTCCCGGGCATGATGCCCGACGTGAGCTACAACGCTTATAAAACGCTGCTTGAGGGCTTTGAGGAAAAGTTCCAAAAAAACGTCTGATTTCACAGCAGCTTAAAAGGAGAGTCAAATGTTTAAATTTATCATCAGGCTCACAAAACCGTACTTAAAGCTAATACTGGTAGTGATTCTGTTTCAAATCGGTCAGACGCTTTTGTCGCTGTACCTGCCCACCATAAACGCAGGAATTATAGACTACGGCGTTGCAAATACCGATACACAGTATATTATCCAAAGAGGGGTGCTGATGGTCGCATTGTCGGTGGTACAGTTTGTCTGCGCCGTCGGCGCGAACATCCTCGGCGCAAAGGCAGCCTTGTCCATAGGCCGCGATCTTCGCGAGGGCGTTTACCATACCATTTTGTCGTATTCTCAAAAGGAAATCGGCTCCTTCGGAGCGCCCACTTTGATTACCCGCGCGACAAACGACGTTGAACAGGTTGTGCAGTTTCTTACTTTTTTACTGACGATTATCATTAGCGCTCCCATTATGTTTGTGGGCGGTATAGGAATGGCTCTTTCACAGAGTGTCTCTTTATCCACAGTGATATGGATCACCATTCCCGTTATACTCGGGATTTCAATAGCCTTTATATTAAAAATAGTGCCGTATTACAGGGCGCAGCAAAAGGCTATTGACAATATCAACGGAGTGCTGCGGGATCAGATTACGGGCATACGTGTAGCCAAGGCTTTCGTCAAGGAAGGCTTTGAGGAAAAAAAGCTCGATGAAGTAAACAAGAATTTATTTGGGCTTAATCTGTCAATTTCACGCATGACCGCTCTGCTGCTTCCTATATTTATGCTTATTATAAATATTGCGACCGTAGCAATCTTATGGTACGGCGGCGCTTTGGCGGAAAACGGAGTTGTGCAGGTCGGGCAGATCATCGCATTTATTACATACCTGTCGTTTATTCTTACCGCTACGCTTTCTGCAACCATGGTGTTTATTATGCTGCCCAGAGCGGACGTTTCGGCGGAAAGAATCCAGGAGGTGCTGAATACAGAATCCTCCGTTCACCAAGCAAAAAATCCCCGCTTGGCAGAAAAGCCTTTCGGTGAAGTGAAATTTGAAAATGTCAGCTATTCATACGCACCGGAAAAACCCGAGGTTGAGCCTGTGCTCAAAAATATTACCTTTACCGCCTCCCCCGGCAAAACCACTGCCATCATCGGCTCCACGGGCTGCGGCAAAACCACGCTGTTAAATCTTATCCCAAGGCTTACGGACGCTACAGACGGGGCAGTGCTTTTTGATGGCAAGGACGTTCGGGATATGGATATTTCCGAGCTTGATGCGGCAATAGGAATGGTTCCGCAAAAGGCGTTTTTGTTTGCGGGAACTCTCGCTCAAAATATGCGCTATGCCAAGGCAGACGCAGACGACGAGGAAATATGGGACGCTCTGCGTGTGGCTCAGGCTGAGGATTTCATACGCAGCAGCAAGGACGGAATATATATGCGGGTGTCCGAGGGCGGCTCGAACTATTCCGGCGGACAGCGACAGCGTCTCGCTATAGCCAGAGCGATCGTGCGCCGGCCCAAGGTGTATCTTTTCGACGACTCCTTCTCAGCGCTTGATTATGCGACGGATAAAAATCTGCGCGGCGCATTAAAGGAGATCACCTCGGACGCTACGGTGATAGTGGTAGCTCAGCGAATAACCTCGATTATGGACGCCGACCAGATTATAGTTATGAATAACGGTGAAATAGAAGATATAGGAACTCACGAAGAGCTGCTGGGACGCTGCGCTACCTATCAGGAAATAGCGTCTACACAGCCGTCCGAGGGAGCGGAGGCGAGCAAATGAAAAAATCAAAAAACAAGCTGAAAAAAGGCTCCGTAAAAAGGCTCATTGGGCTGTTTCTCCCTCATAAAATGGACTGCGTGTTCATGTTCCTTATGCTTATCATTTCAGCCGTGTTTGTGTCTGTGGGGCCGCGCGTGCTCGGTATGGCTACCGACTCTGTTGTAAGCGGTCTTGAACGCGGCGGCATAGACTGGCGCTTGTTCCTGACCTGGGCAGGGCTTTCTGTTGGGGTATATCTTCTGCAATTTCTTTCAAAATGGTTCGCGGGCAGAATTTCCGCGCGAATTGTGTCAAAAATTGCATATAACCTTCGGGGAGCGGTCGAGAAAAAGCTGTGGAAGCTGCCTCTCAATTATTACGATACAAACCAGCGCGGCGATATAATGAGCCGCACCACAAACGATATCGACAATATTGTTATGACGCTCAATCAAACCAGCGGAGACTTCTTTTATTATCTGCTGATGCTTATCGGAATGATAGTGATGATGATCACTCTTTCATGGCAGTTAGCCCTTGTCACAATCATTCTTATCCCGCTGTCGGGCGTGATCATAAAAAAAGTGACGGCTTTGGCAAGACCGAAATTTGCAAAGCAATGGCAGTATATGGGCAAGATAAACGCAAACGTCGAGGAAAGCTTTAACGGCCATAATATTATCAAGGCGTATAAGCAGGAGGAGCGTTTTTCAGAGGAATTCCGCCGCCAAAACGGCGAATTGTACAAATCGGCGTTTCAGGCTACCGTTATATCAAATCTTATCCAGCCGCTGTCGCGTCTGCTCACAAATCTAAATTACGTTATTGTTGCGCTTGTCGGCGCATTCAATATCATAAGCGGAGCAATGAGCATAGGCGATGTGCAGGCGTTTATTCAGTACGCACGGCAGTTCCAGCAGCCGTTTACGCAGCTGGCTCAGATGTTCAGCACCCTTCAATCCGGGATGGCATCGCTCGAGCGTGTTTACGAGGTGCTCGACAGCGACGAAGAAACCCCCGAAATGCCGGGGGCATACGACAGGTATGAGCTTAAGGGACAAATCGAGTTCAAGGACGTATCCTTCAGCTATGTTCCCGAGAAAAAGCTTATCGAGCATATGAATCTGAGCGTAAAGCCGGGTCAGACGATTGCCATAGTCGGCGGAACGGGCGCGGGCAAAACAACGCTTGTGAATTTGATCGAACGCTTCTATGAGATTAACAGCGGGCAGATCATACTTGATGGCAATATTGAAATCCACCGGCTAAGCCGCGCCGCTTTAAGACGAAATATCGGAATGGTGCTTCAGGACACCTGGCTCTACAAGGGAACGATTGAGGAAAACATAAAATACGGCTTACCCGAGGATCGAGAGGTGTCCGACGAGCAATTTTTGGAAGCCTGCAGGGCGACCTTTGTCGACAGCTTTGTGCGAACCCTTCCAGATGGCTACAAAACGGTCTTAAACAATGAGCAAACAGCCGTTTCTGCGGGCGAGAAGCAGCTTCTGACAATTGCCAGGGCATTTTTGTTAAAGCCAAACATACTGATTCTGGATGAGGCTACAAGCTCGGTCGACACCAGAACCGAGGCGCTTATTCAGGAGGCAATAAACAGGCTGAGGGAAGGAAGAACAAGCTTTGTTATAGCACACAGGCTGTCGACTATCAGAGGTGCGGATATTATCCTGGTTATGCACAACGGTCATATTGTCGAACAGGGCAATCACGAGGAGCTGCTTGCGCTTGACGGTGAGTACGCGAAGCTTTACAAGGCGCAGTTTGCCCATTAAAGCCTATAGAAGGGAGTGCATAAAATGACTGATTTTAAAGATGTTGACGCAGACGCGCTGTCCCCGGTCGGGAAAATCAAGCTCGAAGAAGCAAGCGACGGTTATACTATATATAAAGAGTTTGAACAAATGCTCAAGGGCGATCCGGCAAAGAGGAACGAAGCTTTTCTTATGCAGCTTCTTCAGGACAATAAGGATACCGAATACGGCAAAAAATACAATTTTGCCAACATACATTCCATAGAGGATTATCAGAAAAAAGTCCCTGTCACCAGATACGACGATTATGCAGAGTATATACTGCGTATGACGGAAAACGGAGAAAGCAATTTAATTTGCGCCTATCCTGTAAATCATTACAACAAATCCTCGGGGACCATGGGTAACCCCAAAAAAATCCCCATGTCAGACAGGTCGTTTGATATTTTTATGAAATATATCACCCACTATTTTGACGGCTATGTATGGTCAAAGCTGGGCGAGGTGATTCTTGGCGGAAAAACAATGGCGATCACCGAATCTGTCGCCGCAGTCCCGAGGCTCAAATGCGGCGCAACCTACAGCGCCGTTTCAGCAATATGGATCAATCGGCTGCGTAAGGCCGCAGCTCAGATTTATTCCTCCCCTGCCGAGGCGTTGTTCCCTGCACCAAATACGAACACCCGTTATCTTCACGCTCGGTTTGCTCTTATGGACGAGAATTTAGTCGGCGCTACCGTTACATTCTACAGCTTCTTCCTCGAACTGATGCGTTATATTGAGAACAATTGGCAAATGCTCGTTGACGATATCGAAAGCGGAAAAATTAATATGTCTGTTAAATTATCAGACGAGGCAAGAGAGAGTCTTTTGAAAAAAATAAAGCCCATGCCAGAGCGCGCGGCACAGCTGCGCGAGATCTTTAGGCAGGGATTTGACGAGCCGTTTGTGCCTAAGGTCTGGCATAAAATGCGCTATTTGGGCGGAATAGGCACCGGCGGCTTCAAAGCCTATGCCGACAGGCTGAAAAGCTACATGGGCAATGATATAAGGCAGATGAAATGGGGGGTTGTATCCTCGGAGGGAGTCTTCTCAATTATATACGAAAATGAATGCGAGGATACCGTTGTCATTCCCGACAGTGTATTCTATGAATTTCTTCCTTTGGACGCGGGAGACGATTTTTCAAAGATAGTTACCATGGCGGATGTTGAGATAGGCAAGGAGTACGAGCTGATAATATCCAATTGCTCCGGGCTATATCGCTACCGCATGAGGGATGCGGTTCGCATTACCGGAAAGCATCATAACGCTCCGACCATTCAGTTTTTGTACCGCATTGACCAAACAGTAAGCATTATGGGAGAGAAAACCACAGAGGTTGCCCTGCGATCAGCCGCCGAGAATACGGCGAAGGAGCTTGGCTTCGAGCTGATTGATTTTTCGATGTACCCGGATTTGGACGCAAAGCCCGCCCGATATCTGTTTTTTATGGAAATCGGAAAACAGCCAGAGGGCTTGCGACCTAAGGAAATACGCTTTGTTCTGGAGCAGAAGCTTGCCGAGGCAAACCCGTCAATGGGCGACAAGGTGGCGAAGGGAATTTGCGGCCCCACAAAGCTCAATTTTCTGGAGCCGGAAACGTATATGTTGTATAGAGATTTGATGATTTCAAAGGGCGCTGCCTCTGGGCAGCTCAAGCCCGTAAGAGTAATCAATAATGAAATACAGCGAAGATTTTTCTTTGGACTTACGGAATACGGTGTTGAGGTAGTGAAATAAGCTTTTATTCAACTGTAATTTTCCTGCTGCCAATTCGTCATAGAAAATAAACAAAAGGGCAGACCCGCATATACATAAGCACGAAATTTTGATAAGCAAGCCTTGGGGCTTGCCTATTGAGCCTTACATTTCCGTGTTTGTATATGCGGGTCTATTGTTTTAAGCTAAGCTGTTCACTTTTACAGCCGCTTGTTCTGTACAGCCACAAGTAGCTTTTGTCAACTGTAGGCTTGTCCTTTGTTCGCAGAACCTGAAGCGTTGTTTTATCGGCGTGAAGAACATCGTTTTTAAGAAATTCTTTTTTAGTCTTTCATACAACGGCGCAAGCCAAAGCTTTGAGGCAGTAAGCGCTCAATTAGACTTTGTCCCTTTCGCAACAAACGTTATGCTGTAAAACTTGTAATAAGCCACAGTATTCCAAAAATCACAGGCTGGTGTAAAATATAAATCCACAGTGCATGCCGGCCTGTAAAGGCCAAAAACGGAACCCGCTTTTTGTACAGAAAAGCGGGGAATTTCCCAAGCAGGGCATATTTTCCCAGGTATGTGCCGAAAAGAAACAGAAAAAGATTGGGAAAAATGGGAAAGTAGTCTGCAGAGGTAAAGCCTGGTCCCGGAAACCCCAGGGGAAACAAAAAATTTGTGCTGTAAAGCTGTGTGGGCAGACTAACAGACAAAATTCCCGGAATCCCAAGCACGCCGGAGGGAATTCCATAAGTGATAAGGTACAACACAAGAAATATAACCAGCCCAAGCTTAAGGGGAATTTGATCAAGCCATCGTTTGATGAACCCATACAAAAGCATGGCAATCGACAAAAAATGCAGAATTCCAAAATAAATGGCGCTTTGGGGGGTGATCAAAACGGTAACAAGCGTAACGGCTGCCGCTATGGGCAGCAATTTTGCGCCGCGCCGGATATTGGAACGGCTCAGCTGGGAAGAAATGCCGGAAATCGTAATAAATACAATGGGAACAATGGGTGAAAACGGCCTTAAGAACAAAAAGGCAGCCGCACCCGCCTGTATATGGTAAACATACCCCATTGTATAAAAAAGATGGTAAACGACCATGGCGATTACCGCAAGACCGCGTATTTCGTCCATGGTATGAATCCTTTTGCGATTGGTTTGTACAGAGCCAGCCAAAGCATCACCTGTTTCAAGCTTTTTTGCAAATTTATGTATCTTGTTTTATAATAGAAACTGCCAAAGAGCAGATACCGCATTCCAGTATAGCATCCTATAAAGTGGATTGCAATCTTTGCATGGCAAACGTATGGTTTTCAAAGGAGAATGTAAATGGAACAAAACAGAAAAAAGGGATATACAAAACAGACGACGGTAACACAGGACATGCTTGCCTGTGCGGTGAAAAGCGGTAGTCTGCGCGTGCTTGCAACGCCTGTGGTGGCGGCGCTTGCAGAAAGCGCGGCCTGTACGCTTGCACAGGAATATGTGGACGCGGGATGCACCACAGTGGGAACCGACATACACATTGCACACATCAGCCCGACCCCGGCAGGTGCAAAGGTGTGGGCAGAAGCGGAGCTTTTAAAGCATGAGGGAAGGGAGTTTGCCTTTTCCGTTACCGTTTTTGATGAAAGCGGAGTCGTCGCCACGGGGACGCATACGCGTTTTTCTGTAAAGGCGGACAGCTTTCAAAAAAAAGCCGATGCCAAGCTGCAAAAAGCGGACGCTGCAAACGACGAAGGGCAGGATGATGTTGAATGAGGTGCAAGTACAAAACGGTCATGTTTGACCTTGACGGCACGCTCAGCGACTCTGCACAGGGAGTCAGGGACGGAATAGAAACCACGCTTAAAAAAATGGGGAAGCCTGTACCGAACCTTGATGACACAAGCCTTTATGTGGGGCCGCCGTTGATTACGACCTTTATGAAGGTATGTGGCCTTTCAGGTGAAGAAGCCATACAGGCGGTAGAAATTTACCGGCAGGCTTATGAGGAAAGCGGAAAGTATAAAAATGCTTTATATAAAGGGATGGACAGACTGCTTTCTGATTTAAGGCAGGCGGGGGCCAGACTGTGCGTTGCTACGTCTAAGTATGAGGGCTTTGTGCAGGAGGTGCTGCAGCTGATTGGCATACCGAATGCTTTTGATCTGATCTGTGGTTCCAATTTGGACGGATCTAGAAAGGAAAAGGCGGATATTATCCGTTATGTGGCAAAAAAGCTTGGCTGCACAGTGACAAAAGAGATGGTCCTTATTGGAGACACGGCCTTTGACGCGCTGGGCGCGATGGAAACGGGCTGTGATTTTATCGGCGTTACCTATGGCTTTGGAAAAACCGAACAGATGCGCAATCTGGGGGTTGACAAGCTGTCAGACGACGTGGAGGGGCTTCGTTTTTATTTATTTGCAGATTAAACGCCAAAAAGACATGTTTTGCTTTTGCTTTTCATATAAATGAAGTGGCTTATTTTACAGGACGCTTGCGATAAGGAGGAGCAAAAGTGTTTATTGCAAAGAAAATTTCAAAGGCTACGGTTATTACGGTAGGGATATCGCTTTTGCTCGTAATACTTTTTATTATACGGGCAGCGTCCTGTTCTTCTGTTCAGGATACGGCGGTGGCGTCTATTGGTGTTTACAGCCTGAAGGCGGAAGACAACGCACAGAGGATTGCTTTTCTGGAGCAGTTTGGGTGGCAGGTGGAAAGCGATCCGGTTGAAATGACAGATGTTCTGATCCCACAAAGCTTTAATGAAACATACCAGAATTATAATGCAATTCAGCTTGCGCAGGGGTTGGACCTTACAAAATATAAAGGAAAAAGCTGCAGACGGGTCAGCTATGCTGTGACAAATTACCCCAAGACACAGGAAAACGTACAGGAAAGCGTGCGCGCAAACCTTTTGATTTATGAAGGAAGGGTGATCGGCGGGGATATATGCAGCACGCAGCTGGACGGCTTTATGCACGGGTTTGAGAAACCGCAGGCGTAGTTGTGAAAAAGAGGTGAAGGACGCTTGGCAAAGGAACGTCTGGATAAGCTTCTTGCGGGGCAGGGAACGATTAGTCGAAAAGAGATAAAAGCGCTGATAAAAAAGGGAAACGTGCAGGTAAACGGAGAGGTCTGCCTGCTTCCTGAAAGGAAAATTGACCCGGAAGAGGATAAAATAGAGATAAGCGGTGCATTACTAAATTTTAAGAGGCACGTGTATATTATGATGCACAAGCCGCCCGGCGTTTTGAGCGCTACAAACGATTTACATGGAAAAACCGTGTTGGATCTGGTGCCGGAGGCGCTAAAACGCAAGGGGCTTTTTCCGGCGGGGCGGCTTGATAAAGACACGGAAGGCCTGTTGCTTTTAACGGACGACGGAGATTTTGCGCATAGAATGCTGTCGCCCCGGGAAAAGGTGTACAAGCGCTATGAAGCGCGGGTCGACAAGCCTATAACGGAGGATACGGTTCGTGCGTTTGAACAGGGCGTTGTTTTTGCAGACGGGACAAAATGTATGCCCGCGCGTTTGACTGCGTGTGGAGAGGACAAAACGCACGTACAGGTGGAGATTTGCCAGGGGATGTTCCATCAGGTAAAAAAGATGTTCCTCTGCTGCGGTTTACGCGTGCTTTTTTTGAAACGTACGGCGATTGGAGGGCTTGTGCTTGACGGTAATTTGCATAAAGGACAGTGTCGAGAATTGACGAAAAGAGAAGTTGAAGCTGTTTTTATTAGCAAAATGCCCTAAAATAGTAAATTGCATTTTGCCGGGTATCGGATTTATATAAAATGTAGGTCCTATATTTAGTGAAAAAAATAGTAGCAACTTCCGGAAAAATCTGTTATATTATTAAATAAAATAAAACCTACTCTTTTTTATCCGCTTTGCGGGATAAAGGGTAGCAGGAGGTATTGTAGGATGGCAAATGTATCGTTGAAAGGTATTTATAAGATTTACGACGGCGGGGTAACGGCGGTTTCCGACTTTAATTTGGAAATTGAAGATAAGGAATTTATTATCCTGGTTGGACCGTCCGGCTGTGGTAAATCGACAACGCTTCGCATGATCGCCGGCTTGGAGGATATAAGCAAAGGGGAACTTTATATTGGCGGCGTGCTTTCAAACGACGTAGCTCCAAAAGACAGGGATATCGCCATGGTGTTCCAAAACTATGCGCTTTATCCGCATATGACTGTATATGACAATATGGCATTCGGTTTAAAGCTGAGGAAAACGCCGAAGGACGAGATGCGCCGCAGAGTGGAAGAAGCAGCAAGGATTTTGGATATTGCCCATCTTCTTGACCGTAAGCCAAAGGCGCTTTCCGGCGGCCAGCGCCAGCGTGTTGCGCTTGGACGTGCTATTGTGCGTGACCCAAAGGTCTTCCTGCTTGACGAGCCGCTTTCCAACCTGGATGCAAAGCTCAGGGCGCAGATGAGGACGGAGATTTCAAAGCTGCACCAGCGGTTGGGCACAACGTTCATTTATGTTACCCATGACCAGACCGAAGCTATGACGATGGGCACAAGGATTGTTGTTATGAAGGATGGCCTGATCCAGCAGGTGGATACGCCGCAAAACCTTTATGATATGCCCTGTAACGAATTTGTCGCGGGCTTTATTGGTTCGCCGCAGATGAACTTTATCAATGCGACCGTTGGTAAGGCCGGAGATAGCTATACCCTGAAGTTTGACAAGTACGAAGTAAAGCTTCCTGCTTCTAAGAATAAAAATAACTGCCTTGCACCGTATGTCGGCAAGGAGGTTGTTTTTGGAATCCGTCCTGAAAATGTACATGACGAACCGGAATTTTTGGAAAAGGTAAGCGAGGGTATCATAGAAGCCAATGTGGACGTTACCGAGCTGATGGGCGCGGAAATTTATCTGTATTTGAATATTTCCGGTATTCCGATTACCGCCAGGGTGGAGCCCACCTCCAAAGCAAAGCCGGGCGACATTATCAAAATTGCGCTTGATCTTGAGAAAATTCATATTTTTGATAAGGAAACAGAACAGACGATTACAAACTGAACAAAATAAACCGTATGCCGCCGCGGAGAACCCGCGGCGGTTTTTGTATTGCATAAAAAATGGATGAACGCGCAAAATGCATGAATAGGTGATCAAAGACACTATATTTTTAGTTGCTTAAATTTATTATAAGCTATAGAAACTATAGGAAATATAAGAAAACGAAAGACGTTTCTCTGAATTTGCCGGTTGATAAAGAGTGGATTCATAAGAACATGCCCTAAAATAGAAAAAAGTTTGAAAAATAAGGAAAATTTGGTATAATAATCAACATACGCTTTTGCTTTTATGTATGGCGAATTTTTTAAAGGGGATTTAAAACGATGGCGGGTAAAACGGTACGAACAAGGTATGCGCCAAGCCCTACGGGATTTATGCATGTAGGGAACCTGCGTACGGCGCTTTATGAATATTTGATTGCAAAATCGCAGGGTGGAAAATTTGTTTTGCGGATAGAAGACACGGATCAGCAGCGGTTGGTGGACGGTGCGGTTGATGTGATTTACAATACGCTGCGGGCGGCCGGGATTACGCATGATGAAGGGCCGGACGTGGGCGGAGATTACGGACCTTATATACAAAGCCAGCGAAGGGAAATGTACCTGCCGTATGCCATGCAGCTGGTTGAGCAGGGCAAGGCTTACCGCTGCTTTTGCACAAAGGAGCGCCTGGAAGCTCTGCAGCAGGACAGTGCGGGTGGCGGATACGACCGCCATTGCAGGGATCTGCCGCAGCAGGAAATAGAGCGGCTGCTTGCACAGGGCACCCCGTATGTGATTCGGCAAAAAATGCCGACGGAAGGCTCTACAACCTTTACAGACGCGGTATATGGAACGATCACGGTTGAAAACAGCGAGCTGCAGGATCAAATTTTAATCAAAGCGGACGGCTACCCCACTTACAACTTTGCAAATGTTATTGACGACCATACTATGGGGATTACGCATGTGGTCAGGGGCAGCGAATATTTGAGCTCGACCCCTAAATACAATCTGCTTTATCAGGCGTTTGGGTGGGAAATCCCAACCTATATTCATTTGCCCCTGATTATGGGAAAAGACGCCGACGGCAATGTTACAAAGCTTTCCAAGCGGCATGGGGCAACCGGCTTTGAAGATTTGGTAAAAGAAGGCTATCTGCCGCAGGCGATTGTAAATTATATTGCGCTTTTAGGCTGGTGCCCAAAGGATAACAGAGAGCTGTTTACGCTTTCGGAGCTGGAAAAGGTTTTTTGTATAGAGGGAATCAGCAAGTCGCCGGCCGTGTTTGATTATGACAAACTTGCATGGTTTAACGCGGAATATATCAAAGCGATGACGCCGCAGGCGTTTGTACAGGCGGCGATGCCGTATTTTCAACAGGTATTTGGTAAAACCCAAATGGACTATGGCAAGCTTGCCGCCATTTTGCAGCAGCGGGTGACGCAGCTGACGCAAATACCGGAAATGGTTGCGTTTTTTGTACAACAGCCCGATTACGACAAAATGCTGTTTGTCAATAAGAAAAGCAAGACCAATTTAGAAAACGCGCCTGTTATGCTGCAGGCTGCGCTTGATGGGCTTTGCGGCCTGCAAAGCTGGGACCACGACAGCATTCATGATTGCCTTATAGATTTAGCCCAAACATTAGAGGTTAAAAACGGTACAGTTATGTGGCCTGTCAGGATTGCTGTGTCAGGGAAAATGGTTACACCCGGCGGCGCGGTTGAGATTTTAGACATACTTGGGAAAGAAGAATCCCTGCGAAGGATGCGCCTGGGGCTTAAAAAGCTGGAGGGTTCATCACGTATCGTATAAACGTATAACGTTTTGTTGGCGGGAAACAGAATAGAGGAGAGGGTTCTATGGCAGAAGGATGGAACAAGACGGAAGAAAGTGCAGGAAATGCCAATTTTATCCATGATTTTATAGATGAAGATATAAAGGAGGGCGGCCAGTTTGCGGGGATGACGGTACACACGCGTTTTCCGCCGGAGCCCAACGGATATCTGCATATTGGTCATGCCAAAGCAATCTGCATAGATTTTGGAACGGCGGAAAAATACGCGGGGATGTGCAATCTGCGCATGGATGATACGAACCCCACAAAGGAAGATGTAGAGTATGTGGATGCGATTCAGGAGGACATCCGCTGGCTTGGGTTTAGCTGGGGGAACCGGTTTTATTATGCGTCGGATTATTTTGAACAGATGTACCAATACGCGATTGAGCTGATTGAGAAAGGACTTGCTTACGTTTGTGAGCTTTCACCGGAGCAGATGCGTGAAAACAGAGGGGATCTGTCGAACCCTGCGACAAGCCCGTACCGCGACAGGCCGGTGGAAGAAAGCCTGGATCTTTTTCGGCGTATGCGCGCCGGGGAGTTTGAAGACGGAAAGATGACGTTGCGTGCAAAAATTGATCTTGCTTCCGGCAATTTTAATATGCGCGATCCCGTTTTATACAGGATCAACCGGATCCGCCATCATCGAACGGGCGATACCTGGTGTATTTACCCGATGTATGATTTTGCCCACCCGATCGAGGACGCGATCGAGGGGATTACCCATTCCTTATGCTCGCTGGAATTTGAGGACCACAGGCCGCTGTATGACTGGGTGATCCGCAATATCAGCGCGCCTTCCAAGCCGCGCCAGATTGAATTTGCACGTTTGGGGATTAACCATACCGTGATGAGCAAGCGCCGCCTGCGTACGCTGGTGGAGCAGGGGTATGTAGACGGCTGGGACGACCCGCGCATGCCCACGCTCTGCGGACTGCGCCGCAGAGGCTATACGCCGAAGGCGATCCGCAATTTCTGTGACAGAATTGGCGTTTCGAAGGTCAACAGCACGGTGGAATACAGTTTTTTGGAGCATTGCCTGCGTGAAGACCTCAACGAATCGGCACAGCGCGTTATGGTTGTGCTGGATCCTGTCAAGCTGGTGATTACAAACTATCCAGAAGGAAAAACGGAGACCTTTGAAGTGGAAAACAATCCGAACAGGCCGCAGGACGGCAGCCGCACGATCACCTTTTCCAGGGAGCTGTTTATTGAACGCGACGACTTTATGGAAACGCCGGTCAAGGGGTACTTCCGCTTTTTTCCGGGGAATGAGGTGCGCCTGAAGTCCACCTATATTGTGCGTTGTACGGGGTGCAAAAAGGATGCAGATGGAAACGTAACGGAGGTTTATGCAACCTATGATCCCGAAAGCCGGGGCGGCAATGCTGCGGACGGAAGAAAGGTCAGAGGGACTGTGCATTGGGCAGATGCGCAGACGGCAGTGGACGCGCAGGTACGCTTGTACGATAACCTGTTTACAGTGCCGGATCCCGATGCAGGCGACAAAAATTTTCTGAATTATGTAAATCCGCAGTCGCTTATTACACTGGATCATTGCAAAGCGGAGCGTTCTGTGCTGGAGGCTGCGCCGCCCAAGTCGTTTCAGTTTATGCGTTTGGGTTATTTTTGCCTGGACAGTAAGGACACAACGCCGCAAAAACCGGTATTTAACCGCAGTGTTTCGCTCAAGGACGGGTTTAAAGGCCGAAAGTAAAAACAGCAAGTAAAGTAGCACAAGGAATGTTTGCTTTTTTTGGTTGTATTTTAAAAAGGTTTTTCTTTACACAAATTTTGCCGTATGGTATATTATAAGCAGACGTTATGTCAATGAAACTTTTGTTTAGAGGAGGAAATTATGAACACATTTGTAAAGGTGCTGTGGGTGATTGCCGGTATCGTTCTGATATTGGGGGGATGCGCGGCGTTTTTTAACCCGCTTTCAGCGTACGTTGTAACGGAAGTGATTTTCGGAGCGGCGTTGATTATTTCTGGTATTGTAAGCATTATTGCCTATGCCCGGACAAGCAAGGTTATGATGGGCGCAGGCTGGGTTCTTGCAGACGGGATTTTATCCCTGATTTTGGGCGCGCTGATCTGCTTTAGCAGATATAACGAAGGGTTATTTGCCATTACAATTTCAACCTTTCTTGGCTTATGGTTGTTGTTTTCAGGCATTTCCGAGACAATCCGTTCCTTTGACCTGCATAAGCTCGGTGCAAAAGGCTGGGGCTGGCTGACTGCCTGGGGGATTATCTGTATCCTTGGCGGGATTGCCGTGTTCTGCAACCCTGTGATTACAGCAGTTGGAACAACCAGTTTCTTGAGCGGATTTATTCTGATCGCCGGCGGTATTGCGGCAATTACCAGATGCTTTACCAAAGACATTGAAGATTAAGATATTTATTCTTTATCAAAACACAAAAGACTCCAAAGCGGCTGCTTTGGAGTCTTTTGTTATATACATAGCATAGAAAAAATTAAATTACAAACCCTCCGTCAACGCCGAGCGTCTGCCCGGTAATAAAGGCGGCGGTGCTGTTTGAAAGAAAATAAACGGCGTTTGCCACGTCTTCGGCACTTCCCAGCCGTAAAAGCGGCGTTTCATTTTTTAAATCGGCAAGTGCAGGTTGGTCAAGACCTGCAAGCATATCGGTTTGAATCACGCCGGGCGCTACACAGTTTACACGGACGCCGCTGGGCGCTACTTCTTTTGCAAGCGCTTTTGTAAGCGCGATCACACCGCCTTTTGCGGCGCTGTAATGGACCTCGCAGCTGGCTCCCGTGCGCCCCCACATGGAGGAAACGTTTACGATTGAACCGGTATGCCTGCGCAGCATCGACGGTAAAACGGCGCGGCAGCAATAGAATACCCCCGTTAAATTTGTAGCGATCATAGTTTGCCAATCCTGATCGGTAATATCTGTAAACAGCTTTTGTTGTGCAATGCCGGCATTGTTGACCAGCACATCTACAGCGCCAAATTTTTCTTCAATGCAACGGACCATTGCGTTTACCTGCTGTGCGTCTTGGACATCGGCCTGGAACACAGCGGCGCGGCCGTTTTGCGACAAAATATTCTCGACGACTGCCTGCGCTTGCTGTGTGCTTGTATTGCAGTGAACAGCGACTGTGTATCCATTTTGCGCAAACAGCTTTGCCGTCTGCGCGCCAATGCCGCGCGCAGCGCCTGTAATCAGCACCGTTTTTCTTTCCATACCGGTATCCTTTCCTGTTTTTTGTGGTTTAGGTTTTAATCAGCGCCTTTATAATTTCGCCAATAAACATTTTATGGTAATCTTTTTCTTTATAGTTGCCGTCAAGCGTTTTGTCGATAAAGCAGTCGGGGGTAAGGTCCTGCGCATATAGCTTTTTGCACACAAGCACCAAACGGGCCTGTGCAAAGTATGGCGCTTTTTCGTCGAAAACCGGGATAAGCCCGGTTTCTTTTGCTTTGTCCACATCGCGGCCTGATTTTGTCCCGCAATAGGACAAGGCGCTGCGCATGGCTTCCGGATAAAACGAAAGGGTGTAATAGTCGTTTGCTTCCATAAACGGAAGGGTATAGCGCTGTGGCCGGATAAAAGTAAACGCCACATTTTTGTTCCAAAGCACGCCGGCGCCGCCCCAGCTGGCCGTCATGGTATTGTACGATTTTTGATCGCCCGCGGTGACAAGCATCCAGTCTTTTCCTATAAGCTTAAACAGATTGTCATGAAGCGACAGACAGTCTGTTTGTGTAAACCCGTTCATATATGGTTGCCTCCTTCAAAGGTTGTGTTCATAAGCTTTTCAATCTATGCAGATTATAGCACCGGTATGCATAATATACAAATGTGTTTGTATATTATGCAGCTGATTTTGCGGCTTTATTTAGGAGAAGGGTCTTGCATATTTTTTTGTTTTTTCTGCAAAAGCGCACATTTGCTAAAGATTAAAGGGGTATTTTGCATAATTGAAAAGCGGAAAAAAAGGTGTTTTTGGATATAGCTACAAAAAACGTGCTGACTGAATATTTATGCATAAAACGCTTGATTTTTTGCATAGAACGTGTATAATGTTACCCATACGGTAAAAACGTTTAAAACGATAATAGCATGTACGGAGGCGTTTATGATGCAAAAGAAAATTAAAAAGGTTGTTTTGGCTTATTCCGGCGGGTTGGATACCTCTATTATTATTCCGTGGCTCAAAGAGCACTATGACAACTGCGAGGTGATCGCGGTGTCTGGCGATGTTGGACAGGGCACCGAGCTGGATGGTCTGGAGGAAAAGGCAATTCAGACCGGCGCTTCCAAGTTGTATATTGAGGATTTGAACAAGGAATTTATTGAGGAATATGTCTGGCCCACGCTAAAGGCGGGCGCGGTTTATGAGGGCAAATACCTGTTGGGGACCTCTTTTGCAAGGCCGGTGATTGCAAAAAGAATTGTGGAGATTGCAAAAAAGGAAGGCGCTGATGCAATTTGCCATGGCTGCACGGGCAAGGGCAATGACCAGGTGCGCTTTGAGCTTGCAATTAAGGCGTATGCACCCGATATGACGATTATTGCTCCATGGAGGACATGGGAATTTAAATCCAGAGAAGAAGAAATTGCCTATGCAGAGGAAAAGGGGATTCCGCTGAAGATCAACAGGGAAACCAACTATTCCAAAGACAAAAACATTTGGCATCTTTCGCACGAAGGCCTTGACCTGGAAGACCCAGCAAACGAACCAAAGTACGAGCAACCCGGTTTTCTGGAGCTTGGCGTTTCGCCCATGCAGGCACCGGACAAACCGGAGTATGTTTCCATTACCTTTGAAAAGGGCGTTCCCACTGCAATCAACGGCGAGCAGATGGATGCAGTTTCTATTGTAAAGCAGCTCAATGCAATAGGCGGAAGAAACGGCATTGGTATTGTGGATATGGTTGAAAACAGGCTGGTAGGGATGAAGGCCAGGGGCGTATATGAAACGCCCGGCGGCACGATTTTATACGCGGCGCACAGCAAGCTTGAAGAGATTTGCCTGGACAGGGATACGCTCCATTATAAGCAGAATGTGGCAAACCGCTTTGCAGAGCTTGTGTATTATGGCCAGTGGTATACCCCATTGCGCGAGGCGCTTTCAGCGTTTGTGGACAGCACGCAGCAGACTGTAACGGGGGAAGTGAAGTTAAAGCTTTACAAGGGCAATATCATTGACGCCGGCGTTACATCCCCTTATTCTTTGTATGATGAGGAAATGGCGACCTTTGACGAGGACGAGGTGTACGACCAGAATGACTCGGCAGGATTTATCAACCTGTTTGGGCTTCCGATCAAGGTGCGTGCAAAAAAGGGCCTGATTGAATAATACCGGCAAACGGCGTAACAATACACAGGCTGGTTTTACAAAAATAGAGATATTTACAATACAGAAAAGGGGCGGATGAGAGCTTTCTCCGCCCCCTGTACTGATTTTATGAGGTGAAAAAATGAAGCTTTGGACAGGGCGGTTTAAAAAGGAGATCAGCAAGACAACAAATGATTTTAACTCTTCCATATCCTTTGACCAGAGAATGTACAGGGAGGATATACGCGGCAGCATAGCGCATGCTACCATGCTTGGGCAGTGTGGGATCATAGCGCACAGCGAAGCCGAAAAAATTTGCAGCGGGCTGGAAGAGATTTTGCAGGATATAGAATCGGGAGCGTTGCCGATCGACCCGGAGGCGGAGGATATCCACACCTTTATTGAAGGAGAGCTGACAAAACGCCTTGGGGATACGGGCAAGCGCCTGCATACGGCAAGAAGCAGAAACGATCAGGTGGCGTTGGACATCCGTATGTATTTAAAAAACGAAAGCGGCGCACTGCAAAAGCTTTTGACGGAGCTTATTTTGCTTCTTTGCGATACAGCACAGGCGCATACGCAAACGGTCATGCCGGGCTATACGCATTTGCAAAGGGCGCAGCCTGTTACATTTGGGCACCATCTGATGGCCTATGCACAGATGTTTCTGCGCGACCTTGCAAGGCTAAAGGATGCGGTAAAAAGGATGGACGTAATGCCGCTTGGCTCCGGCGCGCTTGCCTGCACGACCTACCCGATCGACAGGCAAATAACGGCCGAGCTGTTGGGTTTTTCGGCTGTTACGCAAAACAGCTTGGACGGCGTTTCGGACAGAGATTTCTGCATGGAGCTTGCAGCAGCGCTTTCTATTGTGATGGTGCATTTGTCCCGCTTTTCGGAAGAACTGATCCTTTGGTGCTCCTGGGAGTTTAAATTTGTGGAGCTTGACGATGCGTTTTCGACAGGATCAAGCATTATGCCGCAAAAGAAAAATCCGGACATTGCAGAGCTGGTGCGGGGGAAATCTGGCAGGGTGTTTGGGGATTTGACGACGCTTTTGACCATTATGAAGGGCACGCCGCTTGCATATAACAAGGATATGCAGGAGGATAAAGAAGCAATTTTTGATGCGTTTGATACGGTAAAAATGTGCCTGACGGCTTTTATTCCTATGCTCCGTACAATGAAGGTGTTGCCCGACAATATGCGCAAAGCCGCTGCAGGCGGCTTTATCAACGCTACGGACTGTGCGGATTACCTGGTGAAAAAAGGCCTTCCGTTCCGCGACGCGTACAAGGCGACAGGGATGCTGGTAGCAAGGTGCATGGAAAAAGGCCTGACACTGGAAACACTGCCGATAGAAGAATATAAAGCCGTGTGCGACAGGTTTGACGAGGATGTCTATACGGCAATTACTTTAGAGGCCTGCGTCAATGGCCGCGGCACGTATGGGGGACCGGCGGCGCACAGCGTGGAAAGTCAGATTTGCCTTGTTCGAAAGGCTTTACAGGAAGAGACGTAAAATGAAAGGGTGACCTTATATGATAAAAGCCGGTATTATCGGCGCAACGGGTTATGCGGGTGCGGAGCTTGTGCGCTTGCTGACCGTGCATCCACATGCGGAAATTGCTGCTGTCAGCTCCGTTACCTTTGAAGGAAAGGCGCTTAGCAGTGTGTATCCGGCATACCGCGGACTCAACGATATGGTCTGCGAAAAGGCGGACGATGTGGTAAAAAAAAGCGACGTTGTATTTGCCGCGCTGCCGCACGGGCTTTCGCAGGAGCTTGCAAAGCAGTGCTTTGATAACGGTAAGATCTTTATTGATCTGGGCGCCGATTTCCGTTTGGAAAACGAAGAGGATTATAAGCAATGGTACGGCGGCGAATATAAGGACAAGGCGCTCCATCAAAACGCCGTATATGCATTGCCGGAGCTGTTTCGTGAGAACATCAGGGGAAAAAGGATTATTGCAAACCCCGGCTGCTATACCACAGGCGTGCCGCTGGCGCTGGCGCCGGCCATTAAGATGGGGCTTGTTAAGCATCAGGGGATCATTGCCGACTGCAAGTCCGGCGTTACGGGCGCCGGAAGGGGGCTTTCGCAGGGGACGCATTATCCGGATTTAAACGAGGGCTTTCACCCTTATAAGGTAGCGGCGCACCGCCATACGCCTGAAATTGAGCAGACGCTGTCCCATTTGGCGGGAGAAGCTGTAAAAATTACGTTTGTGCCGCACCTTCTGCCGGTTAACAGAGGAATTTTGTCCACCTGTTATGCACCCTTGCAGGAGGGTGTGACAGCGGAGCAGGTCAAAAACGCATACCGGTCGTTTTACAAGGATGCGTTTTTTGTTCGCTTACTGCCAGACGGTGCGGTTGCCGATATCCACGACATTAAGTACTCTAATTTCTGCGATGTTTCGGTGCATATTGACATGCGAACCCGCACACTGATCGCCGTGTCTGCCATAGACAATATGGTCAAGGGGGCAGCAGGACAGGCCATACAGAATATGAACCTGGTATGCGGGCTGGATGAAACGGCGGGGCTTACGATGATGCCGCCCGCATTTTAGCCGAAGGAGGATACGCGAAATGGAATTTACCTTTGTAGACGGCGGGATTACGGCTGCGCAGGGCTTTACCGCTGCCGGTCTGTGTTGTTCCATAAAACCGGGCAATACGCAAAAGCGTGACGTCGCCCTGATTTACAGCGACGTGCCGTGCAGCGCCGCCGCGATCTATACGCAAAACCTGGTAAAGGGCGCGCCGGTGCTGGTTACCAGGGAGCATTTGAAAAACGGCAGGGCGCAGGCGATTATTGCAAACAGCGGCAATGCGAACACCTGCAATTTTGACGGAATAGAAAAAGCCGAAGAAATGTGCAAAATTGCAGCCGACGTTTTGCATATCAGCAAGCAGGATGTAATTGTAGCGTCAACCGGCGTAATCGGGCAGATTTTGCCGATCGAGCCGATCAGAAAAAACGCAAAAAAGCTGGCCGGATTGCTTTCCAAAGAGGGGGGCACAGACGCGGCGGAAGCGATTATGACCACGGACACAAGAAAAAAGGAAGCCGCGGTGCAGTGTACCATAGACGGAAAAACGATTTTGATTGGCGGGATTGCAAAGGGCAGTGGGATGATCCACATTAACATGGCTACTATGCTGAGCTTTATTACGACGGACGCGGCCATAGCACCCGACATGCTCAGGCGGGCGCTCAAGGAGGCGGCGGATGTAAGCTATAATATGGTCAGTGTGGATGGGGATACCTCCACAAACGACACGCTTGCGATTTTGGCGTCGGGAAAAGCAGGAAACCGCACAATTGAAAAAGAGGATGAAGCTTACAGGCTGTTTACAAAAGCGCTTACCGCCCTGTGCCAGAAGCTTGCAAAAATGCTTGCAGGCGACGGTGAAGGCGCGACAAAGCTTTTGATTTGCTCGGTTAGCGGTGCGAAAACGGAAGAAGACGCAAAGGGCATTGCAAAGGCGGTGATTAACTCCAGCCTTTTAAAAGCGGCCATGTTTGGCGAAGATGCAAATTGGGGCAGGGTGCTCTGTGCAATTGGCTACAGCGGCTGCGATGTGGACGTGCAGAAGGTGGATGTAACGTTTGCTTCAAAAAAAGGCGAATTGCCGGTATGTAAAGGCGGCGCAGGAATCTTTTTTGACGAGCAAAAGGCAAAAGAGGTTTTGGGAGAAGACGAAATTACAATACAAATTTTCTTAAACGACGGGAACGCTACGGCGCAGGCCTACGGCTGCGATTTAACGTACGAATACGTAAGAATTAACGGCGATTACCGCACTTAAACAGGCGGCTACCCGCTATCTTGTTGTATATTGCAGGCGGCGCGTTTTTATAGCGGCGCTGTAAGGACAACGCCTTTGAGCCGCAGGGGCTGATTAAAATGTGGAAGGATGAAAGTACGATGGATATTACAAATGAAGAAAGAGCGCAGGTACTGGTACAGGCGTTGCCGTATATCCAGAAATATGCCGGACAAACCATCGTTGTGAAATACGGCGGCAACGCCATGGTCAGCCAGCAGCTGAAAAGCGCTGTTATGAGCGATATTGTCCTGATGCAGCTGGTGGGCATTAACGTGGTGCTTGTACATGGCGGTGGTCCAGAAATTAACCAGATGCTGCAGAAGATTGGCAAAGAGAGCAAATTTGTAGGCGGGATGCGCGTTACGGATGAGGAGACCATAGATATTGTGCAGATGGTGCTTGCCGGAAAGGTCAATAAGAGCCTTGTGCAGCATTTGGAAGCGCATGGCGGCAAAGCGCTGGGCCTTTGCGGGCTGGATTCCCGCATGCTGATGGCACAAAAGCTTGCAAGCGCGCAGGAGCTTGGATTTGTGGGCGAAATTACAGAGGTCAACCCCACGGTGATTGAGGATGCGATTGAAAAGGGATACGTTCCCATTATATCTACAGTGGCGGGCGGTTATAAAGGTGAGGTTTTCAATATTAACGCAGATATTGCAGCTGCGCAGATTGCCGCAAAAATCGGCGCGTGCAAGTTGATTTTGATGACAGATATACGCGGCCTTTTGCGCGACAAAGAGGACGAGAGCACACTGATCCCGGTTGTGAATGTAAGCGACGTGCCAAGCCTGAAAAGGGAAGGAATTATAAGCGGCGGTATGATCCCCAAAATCGACTGCTGTGTAGAGGCGGTCCGCCAGGGCGTAAAACGGGCGCATATTATTGACGGCAGAATTGCGCATTCGATTTTAATTGAAATGTTTTCTGATGAAGGCATTGGTACAATGTTTTATTGATAAAAATGTAAAGAGGGGCATATATGACGATCAGGGAGATGCAGATACAGGATTATGAAGAGATTTATGCCATGTGGCAGATTACGTCAAAGCGCGCACTGTCAGGTGCCGACAGCAGGGACGCAATATGCCGCTATCTTAAACGCAACCCGGGTTTAAGCCAGGTTGCCGTAGAGGATGGGAAGATTGTTGGCACGGTGCTTGCAGGGCACGACGGCAGGCGCGGATATATCCACCATATGGCGGTAATGCCCCATTACAGAAGAAAAGGGATAGCCAGGGCCATGGCGCAGCGGGCACTGTCTGGCCTTCAACAGGAAGGCATTGAAAAAACGCATATTTTCTGCTTTTATGACAATGAAGCGGGAAAGGCGTTTTGGCGCTCTTTAGGCTTTCTATACAGGGAGGATCTTACGGTCTTTTCCTATTCAAACAAATGATTTTACAGAAAAGAGGGATATAATGGATTTACAGCAGATTCGGCAGGATGAGCAGCAATATATTATGCACACCTACAACCGCTTTGACGTAGCGCTGGTAAGCGGCCGGGGCGCCATAGCAAAGGACGTAGGCGGCCGGGAATATATAGATTTTACAAGCGGGATCGGCGTAAACTGCCTGGGCTACAGCGACAGCGGCTGGGTCGCGGCGGTAACCGGGCAGGCGGAGAAAATACAGCACATGTCCAATTTGTATTATAGTCCTGTACAGACGCAGCTTGCGAAAAAGCTGTGTACGGCAGCCGGATTTGACAAGGTGTTTTTTGCAAATTCCGGCGCAGAGGCAAACGAATGTGCAATCAAGCTTGCGCGCAAATACAGCTTTGACAAGTTTGGAAAATCCCGTACCAACATAATTTGTCTGGAAAACTCCTTCCACGGAAGAACGATTACAACGCTTTCCGCAACAGGACAGGATGTTTTTCATAATTATTTTTTCCCGTTTACCGGCGGCTTTTCGTTTGCAAAAGCAAATGACATGCACAGCGTGCGGGCGAATACGGATCAGGATACCTGCGCAGTGCTCATTGAGCTAATCCAGGGAGAAGGCGGCGTCTGCCCGCTGGAAAAGGAATTTGTACTGGAGCTGTATGATTTTTGTAAAGAAAGCAACCTGCTTTTGATCATTGACGAGATACAAACCGGTATGGGACGTACCGGTAAGCTGTTCTGTTATGAAAATTATGGAATTCAGCCGGATATTGTAACGTCTGCAAAGGGATTGGGCGGCGGCCTTCCGATCGGCGCATGCCTGTGCAGCGCAGAACTTTCCGGTGTGCTCGACGGCGGCACGCACGGCACAACCTACGGCGGGAACCCCATAGCGTGCGCCGGTGCGGCGTATGTGCTTGACAAGGTGACAGACCCTGCATTTTTGCAGCAGGTAGCGGAAAAGGGCGCATACATGAAAAATGCGCTGCTGCAGATGGAGCAGATCACACAGGTGCGCGGTATGGGTATGATGCTGGGGGTAGCGCTGAAAGAGGGAAGCGCCAGACAGGCCGCTGAAAAATGTGTGAAAAACGGGCTGCTTGTCCTGACGGCCAAGGAGCTTTTGCGGTTGTTGCCGCCGCTTACCATTACGTATGAAGAGATCGACCGGGGCCTTTCCATACTGAAGGCCTGTATATAAAAAGCATTTAACTTGAAACGAAAGGAAGAAAGAGATGAAGCATTTATTAAAGCTGTTGGACCTTTCCGGGGAGGAAATCATCGATATACTTAATCTTGCAGACCAGCTGAAATATGAGCAGAAGCATGGGATTGCGCACAGGCATTTGCAGGGAAAGACGCTGGGGATGATTTTTCAGAAAGCGTCTACCAGAACCAGGGTGTCTTTTGAAGTTGGGATGTACCAGCTTGGCGGCATGCCGTTGTTTTTGTCGGCAAATGACCTGCAAATTGGCAGGGGAGAGCCCGTACAGGATACGGCCAGGGTATTATCCCGCTTTTTAGACGGCATTATGATCCGTACATTTGCGCAGGAAGAGGTTGAAGCGCTGGCGCAGTATGGGAGTATTCCTGTCATTAACGGCCTTACCGATTTTTGCCACCCCTGCCAGGTGCTTGCCGATTTAATGACGATCCGCGAATACAAAGGCCGTCTGGACGGCTTAAAGATGTGCTTTATCGGCGACGGCAACAACATGATGCACTCCCTGATTGTGGGCGGGCTGAAAACCGGTATGCAGGTGTCTGTCGCCTGTCCGCAGGGATATGATCCCGACGCTGGTATTTTGGAATTTGCAAAGGCGTATGGCTCTGCGTTTTCCCTGCACAGGGCGCCGCTTGACGCTGCACAGGATGCGGACGTGGTGATTACGGATGTATGGGCTTCCATGGGGCAGGAGGAAGAAGCGCAAAAACGCGCGCAGGCGTTTAAGGGATACCAGATCAACGATGAGCTGATGGCCGCAGCCAAGCCAGACGCTATGGTACAGCATTGCCTGCCGGCGCACAGGGAGGAAGAGATTACAGAAAAGGTATTTGAGGCGCACGCTGCGGAAATTTTTGAAGAAGCGGAAAACCGCCTGCATGCGCAAAAGGCCGTGCTTGTAAAGACGATGGCGTAAGCAGATGACGGGGTATAATGGAATGAAATTAAGAGAAATACAGGACGAGATCCGCCGGCTTAAGAAAGAAAACGACGTATGTATACTGGCGCACAGCTACCAGACGCACGATATTCTGGAGGTTGCCGATTTTACGGGAGATTCTTACCAGCTGAGCGTTATGGCAAAAACTGCACCACAGTCTGTGCTTGTGCTGTGTGGGGTTCGCTTTATGGCAGAAACGGTAAAAATGCTGTCCCCGCAGAAAAAGGTGATTTTGTCCAGCCCCTGCGCGGGATGCCCTATGGCTGAGCAGATCACCCCGCAGCAGGTTGCCGATTTTAAAAAGGAAAACCCGGGATATACCGTAGTGGCATATATCAATACCAGCGCCGCGCTGAAGACACAGTGCGACGTATGCGTAACGTCTTCTTCCGCACTGCAGATTGTTAAAAATATAGAAAATGATAAGATTCTGTTTTTACCTGACCGGAATTTGGGAAGCTTTGTAAAAAAACACTTTCCGGAAAAAGAGATTGTTTTAATGGATGGCTGCTGCCCGGTACATGCGGGCATAACAGGGGAGCAGGCGCGAAAAAGCAAGGCGCAGCATAAGGGTGCGCTGCTGCTTGCGCACCCGGAATGCGCGCCGGAGGTTTTGCAATATGCCGATTTTGTCGGCTCTACCTCTGCTATTATGCAATTTGCAAAGCAGTCTGACCATAAGGCGTTTATTATTGGGACGGAGATCAGCATTGCGCAGCATTTGCAGTATATATGTCCTGAAAAAAGCTTTTATCCGCTTTCCAGCCGCTTGATCTGTCCCGATATGAAAGCGACCTCGCTTATAGACGTGCTGCACTGCGTGCAGGGGACAGGCGGCGAAGAAATGATTATGGAAGAGGAACAAAGGATTGCCGCTGTAAGCTGTATTGACAAAATGATAGAGTTAGGCGGTTAAATACGCGTAGAAAAGAAGTTTTGCACACTTTAACAAAAAAGCTGGCCGGGAGGTGAGGCAAGATTGCAAAAACGGGTCTTGGTAGGCATGAGCGGCGGCGTGGACAGTTCTGTAGCGGCGGCGCTGCTTTTGGAACAGGGCTACGATGTCAGCGGTGTGACGCTGCGCCTGTTTGATCATGACAGCGTTGCATCTGAAAAAACGTTTGCAGGCGGCAAGGCTGATGCTGTACAGGATGCAAAAAGCGTTTGCGACAGGCTGGGGATTGCACATGTTGTTTTTGATTTTTGTGATGCCTTTGAGCGTGAGGTGATCAGCCGCTTTGCCTGTGGGTATGAAAAAGGGCTGACGCCAAACCCCTGTATCGATTGCAACAGGTATATTAAATTTGGACTGCTTTTGCAGCGTGCGCGAGCCATGAGCTACAATTTGATTGCCACGGGACATTATGTACAGCGGGCCTATGACAGCGCAAGCGGCCGTTATTTGCTGAAAAAGGCAGCGGACGTTACAAAGGACCAGACCTACGTTTTGTATATGCTGACCCAACACCAGCTTGCAGGGACATTGTTTCCCCTTGGTACGGTGCAGAAAAAACAGGCGCGGCAGCTTGCCCGGAATATGGAGCTTGCAAGCGCCCAAAGGCCGGAAAGCCAGGATATTTGCTTTGTTCAGGATGGCGATTATGCAGGTTTTTTAGAAAGAAAGCTGGGGGTAGCTTCTGTGCCGGGTGATTTTGTTTATAAGGACGGCACGCCCCTTGGCCGGCATAAGGGGATGATCCATTATACCATTGGACAAAGGAAAGGGCTTGGCATAAGCTATGCACATCCGTTATTTGTGCTGGATAAAAATGCAAGCGCCAACCGGATTACGCTGGGTGAAAATGCAGACCTGTTTACAAACAGGCTCAAGGCGCGCAATGTAAATTATATTGCAGTAGAGAGGCTGAATACCCCGCTGCATGTAACGGCAAAAGCACGGTACAGTCAGAAGGAAGCAAGGGCTGTGGTACACCCGCTTTCAGAAAGTGAGGTGATCGTTGAATTTGCTGAAAAGCAGCGCGCAATCACGCCGGGACAGGCCGTTGTTTTTTACGACGGCGATGTTGTTGTTGGCGGAGGAACAATTACCCCAGATTAGAAAAAAGAAATGTGCAGGGACATAAATATGTATGCCCTGCACATTTTGTTGGTTATTTAAACATATAGGATACACCTTCGACCAGGTCGCCCATAGCGTGCATTGCTTTGCCCGCGCGTTTTTTGATTCGCTTTGGGGACGTCTTCATAAGCTTGCTGCCCATATAACCTACAACGACACCCGTTGCAATGCCCGCGCCTATGCCCTTGACCATACTCATTGTATTTTTTGCCAACTTATAACACCTCCAGATTTCTCCTGTTGTAATTAACGCTTGCTGCGTTGTCATTATTTTTCCACCCCCCGTTTGATTTATTGCAGTGAGTTTTTAGAAAATGATAAAAATGAAAGGACTGTTCATAATTATGGCGGAACTGAACATAGTAATGGTAGAACCGGAAATTCCGCAAAATACAGGCAATATTGCGCGTACCTGCGCGGTTACAGGCGCCAGGCTGCATCTTGTGCGGCCCTTGGGCTTTGATACAAGTGAGAAAGCGCTCAAACGGGCAGGCCTGGATTACTGGCATTTGCTGGATGTGACGTATTATGACAATTTGCAGGATTTTTTTGAAAAAACAAACGGTCCGTACTACTATTTTTCCACAAAAGCCAGGCATATACACTCTGACATAAATTACCCGGACGGCGCGTATTTGCTGTTTGGAAAAGAAACGGCAGGACTTCCCGAGGATTTGCTGTATGCAAACCCGGACGCCACCGTGCGTATACCGATGCGTTCCCAGGCGCGCAGTTTAAACCTGTCGAATGCGGTTGCGGTTGGTGTATATGAGGTGCTGCGGCAATGGAATTATCCGTCGCTTTTGTGCAAAGGGCAGCTGCGCACACACAGCTGGGGAGAATAGACTTGTGTATATATGCGCTTTTATGAAAATGTGACGAAAAATATCAGAATTTCCTGCAAAATAGCACCTGCCAAGTATTGAAAAATGGAAATTTCTGTTATACAATAGAAAAGCGAATGTTCATGAATTTACAAGCTTAAAACCGAAGGAATTATACATGTAGAAAGGATGTCAACCATGGATTATTTAAACAAAAAATCTGTCGAAGATATCGACGTAGCAGGCAAAAGAGTGCTAGTTCGCTGTGATTTTAATGTCCCGTTTGATGAAAACGGCAACATCACAGACACCAAGCGTATTGACGAGGCGATGAAGACCATTCAGTACCTGGTAGACCATAACGCAAAGGTCATTCTTTGCTCACATTTGGGCCGTCCAAAGGGTGAATTCAATAAAAAATTCTCCTTGGCGCCTGTAGCGGCTTATCTTTCCAAGGTGCTGGGCAAGGAAGTAAAAATGGCAGAGGATGTTGTAGGCGAAAGCGCAAAAAGCATAGCTGCTTCTTTGCAGGACGGCGACGTAGAGCTTTTAGAAAATGTACGCTTTATGCCCGGCGAAACCAAAAACGATCCTGAGCTTGCAAAAGAGCTTGCCTCTATGGCGGATATTTATGTAAACGACGCATTTGGAACAGCGCACAGGGCGCATGCCTCTACAGCTGGCGTTGCAGATTATCTGCCCGCGGTGTGCGGATATTTGATTTTAAAGGAAATTACCATTATGGGCGGCGCACTTTCAAACCCCAAAAGGCCGTTTGTTGCTATTTTGGGCGGCGCTAAGGTGTCTGATAAGATCGGCGTAATCAACAACCTGATTGAAAAGGTAGATACGCTCATTATTGGCGGCGGCATGGCCTACACCTTTTTTAAGGCGCAGGGTTATTCGATTGGAACCTCCATTTGCGAAGACGACAAGGTTGACCTTGCAAAGGAAATGATGCAAAAGGCAAAGGAGAAGGGCGTAAAGTTTTTGATTCCGGTGGACAACAAGGTTGCGACCGAATACAAGCCGGACGCACAGGCTAAAATTGTGGACTCTGATAATATTCCAGACGGCTGGATGGGGCTGGATATCGGCCCCAAAACCATGGAGCTGTTTACAAATGCCGTAAAAGGAGCAGGTACGGTTGTGTGGAACGGGCCGATGGGTGTTTCGGAATGGGACAATTTTGCAGCTGGAACCATTGCCGTTGCAAAGGCGGTTGCGGAAAGCGGCGCAATTTCTATTATTGGCGGCGGCGATTCTGCTGCTGCTGTTGAAAAGCTGGGCTTTGCAGACAAGATGACGCACATTTCCACAGGCGGTGGCGCTTCGTTGGAATTTTTGGAAGGCTTAATCCTGCCCGGCATTGCGTGCCTGAATGAGAAATAAGAAAATAAACAGACAAAGGGCGGATTTTATGTTGTCCGCCCTTAGAATTTAAACCGTACTCCTATACGGGAAAGGAAGCAGAAAGATGAATAAACAGCTTAGAAAGGCCGTCATTGCCGGCAACTGGAAAATGAATAAAACACCAAACGAAGCAAAGGCACTGCTTGCGGAGATTGCACCGCTTGTTAAAGACGCCGGCTGCGATGTGATTGCCTGTGTTCCTTATGTGGATCTGGATGCTGCGCTTGCGGCTACGGAAGGGACCAATATAAAGATTGGTGCAGAAAACTGCCATTGGGCAAAGTCCGGCGCGTTTACAGGGGAAATTTCTGCCGGCATGCTCAAGGAGATGGGCGTGGCATATGTCATTATTGGACACAGCGAACGCAGGCAGTATTTTGGGGAAACGGACATTACGGTAAACCAGCGTGTAAAAGCTGCGCTGGAGGAAGGCTTGACGGTAATATTGTGCGTAGGGGAATCGCTTGCGCAGCGTGAAATGGATATTACCGCCGCACTGGTGGAATCCCAAACAAAGCTTGCTTTAAACGGTGTTGCAAAGGAAGACCTGAAAAACATTATGATTGCATATGAGCCTGTATGGGCAATTGGAACGGGAAAAACCGCAACGGCCGAGCAGGCGCAGGAGGTTTGCGCGATGATTCGCGATGTGCTTGCAGATATGTACGGAAGAGAAGCAGCAGACGGCGTGACCATTCAGTACGGCGGATCGATGAACGAGAAAAATGCAGACGAGCTTTTGAGCAAGCCCGATGTAGACGGCGGCCTGATCGGCGGCGCTTCGCTGGTGGCGGAAAAATTTGCAGCCATTGTAAAAGCAGCGGGAAAATAAACATAGAATCCGGGGCGGAATATTTCCGCCCCGTAAGGTTTCTTTTTATTTGGTGTTTTGCTTTTTCACCTGTCTGGGGTGGAAACAGGCAGATGAAAGAGTGAAACCCGGACAGGAAGCTCAATTTGGAAAGGAAAGAGGCATATGAAAAAACCTTTGATTTTGATTATTATGGACGGCTTTGGCTTTGGCGGCCATAAGGGAAACGCCATTGAAGCAGCAAAGACGCCCAATTTAGACCGGCTGTTTGCAAATTATCCGTTGACACGTATTGGCGCTTCCGGCATGGATGTCGGTTTGCCGGACGGGCAGATGGGAAACAGCGAAGTCGGCCATACCAATATTGGCGCAGGGCGCGTTGTATATCAGGAGCTGACAAGGATCACCAAGGCGGTTGGCGACGGCAGCTTTTTTGAAAACGAAGCGCTTTTAAAGGCTATGCGCAATGTAAAGGAAAAAGGTACGGCGCTGCATATTCTGGGCCTTTTATCAGACGGCGGCGTACACAGCCACAACAGCCACTTGTATGCTATTTTGGAAATGGCGAAGCGGCAGGGTGTGCAAAAGGTATATGTACATGCGCTTTTGGATGGCAGGGACGTACCGCCGAGCAGCGGGAAGGAATATGTGCGCGCCTGCGTTGCCAAAATGGAAGAAATAGGTATAGGAAAAATTGCAACCGTAATGGGCCGTTATTATGCGATGGACAGGGACAACCGTTGGGAACGTGTGGAAAAGGCGTATGCCGCCATGGTTTACGGAGAAGGCAACCGTTGCACCTGCCCGGTGCAGGCTGTGCAGGATTCGTATGATGCAAACGTAACCGACGAGTTTGTCGTCCCGACTGTCTGTGCCGAAAACGCGCAGATTTCTGCAAACGACAGCGTTATTTTCTTTAATTTCCGGCCTGATAGAGCAAGGGAAATTACACGCTGCTTTGTAGATGAAGGATTTGACGGCTTTTCACGGAAAAAGGGCTTTTTCCCGCTGTACTATGTGTGCATGACGCAGTATGACGCGACCATGCCCAATGTAGATATTGCGTTTCGGCCGCAGTCGCTGAAAAATACGTTTGGAGAATATATATCTGATAAGGGGCTCACCCAGCTGCGTATTGCAGAAACAGAAAAATACGCGCATGTAACGTTTTTCTTTAACGGCGGCGTGGAAAAGACCTATCCGGGTGAAGACAGGGTTCTGGTAGCCTCGCCAAAGGTTGCAACGTATGATCTGCAACCGGAAATGAGCGCATATGAGGTGACGGATCAGTGTATACAGCGGATTGAAAGCGGCCAGTACGACGTAATTATTCTAAACTTTGCAAATTGTGATATGGTCGGGCACACTGGTGTATTTGAAGCGGCCGTTAAGGCGGTGGAAGCCGTTGATACCTGTGTGGGCAGGGTAACGGACGCAATTGCAAAAATGGGCGGTGTTTCGCTGATTACGGCTGATCACGGAAATGCGGATAAAATGGTTGCAGAGGACGGCGAACCGTTTACGGCGCACACCACAAACCCCGTTCCGTTTTGCGTTGTGGGTTATCCGTGTAAGCTGCGTACGGGCGGCAGACTTGCAGATATTGCACCGACGATGCTCAAGGTTATGGGCTTGCCGCAGCCCGAAGAGATGGACGGAAAAAGCATTATTCTATAAAATATGTATAAAGCGTAAAAGAAGCATGGTTTACCGCCATGCTTCTTTTTTGGGGCTGTGTGCGATAATAAAAAGGGCATGCTAAAAAGAAACCCTGCAGGGTTACGATTGCAAGGAAAGGTTTTGTGCAATAAAGCCGGCGGCATTGGCATATACATAGTTATACTGTCAAAACCAAAGGGGTGCCCAATATGATTACCGCACTGACGATCGAAGAAAACCTGCCGCAAGACGGGCTGCAAAGGTTGAAAGCATGTCTGCATCGAAACCAGCTGCGCACAGAACAGCGCACATACAGGGGCGTAATGGTACACCATGTGCTATATGAAAGAAAACGCCGGACAATTTCATGGGGAAAGATTACAAAAGCGCTGGGTGAAGGAAAGACAGCGCTGCTATACAGCGGAAAAGAGCCGCTGCCGCCCGGATTGCGACGTTACCGCAGCTTGGCTTTTATGCACCGTATGGCGGAAAACGGCGCGCTGCAGGTTTTGCAGACGCTTGGCGTTGAGCCATACCGCCTGAAAATTGGGCTGTATGATCCGGCGGGCACGCACAGCGGTCTTTTAAATGCGCTTTTACCGTTTTCCGCCTGCATCCATGCAGTCAGTGCAAATTACCCGGTATATGCAGACGAAGCAGAGGGAGTTATGGAAAACAGCGGCGCGTATATTGCCGTGCACAAAAATCCGAAAATTCTTGCAAGCTGTCAGGTTATTATTGCTCCGCAGAAAATCCGTGAACAGATTCCTTTGTCGAACGGGTGTGTGGTTTTTACAGGACAGCCTCCCGCGGTAGAATTGCCGGGGCTTTTGCTTGATCGGTTCCGTATTAAGCTACCAAAAGCGTATGCACAGCTTAAACCCTGCCATATAAGCGACGAATATTTTGCATGCGCTCTTTATGACGGCGAGCAGCAGTATGCTTTGGGAGAGCTTTCCCCGTATGCTTACGAGGTTTGCGGAAAGGAAATGCCGCTTGCGCAGCTGTGCCGTTTTTTGCAGACACAAAGCGCATACTGGCGGTAGAGATGTATGTAAAATATCATTTACACACCGCTTTTTACATTGACAACAGGTAGGATGTAGTATAAAATAAATCTATGTACGAATTTTAAATTAAGAGAGGTGAAAGAGATGGACGCAGGAAGTAGCAGCGGCACAGTGCCCGGGCGAAGTAGCAGAGAAAAAGTGTGCGCGCATTTTTTTGCGTTCATTTTTTTGCGCTGATTTTTACTTTGTCCGGATTTTGTGCCATACTTCCGCCTAATCAAAAAATGTTAGGAGGAGAAGGCCATGGAAAGAAGTCCGGTATATGTGCAGGATACGATCCTGTCTTTGCTGGAACAAAAAAAATATGCAACTCTGCGGGATATTCTTACGACGATTAAGCCCGTTGACATAGCGGCATTGTTTGACGATATGCAGGAGGATGCGCTGCCCCTTTTGTTCCGGCTTTTACCAAAAGAGCTTGCGGCGGAAACCTTTGTTGAAATGGACGAGAACGCCCAGGAGCTTTTGATCCACGGCTTCAGCGATACGGAGCTGAAAGAGGTTGTGGACGAGCTGTATGTAGACGACGCGGTGGACCTGATAGAAGAAATGCCCGCCAATGTGGTCAAGCGCATTTTGCAGCAGGCCGACCCGGATACCAGAAAAATGATCAATGAGATACTGAAGTATCCCGACGATAGCGCGGGCAGCATTATGACGACAGAGTATGTCAGCCTGCGCCCGAATATGACGGTTCTGGATGCAATTAAGCGCATCCGTAGGACAGGTGTAGATAAGGAAACCATCTATACCTGCTATGTTACAAAAGAAAATCGAAAGCTCATTGGTATTTTATCGATTAAAACGTTGCTTCTATCCGATGAAGACGATGTGGTTGAGGATATAATGGAAACAAACGTAATATCTGTCAACACGCTGGACGACCAGGAGGTCGTCGCGCAGATGTTTAACAAATACGATTTTCTTGCTATTCCTGTGGTAGACAGGGAAAACCGCCTGGTTGGCATTGTAACCGTTGACGATGCGATCGACGTTATGCAGGAGGAAGCAACGGAAGACATGGAGGTCATGGCGGCGATCACGCCGACCGACAAGCCCTATATGAAAACAAGTGTGTTTGAAACGTGGCGTAAGCGCATACCGTGGCTGTTGATTTTGATGATCTCTGCGACTTTTACAGGCATGATTATCACTTCGTTTGAAGATGCTCTGGCAGCACAGGTTGCGCTGACAGCGTTTATTCCCATGCTGATGGATACGGGGGGGAATTCGGGAAGCCAAACGTCTGTAACGATTATACGCGGTCTTTCCCTGGGGGAAATTGAGTTCCGCGATCTGCCCAGAATTATCTGGAAGGAATGCCGTGTTGCGGTGTTATGCGGCGTAACGCTGGCGGCGGCCAATTTTGTGAAGCTGATGCTTTTTGACCGTGTGGGAGTTTCGATTGCAATGGTTGTTTGTCTGACGCTGATTGCAACGGTAATTGTTGCAAAAATTATTGGCTGCACACTGCCGATGCTTGCGAAGAAGGTAGGGTTTGACCCGGCGGTCATGGCAAGCCCGTTTATTACAACGGCAGTAGACGCTATTTCGCTGCTTGTGTATTTTCAGATTGCAAAGCTGCTGTTGGGTATATAAAATGGTATTTTAAGGCCGGTTTACCGGCATAATAAAAAGCAGAAGGGAAATGCTCCCTTCTGCTTTTTATTCTCTGCAAATTTCCGCAGGCATTAAGCCTGCCAGTCCTTGCACACATCAATCCACCGGTTAGAACCTGCATACCTTGCAAGCTCGGGGATGGTAAGTTCTATTGCGCTGTTGCTGCTGCCGCAAGCGGGGAAGACGGTTTCAAACCGTTTCAGCGACAGATCCAGATACACATCTACACCTGGGTTTACTGCAAACGGGCACACGCCGCCGATGGCGTGGCCTACCATTTGCGCAACCTCATCGGGGGCAAGCATTTTTGCCTTTGTATGGAACTGCGCTTTAAATTTTGCGTTATCAATTTTTGCGTCCCCTGAGGCAACGATCAACACAGCGCTTTGGTCCACTTTAAAGGACAATGTTTTTGCAATGCGTTCCGGCTTGCATCCCAATGCACGTGCTGCAAGTTCTACGGTAGCGGACGAGGTTTTAAATTCCTGTATTCTTGTATCAATCCCAAACTGCCTGAAATATTCCCGGACCTTTTCAATTGCCATTTTTATAAATCCTGCTTTCTTGTGTTTATATTTTATATCACATGTATTGTACCAGACAGCAGGCGTTTTCTGCAACGTTCTATGCAGTGCATTTGTGAATTATATAAGAATTTTGTCTGCCTGTCTTGTCTGTGGGGGGCAAATACGGTATGATAAACAGGAGGATAGAGCCGTATACCGATAAAAGTGACATGTTATGGTAGAAAAAGCCGTATATTTAGAAAGGAGGCTCCCTTTGACACATAGCGAGTTGATAGATTATTGCCGTTTATCATTTGAAGAAATATCTGCAGACTGTCCGTTTAAGGATGGAGAGAACATTGTGCTGCGCCACAAGGAAAATGGAAAGTGGTTTGCCTTGCTGTTTGCGCGCAACAAAAGGGCATATGTCAATTTGAAATGTGACCCGCAAAAGGCAGATTTCTGGCGCAGCGTTTATGCAGGCGTACAACCGGGGTGGCATATGAACAAGCGCCACTGGAATACGGTAGATTTGCAGTCTGATATACCGGACAGGGAGCTGTATGAAATGCTTGCGGACAGCTATACGCTGACAGCTTGTAAATAAGACGGCGGAGGTGCGCGTATGAAGGCAAGGGAAAAAATACAGACAAAAAAACGGCTTTTACAGGAAATTAAAGAAAACAAAGGAACCTTTCTGTTTTACATTGTGATCCGTGTGATTGTGATTGGCATCATGGTTATGGAAATTTTCAGCCGTAATTATGAAAGTGTTTTTGTGTGCGCGCTGACACTGGTGCTTTTTTTAATTCCCTCTTTTGTGGAGAAACGGCTGCGCATTGATTTGCCGAACACATTGGAAGTTATTGTGATCCTTTTTATTTTTGCGGCGGAAATTTTAGGGGAAATCAATGCGTTTTATATTATTATTCCGGCCTGGGATACGATGCTGCACACGATCAATGGATTTTTAATGGCGGCGATTGGGTTTTCGCTGGTAGATATATTTAACCGAAGCGACCGGATAAAGTTTTCTCTTTCTCCTGCGTTTTTAGCGGTTGTGGCGTTTTGCTTTTCGATGACAATAGGCGTATTATGGGAATTTTTTGAATTTGGGGCGGATTTGTTTTTACATACAGATATGCAAAAAGATACGTTTATACACCATATTTCGTCTGTGGCGCTGCGTCCGGACGGGAAGAACATTGCAGTGCATCTGGATGAGATCAGCAAAACGGTGATCCATACGGCGGGTGGGGAAACCTACACACTTGGCGCATATCTGGATATAGGGCTTATAGACACCATGAAAGATCTGTTTGTAAATTTTTTGGGTGCCATTGTGTTTTCGGTAATTGGTTTTTTCTATATTAAGGGAAGAGGAAAAAGTAAATTTGCCGGCCGTTTTATCCCCAAGATAAAGGAAGAAAACAAACAGGAGCAACAATAAAACCGGGAGGATTTTTATGCTTGGCGCAATCATTGGAGATATTATAGGATCTGTATACGAGTGGGATCCTATCAAGACAGAGGATTTTCCGCTTTTTTGCAGTAAAAGCCGTTTTACAGACGACACAGTGCTGACTGTTGCAACGGCGCAGACGCTTTTGGAGCTTGCCGGAAAACAAGAAATGGACGAGCGGAGTATAGCAAAAGCATACGCCCAAAATTACAGGGCTTATTACAGGCGATATCCGCTTGCGGGTTTCGGTGGAATGTTTGCGGACTGGGCGCAAAAAGAGCCTATGCTGATCCAGGGAAGCTATGGAAACGGAGCGGCTATGCGCGTTTGCCCGATTGGCTATGCATTTGACGATATGGAAAGCGTGCTGCTGCATACAGAAAAGAGCTGCCTGTACACGCATAACAATGCCGAGGCGATCAAAGGTGCAAAAGCCGTAGCCGGCGCGGTGTTCTTGGCAAGGAACGGAAAGAAAAAGGCGGACATACGCCGTTTTGTCCAGCATATGGCAGGGTATGATCTGAACTTTAGGCTGGAGGATATACGTCCGGGCTATACGTTTTCCAGCAGGACAAAGCTTTCCGTACCGGAAGCCATCAGCGCATTTTTGCAGGCAGAAAGCTTTGAAGACACGCTTAGAAAGGCTGTTTCTCTTGGGGGCGACAGCGACACGATCGCATGTATTGCCGGTGGGATTGCGTATGCGTTTTATAAGCAAATCCCAAAAGAGATAGAAAAGCAAGCTATGCGCCGGCTGGACCAGAGGCTGCTGCAGACCGTTACCGCGTTTATGCAAAGGTATCATCCGCAGTGAGAAATAGAAATGCGTTACCTTACCTGTAATATGTAATAGGCCCGGTTTTCCGGGCCACATTTTTATACCAGATCTGTTTTCCAGAGGCCGTGCCGGTTGCAGTAGGAATATACCGCCTTGGGCGTTTCGCCTTCTGCGAGGGCAAACTGGACCTTGGGTGCTTCGTTTGGCCGTAAAGATTTCCTCTGCCCGCCGCAGCAGGTTTGCAAATAAACAAACTGGATATAATGATTTTCCTCCATGGGATGTGCGGTAGAGCCGACTGCCACATTTACATGCCTGCCATCTGTTTGAACCACGGGCCCATGCTTTTCCTGGGCGCCGTCTGTTGTGTTGGCCTCCAGCTGCGTCATTGGCTCGGAGCAGCAGTAGATGGGTACGCCCTGGTCTATAATCAGACCTGCCAGGTTGCCGCAATGTTTGCAAAGAAAAAATTTTTGATGTTTTGTCATTTTGAAAACTCCTTTTTCTTTTATTGTGATGAAAATGAATTTATATTATACGGATGTCGTATCTAAAAGGTCAAAACAACGGTTTGTTATCTATAAATACGGAAGGTTTCTTCGTCTTATTGAAATATCCAGTGATTTTCTTAGTTTTCAGATATTTGTTAAAAAACAGGAGAATTATATTTTTGCACCTTTACGGTATAATAATAAAAAATGAAACGGGAAAGGAGAACAAGCGGGTATGGAAAAAATTGCGTTTTTTGATACAAAACCCTATGATAAGCTTTGGTTTGAACGCGTGGAGCATCCGGGGTTGGAATTTAAATATTATGAAAATAAACTGAACGAGGACACCGCCGGGCTTGTACGCGGCTGTACGGGAGCGGTCGCGTTTGTCAACGATACGATTGACGCCCGGGCGATCGAACGGCTATGTGAAAATGGCGTACAGGTGCTTGCAATGCGATGCGCTGGTTATAATAATATAGATTTTAAGGCGGCATATAAAAAAATCAATATTTTACGTGTGCCAAAATATTCGCCTTATGCCGTAGCCGAGCACACCATGGCGCTTATCCTGACGCTTAATAGGAAAATCCACCGGGCTTATAACAGGACGCGCGATTACAATTTCAGCCTCAACGGGCTTACCGGATTTGATTTGTATGGAAAAACGGCGGGGGTGATCGGGACCGGAAAGATTGGGCAGGTGTTTATCGATATCTGCAAGGGCTTTGGGATGCAGGTGATTGCCTACGACCCATATCCTGTGAAGAATGCAGATATTTGCTATGTGGAGCTGGACGAGCTGTTTAGAAGAAGCGACGTGATATCCCTGCATTGTCCGCTTACAGAAAGCACGCATTATATTATCAACAGCGAAAGTTTGCAGAAAATGAAAGACGGCGTGTTCCTTGTTAATACCTCAAGAGGAGCGTTAATTGAAAGCGAGGCGCTCTTGAAAGCATTGAAGGAAGGAAAGATCGGCGCCGCAGGGCTGGATGTATACGAGGAAGAATCAAACCTGTTTTTTGAGGATTTTTCCGGTTCTGTGATACAGGATGACGTTTTGTCACTGCTTGTGTCCATGCCAAACGTGGTGGTAACGTCCCATCAGGCGTTTTTGACAAATGAGGCCCTGAAAAACATAGCGGAAACCACAATATCCAATTTACGGGCCTTTTACAAAGGGGAACCGCTGGAAAACGAAATATGCTACCACTGCCGTACAGGCGGGGTCAGCTCCGACTGCCCCAGAAGAGAAAAAGGGCGCTGCTTTTAAATAAACGCTTGCATAAAAGCAAAAGGCCGTTTGTTGTATCTTGTCAAAAACAGTGGTATTATAAAAAGGAGGAATCAATGAAACTGCTGCTGAAAGGCGAAAGGGGTGTAGGAGATGCAGAGGAAGACACAGGCCTTTTTTACAAACAAAGCTGCAGTCCCTTTGCTTGCCCTTGTATGCACCGCCTTGTGGGGGACGGCCTTTCCCGTTATTAAGCTTTCTTATAAGCAATTTTATATTGCATCCCAGGACATAGGAGCAAAGCTTCTATTTGCAGGCGAACGTTTTGCCCTTGCGGGGCTTTTGGTGTTTTTGCTTGCACTGGTTTTATACCGTAAGCCGGTGACAATGAAAAAGCGCGATATTATGCCGATTGTTACGCTAGGCTTGGTGCAGACGACGCTGCAATATGTGTTTTCTTATATTGGTGTAGCAAATACGACGGGAACAAAAACATCTGTTATCACAGCATGTAGCGCATTTTTTGCGGTGCTGCTGGCGCCGCTGTTTTTTCAAAGCGACCAGCTTCATTTTAAAAAAATATTTGGATGTCTGCTTGGCCTTGCGGGAATTGTAGTCATCCAATTTAACGGTGTTGCGTTTGAAAGCTTTTCATTTTTAGGGGAAGGCTTTGTGTTGCTGTCAGCACTTTGTTCAGCCGGTGGGAGCTTTATCAGCAAAGGTGTGATGAAAAACCGCAACGCTATGCAGGTAACAGCTTTTCAAATGTTTATTGGCGGCGCAGCGTTGATTATCATTGGCGGTGCGTTGGGCGGCAAGCTGTATTATACAAACTGGCAACATTGGGCGTTGCTTGCTTATCTGGCGGTTGTATCAGCCGTGGCGTTTACATTGTGGACGGCGCTGCTTGCTTATAACCCCGTTGGGAAGATCTGTATTTTCAATTTAATGATTCCGCTGTTTGGTACGCTGTGGTCGGGAATTTTATTGGGGGAAAATATTTTTACCCTTTCAAACCTGCTTTCAACTGCGCTGGTATGCGCCGGCATATGGCTGGTTCATGCCGGGCCGGGGAAGCAAAGCAGCGCAGAGCAAAAGAAACAGTAGATTAAGGAAAAAACGCTATAAAAACACACCGGCAAGATAATAATTTGCCGGTGTGTTTTTATAAAAGTTTAAAGTTCCTGATAATTGCCGAAAAAGTTAAATTGCGGCAGTTCCTGGGATAAAGCGCACATCAGGTTTAACACGTGCGGGCTTCTGACATTGCCGGAAAAATCCAGATAAAACAGATATTCAAAGGGCTTGTCCTGCATGGGGCGCGATTCAATTTTTGTAAGGTTCAGCCCATGACAGCTGAAACGGCAAAGCACGTTATAAAGCGAGCCGGTTACATGCGGCAGGGAAAAGCACAGGCTGATTTTGTCTGCTGCTGCCGGGATAAACAGCTTTTTTGACAGGATGATAAAACGCGTGCAATTGTCGCGGCTGTTTTGAAAATTGCGTAAAAGCACCTTTAGGCCGTAAGCCTGCGCTGCCTTTTCCGAGCAGATAGCGGCGCAGTTTAAGCGCTTTTCTTGCGCGACCAACTGCGCGGCGACAGCGGTGTTTGAGCAGGGAACGGCGGCCAGATTGTTTTTGGCAATATAATTTGAGCACTGGGAAAGGCCCTGCGGATGCGACCAGACCTGCTCAATGTCTGAAAGTGCGCACTGGGGAAGCGCGCACAGGCAGTGCTCGATTTTCAGGTCAAGCGCGCCGGCAATAAAAAAGCGGTATTTTAAGAGCAGATCATATACGTCGGAAACAGAGCCTGCGCTTGAGTTTTCCACCGGGAGCACACCGTAGTCGGCCTTTTCATCCTGTACGGCCCGGAATACATCCTCCCAGGTTGCAAAGAACACGGGCCTGGCGTTTGGAAAAGCCGTAATAGCGGCTTCGTGCGAGTTGGCACCCTGAATGCCCTGACAGGCGATCTTTAAGCCGGAGGCTTGGTTGTCAAAATCAAAATCGGCGCTTTCAAGCAATGTGCGCAAGGCTTTACCACTGCCTGTAATATCGTGCTGCAAAGCGCGGCTAAGTTCCATAATGCTGGAAAACAGCAGCCTGGCTGCGTGCCCATATTCACCGCCGGATGTTTCTACGCTGTCTAAAATTTCTTTTTCCCTAGCTTCGTTTAAGACGGGCAGGCCGTTTGCTTTTTTATATTCTCCGACCTGTTTTGCACAGTCCATACGTTTTTTAAAAAGCGTAATCAGTTCCCGGTCGATCCTGTCGATTTCTTCCCGAATAGGCTGTAAGCTCATAAACAATTCCCTTCTCTTTCTGGTAGTTTGGTCACAGTAAGTTGATCAGCGCCAGCGCCAGTGCCGATTCAATAACGACGGCCGCCCTGGGAACGATACAAGGGTCATGCCTGCCGTGAACAACGAGCGTTGTGTTGGTTTTTTCGGTAAGGTCTACTGTTTTTTGTTCCTTGGAAATGGACGGAGTCGGCTTGACCGCCACACGGAACACAACGGGCATACCGTTTGTAATACCGCCCAAAATGCCGCCATTGTGGTTTGTAAGCGTTTGTATACGGCCGTCTTTATACGCATATGCGTCGTTGCTCTGGCTGCCGTGCATTTCTGTCATGGCAAAGCCTGTGCCAAATTCAATCCCTTTAACTGCGGGAATGCCAAATATAACAGAAGAAATCACATTTTCGGCGCCTGCAAACATGGGGCTGCCAAGCCCAGCGGGGACGCCTGTGGCAGCGCATTCTACAACCCCGCCGACGCTGTCGCAGTCCATGCGCGCCTTTTCAATATAAACGCGCATGGGCCCCTCTGCTTTTTGATCGATCAGCGGAAAGGGCATCTGGTTGAGCTGCTCTATCAACGAAGGTGCAATTTGTATACTGTCGAAGGGCCGGTCCATAATCGTACCGATGCTGTAAATGTGCGAAGCAATCTGTATGCCCTGTCGTTTTAAAAGCTGCCTGCATATGGAACCCGCAAATACCAGCGGCGCTGTCAGCCTGCCGGAAAAATGGCCGCCGCCCCGTGTGTCGTTAAAACCCTGGTAGCGGATAAAGCCCGTATAGTCGGCATGCCCGGGGCGAGGTTTATGCAGTAGGTTGCTATAGTCGGCAGAGCGCGTATTGGTATTTTCTATAATAGCGCAAAGCGGCGCGCCGGTTGTCACACCGTTTAAAACGCCGGACAAAATATGTGGGATATCTGCTTCCAGGCGGGGCGTAGACGTTTTATCCCTGCCTGGTGCACGCCGGCCCATGAAAAGCTGAATCTGTTCCATATCAAGCGGATGTCCCGCCGGTAAATTGTCGATGACTACGCCGATCGCTTCACCGTGGCTTTCTCCGAAGATAGAGATTTTTACCTGGTCGCCCCAGCTGGAGGCCATGTCAACCACCCCTTTATTTTATAGGTTTTCTGCGTTTCCGCCAAGCCTTTTATACTCCTCAAAAAATGACGGATACGATTTACGGATGCTTTCCCGGTCTGTAATAACGACCGGGCCGGATGCGTTTAAAGCGGCAATGGAAAGCGCCATGACGATCCGATGATCGTTATATCCCTGTACAGTGCCGCCGTGCAGGGAAGACACGCCCTGAACGACAAGGCCGTCGTCTGTTTCTGTTATGTCAGCCCCCAAAGCCTGTAAACCGCTGCAAATTGCTTTTAAGCGGTCGCTTTCTTTTATGCGCAGGCGCTGCGCGCCGTAAATGGTTGTTTTTCCTTTTGCAAAAGCGGCAACAACGGCTAAAATGGGGACAAGGTCTGGAATCTGGCGCGCGTCTATAGCAATTGCGTGCAGAGTGCCCCGTGTTACCGTGACCGCATTGCCCGCTTGCCGCACGTTTGCCCCAAACTGTTCAAACAAATGCAGGCAGGCGCGGTCGCCTTGAACAGAGTGAGGGTTTAGCCCTGTTATCTTTATATTGCCGCCCAGTGCGCCCGCCGCCATAAAAAACGCGGCCTGCGACCAGTCGCCTTCACAAACATAATTCGTATTGGGAAGGTAGCGTTGCCGGCCTTTTACCATATAGCCGGTTTCTGTTTTTTCTGCCGTAACGCCAAACGCGCGCATGGTCTGCAATGTCATGTCAATATAGCCTTCTGATTCTAAAGCGGAGGTAAGGACTATTTCGCTGTCGCCGTCAAGAAGCGGCAGCGAAAGCAAAAGCCCTGTAATAAACTGGGAGCTTATATCGCCGGGCAGGCGGTATACGCCGCTTTTGAGCTGCCCGCTGATGGTAAGCGGAAGCCCGCCCTGCGTTTTTAAGGAAACGCCCTTTTGCGGCAAGCAGTCCAGGTAAACGCCGATTGGCCGCTGCGGCAGCCTGCCCTTGCCTGTAAAATGCGCCAAAACGCCGCCTGCTGCTGCGATGGGGATTAAAAAGCGAAGCGTTGAACCGGACTCCTCACAGTCCAATAACACATCCTGCTTGGAAAAAAGGCCTGCGCCGTCTATGGTGAGCGTTTGTTTGCACAGGCAAATATCTGCGCCAAGTGCTTGTACGCATTGTATGGTAGCTTCTATATCTTTAGACAGGGCGACCGGCGCGACCGTGCTTACGCCCTGTGCCATGGCTGCGCATAAAATGGTCCTGTGCACGGCACTTTTGGAGGGCGGCATAGAAACTTCCCCGTTTAAGGCGCTGGGTGCTATCTGTATATGGCTCATAGGAAAAGATACCTTTCTGGTTTATTTACAAAAAGCATATAGATTCTCTTTTTTCATCTTTTTTGTAAAGCTTTTGCCAATTTCGTTTAAAAGGACGATGGAAATAGAGTCTCCGCTGCTTTTTTTGTCGGTCAGCGCACCGTTTACAATCGTCTGAAGATCCGTAGGGTCGCTGACGGGCAGTTCGTATTTTTGCAGCAGCGCGCACAAACGCTTTTGCGTGCCGACCTTTGTAAGCCCCGCCCGTTCAGAGGCGCCGGTCAGCAAAGCCATGCCTACAGCGACCGCCTGACCGTGCGTGATCCCCTGGTAGCCGTATGCGCGCTCCAGAGAATGGCCCAGTGTATGGCCAAAATTTAAGAGCATGCGTTCCCCTGCTTCCCGTTCGTCGTTTTCAACGATTTTACGTTTTATGTCTACACAGGAAAAAATAACGTCGTCCAAAATTTTTTCAATCGGTTTGTTTTCCAGCTGCTCGAACAGCGAAAGGCTTTTAATACAGCCGTATTTGATCACCTCCGCCATGCCGTCGTAGAAGAATTTTTCAGGCAGGGTTTCAAGCACTTGTGGATCGATTAAAACAAGCGACGGCTGCCAGAAGGCGCCGACCAGGTTTTTGCCCTGTTCTATGTCGACGCCGGTTTTTCCTCCTACGGAGGAATCCACTTGGGCAAGTAAGGATGTGGGGAGCTGTACAAAACGAATGCCGCGCTGATAGGTAGCGGCTGCAAAGCCCGCCATGTCCCCCACAACGCCGCCGCCCAGCGCAACGATCAAATCGCTGCGGGAAAAATAATGCTCTGCAAGTACACGGTACATTTCCTCCACACAGGCAAGGCGTTTGGATTGCTCGCCCGCCTGGAAAACGTGGGTGTAAACGTCAAGCCCGCTTTCTTTTAAAGAGGCTGTGACCTGCCCGCCATATAAGGGGAAGACGTTGCTGTCGGAGATAACCATGGCTTTCTGCGCACGGCCGGCGGCGTTTTTGATATAAGCACCGCAGCTGCCAAGCAGTCCGCGTGAGATAAAAATTTGATAGCTTCTGCCCGTTTGTACGGTAAGGCTTTTCATTCGCCAAGCGCCTCCTTTACATCTTTACCCTTTTGCAGCAGCGCTGTAAGCGCAGGGCCGTCCTCTGTCTCGATGGCGTTTTTAATGGCACAGATATTGTCGATCAACAGATCCAGCTCCTGGGTAAGCGGTTGCCTGTTTTCTAAAAACAGCTCTGCCCACAGCGGTGCGTTAATATTTGCAACCCGGGAAACATCGCGGTAGCTTCCCGCAGAAAAACCCTGGTGATTTTTGCATTGGGGGCTCATTACGTATGCGCAGGCCAGAACGTGGGGCAGCTGCGAGGTAAAGGCGATCATGCGGTCGTGTTCCTCAGGCGTTGTGATACGTATGCCGCCAAACCCGATGTTCAGCGCAAACCTGCATAATGTCGAGGTATCTTTTCTGGAAGCGGAAAGCGGTACGACAATAAAGCTGGCACCTTGAAACAGGTCTGGATCAGAGGCAGAAAAGCCGTTTTTTTCTTTTCCGGCCATAGGGTGGCTGCCGATAAAAACAAATCCATGCTGCTTGGAAAGGGCCTGCATTTGTGGGCAGATTGCCTGTTTTATGCCGGCGGTATCTGTGACAAGGCAGCCTTTTTTAATCAGATGCCCATAGGTTTTGACATAGTCTACAGCGGCGGCGGGATACTGCCCAAGAATGAGCATATCTGCCATTTTCAGGGATTGCTCATTGCCAATTTCATCAATTGCACCGCATTCCAAAGCCTGCTGCAGAGGCTTTGGGCTGCGGTTAATCCCAATGACCGTATGTTTTGTGTATTTTTTAATTGCCTTGCAGTAGGAACCGCCTATAATGCCCAAACCGGCCACTACAATGTTCATAGCTTTTTTTCCTCTTCTGCATCTGTTTTTTGCGTGGAAGACAGATATTGCTTTAGTGCAAACACCTTTTTAGCAACTTGGTCGAACTGCCCGGGCGTAAGCGACTGTGCGCCGTCTGAAAGCGCATGCTCCGGGTCGTTGTGGACTTCTATAATCAAACCGTCCGCACCGGCGGCAACGGCGGCCATTGACAATGATTCTACCAGCCAGGATTTACCCGAGGCATGACTGGGGTCGACAATCACCGGCAGGTGCGAAAGTTTTTTCAAAATGGGAACCGCCGAAATATCCAACGTGTTGCGCGTATAGGTTTCAAAGGTGCGTATGCCGCGCTCGCAAAGAATAACCTGCTCGTTACCACCGGCCATAATATATTCCGCGCTCATTAAAAATTCTTCAATGGTGCTGCTCAGACCTCTTTTTAAAAGGATTGGCTTGTTGATTTTCCCAAGCTCCTTTAAAAGCTCAAAATTTTGCATATTACGGGCGCCCACCTGGATAATATCTACATTTTCAAACATATCTATATGGGAAACACGCATAATTTCTGTTACGATAGGAAGGCCGGTTTCCTTTCTGGCTTCCTTTAAAAGATCCAGGCCTTCTGCCTTTAAGCCCTGGAATGCATAGGGGGAGGTCCTTGGCTTAAACGCACCGCCGCGCAGCAATGTGGCACCGGATTTTTGTACGCTTTTTGCAATGCCGCAAATTTGCTCGCTGCTTTCCACAGAGCAGGGGCCGGCCATAATCTGCAGGCTGCCGTCGCCGATTTTTACGCCGTTTTGCAGCGTAATGACGGTGTCTTCGGGGTGAAATTTGCGGTTGGCCTTTTTATAAGGCTCCTGTACGCGCCGCACGGTGGAGACAATGTCCTGTGCATTGATATAGTCAATATCGATGGCGGTGGTATCGCCAATCAGTCCTAAAACCGTGGAATGCACGCCCGTCCAGGTATTGACCTTGACGCCGTATGTTTCTGTAAGCTTTTCTTTAAAATTCCGCAGCTGTTCTTCACTGCAGTTTGGCTTGAGTACAATAATCATAACAACCAATCCTTTCCTGGAAGGGGATAAATCCCAGTCCATGCAAAAAAATAACGGGGCCGTTTTTAGCCCCGTAAACATACTTTTAACCAGAAAGCATTTTTATGCAGTAGATTTACTGCAGATTTACAGGGCAGCACAAATTGTCCCAACCATAAAAATAGCTGAGATAAACAAAACCTGTAAATCGTTTTGCAAGCTTGCCCGTCATGGTAGTGCCTCCAAAAATAAAATGCCGTCTGTTACATCATAATCCCTGTGCCGGTATTTGTCAATACCTTTTAGCAATATGGCGCTTTAAATGACTAAAATTTTTTAAAAATACTTACTGCGCATCCTGTACGTTGCCGGAAAAGGCCGTTGGGCTCCCCTGTTGTTTTGGAAAACGGTTATGCTCCAGCAGAAACTGCAAGATAGTCCGCTCTATTTTTTCTGCATCGCCGCGGTAAAAAAAGTGGCCGGCTTCCTTAAAAACAACATATTTCCCAAAGCGGCTGTCGGTGTGTTTTTCAAATGTGCCCACACATTTTGCAGGGACAAATTCGTCCTGCATACAATGGAGCATTAAAATGGGGCATTGTACGCAGCACAGCTGCTTTCTTGTGCGGTGAATCATCCGGTACAGATCGATATAACGCGGCAACCACAGGGGATAGGTCAATATAGAGCATTTGATAATGCTATAATTTTCAATCTTGGCCTGCATATATGGATCGTTCGGATTTGTAATGTAAAATGCCATTTTCAGACTGGAGGTAACCCCCCGCGCGGTCATGCGCAAATGCAGGGGGGCCGCAAGCAGAATAATGCCGTCGATTTGCTTTCTGTTATGGCAATACGCATCTACGGCAAGCAGCGCGCCCATGGAATGCCCAACCAGGAAAATATGTGCATATTGTCTGCGCAGTGTATCTATGCGGGCGTATACGTAGTTTTTCCATTTTTTGTGGCCGTTTTTTGCAAAGTCCAGGCCGTTTTTTCCATGGCCCGGAAGAAGCAGGGCCGTGGCGTTTATGCCGTTTTGTACGCACAATGCAGAGAGGCGTTTGAACTGGTTGGGGCCTTCTGTAATGCCATGGATAAATAAAACGACGGAATGGGAGCCGGGGCAGGGGCAAAAAAATTCTGCCTGCGGCTTTTTTTCGGATTTCATAGCCCTACGGCCTCCATAACGGCTTTTGCAGTAGTATAGGGGGATTTGGACGCTGCAACCGTGTATTGCGCTGCGGCACGGTACAGAGGCAGGCGCTGGTTATACAGCTGTTGCATGGCCTTGTCTCTGTGCGGACGCTGCAAAAGCGGGCGCTTTGTGTCGTTGCGCAGCCTATGCCGAATGACAGGAAGCGGTACGTCCAGCAAAACGATCCGGCAGGTCTGCCGCAAAAGCTGTACATTGCGTTCATATACAAGCGTGCCGCCTCCTGCGCTGATAATACAACCTTTTTTTTTCGCAAGCTGTTTTACGGCGGTGTGCTCCAGGTCGCGAAAATATGCTTCCCCATGCTTTGCAAAAATTTCGCTTATCGACATATGCGCATTTTGTTCTATGTAATGGTCCATATCAATAAACGGCCACCCTGTGTTTTTTGCCAGGAGCTTTCCTATGGTTGTTTTGCCGCAGCCCATAAAACCGCACAAAACAATATTTGCATTTTGTTCCATTCTATTTGCGTTCCTTTATGTTTTACCTTTTAAAATGTATTTTGCATGGCCTTTGCGCTTTCCAGGCACAGTTTGTCAATATCGCCGGCGTCATACTGCGCGTTGTGCCAAATCTGGTGCGAAACGGCGGCTTGCCAGACGAGCATGGACATACCGCCCAGTGCTTTTGCACCGTTTGCCCGCGCCTTTTTAAGCAATATGGTTTCCAACGGGTTGTAGACGGCGTCAAACACATGGGAGCAGCGCGCAAGCACCTGGTCGGCGACAGGGCAGGCATCCATATGCGGATACATTCCTACCGGTGTTGCATTGACCAGAAGATCTATGTCACCCTCTATGCGGTCAAGCAGGCAGGTGCTCAGATGTGCCGAGTGTATGCGGGTCATAAGCTCCCCCGCAAGGGCTGCCGCCATGTTCAGGTCGCTTGGACGTACGGCAATGGTCAAATTACAACCGGCAAGAGCGGCCTCATAGGCCATTGTACGCGCAACGCCGCCTGTTCCAAGGACGACCACCCGGCCGCTGAGGGGAATCCCTGCCGAGGACAGAGCCTTTAAGAAGCCGTCGGGGTCGGTTGTATAGCCTTGGGCAATTTCTCCGTTTGCAACGGTATTGACGCTGCCGTACAGCGCAGCCTTTTTGTCAAGTTTGTCCAGATACCGGATAATACCCTGCTTGTGCGGAATGGTAATGTTATAGCCGTCAAGCTTTCTTAAAACAGTTTGGTAGCTTTGCCCGAGCGCTTGCGGTGCGATATCCAAAATAGAATACTGTGCATCGATTCCGGAAAGTGCGAAAAGGCGCGTGTGAATAAAAGGCGACATGGTATGGCCGATTGGATGGCCAATAACGGCGTACGCTTTCTTTGACATAATAAAACCTTCTTTCCAGGTGAAAATTTGTTTAAGTTATCAAAATACCGCATAGATTTGAAAAAATTACAATTTTGTTATTGACAAAGGCTATGTTTACTAATAATATGTTTTTGTACTGATGTTATGCCGATTAGATTTTTACAGGTGGAGGAAAGCATGTTTGTGTTATTGTAGCATAAAAGGCACAAATTTGTCCACAATACAATCATCTACAGGCAGTAAGAACAAAAATATACTTTGGAGGAAAGAGTTATGGTACTGGAAAAGGTAAAGGCAATCCTTGCGGAGCAGTTTGATGTGGAGGAAGATTCTATAACAGCAGAAACGACGATTCAGGAAGATCTTGGCGCGGATTCGCTTGATGTTGTAGATTTGCTTATGTCCATTGAGGATGAGTTTGAGATCGAAGTGCCTGACGAGGAAATTGAAAATATTAAAACCGTTGGCAATTTGGTCGAATATATTGAAAAAAAGGTATAAAGGCCGGAAGACATATAGTTTCTGTGAAAAAGAGGCGGGCAACCGCCTCTTTTGATTTTGTTCTTATATCCTTTACAGAAGCGTTACATAAGGAAAATAGTTTCTTCATAATTTGCCTTTATACTTTATTTACAGAATCAATCTGACGAAAAGCCGTATCTGTACACAGTGCGGCGCAACGCTTTGAGTAATCGAGCTGTCGCATTTCAAAACGGCGGTTTGTTGATATATGAAAAAAAGGAAAAGGCGGGAAGAACACCAAAGTGAACTTCCCGCCGGCTTTTTTATGGGGATATGATCTTCATGGATATGTCGAACGCGTTGACAGAATGCGTCAGCGCCCCGATAGAGATAATGTCAACGCCTGTCTGTGCAATTTCCCTAAGCGTTTGCAGTGTAATACCGCCTGAAGCTTCCAAAAGGGCCTGCCCGTCTGTGATTTTTACCGCCTGCGCCATGGTCTGCGGGGCCATGTTGTCCAGCATAATAATATCTGCGCCTGCCTGCAGCGCCTGTTGCAGCTCGTCAAGCGTACGGACTTCCACTTCAATTTTAACCATATGGCCAAGCTTCCCCTTCAGGGCGCGCACGGCGTTTGCAATACCGCCCGCCGCGTCGATATGGTTATCCTTGAGCATGGCGGCGTCTGAAAGATTGTAACGGTGGTTTTTGCCTCCGCCGGTTACAACCGCGTATTTTTGCAGCGGACGCAGCCCCGGCAGGGTTTTTCTTGTATCTGTAATACTGGCTTTTGTTCCGCTGGTAAGCAAAACCGCCTGGTGCGTGGCTGTTGCAATACCGCTTAAATGCTGTAAAAGGTTTAAAGCGGTGCGTTCCCCTTTGAGCAGGGCTCTTGTGCTGCCGCTGATTTTTGCAATTACATCGCCTTTTTTCAGCTGGTCGCCGTCTTGCTTATAAATTTCTGTCATGACATCCGGCTGTAAAAATGTAAAGACGCGCATTGCGATAGCTATCCCGCATAAAACGCCATCGGCCTTTGCAAGAAAATGCGCTTGCGATTGTTGCTGTTCTGGGATCAGATAGTCTGTGGTGGTGTCCAGATAGCTGATATCTTCCAAAAGGGCCGTTTGAATCAGGTTGTCTATATAGATGGGATTTAGCATTTGGTTGCATCCTTTCATTCTGTTTTTTGCATACGGTTCTTTTTTAAAACATCTTCTAGGATCAGACAGGCCACGGTGGCAAGGCTTTTGGCTTCTGTCAGATCATAGGAAAGAGCAAATCCGCCGGTTTCTATGAAATGCAGAATTTCCCTGGCGCGCGCAAGGCCCTGCGGGACCGCGTCCGGATTGGGGATTACAAAATGCGTATGCTGCATAATTTTGCGGATTTCCGTACGAAGGCCGTGCGGCAACGGAGCGCCCTGCGCCTGATACGATGTGGGACATGGCGCAAGCGACTGGGCTTTGCTCTTTTGCAGGCGGCGCATAATGTCATAGGCCGCCCTGCGGGAAAATACCAGTGCTTCCAGCAAAGAATTGCTGGCAAGGCGGTTTGCGCCGTGCACGCCGGTATGGGAGCATTCACCGGCGGCATACAGGCCGTCAACGCTGGTGCGTGCGTACAGGTCTACGTCTATGCCGCCCATAAGATAGTGCTGACAGGGAAAAACGGGAATTTTATCCTTTGTAATATCTATGCCTTCTTCCAGACAGCGCGCATAAATCATAGGAAAACGGGTTTTAATAAATTGCGGGTCCTTATGTGTAATGTCCAAATAAAAATTTTGGCTGTTTGTAGCCTGGGATTCCAGAATAATGGCGTTTGAAACCACGTCGCGCGGGGCAAGTTCGCCGCGTTGGTCGTATTTAAAGGCAAAGCGTTCCCCGTTGCAGTTGAGCAGCACGGCGCCCTCGCCGCGCACCGCTTCGCTGATTAAAAAGCGTTCGCGGTCATTTTCCGCTGCAAAAGCGGTGGGGTGGAACTGGATCCAGCTTATATTGCGAATGTTTGCGCCCAGCCTGTGCGCCAGCCTGATGCCGTCGCCTGTGGCAATTGCAGAATTTGTGGTATATTCGTATACCCGCCCGATTCCGCCGGTGGCCAGTATGCAGTACCGCGCGGCAACCGTTTGGGGTGCGCCGTTGTGTAAAATATGGGCATAAAAGCCGTTTTGCACCTTGTCCAGGGCAAAAACCAGCGTATTTTCCAGAATTTCGGCATTTGTACGCTGCCGTACTTCGTCGATCAGCGTATCGGTGATTTCTTTGCCGGTCGAGTCCTTATGGTGTACGATCCGGTGGCGGGAATGCCCGGCTTCCAGCGTCATCAGCAAATGCCCCTTTTCGTCACGGTCAAAATCCACGCCCATTTCCCGGAGTTTTAATACGTCTTTTGGTCCTTCTGTTACAAGGACCTCAATAGCGGCAAGATTGTTTTTGTACTTGCCGGCAATTAACGTGTCTGCAATATGCAGCTTGAAATTGTCATGATCCTGATCCAGCACCGCGGCAACGCCGCCCTGTGCAAGCGAGCTGTTGGAAAGAGCAAGCTCCCGCTTGCAAATCAGCAACACGCTGACGTTTTTGTCAAATTGTAAAGCGGCATACAACCCTGCCGCACCGGCGCCGATAATAATCACGTCGTATTGTTTTTTCATATTTTGTGCTGCCTTTCGGTATATATTTGCATAAAATGTCAGAACCTGGATATAATAATCATTTTATCATAAAAAAGGTACAATGAAAATAGTTTTTTATGGTTGACCGCTTTTGTACGTTATGGTACAGTTAAAAAAGTATAAAAATTTGGAAGAGGTTTGTATGGAGCTGTTTGAAAACGAGGTAAAACCACAGAGAGCATTGCTGGTGTCTTTGGATACAGGCGAATATGACGCACAGGCGTCTTTGGACGAGTTGTTTGAGCTGGCGCACAGCGCCGGTGCAGAGACGGTGGCCAGTATGATGCAAAAGCGCGATAAGCCGGAAACAGCAACGTGTGTGGGAACAGGCAGGCTTAAGGAGATTGCCGATTTTTGTAAAAATGAAGAAATTGACCTTTTGATTTTTGACCGGGAGCTGTCGCCCACGCAGATCCGCAATATTGAAAGTGAAACAGACGTGCGAGTGATTGACCGAACCATGTTGATTTTAGATATTTTTGCACTGCGCGCGCGTTCCAGGGAAGGAAAGCTGCAGGTGGAGCTTGCCCAGCTGCAATATATGCTGCCCAGGCTGACAGGCAAAGGGGCCGAAATGTCGCGCTTGGGCGGCGGGATTGGAACAAGAGGGCCCGGTGAAACAAAGCTGGAAACAGACAAGCGCCATATCAGAAGGCGGATGGAAACGATCAAAGAGCAGCTTGCGGCGATTGAAAAGCACCGCGGGCAGATCAAGCGCCGCCGTGAAAAGAGCGGCGTGATTACTGTAGCGATCGTTGGATATACCAATGCTGGAAAATCCACATTGATGAATTACCTGACAGACGCGGGTGTTTTGGCGCAGAACAAGCTGTTTGCAACGCTTGACCCTACCTCCAGGGCGCTAAAGCTGCCAAGCGGTGTAACTGTTTTGCTGACCGATACGGTCGGGCTGGTCCGGCGGCTGCCGCACCATCTGGTTGACGCGTTTAAATCCACTTTGGAGGAAGCCGCGCAGGCGGATATTATTTTAAACGTGTGTGACGCATCCAGCGAAGAAGCGCAGGTACATCTGGAGGTTACAAGGGAGCTTTTAAATGATCTTGGCTGTGCAGACCGGCCAGTGATCCCGGTGCTCAACAAGTGCGATCTTGTAAGCGGGCTGGACGATATCCCTATGATTGGCAACGCCGTGCGGATCAGCGCAAAAAACGGAAGAGGGATTGACAAGCTGTTGCAGGCAATTGAAGACCATTTGCCGGTCAAAGTAAAAAAGGTGTCGCTTTTGCTTCCATTTTCACAGGCCGGGCTTGTGGCGGAAATCCGTGAAAAGGCCACGCTTCTGTCGGAGGAGTATAAAGAGCAGGGAATTGCCGTCACAGCTCTTTTGGACGCGCAGATGCTCAATAGGGTACAAGCGTATATAGAAGCATAACGCAACGGGCAGAGGGATTGTCTGCCCGTTGTATTTTTTTGGTATAAATGTTATAATAAAATTTAAAACAGGCAAAAGGAGGGGTTGCGCAATGGATGTGCGGTTAGGCGATATACTGGAAATGAAAAAACCGCATCCATGTGGCAGCAAAACGTTTTCTGTGCTTCGTATAGGGATGGATTTTAAAATAAAATGCTGTGGCTGTGGGCATGAAATTATGCTGCCGCGCGCTAAGGCGGAAAAAAATATAAAAAAAATTGTTCGGCAGACGCGTTAGCGGTGTGTGTCAAACGGTGTAAAATAACAGAAAAGGTGGTTACATAGTGCTCGAGAAGCTTGCAGTATTTGAAAAACGTTTTGAAGAGCTTACGCGTAAGCTTTATGATGGTGCTGTTGCGGCAGACCCGGAAAGATATACACAGATTATGAAAGAGCTGCGGGAGCTTGAGCCGGTAGCTTTAAAATATAAGGAGTATAAAAATACGTTGGAGCAGCAGCAGCAGGCAAAGGAGCTGCTGCACGAGCCGGGTTTGGAAAAAGAACTTAAGGAAATGGCAGAGCAGGAGCTGGCTGAAGCAAAGGCGCAGGCAGACGCTTTGGAGGAGGAGCTTAAAATTTTGCTGCTGCCCAAAGACCCCAACGATGACAGAAACGTGATTATGGAAATACGCGGCGGCGCAGGCGGGGAAGAGGCGGCGCTGTTTTGCAGTGTGCTTTTTCGGATGTACAGCATGTATGCCGAAAAGCGTGGATGGAAAGCAGAGCTTGTCAATGCAAACCAGACGGAACTGGGCGGCTATAAGGAGATTAGCTTTATACTAAGCGGTATAGGCGCGTATTCCCGCTTGAAATTTGAAAGCGGCGTGCACCGGGTGCAGCGTGTGCCTGAAACCGAGTCGCAGGGGCGGATCCACACGTCTACTGTAACGGTCGCGGTATTGCCGGAAGCGGAGGATGTAGAAATGGAAATTAACCCCGCGGACCTGCAGATTGATACCTTTCGCAGCAGCGGCGCGGGGGGGCAGCATATCAATAAGACAGAATCGGCCATCCGCATTACCCATATTCCCACCGGCGTTGTGGTTGAATGCCAGGATGAGCGCAGCCAATATAAAAACAAAGAGAAAGCGTTAAAAGTTTTAAAGGCGCGCCTTTTACAGGCAAAGCAGCAGCAGCAGGCGGACGCGGTGGCGCAGGAAAGAAAAGCGCAGGTCGGAACGGGCGACAGAAGTGAAAGGATCCGTACCTATAACTATCCGCAGGGAAGGGTTACGGATCACAGGATCGGCCTTACGCTGTATAAGCTTGACGACATTTTAAACGGCGCATTGGATGAAGTGATTGACCCGCTGATTGCAGCGTACCGGGCCAGGCAGCTAAAACAGGAAGCGCCGTAAAAACAGAACTTTCAGGGAAAGTTTACAAATTATCCTTTGATTTTTACCAAGGAATGACGTATGATGATAACACAATTGCTCAATGAAACACAAATTGAACAGGCCGCAGCGATCCTGCGCAGAGGCGGGCTGGTCGCCATGCCGACAGAAACGGTTTACGGTCTGGGGGCCGACGCGTTAAACGGCCAGGCTGTAGCCGGTATTTTCAAGGCGAAGGGAAGGCCAATGGACAATCCGCTGATTGTCCATGTTGCGGATGTGCAGACAGTGAAAAAGCTTACAAGCGCGTTCCCCGAAAAAGCGCAGATGCTTGCGGACGCCTTTTGGCCGGGGCCGCTTACCATGGTGCTTCCAAAGTCCGGCATTGTACCGGACCAGGTAAGCGCAGGGCTTGACACGGTAGGTGTGCGCTTTCCGTCCCACCCTGTGGCGCAGGCGTTGATTACATTGGCAAAAACGCCAATTGCCGCGCCCTCTGCCAATTTGTCGGGAAGTCCAAGCCCCACCACAGCCCAACATGTGTACCAGGATTTATACGGAAGGATTGACGCGGTTTTAGACGGCGGGGCATGTACGGTTGGGGTGGAATCGACCGTCCTTTCCCTGGCACAGGACCCGCCGCGCCTTTTGCGCCCGGGCGGCGTTACACTTGAGCAAATGGAAGCTGTAATTGGCAACATAGATGTAGACGCAGCGGTGCTGCACCGCCTGGCGCGTGGGCAGAAGGCTGCAAGCCCTGGTATGAAATACAGGCATTATGCGCCAAAGGCAAAGGTGCTGTTAATAAAAGCAGACGATCAAAAATATATTGATTATGTGAATGCGCATGCGCAAGCATACGCCGCTGCGCTCTGTTATGAGGAGGATATTCCAAGGCTTTCTGTAAAGGCATATCCGCTTGGGAAAAAGAACGACAGCCAGGCGCAGGCAAAACGGCTGTTTGCCCAGCTGCGGAAGATAGATGAAGACGGAATTACCGTTGTGTATGCTCGTTGCCCTGTTACACAGGGCATGGGAATGGCGGTATATAACCGGTTGATACGGGCGGCAGGATTTGAGGTGAAAACCCTTGCGTGATTTTGTGGTAATTGGGCTTACCGGCCCTACGGGATCAGGAAAAAGCACGTTTTCAGGATTTTTGCAAAAGCATGGCTGTGCTGTAATTGATGCAGACGCGCTTGCAAGACAGGCCACAGCGCCCAAAGCTGCCTGTGTGCAGCTGCTTGCCGGTGCGTTTGGGGAAGATATAAAAACGCCTGAAGGCGGCATAGACCGGGCCTTACTTGCAAGCAGGGCTTTTGCAGACAGAGAAAGCACAGCGCTGCTAAATGGGATTGTGCACCCATGGGTGTTTTTAGAAACGCTTGCGCAGATCAACCGGTACAGGCGGGAAAACAGGCGGCTGATTGTATTTGATGCACCGGTTTTATTTGAAAGCAATGCAGATGCACTGTGCGATCTGGTCGTTTCCGTAATAGCACCCCAAGAAGTTCGGATTCAGAGAATCATGAACAGAGACAGCCTTACCAGGCAACAGGCATTACAGCGCCTTTCTGCGCAGCAGCCTGAAAGCTATTACCGCCGGCAATCGGATATTGTAATTGACGGCACGGAAGAATATACGCATTTAGAGCAGGCGGCTGTGCAGGTAGTGGCCCCTCTGCGGAAAAAACTGGGCGGTGTATATGGTTAGGAAAAAGAAAAAGACAGGGATGATCGTGCTGGCGGCGACGATCTTATTTGCAGTCATTGCAATAATGGTTGCTTTTTATGCATTTTTAAGCGCCAGTGATGATTTTGAAAAAGCGGCGTATCCTATCAAGTATCAGGATGAGGTCGAAGCGGCCGCTTGGGAATACGGTGTGGACCAGGCACTGATTTATGCGGTGATTCGGACTGAAAGCGGGTTTGACCCGAACGCAGGCTCCAGCGCAGGTGCGCTTGGGCTTATGCAGATCATCCCCGAAACATTTGAATGGCTGCAGACCTATTATAACGGGGAAGTTACCATGGAGACGGAAATGCTGTACGACCCGCAGGTCAATATAGAATATGGCACAATGTTTTTAAAATTCCTTTTGGAGCGGTATGAGCCGGAGGAAACTGCAGTAGCCGCATATAACGCCGGCTTTGGGGCGGTGGACCAATGGCTTGCCGACAGCGCGTATTCAGACGATGGGAAAAGCCTGACGAATATTCCTTACCCGGAAACGGCAGAGTATGTGGTAAAAGTGGAAAACGCCAAAGAAAAATATATACAGCTTTATCGATTATAACGGCATTGTAAACCGGTAAGAATAAAGCATGAAAGGATGGATAGGATATGGCAGAAGAAAAAACAAAAGCGGCACTTTTGAAGGAAGCGCTGTTTTTAGACAAAAAAAACGGCGTGTCTACGCTGGAACCTTCACAGATAAAAGCGGCAGACACCTTTTGTGAGCCTTATAAGACTTTTTTAGATCAGGCGAAAACAGAACGCGAAGCGGTGCAGACGGCAGTAGGCCTTGCAGAGCAGGCGGGCTTTACACGGTTTGACCCCGACAAAAAGTACAGCGCCGGCGACAGAATCTATACGGTGAACAGGAATAAGAATATTTTGCTTGCGGTCATCGGCACAGATGGGTGTAAAAACGGTGTGCGCCTTGCCATTGCGCATATAGATTCCCCCAGATTGGATTTAAAGCCCAACCCGCTGTATGAGGCAAACGACCTGGCTTTGTTTAAAACGCATTATTACGGCGGAATTAAAAAGTACCAGTGGACGGCGATCCCGCTTGCTTTACACGGCACGGTCGCTTTAAAAAACGGGGAAACGATCAGCGTTTGCTTGGGTGAAAAAGCGGAGGATCCATGCTTTTGCGTGACGGATCTGCTTCCGCATTTGGCACAGGAGCAGATGACCAAAACAATGGCAAAAAGCTTTACAGGCGAAGATTTAAACGTGCTCATTGGAAGCCGTCCGTTCAAAGGCGACAAGGAGTCTGAGCTTGTTAAGCTGAATGTGATGCGACTGCTCAATGAAAGCTATGGAATTACAGAGGCGGATTTTCTGTCTGCGGAGCTGGAGCTTGTGCCGGCGTTTTCTGCAAGGGATATTGGCTTTGACAGGAGTATGATCGGCGGTTACGGCCATGACGACCGTGTGTGCGCATATCCTGCGCTGATGGCGGCGCTGCATTGTAAAACTCCGAAAAACACAGTTGTTACGGTGCTTGTGGACAAGGAAGAAACGGGAAGCGACGGCAATACAGGAATGCAAAGCGACTTTATGAAATATTTTATTTTTGACCTTGCAAAAAGTGAAGGGCAGGAGGGCTATCGGGTACTTTCCAAAAGCCGGTGCTTATCCGCGGACGTCAACGCGGCGTTTGACCCCACGTATGCAAGCGTATTTGAAGCCAATAATGCAAGCTATATCAATAACGGTGTGGTGATTACAAAATATACGGGGCACGGCGGAAAATATGGAACATCAGATGCCTCTGCAGAATTTATGGCGCAGATCCGGCAGATGCTTGACAAGGAGAAGATCCTGTGGCAAACGGGTGAGCTTGGCAAGGTAGACCTGGGCGGCGGCGGAACCATTGCAAAGTACGTTGCCAATTTGAACGTAGATGTAGTAGACCTGGGAGTTCCCGTGCTTTCGATGCATGCGCCGTTTGAAGTGGTTTCAAAAACGGATGTATATATGGCCTACAAGGCGTTTTCCGTATTTTTTAACGAATAGCCTTTCCATGGGCCTTGTACAGAAATAAAGGAAAAGGAGCAGGTCTGTGGAGCGGAAGATTTATACGTTCCGGGCGGTAATTGAAAAAGTCCCCGATATAGACGGCGCTTATGTGTGTTTTCCCTTTGATGTAAAAGAGGAATTTGGAAAGGGGAGGGTCAAGGTACACGCCACATTTGACGGTGTGCCATATGATGGGAGCCTTGTCAGGATGAAAACGCCGGGGCACATTATCGGACTGCGAAAGGATATACGGCGTCAGATTGGAAAACAGCCGGGGGATACGGTAGAGGTGACCATACAGGAGCGTATATAAAAGGGCGTATGCAAAGCATACGCCCTTTTAGCTTGTTTGGCATTTATAGCCGTATGGTTTTTGTTGTGCTGCAAAAAGAAAAGCGGCAGGAATCCCGGCCTCTTTTCCGGTTTAGCAATCAGTCAATTTCTACCATGACCTTTGTGTTGTTTCTGACGGCAGCGGAACGGGCAACCGTGCGGATAGCCTTTGCAATACGTCCCTGCTTGCCTATAATCCTGCCCATGTCATCCTCTGCAACATGGATATGGTATACAATAACGCCCTCTTCGTTGGGCTCGTCAGCCTCTACGGAAACCTGGTCAGGGTTTTCTACAAGGCCTTTGGCAATGGTCGTTAATAATTCCTGCATGTAAAGAAACCTTCTTTCCTTATTCAATTACGTTGTTTTTCTTAAGCAAAGCTTTTACTGTGTCGGTTGGTTGTGCACCGTTTGCAATCCAGCTTTTTACCTTGTCGGCATCCACCTTAAATTCATTGGGGTCTGTAAGGGGGTTATAATAGCCGATCTCTTCAATAAAGCGGCCGTCGCGGGGATATCTGGAATCTGCGACAACAATGCGGTAAAAGGGTGACTTTTTTGCGCCCATACGGCGCAGCCTGATCTTTACTGCCATATCTTTTCACCTCCGTAAACATATTGCTATATCTTCACCAATGAGTTTTTACCTATTGGGTGAATACACTGTTACATACCCATGGGCCCCATGGGGCCTCCAAGGCCCGGAAGGCCGCGCATTTTCCTTTTCTTTTTGCCGTTCCTGCCGGAAAACTGCTTCATCATCTTTTGCATCTGCTCAAACTGCTTTAAAAGACGGTTTATGTCTTCTACTTTCATGCCGCAGCCTGCGGCAATCCTGCGCTTGCGTGAAGCGTTGAGCAGCGAAGGGGTTAATCTTTCCTGCGGTGTCATGGAAAGAATGATTGCCGCGTTGCGGTCCATAATCCGGTCGTCTATGTCTACGTTTTCTATTTGCTTATCAACGCCGGGAAGCTTTGATAAGATCGATTTAAGCGGCCCCATCTTTTTAATCTGCTGGAACTGGTCGAGCATGTCGTTTAAATTCATTTGGTTTTTGGCCATTTTGTCGGCAAGCTGTTCGGCTTTTTTTTGGTCAATTTTGCTTTCCGCTTCTTCAATCAGCGTTAAAACGTCGCCCATACCCAGAATCCTGCTGGCCATCCTGTCGGGGTGAAAAACCTCCAGATCTTCCAGCTTTTCGCCCGTACCGGCAAATTTGATCGGACGGCCCGTTACAGCCCTTACCGAAAGCGCCGCGCCGCCTCTTGTGTCGCCGTCGAGCTTTGTTAAAATTACGCCGGTAATATCCAGCAGTTCGTTAAACGATTTTGCAACGTTTACGGCGTCCTGGCCGGTCATAGCGTCGACCACAAGCAAAATTTCCTGCGGCTCTACTTCCGCTTTAATATTCTTTAGCTCCTCCATCAGCGCTTCGTCAATATGCAGACGGCCGGCCGTGTCCAAAATAACCATATCGTTTCCATGGTCGCGCGCATGGCGAATGGCCGCTTTTACAATTTTTACGGGATTTTCCTTGCCCATTTCAAAAACAGGTACGCCGGCTTTAGAACCGACAACCTGCAGCTGGTTGATGGCGGCGGGACGGTAAATATCGCACGCAGTTAAAAGCGGGCGATGCCCCTGCTTTTTAAGCATGAGCGCAAGCTTGCCCGCGTGTGTGGTTTTACCAGAGCCCTGCAGGCCGCAAAGCATAATGACGGTAGGGGGCTTTGACGCCGTAGAAAGCCGCGCCTTTTCGCCGCCCATGAGCTCTGTGAGCTCTTCGTTTACAATCTTTACAACCATCTGCGCAGGCGTAAGGCTTTCCATAACATCGGCACCGACTGCGCGCTGTGTTATTTTATTGGTAAAATCTTTTGCAACCTTATAGTTTACGTCTGCCTCTAAAAGTGCAAGACGCACCTGCCGCATGGCTTCTTTAACGTCTGCTTCGCTGAGCTTTCCCTTGGAACGCAGCTTTTTAAAAGCCGCGCTGAGCTTATCCGACAATCCTTCAAATGCCAACGAAATCACCCTTTCGGCATGAATTTTATTCTTGCAGCTGATTGACAGTACTTAAGATTTGTGCAATGTTTTCCGACAAAATTCCATCCTGGTACTTTGTTTGGTTGTACGCCTGTATAGTGCGGGCGTGCTCTTCAATTTTTGCAAGGCCGTTTTGCATGCTTTCAAAGCGGCTGCAAAGACCCAGCTTTTCTTCCATTTCAAACAGGGCCAGTTCCGTGCGTTTGACAATATCGCGCACAGCCTGCCGGGTAATACCCATATTGGCGGAAATTTCGCCCAGGGAAAGATCGTCGTTGTAATAGTTGCCTGTAATTTCCCTTTGCCTGGGCGATAAAAGCTCGCCATAAAAATCTAAAAGAAGAGAGATTTGCAGGTTTTTTTCCATAACAATGCTCCCAATAGCTGTATCATGTGTAAAGTTTTTTTCTTTACACCTTTGCCATTATAGCGTACCGCAGTCCCCCTGTCAAGTATTTTGTAATTTTTTGCCTTGACATAAGGTACAGGATGTAGTATCCTTATCTTCGACAAAAACACATGAAAACTGCAGGGGTGCTGAGCAGATCGGCTGAGAACGCAAAAGCGTAACCCTTTAACCTGATACGGATAATGCCGGCGTAGGAAGTATGTTTTATGAAAATAAATAAAGCAGAAGGTTGTACGCCGTACGGAATCCCGTACGGTTTTTTATTTGTGTTTTTGCAGAAAAAGGAGGAATGCTTTTATGAACAAAAAAACGTTGCGACTGGTTACAAGCGGTGTTTTGATTGCACTGGGGACCGTACTTTCCATGATCAAGGTGTTTGATCTGCCTTACGGGGGCTCGATTACGCTGTTCAGCATGGTGCCGGTTATGGTGCTGGGCTATATGTACGGCGTTCGATGGGGCCTTTTATGTGGTACGGTTTTTGGTATTTTACAGGCGGTCCTGGGCGCAACCACCAGCCAGGCGTTTGCGGGGCTTACCGGCTTTAACGTTGTATTGATGGCCTTTTTGGATTATATTGCCGCGTTTGCCGTGCTGGGGCTTGCGGGCATGTTTAAACGGGTAATAAAAAAACCGACGCTTTCCTTTGCGCTGGGCGCGGTTGTAACGGGCCTGCTGCGTTATCTGTGCCATTTCCTTTCCGGGTTTATCCTGTGGGGAAGCTATGCGGAATGGTTTTTTGGCGATGTAATGGCAAACAGCACAGGGGCGTATATTTTGGATAACTTTACGGGAGACATGCTTGCCATGCTGTATTCTTTGATCTATAACGGAAGCTATATGCTGCCTGAAACGATTATTTCTCTGGTTGCTGCCGTGGTGTTGATGTCGATCAAGCCGGTAAGGCGGCAGATATTGTCAGGCGCGCCGGTGCAAGCTTAAAGCAAAAGTGAATTTAACAGATAAATCCGGGAGGAAAGCTGGCTTTCCTCCCGGATTTATTTATACCAGTTCGTTTAAAACAAGGCCTGTAATCAGCTTTGGATAAAAATAGGTGGACTTCTGCGGCATTTTTTCGCCGGCAGCGGCAACATCGCGGATTTGTGTGACCTTGGTGGGGTTTAAGATAAATGCGCATTGGGACACACCGCTTTTTACGGAGGCGATTGCTTCATCAAAGACCTTGGTATAGGTCAGGTTGATCTGCTTTGCCATGTTTTCCGCGTCAATGCCAAATAGTTTTTCCAGGATCAGCGTATGCAGCACGGTAACGTCAAGCTCTCTTGTTGCGGCGCTTTTGTCCGGCAGAAGCGTTTGCATAACAGAAGCGTCTTTAAGGACCAGCTGCATCCATGTATCCCCACCGCAGTAGAACCCAAACGCCGTTTTATCTTCCTGAAAAAGCTTGTCGAGCTCTGCTTCCATGGAAGCAACGCCGGTTTTCTCTGTAATTGTAAAATACTGCGTGCATGCCGCCATTGCCTGCTTGGGGTCAAAGTTTTCCAGATTACGGACAAGGCGGTGGGTGGGAAAGACGACCAGACCGGGATGCTCCATATCGACCAGCATCATCATTTGGTAATCGGCTGCGCCGCCTGGCGCGCTTTTGCCCTGCGCGTAACACCAGTTGCGATAGTTCAGCGCCGTTTCGTAGCGGTGGTGGCCGTCTGCAATATATAGTTTTCTGTCGTTAAAATCTGCGCAGAGCGACAAAATTGCCGCCTGGTCGGTAACGACCCAAAGCCGGTGGGTCACATTGTCGCCGTCGGTCAGCTGTATGTCGGGCGCGCCTGTGGAGAGGCTGTCGAGCTTTTGTGTTGTACTATGTTCTGGATCCATAAAAAGAGAATAAATCTGGCTGAAATTGCAGTTGGTTGCCTTCATTAAGTTCAAGCGGTCTTCCTTTGCCTTGGAAAGCGTAAATTCATGCGGCAGAATAACGCCTTTTGAAAAATCTTCAATCTTTACACGGCAGATCATGCCCTTTACCTTTGCGCGCTTGCCGTAGGCGTCAAATTCTTCCTCGTAAATATAAACGGCGGGTTGATCCTCTGTTTTTAAAATCCCTTTTTCTTTCCACTGCATGAAAATATCGTGCGCGCTGCGGTAAGGATCGTCGCCTTTTGGAAGCTCCAGACGAATAATATTGTTTTCATTTTTTTCTATGTATGCCTTTCGCTGTTCCTCGCTGATAATGTCGTAAGGCGGGCAGACAAGTTCGTCAATCTTTCCTGCAATGCCGGTGTCAAAGCGAACGCCTTTAAAAGGTTTAACCAATGCCATATCCATGTATTCTCCTTTACTCTTTTAGGATAGTTTTTATTGTAGCTTTTTTCCCGCCCGCCGTCAAGCGTTGTGCCCGCAGGGCTTTGACTTTTGCAGGAAAAAAGAATATACTACTACACGAAACCCCTAAGCGGGAAAACAGAAAAGGACAGATGTTATATATGGAGATTATTGACTTTCACGCGCATATTTACCCGGAAAAAATTGCAAAAAAGGCGGTACAGAGCGTTAGCAGCTTTTATGGAATTCCCATGGACGGCGACGGTACGGTCGACGCTTTGCTGCGCGAAGGGAAGAAAATGGGCGTGCGCCGCTTTTTGGTGCAGTCTGTTGCGACCGTTCCGCAGCAGGTGCATTCGATTAACGATTTTATTGCACAACAGTGTAAAGCGCATGAGGAGCTGATTGGTTTTGGTACGCTGCATCCCGCTATGGAGGACCCTTTTGCAGAGATAGAACGCATGAAGAAGCTGGGGCTTCAGGGTGTAAAGCTGCATCCTGATACACAGCAGTTTGATTTGGACGACGCGCGCATGTTCCCGGTGTACGACGCACTGCAGGGTGACCTGCCGGTGCTTTTTCATTGTGGCGATTACCGGTATTCGTATTCACACCCAAGCCGCTTTGCCCGCGTGCTGGACAATTTTCCAAAGCTTACAGCCATTGGCGCGCATTTTGGAGGCTGGTTGCTTTGGGACCTTGCGCTGGAGTATTTGCAGGATAAACGCTGTTATGTAGATACTTCGAGCTCTACCATGTATTTGGGGAAAAGAAGAAGCCTGGAGCTGATCCGTCTGTATGGAGCGGACAGGGTTTTATATGGGACGGATTTCCCCATGTGGAACGCAGAGGAGGAACTGCAGCGGATGAACGACCTTGGCCTTTCACAGGAGGAAATGAAGCTGATTTTTGGGGAAAATGCACGTAGGATTTTGCAGGAGCTGTAATATTTAAAAGCAAACAGGAAAAGGGCCTTTGCCATTTGGCGGCGTCCCATAGGGAAGTAAAAAGTATTTTGGTAGGAACCGGCGTGTCAGGTCACGCCGGTTCTGATTGTATAAAGAAAACCACGCGACTATCGCATGGTTTTCTTTATACAAAAAACGCCATCATGGCCGTTTTAAGCCATGATGGCATTTCTCAGATTTCAAATTTATAGCCGATGCCGTAGACGCTTTTTACATAGTCCGGCACATCTGGCGCTACCTTCATCTTCTGGTGCAGATTGCTGATATGGTTGTTGACAGCCTTGCGGGAATAGTAACTGTAATCCTCCTGCCAAACCAAGTCCAGAATCATTTCATAGGAGTACACACGTCCGGGGTTCTGGATGAGCAAAGAGAAGATTTCAAATAGCGGGATTATCTGGCCTGGCACTGTCACTAAGCGCAGCTCCAGACAAAAATACAAATCACCTTCCCGGATTTCTGTCAGGGATTGGTCCAGCAAGTTTTTCTGTCCTTGGAAAATGGTGGCGTATGGGACAGAAGCCGAAATATCGCCAGCTTCATAATCACGGACAAATTGGGCCAGTTCCTTTTTTGATTGGGGGAGAGTAAGACAAACAGCTTTTCACCAATTTGCCTGCCGGCTTCTCCCAAGTCCAGTACGGCTAATTTCCCATATCACCACCTCCTAAATGAATGTTCAATACGATTTGTTTTTCATTGACAAGAGATCCGCCGCATTTGTAAATCCGGCGGTCCTCCTTATGTACTGAATTACCTAAGTGCAGTTCTTACTTTCCGAACAAGGCTTTGCGCTTGGCGTACAGGAAGATCAGCTCGGCAAGCGAGACGCCGGATATGCCCATCTTTTTAATGCTCTCTTTTCTTCCTGCGGCCATATACTGCAATGGCAGCCGTAGCCGTTCCCGATGCGAGCAGCAGGGCAAGCCACAAGGTCATATTGCTGCCATCGCCGGTTTGCGGACTATTGCTGTCTTTATCCGCATTGCCGTTTTGTTCGTCGGAGTCCGTAGGATCGGTCGGATTGGTTGGGTCAGTCGGGTCGGTTGGATCGGTCGGATTGGTTGGGTCGGTCGGATTGGTTGGGTCGGTCGGGTCGGTTGGATCGGTCGGGTCGGTTGGATTGGTCGGATTGGTCGGATCTGTTGGATCTGTCGGGTCAGTCGGGTCGGTCGGATTGGTTGGGTCAGTCGGGTCGGTTGGATCGGTCGGATTGGTCGGGTCGGTCGGGTCGGTTGGATCGGTCGGGTCGGTTGGATTGGTCGGATTGGTCGGATCTGTTGGATCTGTCGGGTCAGTCGGATCGCTCGGATTGGTTGGATCGGTCGGGTCGGTCGGGTCAGTCGGGTCGGTCGGGTCTGTTGGATCGGTCGGATCTGTCGGGTCGGTCGGATCTGTCGGGTCAGTCGGGTCGGTTGGATCGGTCGGGTCGGTCGGATCGGTCGGATCGGTCGGGTCGGTCGGATTGGTTGGATTGGTTGGATCGGTTGGATCTGTCGGGTCAGTCGGATTGGTTGGATTGGTCGGATTGGTTGGATCGGTTGGGTCGGTTGGGTCGTCGGTTGCACTGAAATAGAGCTTATCCTCGGTGAATGTCCTTACAATCACCGTTTCCTCTGTAAACGGTGAGCCTTCGATCTCGGACGCGTCAGCGTCCATCTTATCCCAATCCAGATCCCATGTATCCTCATTGACCATCCAGTCATCCAGAACACCCATGGTGATCTCGGCGCTTTCAGGGCGGGCGATAAGCTCGCCCTCGTAGTAGAGGCTGTCCGTATATCCCGCCGCGGCTATAGTTCCGCCCGAGATGATAATGTTGCCGCCGGTGTTGTCTGAGCCCTTCAGCGCGCTGAGGCCGTTTCCGATCCCCTCATAGCTCGTATACGCACCATACGCGCCGTCGGCGTGGACATTGCCGCCCTGGATGACGATATCTCCCGCTTTCGCCGCGATAGCGGTGATACCGTCGTCGGCGCATCCGGCGTTTGCGTTCACAACGGTCTCTTCGCCCGTGATCGTGATATTGCCGGTTTCGCTGAAGATACCACCGGAATACTGCGGGGCAACTCCGTCAAGGGTGTATGAAGCGCCCGTGGCGGTCACACTGCCGCCGTTTATATTGATATCGTCGTAAACGTAGATGCCGTCTGCGGTTCCGTGCTCTGAAAGCCCCACCTCCGCGATGACCTCGCCGCCGTTTATGGTGACACCGCCGGCGTTTATGTCTGCGCTTGCCGCCGCGTCAGGGTCGTCATGATTTACCGCTCTTCCTCCGAGTGCCTGCACACTGCCGCTTTCAATGGTAATATCGCTGTCTATGTAAATACCGGCGCTGTCGTTTGCCTGATCTCCCCTAGCGTACACCGTCGCGTTTTCGATCACAACCTCGCTGTAGGCTTCGATGCCGTAGCTGTAAGAGTCAGAGTCCTCGCCCTCATCCACAGCCAGTTTACCCACAGCAGTGACCTCGCCGCCGGTGATTGTAAGACCGTAGGAATAGATGCCGCTGCTATAAGCGAAGCTGCCCGTCCCCTCGGCGGCAACTATGCCGCTGGTAGCTGTGACTGTGCCGCCGTTTATGGTGACGTCATAGGCGCTGATGCCGTAACTTTCCGCGTCATCGCCCGTGACCGTGCCGCCTGTAGTTTCCACCGTGCCGCTCTCTATGGTGACGTTTCCGTCATAGGAACATATGCCGTAGCTGTTCACCCTGCTGGCATCGATGACATCGCCGCCTGTGACATTCAAAGCGCCATCGCCGATGATGGCGAGATCTTCGTAGACATAGATTCCGAGACTTACTTGGATTCCGTTTTCAGAGTTGCCGTCCGGACCGGCGACCATGTTCTCGCCTGTCAGCTCTATCGTAAGGCCGGTTTCAGAGTAGATGGCAGCGCTGGCTTCGTCGCCCGAAAACGTATGCGAGCCCTGCGTGATCGCCGCATTATTGAGGGTCAGGGTGCTGCCATCCCACATGACGTTGTAGTTGTCCGCAGTCGCGCCCGTGGTCGTCACCGCGCCGGTGTCATCTGTCAAGGCGTAGGCGGGGTCATCCGGAGTGCCCGTCAGACCAACGCCGCCCACGTAGATGTCGGCGTTGGTCGGGGGATCGGGATCCGGAGATGTAATCTCCACGGCCTCGCTGTGGAAGTATTTTTCATTGACAACGAGGTTGTCAATCTCTGTTTCCTCAGTAAACGGCGAACCGCTGATTTCTGCCGCGTCATCTGCATTTTCGCCAGCCTTGACCTCGATAGCCTTGCCGGTCTGCGGGGAAACGATGACGTTTCTCCAAGCATAAATGGCCTCACTGCCGCCTGTAGCTTCCACCATGCCGCCGGAGATGAAGACGTTTTCGCTATAGGAATAAATGCCGATGCTATCGGCATCAGAACCGGTGACTGCACCGCCCGTGGCGGTTACCGTGCCGCCGGTGATGGATACATTGCCGTAGGCGTCGATGCCGTGGCTGTAGGCGTCAGAGCCGGTGGCTTCACCGCCCTCTATGGTGACGTTTCCCATGTCGGAGTATATGCCTATGCTGCTGGCGTTACCGTCTGCGCCCGTGGCTGTAACTTTACTGCCGGTGATGGAGACATCGCCGCCGGCGTAGATGCCATAGCCTCCCGTCGCCGTTACGTCGCTTTCGCCGGTGATCTTGATAGATGTGTCCGCCCACACAGCGGCGTTTGAGGACGACTCCGCATATGCTTTTACTGTAGAATTGTTGATCTCGATGCCGCCTTCATATGCATAAAGGGCATGGTGTGAACTGGCGTTCGTCGTTGCTGTCACGGTACTGCCGTCGATCAATATTCCCTGTTTGGCAGAGATCGGTGCAGATTGATTTGAAACGAGGTTGAGTTCGGCGCCGTTTATAACGTTGATGGTCTCGTCTCCATCTTCCACAGCGATGCCGTAATTTGCCTCGGCATAAATGCAGCTTGCGATGGAATTTATGGTTAAGGCAACGCCGTCTATCGTTACTTTCTTTGCCCAGATGCCCTGCTGTCGCATGTCTCCTACTTCAACAATTTTCAGCGTTCCGCTTCCCTGGAGATAAAGCGCATTTGCTCCTAAGGATATTCCGTATGTATCGGTTATATTTATCGTATTTTCGCCTACGACATTTACCGTCAGATCGTCGTCTTCTTCAAGGAAGTTTTTGAAAATGCCGCCGTTTATTGTCGTGCCGTCGAGGGTCAGGGTGCTGCCGTCCCACTTGATGTTGTAGTTATTTTCGTTTGCACCCGTGGTCGTCACCGCGCCGGTGTCGTCCGTCAGGGCGTAGGCGGGGGTTTCCGCGCTGCCTGAAATGACTTCTCCTCCTATGACGATTTCGGCAGGCTCTGACGGCTCAGGGTCAGGTTCTCCCGTGCCGGACGCGGTGACGGTGAGATCAACCGATTGAAACGCGCTGGCATAATCGGTTTTGCAATCGCCGTTGTACTGCTCGCTGAACACATGCAGGGTATAGCTGCCCTCCGCAAGGCCGGTTGGGATGGTAATTTCCAGGCTGCCGTCCGCGCCGTCCGGCTGTGCTACCCGTCCGTAATACAGCACATCGCCATCGGATTTGTTTGTGATAATGGCCGAGATATATTCATTTTCTCCCGTCTCTGCCCCCGTATAGTTGAGCGCAATGGTATCGCCGGGTTTTCCGCCGGCGCTCGGTTCTGTTACCTTAAACTCGCGGCTGCTGTCCAAAAGGGTCAGCTTCCATTCGTTTCCGTCATAATCGCTCACTACCGCTAGACCTGTGTCCATGCCGCTGACGGACTTGCCGCCTTTAGCGGCGGAGGTGAAGAGAACAGAGCTTGTATCTAAGTTAAAAGCCGGGCGCGCTCCTAAGTTTGCATTCAAATTGTTGGCCACCACGGTACCATCATATAGGACGAAACCGGCACCGCTCCAATCTCCTGCTTTGGCGCTGGGCGAGCGAAGCCACCACATGTCCGAAGCCTTTCGCGCATTGTTATCTGTAAAGCCGTATGCGCTGTTTTCCACTTCCTCCGCTGAAAGGAAAAATACCTTATCCCCGTTTAGGATATTTTCAGAAGCGACAAAATGATCGGGTGGGGCGCTGATGCTAGTATGAGCGCCATCGCTTTTCGTGGTCGCCAAAACGGCGGCCTGCTCTGCGGCGCTGAAGCCGTTGTTGTAAAAATCCTCGCACCAGACTTTCGCGTCGCTGTCCTGCCATGCATCACTGATTGTATCACTGTCAAAACTTGTTTCTCCTAATAGCCCCTCGGACAATAGGAACAGCCCGTCATTCCCGTTGTTGGCTGTATTATCCAGCACACGCCATTTGATGGGGACGGAAGCCGTATTGTCGTCCGGGGCCGTCCAGTTGCCAAAGTAGATATAGTCATACCCGGCGGTGCTGTCATAGCCGCTGATGCTGTCTATGCCAAGCTGAATCGCCTTGCCTGTGTCCGTCCCCGCAGCAAATACTGCCGTTTGCGGGCAGAGGGAGAAGAGCAGCGCGCCGCAAAGCAGCAGGCTTAATAAACGTCTTTTCTTTCTCATGTTGTTTCCTCCTTCTTCATATTTGTTTTCGCTTGTTCCGGCTTTGCACCGGAGCACATTTTTTCGTTGTGGCAAACACCCAGCAGGGAGCCGCGGGGCTGGCGAAAGTAGACGCAGGAACCGCAGTCAATGCACCTTGGCTCACCCTCCGCCGGCTCGCTGTAGCGGCAGGCGTCCTCAATAGTCAGCAGGATGGGACGCCCTTCCGGAGTGTATGCCGGGTTTTCGATGAGGCCGCTGTAATCCTCCAGATATTTTTGGGAACGTTCCTCCCAATACATGGGGATATCCAGAATGGTTCCCTCAATCTCGTATCGTTTGACCTTCTCCATTTCTCTCAGCCCCCTTCTTTTCTCTACGGCGCGGGCAGAGTGCTGTGCGGGAGTCGTGGATACACACGCTGTAAACACCCCCTCTCCCAAAGCGTCAAATTCGTTGCAATAGAAAAAGAGCGCGCCGCAGCCGCGGATAAACCGCAGGCGCAGCGCGTCCTTTTACACGTCATTATGAAATTATGCGCAGGGAAAAAGGATAGGCTCATCCTGCCTATCTGTCTAATGATAGAAAATCCATCCCATTGGTTAAGGACTTTTTTATCAGTTTTCATCTATCATCCCTGCTCTCCTTCGGTAAATCCTGTCTTCACATGTCTGTGCTATATTTTCACACCTTTATTATACCGAAGGAAAATCGGGATTTCTATTACCCGTTTTGACCCCTGAAATGGGTGATGCCCGCGGAATTCCACGGGCATTTTTCTATTGCAGCATATATTGTTTCAGTTCTTTTCTTGTTTCCACGTTTAATTTTCTCATTGCTTCGGAGATGTGGCTTTTGACCGTATTGGCCGATATATTCAGGTGTACCGCGATCTCCTGGTTGGTCCAGTCGCGGGCGGCAAGCATGGCGATGGCAAACTCCGTTGTGGTTAGGTCGTCTGCCACATCGTGCCCGGTGATCGGGTTATGAACTCTACGCCATCCGGAAGAGAAACGATAGGTGATGTCGATGATCCGCTTAAAGTCCTTCGGCCATTTTGGTTTAATGACCGCCTCCAGCATTGCTCCCAAAAGTCCATGATGTTCTCCGAAGCCTTCGATGAGATCGTCTGGCCGGGCGATCTCCCACGCCGTCAGAAGATGGGCCTCAGCACTGTCCGGCTGTTTTAGGCTCATATAGTCCATTACCGCTACCAAATGTAAGTAGATAGCGGGGATTGGGTATCGCGCCGCGCCCATGGCAAGGGTAGCCTCCACGATGCCCGCACTGTGTGCATACTCCTCTTTCAGATAGAGGTAGTGGGCCTGCACATACAGGGCAAATGCCCGAAGTCCCGGAGGCAACAGCGGCAGGAAACTATCGACCTCTGGCATTTCCTTTGGCAGCGGCAAATGGAGTAACACCGCCCCGGTCGACGCAATAAAAGCCGATGCCGCCCGAAACTGAGGCGATTGCTCTCCTGCGGCGGCAAGGGAGGCATTCAGTTCCCCCAAAGCAAATCTGGCCTTCGGTATCTGTCCGATGGAAAGATTGGCATAAGCGTAGATCAGGCAGGCGGAGAGCCGCGCCCCCATATCAGGACTGGTGAGATAAGATTCTACTTCTTTTGCCGCTTCCTCCGGCCGACCGCTGAAATAGTAATACTCTGCCATGGCAATATCCCGCTGAGGCCCGCAGTCATTGCTTCCACAGCCTCCCGGCAGTGTCCCGGAGCAAAGGCCGTATTCATCAGTGGCATGAGGTTTGTGTGGTCAAGCAGACTGCCGGAGCGGATGTTGCCTGTCGCCGCATCCGTCGCGGATCGCCGGGTTTCTCTGCATCGTCTGGGATCGCCCAGGACTTTCCAAACCTCTGTGCGCCGGGAATACGCCCCTCGGCACAGTATTGATTGATCCTCCGTTCGGACACGCCCCATTTTTCTGCCGCCTCCCGGATAGAGAGATAACTTTTCATTCTGCCACCGCCTTTCAAAAGGGTAATACCTCTATTAAACGCATCATTGGCAAATGTTTTTTATATTATATACGAATATTCGTAGATTTTCAAGTTTTTTCTAGATGGCAAGCAATGCAAACAATATATATGTTTTGCAATTTTGGTCGGATTTCATCGACCAAAATGCTTGTTGTGGAATAACCCCAAGCCCCCAAGATCTCCACCTTCGGTGACGGCCACGCGCCCTGCGGACGCTGAAAATTTGAAAAAGCAAAAGAAAAACTCTATGCAAATGGTTACTCCATTCACATAGAGTTTTCTTGTTTCCCGTTCACTTGGCATAGGTCAGTATTTTTGCAATCCTTCTTTATGTTCTTCTGCCATTTGACCGGTCCTTTTTATAGAAATAAAAAAACCATGTAAGGGAACGCCTGCTCTATATTCAAACAGGGAAAGCTTTCCGGCGGCATCTACCCATTGTGGATTGCCCAGCTTTGGCTTTCTGTCTGGAGCTTGACCATATGGGTGTAAATTCCATTTTGTGCAAGCAGCGTTTCAGGAGGACCCTGTTCGGCAACGTGGCCACCGGACAGGACAACAATCTTGTCTGCACCCGCGACGGTACGCATGCGGTGTGCGATGACGAGTACGGTCTTATTTTGAATTAAGCGGGACAGGGCCGATTGGATCAGGGTTTCGTTTTCCACATCCAAAGAGGCAGTGGCTTCATCCAGAAGGATAATGGGAGCGTCTTTCAAAAACGCCCGGGCGATGGAGATGCGCTGGCGTTCACCGCCTGAAAGCTCGCACCCGTTTTCGCCAATTTGACTGTTCCACTTTTCAGGCAGTTTTTCGGCAAATTCGTCACAGTTTGCAAGCTTTGCGGCCGCCAGCACCTCTTCATCTGTGGCGTCTTTTTTTCCTATGCGGATATTTTCCAGAATGGTATTGTTAAACAGGGTTACGTCCTGAAAGACGATGGAGTAAAGGGATAGCAAGGTTTCCGGATCAACATATGCAATGTCCATGCCGCCTACGGTGATCTTCCCTCTGTCTGCATCCCAAAAGCGGGCGGCAAGGCGGGACACCGTTGTTTTTCCGCCGCCGGAAGGCCCGACAAGCGCAGTGACTTCCCCTTGCTTTGCAGTAAAGCTTACGTCTGAAAGCACCGTTTCGTTTCGATTGTAGGAAAAACCCACATGCTGGAATACGATGTCGGATCCTTTATTGGAAAGGCGGCTTTCGCCCGTTTGGACCGGATGGTCTAAAATTTCGTTCATGCGGGCAATATTTGTCCGTGTGCTGATGACTGCTGCCAGATTTTGCAGGGCGCCCTGCAGCGGGTCGTAAAATCTTGATACGACCAGCAAAAACAGAAAGAAGGTCATAATATCCAGCGTTCCCTGTAGGAGCAATATGGCGCCTACCAAAGCTACCGTGGCAATGCCAAGCTTTAAAAGCAGGGAGGCGGAAACCACAAACACGGCCGTTCCAAATTCGCTGATTACGGCGCGGTGCTCTACCGCTTTGATTTTTTGATTCAGCCCGGTCAGATAAGCTTCTTCTGCGTTGCAGGACTTTAGATCGCGCACAGTTTCAATGCATTCCTGAATGCCATCGGCACAGGCCATTTTTGCGCGCATGGATTTTTGGCTGAGCGCCTCTTGCACCTTTGCAGAAAACCAGACGATAGCAAACGAAACGGGCAGCACCCAAAGTGCAGCCAGTGCCATGCGCCAGTCAAAGAAAAACAGACTGATGGCGACAAGCACGGTAGAGGCCATTGCGCCAAACAGTTCAGGAATAAAATGGGAAAAGCTCTGTTCCAGAAATGTACAGTCTGCCATAATGGTGCTGGTTAGGTCGGCAAGGTCCTTTTTCCCGAAAAAGGACAACGGGATCTTGCGCAGCTTTTCTGCCAGAGAAATACGCCGGACGCCGCTTTCCCGGTAGGTGGCAAAATACGTGGCGTTGTATTGAGACCATGTGGTCAGGATGATCAGTAAGATGCAGACAGTGCAGCCTGCAATATAAAACACGGTTTTTTCCCCACTTACGCTGCCTTGAATCAGGTCATTAACCAATGCGTACAGCAGCCCCACCGGGAACATAAAGGAAATATTCTGCAGCGCACAGGCGATACAACCCTTGACCAGGTCCTTTGCGCCCTGTTCTGACAGCGCGTACTTTTTTTGTAGTCGTTTAATCATTGCCGGATGCCTCCTTTGCGACCTTCCATTGGACAGAAGCCTGGTAGTCCTTCCACATTTTGCTGAATATGCCTTTTGCGGCAGTTAGCTCACGCCAGCTTCCAGATTCGGCAATCTGCCCGTCTTTCAAAACAAAAATGCGGTCGACATTGGAAACGGTCGAAAGACGGTGAGCGATCATAATCACCGTTTTTTCCTTTGACAGCTCGGTAAAGGCGGCCTGTACACGGCTTTCATTGTCCGGGTCGGCAAAGGCGGTGGCTTCATCCAAAATCACAATAGGTGCATTTTTCAGCATAACACGCGCAATGGCAATGCGCTGCTGTTCACCGCCGGACAGATATACGCCCTTTGTTCCGATTACGGTATCCACACCGTTTGGAAGCTTTTCAATAATATCCATACACTGCGCTGCCTGCAGCGCGGCCAGGACCTCGCTGCGGCTTGCCGCCGGCCTGCTCATACGGACGTTTTCCAAAACCGATGCTTTGATCAGCCGGCTGTCCTGAAATACAAAGGATACGGTGTTCATCAGCTCTTTTTTGGGAATATCCCGGATGTCCACACCGCCGATGCGTATTTTTCCGTCCTGCGGATCAAAAAAGCGCGACACCAAGCTTGCAAGTGTTGTTTTTCCGCCGCCGGAAGGGCCGACAAGCGCTACGGTTTGCCCTGCAGGTATGGAAAGGGATATATGGCGCAGCGCCTCTTTTTCTTCATCGTAGCGAAAGCAGACATCTTCAAGCGTAACGGAATAGTCTTTTGTTTTTTTCGGCTTTGTTGTTTCTGACAGCGGCTGGAGATTCAAAACACTGTCGATCCTTTGCAGTGCGTCGTTGACAATCATGGCATTTTCGCTTTGGAACATGATTCTGGTGAGGGTTAGTGAAATGACCGGGGTAATGATAATATAAAAAAGCAGGTTGAGCAAAAATGTAGTTGTTACGCCGTTTTGTGTTAGCAGCAGCGCTGCGGCGATCAAAAAAACGAACACACCGTTGATAGCAGCCGTATAAAGAATCATGGGCATCCGGAGCTGTTTTGTGTAGGCAATGACCCAAACGCCGTAGCGGTCGATGGAATCTTTAAACTTTTTAAAAGAAAACACCGTTTGGCCAAAGGTTTTGACCACAGGAATGCCGCGTACGTATTCGACTGCTTCATTGGACATATCGTCGAGCGCATTTTGGTATTCTTGCATTTTCTGTTGCATGTTTGCGCCGGTCATACGCATCATGATCAGAAAGCCTAGGACGACCGGGACAAGGCTTAAAAGGCCAAGGCGCCAGTCGAACACAAGCAGCAATACCAGCAAACCGCAGGGTGTGGCGATAGCGCCGGCTTTGTCTGGAAGCTGATGTGCCAGATAGGTTTCGGTTGCCGCGCTGGATTCGTTAACAATTTTGCGCAGCTTGCCGCTGCCAAACTCTTCAACAAATCCAAGCGGCAGCTTAACAATATGATGCATAGTGCTGATACGGATATTGGTAGCTACCCGGAATGCGGCGATATGGGAGCACATGAGTCCGGCAATATAGATGATGACGGAAAGAACAGCAAACAGCACAGCCATCCAGCCGTTGTGGGGTAAATCCTGCGCTTGGCCGAAATGGGGGGCGACTTCAAGCACCTGCCGCATCATTTTCCAGATATACCAAAACGGAACAAGCGCGACCAAAGCGCTCAAGGCGGAAAGCACCCACGAGGCATAGGTGAAATACCGGTGGCTGCCGGCATAGCCCAGCAGCCGTGATAAGTTGGATTGTTTTTGCAAAAAGATCCCTCCCTAAGGTTAGTTATGGCTAACTATATGTGAAAAAGAATGGAGCGTTACAGCCCCATAATTTTTTGCCATCCGGCGGTATAAAATTCACGCAGTTCTTTTACATAGACAACAGCCTGCGCTTGCGGCATATCGTGAATCACCATTTCAAAAAAACCGGAAAACAAGCTGCTGACAAGAATATGCTCCAGCTGCGGATCTATTTTTCTAACGCAATATCCCAGATTTTGCAAAACAGAAAGAAAGCGATGGGTGGCGTCTACCTCTATTTGTGACAGCTCATGAATCATCCGTTCGTAGCGGGTTCCCTCGGCACAGCAGAGTAATAATTTGAAAGCTTCAAAATGTTCATATATATAACCAACCATCCAATCCATACATTTACCTGAAATACTGCCCATATTGCCAGGCTGTTCTTCAGGCGGAAGGCTGGCAAAGCTGTTTTGTGCTTTTATAAACTGCCCCATAAAAACATGGTATGGTTTTGAGACCAAGGCGTCAAACAGCGCTTCTTTACTTTTATAATAGCCGTAGAAGGCACCGGTCGTAACGCCTGCACGCTTTACAATATTCCGCAAGGATGCAGCGCGAAAGCCTTTGGCAAGAAATTCTTTCCTGCCGGCATCCAAAATATTCTGTTGGGTGGTCGATGTAATGTCCGGCATAGAATACTCCTGATATAACAGTGTTATATAATGCTGTTATATTTTAGCACATCTCTGCCTGCCTGTCAAGCGCTTAAAAATGTTTTTAAAAAAGTATTGCAAAGAGAGAGCTATATGCGCAAACAGGTTTGCAGTTTTCTTCCAGAATAATATATTGCAACGTCATTCTATCAAAGCTCTGCAAACCTTGTCTCTTTTTTTCATTTTTAGTTTGCGCAACTTTTTTACTTTATCACTATCAAAAAAATTTTTCACCGTAGGGAGCTAACTTTGTATGTAAATTTAAACTTAACAAAATACTACAGTGTATTTTATTAAGTTGCTATAATAATTGTATTTGGGCTAACGTAAACGCCTTGATTGTATATTGATCATTGACAAAACCATCAATAATCATTTGCTTAAATTTTTCAAAAGTAACAAATATGTTATCTGATATAGTCTCTGTTTTATCCGTATTTATAAATGTACCATTGCATTCTGCCAAAAAATACGCAACTCTATCGTCATAATTATTGATTTGCTGAATTTTTATGACGGTCAAGCCTGTTTCTTCCTGTATTTCTTTTAATGCATTTTCTTTCGCAGACAGGCCTTTTTCGCCAAATCCTCTGGGGCACTCCCAATGCCATGCCCTGTCATCATGGCGAAAATGCTTTACTAATAAAAACAAATTTCCACATTTTATTAATACGACAACATCCTTACCAGATTGTTCAAGTTGACTTTTTCTATTGAGCATTCTTATATATCTGCCGTATTTTCCATTTGGGAATTTGACTAAATCCCGCAAAACAACTACCCATTCATCTTGAGCAACAACTCCTAAATCATACCAACTGCGTGGTTGGTTTTTCATATCAGCTGCTGCATATAATTTTTCTTGTTCTTCGTATAAAATTTTTTTATCAACAATTATCTCAAGTTCTCCTGAAGTATTATCAAAAACATTGGGATACTGTTTAATTAGGGACAAATAGTTTTCAATTCTATCTATAGGACTCATTTTATGAACCTCCATTTCCGTTAAATATATTCTTCACAGGGGCAATAACCGTATCATAATTGTCATCATAATCGTTTATATTTTTTGAATCAGAGGTGCATATTTTAAGACGATAAATACTTTTATCACCGCAATTTCTGAATAAACAAATTTCGTTTGCTTCCACTCCTTCTATATAGCTTCCGCCTCCAATAAATGACGGTGGGCTTAATTCAGAAAAAAATTTTTTATACAATTGATATCTATTTGTATTATAATAATTCCAAGGGCCTTGATTAACATCTGTGGAATCATTTATATTCATTTGGTTGATTTTGTCATTTATTAAAGCAATATAGTCGCTTACACTTGTGCTAAAAGTAGTGCAGTCAATACGTTCATTATCATAAGAAGAGCAGAGGTTGTTGTAGGAGTCAATAATTTCACTGTCTGAAATAATTTTATAATACTCTTTCCATGTCATCGTTCCCATTTTTTTTATCATATCTGCGCTAATTGGTATATTATAAATTTTAGATCGATCTATTTTATTATTTACAATATCCTTTACTTTATCATTGTAATCACATACATCTAAAAACTTTGCATGGTGCTGATAGGCGATGGCTTTATTGTATCTGTCATTAAATAGTTTTATATATTCTAAACGCAAATTTTCGGCACGACCAAAATTTTTATTATTTAAATTTCCAGATGCTAATCTAAATATTTTATTAAAACAATTTACTATTGTGCTTCTTGTAGGATATTTCTCTAACGCTTGTTTGCGTATAGACACAAAATATTTTTTTGATAAATTTACATCCTCCATAAGGTTTTCAAATTGAGTTAATAAATCATTCATTTTGTCCTGATATGTAAGGTTATCATCAAAATATTCAGATAAAAAATCTTTGTATTTAAAATCTCGATACCCATTATCTTCCTTTTGCCGCCACACTTCATAAAGTTTTTTATCAGATATACCTTTAAACAGTTTTGTAATTCTCTTAGAAAACTGTTCCCATTCTTCTTTATAAATATTTTTGTATGTGCATGCAATGCTGACTTTCATATTTTCTAGATACTTGGAAAGCTCTGTTTCTTTTATTCTCAGCATAACAGACTCTTTTGCAGGCTTTTTTGTAGCTTCTATTGACTTGTCCGAACAAGTGGTTTCATAATCCTCTCCCACTTCATTTACAAAGTTTGCAAGTTCTTTTGACTCAAGGGAACTAAAGAAAAACTGCTTACAGAACATATTTGTCGCAAGCGCATCGTAATTTTCCTTGCGCTGCATAACCTTAAATATTTTTCTGTCTTTGCATTTTTTAGAAAAATTAGAAACACATTCTAAAAATTCATTAAATTGATCCCCATCTTCTGTCATCCAAGCAAAATACAATCCATCATAAAATTGGGCATCGGTAACTGTAATACCGCCTGCTATAAGCATTTCCATTCTGATAGTAGCATTATATCTTCTATAATTTCGTAGCCGGTCACCTTGGAGCAATACCGCTCTCTGCTTTGTACTGTCGTATTTTCCGCTTAATAATCCAAAATCTTTACACATTTTAAAATGCCTCCAATTCAATTTTAATAAAGCCATCAATTCTTTTAATATCATTCCCAACTTTTAGACCAATTTTTGATATTTTACTGTTAACAAACTGTTTAAGTGCATTATCATCTAAAATAGAATATATGCCATCATTTTTAAAAGCCACTCTTTTTATAAGCTTTTGAAAATCAATATCTTTTAGAGCTAAAAATTTAACGTTTGATTTACTACTTATTTTTTTTACAACATCATCAGCCCTTATGAGCACACTTGATATATTTTCTGTATTTTGAATGTTGTGAGTTATTATGTGCTTAAAATTATCAAAAATATTTTTTTTATAATCATTTATTTTATAATAATTTAATAAATCCGTATCATCTTGAGTATCTGTTGAATTTTTTAATATACACAATCTAAACTCGTTATCAGCTTTAAATTGCATACCCTTTAAAAATATCGGACATATGATCTGCGTATTTTCAAAAATATTGTCTTCTGTAAATTCTTTATGGTATATATATTGAACATTACCGGCAAAGCAATTATACTTTTTAGCATCAGGATCGGAGGCGCCCTGTATTGAAGAATCTATACAATTTATAAGAGTTTCCACATCTGTACCAATGGCAATACCATCATCAGAGTATTGTTTAAATACCACATCTGACAAATCGCTTGAAGAATACCAACATGATATATATATTTGTTTTTCTAGTTTTACCAATTCATCCAACAAAGAATTTTTTTTCTCATCTGTTGTAGTATAGCATGTTTCAATATAATTTTGTATCTTCCTTTCTTCATAATCGCTGTATTCAGCATGCGCTTTCATATATAAACTTTTATTATTAATAAGTCTGTCAAAATTTTCTAATTTCATTTGCTGCCAAATTTCGTCACTATCCCTAGCTATTGGTCTTAAAATTCCGTCATTATTCAGTTTGTCTTTAATATTTTCATAAAGCATCATTGCGGGAACAATTCTTTTAATCGTATTAATTTTACACATTTTTTTACTCCTCTATAAAAATTTTCTTATATAAAATCCTTTTTGGTGAAATTTTATCACCTGTTTTATATTTATTTTATTATTAATTATTTCTTTCGTCAACAATATTTTTAAATTTTTTAATAATTTAAAGATATATAATTAAAAAAAACAAATACGCACGACTCTGTTTGTTGCATATTAGAAATATAAATACTTTTTCTAAATACCTCATAAAGAATTGCTAAATAACAAAAACCAGAGAGTCCAAAAACTCTCTGGTTTTTTGTTTTACAACCAAACCGCCTACATAGTAGCAGGGTTTATGTAATATTAGGCTGGTGGGCCATCAGGGACTCGAACCCCGGACCGACCGGTTATGAGCCGGTTGCTCTAACCAACTGAGCTAATGGCCCCTGTGATTTTCAGCGCCAAAATATTATATCAAGTTACCTTACCTTTGTCAATGCATTTTTGCCGCGCCTTTTGTCTGTATTGTAGGTTTGTCAATGAAGTGTTACAGATTAGGGAAAGAAAAAAGGACGTATTTA
>OJRQ01000070.1_pt1 | contig 108991 bp, 89 predicted proteins | sample 1599271 | NCBI WGS metagenome assembly OJRQ01 (sample SAMN03922533, study PRJEB24848) | human gut metagenome | isolation source: stool sample | host: Homo sapiens | place: Germany | collected 2010-05 | reverse complement strand
ATTAAACAGAAATAACTGTTTAATTTTCAATTAGATAGAGATTGTATGATGTTTCCCGCAGTGCATTGTCGGATTGAACGATAATCCTGCGAGTCTGGCAACATGCCGCAAGGACATGTTCATCGTCTTATAGTAGCGTTTGATCGGAAAGACCTTATTACCTTCCAGATGCAGATTTTTATAACGGTCATAGATTATTTCGGCTATAGGAAGGAGTTTAACACGGAACTGTGTACCTGTCTTTTGCCGCTTGTCGATGATCCAATAATCCCCATTGTCGTCTGTATGAATATCGGCATGGGTTAGCTTTGCTACGTCCGAATGACTCAGGCCCGTAAAAGCGCAGAAGACAAAGGCATCCCGGTTAATGCCCGTACGGTAGTTGGGAAGTTCGACGTCCATCACGGCCTGCAATTCCGAAGCGGATAAATAGCGCCGTTCGGCGTATTTGGGCCTGACATGGAACCCTGCAAAAGGATCGACGAGAATCCACCCGTTCTTATACGCCGTATAGGTCATCAAACGCAATTTCTTGACCCCGGCACTGATCGTTCCGGAAGCAAGACCTTTTACCGTGGAGAGGTAAACGACGAACTTTTCGATAAAATCCCGATTCAACTCTTTGAAAGGAATGTCCTTGACGTGGTATTCGTATTCGAGGAAAGCGGCGAGACGCCTGCGCCGCAGACAGTAATCCTCATAGGTGGAATAAGCGGGTTCCTTATCGACACGTTTGAGGAACCCCGTAAGGTATTCGTCGAAGGTCTGTAACAGCAGGCGGCAATCATCGCCCATACCGAGGAAGGCGTTGCGGACCTTTTCGGCCGTAACGTATGAGTCCCGGTCGCAGAGACGCTGGTACTGTTTGCCGATATTGGTCTTGATATTCTCCAGCTTCTCGTTGATGCGCTGCGATTCGAGACTTTTGCCAGAGGCCTTGTTGGCTTGGCATCCCAGAGAGTGGAACGAACGGTGAGTTTGCAGCTGAACTGCGACATCGTGCCGTTGATGGTGATACGGCCCATGACGGGAACCTGACCCGATTTCTCCGACTGCCTTTTCACGTAGAAAAGGACTTTGAAAGTGCTGCGTTGCATGATAACTTGAACTTTGAGGATGGGTTAAACGTTAAGTCAAGTTATTTGTTATGCGGAAATTCAATGCAACGAACTGAAAACGACTGTCTTAAATGCAAATAAAAGCATTTCGGGCAGGTAACGGATAAGTAACACAACTCACCGTTAAACCTGCCCGATTTTGCTTTTCTATTGCTCGGAGCACATGCAGAAGAGAGAATTAAATAACTGTAAACAAAATATTTACTCTTTTCTGCACTTTCTCTTACCTACAAAACTCCGGCTTGTAAGGCCGGGGTTTTTTGTTCCAACTCCCGGCGAGGCGGAGTTACCGGGTCGTCGGGTGTTGTTTGCGGCGAATTTGGGGATTGAATTTCTGTTTGTCAGATACAAACTATATTTTTTAGTTTAAAAACTATGTAAAATAGTTGGATGTGAATTTTTTTTAGTTGCCTTTGCTGGCGGACACTGGGATATACTCGTTTGCCCGGTTTTAAAAACAACCGACGCTATGGAAAAACTGACACGCAGGGAAGAGGAACTGATGCGCTGTTTCTGTGAACACGGCCCGCTGTTCGTGCGGGAACTGGTCGCGCTGGCCGTCGAGCCTAAGCCCCATTTCAATACGCTCTCGACGATGGTCCGCGCCCTCGAAGCCAAGGGCTATGTCGGTCACAAGACCTTCGGAAGCACCTATCAGTATTATCCGGTGGTGACCGAGGAGGAGTTTTCCCGCCGCACGCTTGGCGGTGTCATCAGCAAGTATTTCGAGAATTCCTATCTTGGGGCGGTTTCCGCGCTGGTCGAGGAGGAGAAGATTTCGGTCGAAGACCTTCGAGAGCTGATCGACCGCATCGAAAATCAAAACCGCCGGTAGCCATGTACGCCCTGATGATCTACAGCCTGAAGGTCGGCGCCTGTCTGGCGGTGTTTTACCTCTTTTTCAAACTGCTGCTGAGCCGCGAGACCTTCCACCGCCTGAACCGTATCGTGGTGCTGGCGGCTATGGTGCTGTCGTTTATACTGCCGTTCTGCGTCATTACGATCTACCGTGAGCTGCCTGCCGCACCGGAGATGCCGGCTGCGGAGCAGCTCTTCGAGGCGTCAGCCGAACCGCAGCCCGAACCGTTTCCGTGGGATAAGGCCGCTGCCCTTGTTTTTCTGACCGGAGCGGGGGCGACGCTGCTCTGGACGTTCGGATCGGTTTTCGGCGTGATCCGCATGATCCGCCGGGGGCGTCGTGAACGGCTGGCCGACGGAACGGTGCTGGTGCGTATCGGCCGTTCGGTGACGCCTTTCAGCTGGTATCGTTATATCGTATTGTCAGAGAATGATTTGGCCGAAAAAGGCGACGCGATTGTCCTGCACGAAAAGGCCCATCTGCGTTTGCGTCATTCGGTCGATCTGCTGCTCACCGATCTCGCGGGCTGCCTCCAGTGGTTCAACCCCGCGATGTGGCTGCTTTGCCGCGAACTGCGGGCCATTCACGAATACGAAGCCGACGAGGCCGTCCTCGACAGCGGCGTCGATGCGAAACATTATCAACTATTATTAATAAGGAAAGCTGCCGGCGGGAGGTGGTACTCAGTCGCCAACAGCTTTAATCACAGTAAACTTAAAAACCGTATTACCATGATGTTACGTAAAAGATCGTCGCGGTGGGCCGTAGCCAGAGTGCTTTTCGTGCTGCCGCTTGCGGGACTCGCCCTCGGAGCCTTCGCCCGCACCGCCTATGTATTTCCTGATGACAAAGGTAAAAAAGAAAATGTTACGATTCTCATTCGGAACGCAAAAATCGACCCTTCGGACGGAAAATCCGGCAATCCGCTGATTCTGGTGGACGGCCGCGAAGTGAAATCGATCGATTCGCTGTCGCCCGACCGGATCGCTTCGATTTCGATGCTCAAGGATGCTGCGTCGGAAGCCCAGTACGGTGAAAAGGGCCGGGACGGCGTGATTATCGTCACGACGAAGGAGGGCGGTGCCGACTCGCAGATGCAGACGTTCACGTACGGCGGCAACAGCAGTTCGACTGCCGTCGTGGTGCGCGGAGCCGGGACGGAGCCTGATTCCCTTGCGGGGAGGGTGCGTACGATGACCTACAGGATCGACGGCAGGCGCGACTCGCTCGGCGGAGACATGGTCTGGAAAATAAACGGGCGGGACGTCGATGCCGGCGACTTGGAAGAGTTGTCCGGAAACGTCCGGTCGATCCGCATTACCAAGGACGCCGCCGTGCAGGGGGAAGATTCCGCTGCTGCGGAGGGGATGATGCGCATTATGACCGGACAGACGATGTAGGCTGCGGACGCCGGCCTGAAAGCAGCCGAAGCAAGGATGCAGGCCGCCCGTGCCGGGCTGGATGCGGCACGCCGGTATATGTCGGCCGAGGAGTGGAAGCGGGCGCAGAAACAGCTCGAAACGGCGCAGAAGCAGCTGGACGAAGCCCGCGCGCAGGCAAAGTCGGAAATCTCCTTCTCCGAGGCGATCGCAGTCGATATGCAGGACTCCTCCGCCGATACTGCTGACGGCGGGGCGGTCGTCGCGGGTGCGGCCGGGGGTGCGGCGTCGGAAACGCCGTCTTATTGGCGCGTTACGACCGGCGAAGGCACGACGCGCGTGGATCATTCGAAAACGGAGTCGGGCAAAACGGTCTTTACGGGCCGCGTCACGCTGCACAATCCTTCGGAGATACCGGATAACTACGTGATTTTCATTAACGGCGAGAAAGCGTCCAAAGCGGACGTGCTTCGGCTTGCACCCCGGAAAATCAAGCGTATGGAGGTGTTGCGGGGCAAGGAGGCCGCCAAGGAGTATACGGCGCCGGCAGCGAGGGCGTAATCAAGATTACGACCCGCAGATAGCCGCAGGTAACTGCAGACAGCCGGAGAGGGACGGATTGCCGGGTTGAGACGATAAAATCCGTTGCCGTCCGGTTGTACACGACGAAAACCAACCGCCATAAGCATAAAAAGTTCGCGCCCGGAACGGTTCTGCCGTTCCGGTTTTTTTTCGGCGTGCGGGCAATGCAGGCCCGAAACTTGCGGAAATCGTCCGTGACAAGTTGTCCTTGCCGGCGTAAATTCCGGTTGGCGGCAGTCTCGGCGGGCGTCGGCGCGGTGAATTTTCAGCCCGGCCGCCGTCGGTTTTGCCGGGACGACGCCTTCCCTGCGGAGACCGTTCCGTGCAAAACCGAAAAATTTGGTTCTGCGTCCGGCTTGCGCTATCTTTGCATGGGAAACACAAAACAGAAGCTATGAAACGCCTGCTATTTTTTCTTACAGTCGCAACGCTCGTCTCGTGCGGCCGGTCGTTCGAAAAATGTACGGCCAAATATGCCGAAGTAGGGGAGGTGAGCGACAACCGCGCGGCCGTGCTCGACATCAACGAGGGCGTAGGCCGCTGGGGCTATGTCGATGGAACGGGGCGGCTGGCGATCGAATGCCGCTATGCCGACGCCCGCCGATTTGCCGACGGACTGGCCGCGGTGCAGGTCCCCGAAGGAGCTTGGGGATATATCGACACCGTGGGACGGCTCGTGATCGCTCCGCAGTTCGTGCTTGCCGAACCGTTTGAGGACGGCATGGCGTGGGTGCAGGCCGCGGGCGAGCTTTGGGGGCGCGTCGATAAGTCGGGGAAGATGGTTATTCCCTGCCTGTACTCCGAAATCGGCGAGCCGGACGAGCGGGGCTGGATGCGCGTGCTGCGCGACGGCAAGTGGGGCTATCTGCGCGAAAACGGCGAAGTGGTCGTGCCGTGCGACTACAACCTGATCGGCGAGCCTAACGCATACGGGCTGATTCCCGTGACGAGCGGCGGCAAGCACGGCTTCTTGGACGCCGACGGTCGCGAGGTGCTTCCCTGCTTCTTCACCTACATTTCCGATTTCAAGGATGGTTATGCCCGGACGAACTACGGCGGCAGCATGGTGCTGCGCGACGAGCCTTACGGCGGGCAGTGGGGACTGATCGACACGCTGGGCCGCGAGACGATTCCGTGCCGGTACTACTACCTCGATACGCCGGGCGAAGGACTTGCGGCCTTTATGCTCGAACAGTTCGGCAATTACGGCTATGTGGACGTAAAGGGCAATGTGGCGATTACGCCGCGTTTCGCCGTGGCGCGGCCCTTTTCGGGCGGTGTCGCCGTGGTGAGCTACAACAATGTCAATTACGGACTGGTGGATCGCAACGGCAATGAAGTCAGCTCGTTCTGCTATAAACGCATCGGAAAGTTCCATGACGGTCTGGCGCCGTTCAATACCAACCTTTACGGCATGAATTTTCAGGGGATGGAGCCGCGCTGCGGGTATATCGACACCGAAGGGCGCGAAGTGCTCCCCGCCAAATGGGACGATGCCGGCGAGTTCAGCGAGATGCGCGCCCCGGTGATGCGTTTCGGCGTAAATTCCGAGGATTTCTACGACGCCCGCTGGGGCTATATCGCCACGAACGGCCAGCTCGTCGTACCCTTCAAATACCACGAGGCATATCCTTTCAGCTGCGGTCTGGCCCGCGTTTTCGTCAAGGGGCTGGGGTACGGCTATATCAACCGCAAGGGCGAAGAGGTCGTTCCCTGCAAGTATCAGGAAGCCGAAGATTTCCACGACTTTACGGCGAAAGTGAAACAGTACGACCGGGTGATGACGATCGACGACAAGGGGCAGATCGTCGAAGGGCAATAAAAAAAACGGAGGTCCGAGACCTCCGTTTTTTTTGTTTGCTGTCCGGTCTGCCGGCTTATTTGAATCCCACGATTTCGGGCCGTGTCGGACGGTAACGGTATTGTTCGATGCGGGTCTGGTTCGATACGCGGACATATTCGCTCTCGACTAGTCCGCGTTTGCCGAAGGCGAGTCCCAGACGTATCTGTATCGTGTTGAAAATCAGCCTTTCGTTCTTGATGCGCACGCCGAAGCCGAACGAAGTGAAGAAGTCGTTCTTGAAGATGTTGGGTGAATAGCCGATCAGTCCGAAGTCGGCGAATCCGAACAGGGCGATACGGAAGCCGAGGGGCTGGTAGGGGGTGAAAAATACGGTCTCCGTGTTGAGGATCATGCGGTTGGTGCCGGTGACATGCTCTTTGAGCGCCTGCAGTCCGTTTATGCGGGTCATGCGGATTATTTCGTCGCTGCCCGTGCCGCGGTTCCATCCCTGCGTATAGTTGAAGGCCAGAAACTGGCGGATGCGGCTGCGTTTGAACATGAATAGGTTCGAGAACCACTTCAGGTCCACGTCCACCGCACTATGGCGCCACATGCCGGTTGCGAGGTCGATATAGCTTCCCAGCGTGATACTTCCCATGACGTAGCCCACCGAGCGGAATCCGCCGGTCGTATAGGTCATGCCCAGATACATTTCGTCGTTGAATTCGCCCCACGAGTATCCGCTGACCAGCTCGGCCTTGTAACCCGTCGCAAGGTACTCCCTTGTGCCGAATCCGTAGATCATGTTGGCCGAATAGAACTTCTCGCGGTAGAGACCGGCCCCGAAGAGCATGGCGTCGTAGTCGTGCAGCGCGGGGTTGTGGTTGGGGGCGACCAGCGGCCGCCGGCTGAAACGGGCGTAGCTGTAGCGTCCCGTGAAATATACGCTCGAATTGATGGAGCGGATATAGCGCGACTTGCCGCCCCATGCGTCCAGATTGCGGACCTTGATGAGCAGCGAAGTGTCGAGGTCGATCATGTAGCGCTTCGACTTGACGTCGCTGTACGTAAGGCCGATTTCATAGTCCGTCGGACGTATGAACTCCTTGCGCAGCCCCATGTTCAGCTCCGAGTTGTAGAAGTCGCGTCCGGCCGAAAAATCCGCCGTGTAGAAACTTCCCAGAACGTTGGGGATTTCGTATTCGACGATGTTGCCGCCGTATGAGAAGTCTTTGCGGCTGAAGTTGGTGTTGAACTTCAGGGTGTTGCCCCAGCCGAAAATGTTGGCGTCCGACAGTCCGACCATCGTGCGGCCCTCGCCGTGGATGGCGCCGTCGACGCTGATCGTCCAGCTGTCACGGGTGCATATGACCATATTGACGCGTGTCGAATCCAGCGAATCGGGCATCAGGGTGATATCGACGTCGGAGATGTAGGGCCGCGAGCGGAGCAGCTGCTTGTTGCGCACGATCAGTTGCGGGTCGATCTTGTCGCCCGGCTTGAAGAGCAGGTCGCGGCGGATGACCCGGTCGCGCGTCAGCATGTGTATCTTGTTGCCCGTACGTTCGAGCCAGTTGCCGTCGGAGTCGAAGGGATGCTGACGCTCGATGGTGATGTCGCCCACGGTTTTTCCCGCATAGGGTTTCAGCAGGCGGCTTTCGTCCAGTACGCGGCCGCTGAATGTGGTGTCCAGCACGGGCTTTACGAAAAGCATTCTGTAGAGCATGCGCGGCACGGCGCGGCGGTTGGTCTTGGATTGGATGCTGTCGTACAGCCTTTGATTGCGTTCGGAAGTGGCGGTGTTCAGGCTGTCGGGCTTGAATCCGTCGGGCGAGTTTATGTTGGGAGAAGTTATTTCGGGACCGCGCATGCCGGGACCGGCCGTTCGGGCGAAACAAACGCTCACTGCCGCGAGGACGGTCAGTACGAGTATGCAGATCCGGCGATACATATCGTCAAAGATAACGTAATTTTTCGGCAAAACGTATAAAAAAGCGCTTCCCCGAAACAGGAAAAGACGGCCTTGGCGGTCGTCTTTTCCTCAATATACACTCTCTGCGGATGTTATCTCCGGGCATGTCCTGCGATTTTTCCGCCTTCCGGAATCGTACCGGGGCCGTGACGCCGCGTCGGAGTCCGTCTGCGCGCCCTTCCGGTTCTACCTGCGTCCCTCCTTGGCCTCGATACACTCGGTGGCGTGGGGCACTTTCATCAGGCGCTCCTTGGGAATGAGCTTGCCCGTGGTTTTACAGATGCCGTAAGTCTTATTTTCAATACGCACGAGGGCCATTTCCAGATTGCGTATGAACTTCATCTGGTGCGCCGCCAAGCGTCCGCTCTCCTCTTTCGAGAGAGTCGCTGCGCCCTCTTCGAGGACCTTGAACGTCGGCGAGGTATCTTCCGTGTCGTTGTCTGCCGTGTGGGTGATAGTGGCGCGCAGCAGCTCGTAGTCCGCACGCGCGTTCTCCAGCTTCTTCAGGATAAGCTGCTTGAACTCTTCGAGTTCGGCGTCGCTGTATCTCGTTCTTTCGTCTGCCATAGTCGTCTTCTCCTTAATTAGGTTTTATGTAAAATTAACTATTTTTTTCGTAAATACCAAATTTTACATCTCATTATACGATTCCGCCCGGACATACCCGCGCATCGTGCTCAGCATGAAACGCTTGCCGTTCCAAATTCACCGAAAAAGGGACTTGGAGACGTTCCGGACGGGCTAAATCCGCGTTACGGCGATCCGTACCGGCTCGTCATCGACATCCGAATCGACGATCACTCCGCCCGCAGGTTGTGCCGCGGTCTTGACCTCGACGGCCAGCGTCTGCGATGCGATGTAACCGGCGTATTTGGCGACGGCGTCGGCCACGAGCTCCTTCTGCTCGATCTCGACCCGGATCTTGTCCGTCACTTCGAATCCCGAATCCTTGCGGATATTCTGGATGCGGTTTATCAACTCGCGTGCCACGCCTTCCGCGCGCAGCTCCTCCGTTACGGTGATGTCGAGCGCCACGGTCAGCTTGCCTTCCGACGCCACGAGCCAGCCCGGCATGTCCTCCGAGGTGATCTCGAAATCGGCGGGGGTTACGGCGATCTTCTCGGCGCCGAGGTCGAGGATCGTCTCCGGAGCGGCTTCGATTTCGGCGATCCGCTCCTGCGTGAACTCCGCGGTCATGGCGGCGATCTGCTTCATGTATTTGCCGTAGCGCGGTCCCAGCGTCTTGAAGTTGGGCTTGATGCGCTTGGTGATAATGCCCGCCGTGTTCTCGATCAGCTCGATCTCCTTGACATTCACCTCGTTCATGATGAGCGTCTTCACGGCGGCGATATGCTGCGCCATTGCCGGGTCGAGCACCGGAATCAGTATTTTGGTCAGCGGCTGGCGCACCTTGATCGAGACTTTGCGGCGCAGGGCCAGCACCATCGACGATACGCGCTGGGCCAGCGACATCATCTCTTCCAGATCGGCGTCGATCAGCTTCCCGTCGGCCTTCGGGAAGGTCGAGAGGTGTACCGATTCGTCCGTATGGCGGCCGCTTACGGCGTTCAGGTCGCAGAAAATGCGGTCCGAGATGAACGGTGCGAACGGCGCCGCGAGCATCGAAACGGTCTCCAGACAGGTGTAAAGCGTCTGATAGGCCGCCAGTTTGTCCTCGTTCATGCCGCCGCCCCAGAAACGCTTGCGGTTGAGGCGTACGTACCAGTTGGAGAGGTTTTCGCCCACGAACTCCTGAATGGCGCGCGCCGCAGGCGTCGGGTCGTAATCTTCGAGCGAACGCGTCACGTCCCTGACCAGCGTGTTGAGCAGCGAGATGATCCAGCGGTCGATCTCCGGACGCTTCTCCACGGGAACCTCCGGCTCCCGGCCCGTAAATCCGTCCACGTTGGCGTAGAGGGCGAAGAACGAATAGGTATTGTAGAGCGTTCCGAAGAACTTGCGGCGCACTTCGTCCACGCCGTCCCTATCGAATTTGAGGTTGTCCCACGGCTGCGAGTTGGAGATCATGTACCAGCGCGTGGCGTCGGCTCCGTAGGTGGCCAGCACCTCGAACGGATCGACGCCGTTGCCCAGGCGCTTGGACATCTTGTTGCCGTTCTTGTCGAGCACAAGACCGTTCGAAATGATGTTCTTGAAAGCCACCGAGTCGAACAGCATCGAGGCGATGGCGTGCAGCGTGAAGAACCAGCCGCGCGTCTGGTCCACGCCTTCGGCGATGAAGTCGGCCGGATAGACCGTCTTGAAATGCTCGCCGCCGTTCTCGAACGGGTAGTGCAGCTGCGCATAGGGCATGGCTCCCGAATCGAACCACACGTCGATCAAGTCGCTTTCGCGCTTCATCGGCTCGCCCTTCGACGAGACCAGCACGATGCCGTCCACATAGGGGCGGTGCAGGTCGATATTTTTGGTCGAATAGTTCTCCGCCGACATGTCGCCGACCTTGAAATTTTTGTAGGGATTCTCCTTCATGAAGCCTGCGGCGACCGACTTTTCGATTTCGCCCGTCAGCTCTTCGATCGAGCCGATGCACTTCAGCTCCGAGTAGTCCTCCGTCGCCCATACCGGCAGCGGGGTTCCCCAGAAGCGCGAACGCGAAAGGTTCCAGTCCACCAATCCTTCGAGCCACTTGCCGAAACGGCCCGTGCCGGTCGATTCGGGCTTCCAGCGGATCGTCTTGTTTAGTTCGATCATCCGCTCGCGCAGGGCCGTGGTGCGGATGAACCACGAGTCGAGCGGGTAGTAGAGCACCGGTTTGTCCGTACGCCAGCAGTGGGGATAGGAGTGGGTGTGCTTCTCGATCTTGAAGGCCTTGTTTTCGGCTTTGAGCATCACCGCGATGTCGATGTCGAGCGTCGTCTCGGCATCGCAGGCGATATTCGGATCGTATGCGTTTTTCACATAACGGCCCGCATACTCCCTGTATTTTGCGGCGTCGACATTATTTTTCACGAATTCGGGATCGAGCTCCTCCAGCAGAAAGAATTTGCCCTGCCTGTCTACCATCGGCTGATTTTTGCCGGCCTTGTCCACCATGAACAGCGGCGCAATGCCTGCGGCGCGGCCTACGCGGTCGTCGTCGGCACCGAACGTCGGCGCGATATGCACGATGCCCGTACCGTCCGAAGTGGTCACGTAGTCGCCGACGATCACGCGGAACGCGTCGCCCATCGGCTTTACCCACGGGATGAGCTGCTCGTAGCGGATGCCTTCCAGTTCGGGACCCTGCCAGCTTTCGCCCGTAATCTCATAGGTTCCCTCCATTTTCTTGGTGAAGTATGCGGGCACGAGCTCTTTGGCGAGGATGACCGTCTGCGGACGGTCGGTATAGGGGTTGCGGCATTTGACCTTGACGTATTCGATCGCGGGACCTACGGCCAGCGCCGTGTTCGAGGGCAGGGTCCACGGCGTGGTAGTCCAAGCCAAGAAATAGAGCGGTCCCTCGACGCCGGCGAAAAGCTTCTCGCTCTTCTGGTCGCGGATGACTTCGAACTGCGCCGTGCAGGTCGTGTCCTTGACGTCGCGGTAGCAGCCGGGCTGGTTCAGCTCGTGGGTCGAGAGACCCGTTCCCGCCGCCGGCGAGTAGGGCTGGATGGTGTAGCCCTTGTAGAGCAGCCCCTTGTCGAAGAGCTGCTTGAGGAGCCACCACAGCGTCTCGATGTATTTGTTGTCGTAGGTGATGTAGGGATCGTCCATGTTGACCCAGTAGCCCATCTTGCGGGTCAGGTCCTCCCACATGCCCGTAAACTCCATGACGGCTTCGCGGCAGGTGCGGTTGTATTCTTCGATGGTGATCTTTTTGCCGATGTCCTCCTTGGTGATGCCGAGCTTCTTCTCGACGCCCAGTTCGACCGGAAGTCCGTGCGTATCCCAGCCCGCCTTGCGGTGCACGAGGTAGCCCTGCTGCGTTTTGTAGCGGCAGAAAACGTCCTTGATCGTACGGGCCATGACGTGGTGGATGCCCGGCGTGCCGTTGGCCGACGGGGGGCCTTCGTAAAATACGAACGCGGGGTGTCCTTCGCGCGTGGTGATGCTTTTATGGAATGTATCGCGGGCGTCCCACTCGCCGAGCACGTCGGCGGCCGTCTGCGCCAGATCGAGACCTTTATACTCTTTGAACTTCATGGTGTATGTGTTTTGTTTTCGTTCGGATCCTGCACCCGGAGCAAAGCCGGAACTGCCGGAAACGTCATTCGTTTTCCGACAACTCGCAAAGATATAAAAAAGATTTGAAAATCTGCAAAATTCCGCCGATTAGGCCGCCGCCGCAAAAACGGCGTGGGCTTATTCCGCGATCGGCATTTCGACCCGGAAGCAGGAACCTTCGCCGACGGCGGAATCGACGCCGATTTGTGCGCCCATCTGCTCCGCGATGCTCTTGCAGATCGAAAGTCCGAGTCCGGTGCCCTGCGTGAAGGTGTCCACCTTGTAAAACCGTTCGAAGATTTTGTCCAGCTCTTCGGCCGGAATGCCGATGCCCGTGTCGCGGACATAGAGACTCAGCCGGTCCCGTTTGCGTTCGAATCCCACCGTGACGAATCCTTTTGGTGTGAATTTCAGTGCGTTGCGGATGAAGTTGGCCAATATCTGCATCAGCCCCTGCCTGTATTGGCAGACGGTGCAGGAGGGCAGTCCCTTTTCGACGTCCAGCACGACTTCCTCCGGAGTCTGCAGGCGGAACGTTTCGACGGCTTCGCGGCAGAGCGTCCGCAGGTCGAACCGGGTCCTGACCAGATCGGCATGCCCCGATTCGATGCGCGAGAGGTCCAGTACGTCGGATATGATCTGCAGCAGCAGTCCGTTGTTGAGCGACACGATGTCGTTGTACTCTTTGCGCACTTCGGGGTCCTCCTCGGTGGTCAGCAGCTGCGAAAAGCCTACGATGGCGTTGAGCGGCGTGCGGATTTCGTGGCTCATGTTGGCGAGGAACGCCGTCTTGAGCTTGTTGGACTCCTCGGCCCGCTCCTTGGCGGCGATCAGCTCCTGCTCGGTCTGTTTGAGCGCCGTGATGTCGTAATTGATTCCCAGCATGTCGATCACCTGCTCCTGCGGCCGGTATTCGCGGCAGATGAGGTGGCTTTTGATCCATGTCGTCCGGCCGTCGTCGTGCAGGACGCGGCAGGAGACCGATGCCGACTGTATCTCCCCGGACTCGAACTGCGCCAGCCGGTTCAGCAGCACCGTGCGGTCGTCGGGGTGGATATGACGGTATTTGCCGATGACGTCGCCGATGGCGGCCGTGTCGGCTTCGCCGTAGTTGCGCAGCCAGACGCTCTGCGCATAACCCTCTTTGTTGCAGAGGTTGTAGTTGATGTATCCCACCTGCGCGTATTCGGAGATAAGGCGGAACAGCGCTTCGAATTCCGTGAGCCGGTCCTGCGTCTGGCGGAGTTCCGTGTTGTCGATGTTGATGAGCAGGTAGTGGGTGATTTCGCCCGTGTCGTTGTAGAGACACCGGATGCGGGCCGTCCAGTCGATGTAGCCGCTCCGGCTGGTGTCGTAATAGCTTCGGGCTTTCGAAAAATCGTAGCGTGTGGTGAAGTCCGTACCCCGGCCTTCGCGGATGCAGTCCTTGATCTCGGCCGAGAAGTTGGGGTTGTCGAAAATGCTGAGTCCCCGGATGCCTGCCGGATCGGTTACGCCGAACATTTCCAGATCGCGGGCGTTGATGTCCACCAGATGCCCTGTGCGGTCGTATATCTCGATGCCGATCGGGGCGTTCTGAATGACGTTGCGCAGCAGTTTCTCCTTTTCGTCGAGCGCCTGATGCGCCGTGACGACGTCCGTGATGTCGAGGATCAGGATCACGATCTCCGTCGCGTCGTTGGGGGTGTTGTAGAGGAAGCTGCGGCAGTAGCGGCCGGTTTTGGAGGCATGCCACTGGTCCATCTTGTAATCCCCCAGCCTGATGGCCGCCAGCTCGTCGATGTGCCGGTCTACGGGGATGTCTATTTCGCGGGCGGTCTTGTCGAGGTAATCAGCGGCGTCTACGCCCAGAATCTGCTGCGCCGTCTGGTTGACCGAGAGGAAAAGGTAGTCGGTCGCCTGGCCGTCGTCGTCGTAGAGCAGCCGGATGCGGAAGTAGCCGATCGGCAGGTGGTCGAGCAGCTCGTCCATGTGTTTGTTCTCCTTCAGCACCGCGTAATAGTTGCTTTCGAGCGTGAGGACGTCCGCCTCTTTCCGGCCGGCGACCGGAACGCGCTGGAGGTAGCCGAAGAGTTTGATGCCCTGCTGCGGGTCCGATTGTTTGCGGACGAGCTGCGTATGGATCCATATTTCGCCTTCCGGCAGTACGACGGGGAACGTTTCGTCGAAATGGTTTCCGACCTTGAGCGACAGGAATTCGTTGTGTATCCGTGTCCGGTAATCTTCGCGCGTCAGCGGCATCAGTTCCCCGACTGCGGCCCGGTTGCTGCCGAGTCCCAGCAGATCGACGATGTAGTCGGAGAAGAACAGTTCGCCCGTGCGGAAATCCGCCTTCCACCACCCCATTTGGGCCGCGTCGAGCAGCTGCATCAACGATTGAAGATCGGGAGCGCCGGAGGTAAACATAACGGAGTCGCAGTTAAGTGTATGAAAGCGTGCGGGTGACGCGGGCCGGATTGCCGACGGCAACCGAATCCGCGGGAATGTCGCGCGTAACTACCGAACCCGCTCCAATTATCGCGCCGTTGCCGATCCGGACGCCCGGACAGACGATGACGCCGCCGCCCAGCCAGCAGTTGTCGCCGATGGTGATGGGCTTGCCGGCTTCGCGGCCTGTCGCGCGCAGGTCGGGGTCCAGCGGGTGGTGCGGGGTGAGCAGCTGTACCTTGGGCCCTATCAGCGTATTGCGCCCGATACGGATCGGAGCCAGATCGAGGAAGACGCAGTCGAAATTGACGAAAGAGCCTTCGCCGATATGGATGTTGTAGCCGTAATCGCAGTAAAAGGGCGCGCGGATGAATCCGGCTGCATTGGGACAGAGCTCGCGCAGAGCGGCGCGGTATGCTGCGTCGTGGCCGGGACATTCGACGTTGAGCCGGTGCATCAGCAGCGTGGCGCGGTCGCGGTCGGCCGTCAGCTCCTCGTTGCGCGGGTCGAACCATTCGCCCGCCAGCATCTTCTCTTTCTCGCTTTTCATACGAGCGGGATATTTTATTCGAACGACTGCAGTTCGATCAGTTTGGCGTAGATTCCTCCGCGGGCCATCAGTTCGGCGTGCGTGCCCTGTTCGGCGATGCGTCCGTGATCGACGACGATGATCTTGTCGGCGTTGTGGATCGTGCTCAGACGGTGTGCGATGACTACCGAAGTACGGCCCTCCAGCAACTTGTTGAGGGCGTCCTGCACGAGTTTTTCGCTCTCGGTGTCGAGGGCCGAAGTCGCCTCGTCGAGAATCAGGATGTCGGGGTTTTTCAACACGGCGCGGGCGATGGAGAGACGCTGCCGCTGGCCGCCCGAAAGTTTCACGCCGCGGTCGCCGATATTGGTCCGATAGCCTTCGGGCGCTTCGGTGATGAAGCAGTCGGCGTTGGCGATTCGGGCCGCTTCGACGATCTCCTCGTGCGAAGCTCCGGCCTTGCCCATGGCGATGTTGCCTTCGATGGTGTCGTTGAAAAGCACGGTGTCCTGCGATACGACGCTCATGTGTGCGCGCAGGCTCTCCTGCGTGTAGTCGCGGATCGAAACGCCGTCGATGAGGATGTCGCCCGCCGTAACGTCGTAGAAACGCGGGACAAGCTCGCTGAGCGTCGATTTGCCGCCTCCCGACGGTCCCACGAGCGCCACGGTCTCCCCGCGTTTGATGTCGAACGAAATGCCGTCGATCACCTCGCGGCTGCCGTCGTAGGAGAAGTGTATGTCGCGGAATTCGATCTTGTCTTTCAGGCCGTTCAGCTCCAGCGCGCCGGGCTTGTCCTGAATTTCGCTCTGGGCGTCGATGATCGAGAAGATGCGCTCTCCGGCCGCGATGCCCTGATTGATGTTGGCGAACTGGTCGATGAAGGTGCGCACGGGGCGCGTGATCTGCGAGAACATGGCGACGAAGGCGATGAAGCCTTCGGGGCTGAGCGACCCCTTGAATACGAGCGAACCGCCGAATACGAGGATGACGCCCACGGCCGAGATGCCGAGGAATTCGCTCATCGGCGAAGCCAGCTGCTGGCGGCGCGCCATCGAGAGGGTCAGCCGGGCCAGATCGGCGTTCAGGTCGTAGAACTTCTGCTTGATATAATCCACGGCGTTGTAGCTCTTGATGACCTTGATGCCCGAAAGGGACTCGTCGAGCGTCGATACCAGTTCGCCCATGCGCTGCTGGCTCGTGCGGGCCGGGTGGCGCAGGCGTTTGACGATGCTGCCGATGATGAGGGCCACCACGGGCAGAAACAGCACCGAGAAGAGGGCCAGCTCCCACGATATGGCGACCATCATCACCGTGTAGCCGATGATGAGGAACGGCTCGCGGAAAGCCACCTGCAGGGTGTTGGTGATGCAGAACTGCACCACGCCGACGTCGGAGGTGATTTTTGAAATGATGTCGCCCTTGCGCTGGTCGCTGAAAAAGCCGACGTGCATGTCCACCACCTTCGAGAACATCTCGTTGCGCATGCGCTGCAGGGTGCGGGTGCGCATGTTCTCCACCGTCCACGAACCCAGATAGCGGAACAGGTTGCTCAGCAGGCTCACGAAAATGGTCACCACGGCGAGCATGAGCAGTACGTTTTCGGGGTTGTATTCGTTGAACAGATGCGAGTAGGTGAAGTTGAACAAGGCTGTCAGGTATTCCTGATTGAAGGCCAGCGGGGGAAGTTTCTCTACATATACGAACGTGTAGTCGGCGTCGAACATCGTCTTGAGGATCGGCATGATCAGCAGGAACGTGAGCGAGTTGAACAGCGCGTAGAGCAGCGAGTAGAAGAAATAGGGAATTGCGTACTTCTGGATGGGGCGGGCGAAACCCAAGAGCCTCATGTATATTTTAAGCATTACGGGCGGATTATTTGCAGGTTATGTGATAATCGGGACAAAGATAGGAATAATAATGATAAAATCGGACCCTGCGGGTCAAAAGTGCGAAGTTTAGGAGAAATAAGGGCCGAAAAAGGAAAAGAGGCGGGCGTTGCCGCTCACCTCCCTTCCGGTTCATAACCAGTGTCTTCCGATAAATGCGCCTTGTCGTTGGCGGCGGCCACGGCCAGTTGGTCGCAGCGGTTGTTCTCGACCGTATCGGCATGCCCCTTGACCCATACGAACCGCACATTGTGGCGCCGGTATATGCGCAGGAAACGCATCCACAGGTCGGGATTCTTCTTGCCGGCGAACCGTTTCTTCTCCCAGCCGAACACCCAGCCTTTCGTCACGGCGTCCACGACGTATTTCGAGTCGGAATAGACCGTGACGTCCGACCCCTCGAACTTGAGCGCTTCGAGCGCCGCGCAGACGGCCGTTAGCTCCATGCGGTTGTTGGTCGTCAGGCGGAATCCCTGCGAAAGCTCCTTGCGGTGAGGGCCCGAAAGCAGCACCGCGCCGTAACCGCCCGGCCCGGGATTCCCCAAGGCCGAGCCGTCGGTGTATATGGTGATTTGTGCCACGCCGGATTATTTCAGCGCCGCCAGCTGCTCCCTGATGGCCGCGATTTTCGCTTCTGCGTCCGCCTGCTTGGCGCGCTCGTTCATGACCACCTTTTCAGGCGCCGACTGCACGAAGCGCTCGTTCGAGAGCTTCTTCATGACGCTTGCGAGGAATCCCTCGTAGTAGGCGAGACTCTCCGTCAGTTTCCCGATTTCGGCTTCGACGTCGATCTTGCCCGCCATCGGCACGAAATACTGGGTAGTCTTGACGATGAACGCCGCTGCCGCGGGGTCTTTCTCCGTCACGGTTTCGACGGCCGTCAGGTTGGCCATCTTCCGCATCACGGGAGCGTATTCGGCGGGGTAGTTCTCGTCGGCGATCACCTTGAGCGTCAGCGCTTCCTTCTGCGGCAGGTTCTTCTGGTTGCGTATGTTGCGCACCGAGGAGATCGCCTCCTTGGCCAGCTCGAACCGGGCCAGCAGGCGCTCGTCGGCTTCGACCGGCTGCGGCATGGGGGCCGTGCAGATCGACTCGCCCTCTTTGCGGGGCGCGAGGTCCTGCCAGATCTCCTCCGTCACGAACGGCATGAAGGGGTGCAGCACGCGCATCAATTCGTCGAAGAATCCGCACGTCGCGGCGAACGTCTCCGCATCGACGGGCTGTCCGTAGGCGGGTTTCACCATTTCGAGGTAGAGACCGCTGAAGTCGTCCCAGAAGAGCTTGTAGGCCGTCATGAACGCCTCCGAAATGCGGTACGACCTGAAGTCCTCGTCGATCTGGCGCAGTGCGCGGCCCAGCGTCTGGCGGAACCATTCGACCGCCAGCCGGTTGTTGTCGTCCTGCGCAGCCTTGTCGTCCGCCGACCAGCCGTTCACCAGCCTGTAGGCGTTCCATATCTTGTTGCCGAAGTTGCGGCCCTGCTCGCAGAGCGCTTCGTCGAACATCACGTCGTTGCCGGCCGACGACGAAATCAGCATCGCCATGCGCATGCCGTCGGCGCCGTATTTGGCGATCAGGTCCAGCGGATCGGGCGAGTTGCCCAGCTGCTTGGACATCTTGCGGCCGATCTTGTCGCGGACGATGCCCGTGAAGTATACGTTGCCGAAGGGCTTTTCGCCGCGGTATTCGTAACCCGCCATGATCATGCGGGCCACCCAGAAGAAGATGATGTCGGGACCCGTCACCAGATCGTTGGTGGGGTAGTAGTAGCTTATTTCCTGATTGTCCGGGTTACGGATGCCGTCGAAGACCGAAATCGGCCAGAGCCACGACGAGAACCAAGTGTCCAGCACGTCCTCGTCCTGACGCAGGTCGCTCGGCTGCAGCGAGTCGTCGCCGGCTTTCGCACGCGCTTTTGCGAGCGCCTCTTCGGCCGTCGGGGCCACGACGTACCCGCCCTTGGGCAAGTAGTAGGCCGGAATCCGCTGTCCCCACCACAACTGGCGCGAGATGCACCAGTCCTTGATATTTTCCATCCAGTGACGGTAGGTGTTCTTGTATTTTTCGGGCACGAAGCGGATCGCATCCTCCATGACGGCCTTGGTCGCGGGCCGGGCCAGCTCCTCCATCGAGAGGAACCACTGCATCGAGAGCTTCGGCTCGATGGCCACGCCCGTGCGCTCCGAGTATCCCACGTTGTTGGTGTACTCCTCGGTCTTTTCGAGCAGGTCCGCCGCGGCGAGGTCCTTCTCGATCTGTTTGCGGACGTCGAAACGGTCCATGCCGACGTACATGCCGACCTTGTCGTTGATCGTGCCGTCGTCATTGAAGATGTCGATCGTTTCGAGACCGTATTTCTCGCCCAGCATGTAGTCGTTCACGTCGTGCGCCGGGGTGACCTTCAGCGCGCCCGTACCGAACTCGATATCGACGTATTCGTCGCGGATCACCGGGATCGAACGGTTCACCAGCGGCACGATGACGCGCGCATCGGCCGGCAGGGAGGCGTAGCGCGGGTCGTTGGGGTTGACGCACAGCGCCGTGTCGCCCAGAATGGTTTCAGGGCGCGTCGTGGCGACGATGATCGCCTTGTCCGTGCCTTCGATCTTGTAGCGCAGGTAGTAGAGTTTGCCGTGCGACTCCTTGAAGACCACCTCTTCGTCCGAAAGCGCCGTTTTCGCCGCGGGGTCCCAGTTCACCATGCGTACGCCGCGGTAAATCCTGCCCTTTTCGAACAGGTCGCAGAAGACTTTGATGACGCTCTCGGTGCGGGGCTCGTCCATCGTGAAGCAGGTCCGCTCCCAGTCGCACGAGGCGCCCAGCTTGCGCAGCTGCTTGAGGATCATGCCGCCGTACTTCTCCTTCCATTCCCAAGCGTATTCGAGGAACTTTTCACGCGAGAGCGACGATTTTTCGATGCCCTTTTCGTGCAGCATCGCCACGACCTTGGCCTCGGTGGCGATCGACGCGTGGTCCATGCCCGGTACCCAGCAGGCGTTCCTGCCCGACATGCGGGCGCGGCGCACCAGCACGTCCTGCAGCGTGTTATTGAGCATGTGACCCATGTGGAGCATGCCCGTTACGTTGGGGGGCGGAATTACGATCGTATAGGGTTCGCGCTGATCGGGTTCCGAGTGAAACAAGCGTTTTTCGATCCAGTAGTCGTACCATTTCGACTCGATCTCCTGCGGCGAGTATTTGTCTGCGATTTGCATAGGGATGAAATTGTTTTACTTCGTTATTTGACCTGCAAAGTTATTAACATTCTGTCAAAGATGAAATAAATATGACGAAAAAATCGTTACCTTTGCGACATTATATATTTGTAAGCTATGAGTAAAAAAGATAAATTCGAAACAATCGAAGTCGAAGACGTGAACCTGCTTCCCGATCTGCTCGACGGCAATCACCGCGTGATCCCCATCGTGACGGGCGGTGACGAAGTCGTCGAAGAGGTGGAGGTTCCTGAGATCATTCCGATTCTCACGCTGCGCAGCTCCGTGCTCTTTCCCGGCGCCATCACCCCCATTACGGTGGGCCGCGACAAGAGCATCAGTCTGGTGCGCGCCGTGAATGCCGAAGGCGGTATTCTGGGCGCCGTGCTGCAGCGCGAAAGCGACGTCGAAGACCCCGCGCCGGACGACATGTACAAGGTCGGCACCGCGGCGCGCATCATCAAGATTCTCGAAATGCCCAACGGCAACCTCACGGTGATCCTGAACGGCTTGGAGAAGGTCGAGATCCGCGAATACATTACTACCGAACCCTACTTCCGGGCCCGTGTCACCGCACTGCGCGATACCACGCCCGATCTGAAGAGCGTCGAGTTCGAAGCCCTCGTGGACTCGATCCGCGACGTGGCGCTCAATATCATCAACGTCTCGCCGTCGATGCCCAAGGAGGCGGCGTTCGCCATTAAGAACATCGACTCCAAGCGCGGCATCATCAACTTCATCTGCTCGAACATGGAGCTGACGGACGAGGACCGCCAGTCGCTGCTGGAAGCCCCCGGCCTGCTGGCCCGCGCCCGCAAGCTGCTCGAAATACTGATCCGCGAGCAGCAGCTGGCCGAGTTGAAAAACCAGATTCAGGAGCGCGTGAAGCAGGAGATCGACAAGCAGCAGCGCGACTACTACCTCCAGCAGCAGATGCGCACGATTCAGGACGAGCTGGGCGACGGCGCCGACGCCGACATCGAGAAGATGCGCGAGGAGGCCAAGAAGAAGAACTGGCCCAAGGAGGTCGGCGAGACCTTCGAGAAGGAGTTGCAGAAAGTCGAGCGGCTGAACCCCGCCGTAGCCGAGTATTCGGTGCAGATGACCTATCTGCAACTGTTGCTCGAACTGCCGTGGAACGACACGACCAAGGACAACCTCGACCTCAAGTGCGCCCGTGAACAGCTCGACCGCGACCATTTCGGTCTGGACGAGGTGAAGGAGCGTATTCTGGAGCATTTGGCTGTCATCAAGCTCAAGGGCGACCTCAAGTCGCCGATCCTCTGCCTCTACGGCCCTCCGGGCGTGGGCAAGACCTCGCTGGGCAAGTCGGTGGCGGCGGCGCTGGGCCGCAAGTTTGGCCGCATTTCGCTGGGCGGCCTGCACGACGAGTCCGAGATTCGCGGACACCGCCGCACCTACATCGGCGCCATGCCGGGCCGGATCATCCAGACCATCAAGCGGTGCGGTTCGTCGAACCCCGTGATTATCCTCGACGAGGTGGACAAGGTGACCGTTTCGAACCACGGCGACCCGTCGAGCGCACTGCTCGAAGTGCTCGATCCGGAACAGAACACCACCTTCCACGACAACTATATCGACATGGAGTACGACTTGTCGAAGGTGCTCTTCATCGCCACGGCCAACAACGTGGCCAACATCGCCCCGGCCCTGCGCGACCGTATGGAGATGATCAACATTCCGGGCTATCTGGTCGAGGAGAAGATCCGCATCGCTTTGGACCACCTGCTGCCCAAGCAGCGCGAGGCCCACGGCATCAAGGAGCAGGAACTCGTGATGACGCCCCAAATCGTCGAAGGCATCATCTCCGGCTACACCCGCGAGTCGGGCGTTCGCTCGCTCGACAAGCTGCTGGCTAAGATCGCCCGCGCCCGCGCCAAGCAGATCGCTTTCGACGAAGCCTTCGCGCCCGAAATCACGGCCAAGGACGTCGAGAAGATTCTCGGCATGCCCAAGTTCCTCCGCGAGGAGTACGAAGTGGGCGGCATGACAGGCGTGGTGACGGGTCTTGCGTGGACCGAGGTCGGCGGCGACATCCTCTACATCGAATCGGTGCTGACTCCCGGTAAGGGCAAAGTCAGCCTGACGGGTAATCTGGGCGAGGTGATGAAGGAGTCGGCGACGATCGCCCACGAGTGGGTGATGGCCCACCACGCGGAGCTGGGAATCGACGCTTCGGCGTTCGAGAAGAACGACATCAATATCCACGTGCCGGAGGGGGCGATTCCGAAGGACGGGCCGTCGGCCGGTATCACGATGGTGACCTCGATCGTCTCGACCTACACCGGACGCAAGGTGCGGGAGCGTATCGCCATGACGGGCGAAACGACCCTCCGCGGCCGCGTGATGCCCGTGGGCGGCGTCAGGGAGAAGATTCTGGCGGCCAAGCGCGCCGGCATCACCGAACTGATCCTTTCGGAGGAGAACCGCAAGGACATCGCCGAGATCAAACCCGAATACGTCGAAGGGCTGACGTTCCATTACGTGAAGACCAACGACGAAGTGCTGAAACTGGCGCTCGTCTGAAGCGAAGATGCAAGTAAAAGGTGAAAAGTTTTGATTTTCACCTTTTACTTTTTATTTTTATGGCTAAATAACCGAGACGATGAAATTTATCGCAATCATACCGGCGCGTTACGGCTCGACGCGCTTTCCGGGCAAGCCGCTGGCGATGCTGGGCGGCAGGCCCGTCATTCAGCGCGTCTATGAGCAGGTGGCGGGCGTGTTGGACGACGCCGTGGTCGCCACCGACGATGAGCGTATCTACGATACCGTGCTCGCTTTCGGCGGCCGGGCCGAGATGACCTCGCCGGACCACAAAAGCGGCACCGACCGTTGCTGGGAAGCCTATCTCAAACAGGGCAAGACCTACGACGTGGTGGTCAATGTGCAGGGCGACGAACCTTTTGTCCGGGCCTCGCAGCTGGAAGCCGTGAAACGCTGCTTCGACGATCCGGCGACCGACATCGCCACGCTGGTCAGGCCTTTCGCCGCGACGGACGGTCTCGAAGCCCTCGAAAATCCCAACTCCCCGAAAGTGGTGCTCGACGCGCAGTCGCGCGCCCTCTACTTCTCGCGTTCGGTGATCCCCTACTTGCGGGGCGTCGAACGGTCGGAGTGGCTGGCGCGCCATACGTTCTACAAGCATATCGGTCTCTATGCGTTCCGCACGGAGGTCCTGCGCGCGGTTACGGCCCTGCCGCAGTCCGCGCTCGAAAAGGCCGAGTCGCTCGAACAGCTTCGCTGGCTGGAGAACGGCTATAAGATCGGCGTGGGCGTTACCGATGCCGAGACCATCGGCATCGACACGCCCGAAGATCTGGAGAAGGCAGAAGCCTTCCTGATCAGGCATGGAAAATGAAAAGTCGGGAGTCGAAGCCCGGCTGCTTGGCGGGCGGCGGCTTCCCCGGCCTTTGTTCTTAACTCATAATCGAATCTTATGAAGATCAAATTTATCGCCGGACCGTGCGTCATCGAGTCTGTCGAACTGCTCGACACCGTGGCGCAGCGTCTTGTGGCGATCAACGAAAGACTCGGCGCGGACATCATTTTCAAGGCGTCGTTCGACAAGGCCAACCGCACCTCGATCTCGTCGTTCCGCGGCCCCGGACTCGAAAAGGGGCTTCGGATGCTCGCCGACGTGCGTGCGAAGTGGGGGCTGAAGCTGCTGACCGACATCCATGAATCGTGGCAGGCCGCGCCCGTGGGCGAAGTGGTCGACGTGATCCAGATTCCCGCGTTCCTCTGCCGCCAGACCGACCTGCTGGTCGCTGCCGCGAAGACGGGCAGGACGGTGAATATCAAGAAGGCGCAGTTCCTGTCGGGCGCCGACATGCTCTATCCCTACGAAAAGGCCCGCGATGCGGGCGCTTCGGAGATATGGCTCACCGAGCGCGGCAATATTTACGGCTACAACAACCTCGTCGTCGATTTCCGCAATATTGCGGAAATGCTGCGCATCGCCCCGACCGTGGTGATGGACTGCACCCATTCGGTGCAGCGTCCCGGCGCCGCAGGCGGCAAGACGGGGGGCAACCGCGAATTCGTACCCGCCATGGCGCAGGCCGCCAAAGCCTTCGGCGCCAACGGCTTCTTCTTCGAAGTGCATCCCGACCCGGACCATGCCAAGAGCGACGGCCCGAACATGCTGCAGCTCGACGAACTGGAAAACCTCATTAAAACTCTGCTATAATGACCGATACCACGAAAGCCCAGATTCTCGATCTGGCCCGCAAGGCGATCAACACCGAACTGCTGGCGCTCAAGCGCATGAAGGAGACGTTGGGCGATAACTTCGCCGACGCCGTCGAAATGATCCTTTCGGGTCAGGGCAAATGTATCGTTACGGGCATGGGCAAGTCGGGGCTGGTGGGGCGCAAGATCGCCGCGACGCTCGCCTCGACCGGTACGCCCAGCTTCTTCCTGCATCCCGGCGAAGCCTTTCACGGCGATCTGGGCATGATCTCGAAGGAGGATGTCGTGCTGGCGCTCTCCTATTCGGGCGAGACCGACGAAATCCTGAAAATCGTGCCTTTCATCCACTCCAACGGCAACAAGCTGATCTCGATGACCGGCAATCCCGAATCCGCGCTGGCCAAGAACTCCGACGTGCACCTCGACGTAAGCGTCGAAGAGGAAGCCTGCATCCTGCACCTCGCGCCGACGACCTCGACCACAGCGCAGATCGCCATGGGCGACGCGCTGGCCGTGTCGCTGATGCAGATGCGGGGCTTTACGAGCGTCGATTTCGCACGCCTGCATCCGGGCGGAAGCCTCGGACGCCGCCTGCTGATGACCGTCGGCAACGTGATGCGTTCGCACGATCTTCCGGTCGTGGCGCCCGATTGCTCGGCGACGGACATGATCCACGCCATCAGCAAGGGCGGATTGGGACTCATCATCATCTGCGACGGCGACCGCATCGAGGGCATCGTGACCGACGGCGACGTGCGCCGCGCCATGGAGCGCCGCCGCGCCGAGTTCTTCAACATCAAGGCCGCCGATATCGCTACGCCGAATCCGAAGACGATCTCTGCCGACCGGAAGCTGATCGAAGCCGAGAAGATGATGACCCGCAACAAGGTCACCTCGCTGCTCGTGACCGACGAAGCCGGCAAACTGCAGGGCGTGATCCAGATTTACGACATAAAACTGTAGCGGGTGTTCATCGTACTGCTGACTTACAAACTGCCGCTTGCGGAGGTCGAACGGCACCTCGCGGCGCACCGCGAATACCTCGACCGCCAGTATGCCGCAGGGACGTTTCTCTGTTCGGGGCCGCAGAATCCCCGGACGGGCGGCGTCATTCTTTGCCGCGCTGCGGACCGTGCTGCGGTCGAGACCCTGACGGCGGAGGACCCGTTCCGCATCCACGGCGTCGCCGATTACGAGATCATCGAATTCTCGCCCGTCAAACGCCTGCCCGGATTCGAAGCTTTCCTTTGATTTAACCGTTTGCTTAACCCGACCGATATGAAATCCTTCCTCTTCTCCCTTGTCGCGCTGGCCTTGTGCGGCGCCTGTTCGCAAAATACCGGGGTTACCTCCCCCGACGGCACGATTCGTCTGGCGTTCGCCGTAGACTCCGCCGGACGCATGACCTATTCGGTTACGGACGGCGGTGTCCGGCTGTTCGAACCCTCCCGACTGGGATTCGAAGCCGCCGAGGCCGATCTCGGCGGTGGTTTCGCCGTCGAGCATGTGTCGCGCACGAGCGTCGATGAGACGTGGACCCAGCCGTGGGGCGAGAACAAGGAGAACCGCAGCCGTTACAATGAAATGGCTGTGCGGCTGCGCAACGGCGGCGGCGTGCGGCTGACGCTGCGCTTCAGGCTCTTCGACGACGGGCTGGGATTCCGCTACGAATATGAAGCGTCCGGGGCGGATTCGCTCCGCGTGACGGACGAACTGACCGAATTCCGTTTCGCCGCCGACGGCGATTCGTGGACCATTCCCGCCAGCTTCGACACCTACGAACTGCTTTACCGCAAACTTCCGCTGAGCGAACTGGCCGACGCCAATACCCCCGCGACGTTCAAGGTCGGCGGCCTCTACGGCAGTATCCACGAAGCGGCCTTGTACGACTTTCCCGAAATGACGCTTCGCAAGACGTACGGACTTGCGTTCAAATCGGATCTCGCGCCTTTGCCCGACGGCACGAAAGCGCATGTCGGCAATAAATTTACGACCGCGTGGCGCACCGTGCAGCTGGCGCCCGATGCCGTGGGGCTGATCAATTCGTCGCTGATTCTCAATCTGAACGAACCTTCGAAGATCGGGGATACGAGCTGGATCCGTCCGATGAAGTACGTCGGCGTGTGGTGGGGCATGCACCTCGGCGTCGAGACGTGGGCGATGGACGACCGCCACGGCGCGACGACCGAAAACGCCAAACGCTATATCGACTTCGCGGCGGCCAACAATATTCAGGGAGTGCTGTTCGAGGGCTGGAACGAAGGCTGGGAGAACTGGGGCGGCAGCCAGTCGTTCGACTTCACGAAGCCCTATGCCGACTTCGACATTGCAGAGATCGTGCGTTACGCCCGCGAACGCGGGATCGAGATCATCGGCCATCACGAAACGGGCGGCAACATTCCCGATTACGAACGCCAGCTGGAGCGCGCCGTCAAATGGTACGCCGATTTGGGAATACACAACCTCAAAACGGGCTATGCCGGCGGTATCTCCGGCGGCAACAACCATCACGGGCAGTACATGGTGCGCCATTACCAGCACGTGGTCGAGACGGCCGCGAAATACCGGATGACGGTCAATGCGCACGAACCGATCAAGGACTGCGGCATCCGCCGCACGTGGCCCAACATGATGTCGCGCGAAGGTGCGCGCGGCAAGGAGTGGGACGCTTGGAGCGCGGGCAATCCGCCGTCGCACGAAGTGACGCTGCCTTTCACGCGCCTGCTCGCCGGGCCGATGGACTTCACGCCCGGCACGTTCGACATTCTCTATGAAAATACGCGCAACTCGCCGCGCCGCAAACTCTGGAACTGCGGTCCTGAGGTCGATATGCGCGTGAATACGACCCTTGCCAAGCAGATCGCCGAGTGGGTGATCATCTATTCGCCCGTGCAGATGGCTTCGGACCTGATCGAAAATTACGAGGGGCATCCCGCTTTCCGGTTCTTCCGCGACTTCGATGCGGACTGCGACTGGTCGCGCGCGCTGGCGGGCGAACCGGGTGAATTCGTCGCCGTGGTGCGCCGTGCGGGGGAGAATTATTTTCTGGGTGCGGCGACCGACGAACAGCCCCGCACGCTGTCGCTGCCGCTCGACTTCCTGAAACCCGGCACGAAATACCGCGCGACGATCTACGCCGACGGTCCCGATGCCGATTGGAAGACGAATCCCACCTCCTATACCATTTCGGAACGCGAAGTCTCGGCCGCCGATACGCTCGAAGTGGCGATGGCTCCGGGCGGCGGGCAGGCGGTGAGCTTCATGCCCGCGATGTAGCGGCGCAAGTCGTCGGGAACTCTCGGCCCCGAAGCCCTCAGCCCCGGATGTAATGCGGCATCTCGGCGGGTATTTCCATCGAAATCTCCACCAGACCGCCTACCTTGTCCCCGGTCCGCCAAGCCGTCTGATAGATCATCTTGCGGACTCCCTGTTTCTCGATGGTGTAGGCGTTCGAACCGCCCTCGGCCGTCAGGCGGCGGATGATTTCGCGCGAACGTTCGTTGTGGCAGCCGAAAAGATTGCTGCCGATCAGATTGCCGTGCCGGATATAGGTCGCACGGGCTTTCTCGTTCATGTAAAGGATCACGCCTTCGGTGTCGCAGACCGTGACGGCGCAGTTCATGCCGTCGGCCCAAGGAAAAGGATTTTCTGTCGTCATGGCTGTTCGTTTTGTGTCGGTGGGAAGAGATCGCCCTTGCGGAAAAAGAGTGCTGCCGCATCTGCGCGGACCGCAGGTTACTGCTGGATCTTGACCAGCTGTTCGCGGTAGGCGTTCAGGATGCGGGATTTGGAGATGAAGCCCATGTAGCGGTTCTGCTTGTCCACGACGGGCAGCATCCACGTATGTTTGTCCTCGAACTTCTGGACGACGCTCTGGATGGCTTCATGCTCCAGAATCTTGTCGGGCGGCTGAATCATGTAGTCCGAAATCGGATGGCCGTATTTCTCGCGTTTGAACATGTCTTCGCGCAGGTCGTCCAGCTGGATGATGCCGAGCAGATGCCCGAAGTTGTCGATCACGGGGAAGATGTTGCGGCGCGCCGTCGAAATGATGTGTACGATGTCGCCCAGCGTGAAGTTCTCCCTGATGCGCAGGAAATCGGTCTCCATCAGTTCGTCGAGTTTCAGGAAGACGAAGACCGACTGGTCCTTGTCGTGGGTCAGCAGCTCCCCGCGCAGGCGCAGCTGCTTGGTGTAGATCGAATCCGGATCGAGGTAGTAGTCCACGGCGAACGAGATGCAGGCGGTGATCATCAGCGGAATGAACAGCCCGTAACCGTTCGAGAGTTCGGCGATCAGGAAGATCGAAGTCAGCGGCGCCTTCATCACGCCCGACATGACGCCCGCCATGCCGACCAGCGTGAACGAGACGATCGACACGTCCCAGTCGAAGAAGGCGCTGCACAGCAGGGCTATCGACGCACCCGTGAATGCGCCCACGAACAGCGACGGGGCGAATGTTCCGCCCACGCCGCCCGCGGCGTTGGTCGAAGCCATGGCGATGACCTTGAAGAACATCGTGGCGATGACGAAGAGTATGACAACCCAGTCGATGTCGCTGAAACGGTAGAAGAGCGAATTGTCGAAGAGCTTTTCTGCCTGTCCGTGCATCAGCGAGGTGAATCCTTCGTAACCCTCGCCGTAGAGCGGCGGGAAAATGAAGATCAGGACTCCGAGCACGGTGCCCCCGACGATCCACTTCTTATACTGTTTGTCGATCTTCTTGAAAAGCGTGCTCACGCGCAGGTTCGTCGAGGTGAAATACCACGACATCAGTCCGCAGCATACGCCCAGCAGGATGAAGAGCGGTATCTGCCAGAGTTCGAACGCATCTGCGGGAGCCAGCGTCACGGCCAGAATCGGGTCGAAGCCCCGCAGCATGAAGGCCATCGTCGTGGCCGTGATCGAGGCGATGAGCAGCGGAATGACCGATCCTGCGGTGATGTCGAGCATCAGGATTTCCAGCACGAACACCACGCCCGTGATCGGAGCCTTGAAAATGGCGGCCAGCGCCGCGCCGGCGCCGCAGCAGAGCAGCAGCGTGGTGTGCTTGTAGTTGAGCCGCGCGATCCGTCCGACGTTCGAGCCGATGGCGGCTCCCGTCAGCACGATGGGGGCCTCAGGACCCACCGAACCGCCGAATCCGATGGTCGTGGCGCCGCCCACGATCGAGGTCCAGCAGTTGTGGCCCGCGATGCGCGAATTGCGGCTCGACATGGCGTAGAGTACGCGCGTGACGCCCTCCGAAATGTTGTCCCGGACGATGTATTTGACGAACAGCGTCGCCAGAATGATGCCGACGGCGGGGTAGATCAGGAACAGGATGTGGGCGCTGTCCACCGGAAACCAGTTGGTCAGTCCGTATTTGATGCCGTACAGCAGCATCTCGAACAGATAGGTGCCCACTCCGGCGAGCACGCCGACGACCACGGCCAGAAGCATCATGATCTGGCTGTTGCTCAGCCGCCTCGTGAGGCGGAGGAACGTGCGGTAGATGTGGTCGGCGCGTAAGTTCAAATCCTCGCGGTTTTATTGCTGTTGCTGTTTTATTCCTTGTGTGCGAAATGTTCGGCCTGACTTGCGATCAGCTCCTTGTCGTCGAAGTAGTCGATCTTCATGGCGCGTTTCACGTCGGCGAGCGTTTCGGCGGCGACTTCGCGGGCCGCTTCCGACCCCGCGCGGAGGATTTCGTACACCTCGCCGATGCGTCCCTCGTAATATTTGCGGCGCTCGCGGAACGGCTCCAGCATCTCGTTCAACACCGCGATCAGGAACTTCTTGACCTTCACGTCGCCCAAGCCTCCGCGGCGGTAGTGGGCTTTCAGCTCCTCCAGCGAAGGGTAGTCGGGCAGGTATTTCGGGAAGTGTTCGGGACGGCTGAAGGCGTCGAGGTAGGTGAATACCATGTTGCCCTCCACCTTGCCCGGATCCTCCACGCGCAGGTGGTCGGGATCGGTGTACATGCCCATGACCTTCTTCTTGATCTCATCGGCGCTGTCCGACAGGTAGATGCAGTTGCAGAGCGACTTCGACATCTTGGCTTTGCCGTCGGTTCCCGGCAGCCGCATGCAGACCGCGTTTTCGGGCAGCAGAATCTCCGGTTCGACCAGCGCGGGGCCGTATACCGTGTTGAATTTGTGGACGATTTCGCGCGTCTGCTCGATCATCGGCTCTTGATCCTCGCCTGCGGGTACGGTCGTGGCTTTGAAAGCCGTGATGTCCGCCGCCTGACTGATCGGGTATGTGAAGAATCCGACGGGAATGCCCTGACGCTGCTGGGTGTCGCCCTCCGTGTTGTTCTCGGCAAAGCCGCGCAGCTGGATTTCGGCCTTCACGGTCGGGTTGCGCTGCAGGCGCTGTACCGTGACGAGGTTCATATAGTAGAACGCCAGTTCGCACAGTTCGGGAATCTGCGACTGGATGAAAAGCGTCGATTTGTTCGGGTCGAGACCGACCGAAAGGTAGTCGAGGGCGACTTCGATGATGTTCTGGCGCACTTTTTCGGGGTTGTCGGCGTTGTCGGTCAGCGCCTGCGCGTCGGCGATCATGATGAAGATGCGTTCAAATTCGCCCGACTCCTGCAGTTCGACGCGGCGGCGCAGCGAACCCACGTAGTGTCCCAGATGAAGCCGGCCCGTCGGACGGTCGCCGGTAAGAATGATTTTTCCCATAAAACGATTAATCCTCCGCTTGACGAATTTAAGTTACGTATGGTTTCGGGGCAGCTCCAGAGATGCGGAATTCGCCAAGCTCGCATTACGGCATCCTCGATGCCGGTTCCACATCCGGAATCCTGCCCAAACTCCCTTTCTGCCGGGAGTTCCGGCTTCCCCGCGGCACTGAAACTGCGGTGAAAATCAGTGCCGGCTCTCGTTTTTTCGGTATTTTGTGGACAAACATACGAAAAAGCGCGCGGGCGACCTAATAAAGTTGTCGTTTATAGATTTTTTTTATATTTTTGCTCGTCGGAATAATTGCCTACTATGACTATAATTCAACTTGAATACCTGTTGGCCGTAGCCAACTGCGGCAGTTTTTCGCTGGCCGCCGAACATTGTTTCGTGACCCAGCCCTCGCTGAGCATGCAGGTCAAAGCCCTCGAAGAGGAGCTGGGCGTGGTGCTGCTCGACCGTTCGAAGAAGCCCGTGATCCCGACCGAAGCGGGCGACGTGGTGCTGGAGCGTGCCCGCGAAACGCTGCGGGCCTACAACAACATCCGCGAATCGGTGGCCGAACTCAAGGGCGAGACGTCGGGCAAACTCCGGCTGGGCGTCATTCCGACCATCGCCCCGTACCTGCTGCACAAATTCATCCCCGCTTTCGTGCGCGACTATCCCAAAGTCGAACTGGAGATTTCCGAGATGATCACTTCCGACATCGTCGAGGCCCTCAAGCGCGACCGTATCGACGCGGCGCTGGTGGCCAGCGGCACCTGCGGCGAGGGGATTCTGGAGCAGGAACTCTTCAACGACCGTTTCTTCGCATACGTTTCGCCCGAAAACGCCCTTTACGAGCGCTCAAACATCCGCATCGAGGACATCGACCTGCGTGATCTGGTGATTCTGAGCGCAGGAAACTGTATGCGCGACCAGATCATCGAACTCTGTCAGGCCAAGCGCGACATGCCGTCGCACTACTCCTTCGAGTCGGGTTCGCTCGACACGCTCATGCGCATCGTGGACTGCACGTCGTGCCTTACGATCATTCCCGAAATGGCCGTCGAATACATCCCTGCGGATCACCGCGACCGGCTGAAGATGCTGGCCAAAGGCGCCACGTCGCGCAAGATCGCGGTCGCCGTGCGCCGCACCTACGTCAAGAGTTCGATCATCAAGGCCCTGACCGATACGATTATGGCCAATGCCCCGGAGGTCGGGAACTGACGTGCTTTTCCCGAAATGGACGCGCCCGGCGGTTTTTTCTGCCGGGCGCGTTTGTTTTTCGGATCCTGTTTTTTTCGTCCCGGTCTGTGGCGCGTCGCTGCTCTCGCCTTGTGCCGTGCCGCTGTTCCGGTTTGTGCCGCGTTGTCATCCTCGGCCTGCATCGGTTGCCGTCCCCGTTTGTGCCGTGTCGCCGCTCCGATTTGCGTCGCATTGTCATCCGCTGTCTGCGTCGTGTCGCCGTTCCGGTTTGCGGATGGCCGCCGCCGGAGAATTCTGCGGACGGTTTGGCGGGGAATCTGTGCGGACTGCGGGTCTCTTGCGGCCTTTCCCTGCGTTGCGACGATTCCGGTCGGGTCGCCCGCCCGCTTTTTTGTAGCTCTTAATTTTCAAATCTCATTCTATTTTCGTACCTTTGCAAGGTTATAGACACCTATTGAAGATTTATGGATAAACTGATCGAAACTATCGTAAGTGCGATTGAAGATAAAAAGGGTAAGGATATTGTATCGTTGGACCTCTCAGGTTTCGACGGGGCTATATGCTCCCGGTTCATCGTGTGCAACGCCGATTCCACGACGCAGGTCTGCGCCATTGCCGCAAGCATCGAAGAGAAGGTGCTCGAAACGCTGGGCGAGAAGGTCTGGCGCATCGAAGGCCAGCAGAACGGCGTATGGGTCGCCATGGACTACGTGGACGTCGTGGTGCATATTTTCCAGACCGAACTGCGCAGTTTCTACAAACTCGAAGAGTTGTGGGCCGACGCACCCATGACCAAATACGAATACGAAGAGTAATTTTTTAGTATGGCACAACAACGCAAAAACAATAATAGGATGAATATGAACATGCCGAGGCCCTCGATGCTGTGGATCTACGGTCTGATCGGCGCGTTCATCATCGGCTGGTACGTATTCGGCGATGTCAACGACACGCCGCTGCCCAGCGACTGGACGACGGTCCGGGAGATGGTCGAAAAGGGCGACGTGGAGAAAATTCAGGTCGTGAACCGCGATCAGGCGCAGGTTTTTCTGAAGAAGGAGGCTGCCGAACAGTACCGCAGGGATACGGTGGACAAACGTTTCAAGCGGCTGCCCGAAACGGGCGTGCAGCTCACCTTTACGATCGGATCGGTCGATTCGTTCCGCGAAGATTTGAAGAACGCCGAGCAGCAGTCGGGACAGACCGTGCCGGTGGTCTATGAGAACAAAGCCAACGACTGGACCAACGTACTTATCAACCTGCTGCCGTGGGTGCTGATTATCGGCGTCTGGATTTTCATCATGCGCTCGATGTCGCGCGGCGCCGGAGGCGGTGCGGGCGGCGGCATCATGAACGTCGGTAAAGCCAAGGCGCAGGTCTTCGACAAGGACGCTTCCAAGCGTGTGACGTTCAAGGATGTGGCCGGACTGGAGGAAGCCAAGGTCGAGATCATGGAGATCGTCGATTTCCTCAAGAAGTCGGAAAAGTACAAGGAACTGGGCGCCAAGATTCCCAAGGGCGCCCTGCTGGTAGGCCCTCCGGGAACGGGCAAGACGCTGCTGGCCAAAGCCGTGGCCGGCGAAGCCAACGTGCCGTTCCTTTCGATTTCGGGTTCCGATTTCGTGGAGATGTTCGTGGGCGTGGGCGCATCGCGTGTCCGCGACCTGTTCGAGCAGGCCAAGCAGAAGGCTCCCTGCATCGTCTTCATCGACGAGATCGACGCCATTGGCCGCGCCCGCGGCAAGAACGCCGGATTTTCGGGCAACGACGAACGTGAAAATACGCTGAATCAGCTCCTCACGGAGATGGACGGCTTCCAGACCAATACGGGCGTTATCGTCCTCGCGGCGACCAACCGCGCCGACATTCTCGACAAGGCGCTGATGCGCGCCGGGCGTTTCGACCGTCAGATCGAGGTGGGGCTGCCCGACGTCAAGGAGCGCGAGGCGATTTTCAACGTCCATCTGCGTCCGCTGAAACTCGATCCGCAGCTCGACCGTGAGTTCTTGGCGCGCCAGACGCCCGGTTTTTCGGGCGCCGACATCGCCAACGTCTGCAACGAAGCGGCGCTGATCGCCGCGCGGCACAACAAGAAATTCGTGTCGAAGGAGGATTTCCTCGCGGCCATCGACCGCATCGTGGGAGGTCTCGAAAAACCCAATATGCCGATGACGGCCGCCGAGCGGCGCGCCACGGCGATTCACGAAGCGGGGCACGCTACCGTCATGTGGTCGCTTCCCCAATGCGATCCCGTGCTGAAGGTCACGGTGGTTCCGCGCGGGCGGAGTCTGGGCGCGACGTGGTATGTGCCCGACGAACGCCGCATCCACGTTACCAACGAAGCCCTGCAGGAACGGCTGGCCGGGTTGCTGGGCGGCCGGATCGCCGAGGAGGTCAACTACGGAACGCTGGGCGCAGGCGCGCTGAGCGATCTGGAGCGGGCGACCGAGACGGCCTATGCGATGGTGGCCTATTACGGCATGAGCAAGAAGATCGGCCCGATCAGTTATTACGACTCGTCGGGCACGCGCGATACGTTTACCAAGCCTTTCAGCGAGCAGACGGCCCGCGACATCGATACGGAGGTGCGCCGCATCATCGAAGAGGCGTATGCCAAGGCGCGTGGCATCATCGAACGGAAAAGCGAACAGATCAACCGGATGGCGGACCTGCTGCTGGAGAAGGAGACGATCTATGCCGAGGATATCGAACGCATACTCGGCCCAGCGGCGCAGGTGCCGCGGGAGAATGACGACCCGAAAAAGGGTGTCGTCGTCGCCGACGACGATGCCGCGTCCGGAACGTCGGCTGCGCCGGCGGACGCTCCGCCGGCCGGGACCGGAACGACGCAGGAAGGCGATGCCGGAAGTGCGTCGGGAACGAAAACCGCCGCTTCGGGAGCCGCGAACGCCGAAAAATCCGAACTCAAGTAACCGACGAACCTAACCCGCTGATATATCTGATGAGTGAAAAAATGAAGAACCTCATGGTGCGTACACTGAGCGGCGCAGTCCTCGCAGTGGTGGTGCTGGGGGCCGTAATCTGGTCGCAGTGGAGTTTCGGCGCACTGTTGCTGGCGATGCTTGTCGCCGGCATGCTGGAATTTTACGGGCTGGCCGAAAAGCAGGGCAATGCCCCGCAGAAAATCGTGGGAATGGCGGCAGGCATCGTGCTTTTCGCGCTTAATTTCGCGTTCGTGTCGGACGACATCGAAATTCTGAGCGGCGCCAGTCAGGCTTTTGCCTGCGGAATGGCGTTTATGCTCCTGCTGATACCCGCGATGTTCATCTGCGAACTTTACCGCAAACAGCAGAATCCGGCTTCCGGAATCGGCACGACGCTGATGGGCGTCTGCTACATAGCATTGCCCCTTTCGCTGATGTGTTATATTCCGATCATCGGAAGCGAGGTGTGGACTCCGTGGGTGATGATTTTCTACATCTTCATCATCTGGGCCAACGACGTCTTCGCCTATCTGGTGGGAATGTCCGTCGGACGGCACCGCATGTTCGAGCGTCTTTCGCCCAAAAAGTCGTGGGAGGGATTCTTCGGCGGGCTGGCCGGCGCCGTGGCGATGGGCTATGTTGCCGCGCGGGTATTGGATGCCGATGTATGGGCGTGGCTCGGTCTGGCGCTGGTAGCGGCCGCAACGGGCGTGCTGGGCGATCTGGTGGAGTCGATGTTCAAACGCGCCGCGGGCGTCAAGGATTCGGGCAATCTGATCCCCGGACACGGCGGTGTGCTGGACCGCTTCGACGCCTTGCTGCTCTCGGCGCCGTTCGTCTTCGTCTATATGCTTTTTGTTATGTAACTGCAATCCTAAATTAAGTTATGAGAATAAATAAAGAAGGCTACAAAATTATCGGCATTTCCGGCGCCGTTTGCGTATTTTTGTGGTGGTTGATCTATCACCTGCTGGTCAGCGACGCGAATATTTCGCTGTTGTGGGTGAGCGCCGTGCTGTTGCTGCTGTTCTGGTTCTTTATCGTCGCGTTTTTCCGGGAACCCCGCCGCGTGCGCATCCACGATGCCGACCTCGCCTTTTCGCCCTGCGACGGCCGCGTCGTCGTGACCGAAGTCGTGAAGGAAAACGAGTATCTGAATGAGGAGATGCTCCAGATTTCGATCTTCATGTCCGTCACCAACGTCCATATGAACTGGGTTCCCGTGGGCGGTACCGTCGAATATTTCAAATACCATCCGGGCCGTTTTCTGGTGGCGTGGCATCCCAAGTCCTCGACCGAAAACGAACGCACCACGACCGTGGTGAAGATGGCTTCGGGACAGAAGGTTCTCTTCCGTCAGATCGCAGGCCTGATCGCGCGCCGTATCATCTCCTATATGAAAGTGGGTTCGCCTGTGGAGCAGAACAGCGTCTGCGGCTTCATTAAATTCGGGTCGCGCGTCGATGTGCTCGTTCCGAAGAACAGCGAACTGCTGGTCGAGATCGGCGATCCTGTGGTGGGTTCGCAGACTCCGATCGCACGCCTTCCGAAAGCTTAATTCATCCGATGTATGAGGACGACACCCCAGACCTTCCTGCGGTTTATTGCGGGCGCGGCGGTTGCTGCGGCCGTCCTCTTTCTGGTCTGGTACTTCCGGTCGATCGTCGTCTATGTGCTGATCTCGGCCGTGCTGGCCGTCATGGGCAATCCGCTGGTCAAACGGCTCGCGGCATTGCATATCAAGGGCTGGAAAGTGCCCCGCTGGCTGGCGGCGCTGGCGACGCTGATCGTCATCTGGGTGGTGCTGGCGACATTGTGTTCGCTGTTCGTGCCGCTGGTCTTCAATAAGATCTACCAGTTGTCGAACGTCGATTTCGCCACCGTCGTGGCGAGCATCGAAGAACCGATAGCCCGCGCCCAAAGCTACCTGCACGAATTCTTCGCCATGCCCGAAAGCACCTTCTCGCTCTCGGAGGCCCTCGCGTCGGCGCTCAAGCAGGTGATCGACATCGAGTCGCTCAACACGGTCTTTGCGTCGATCGTCAATGTCGTGCTCTCCTCCGTGATCGCTATTTTCTCCATCACCTTCATCACCTTCTTCTTCCTGCGGGACGAGGGGCTTTTCTATGCTATGATTACGGCGATGTTCCCCGAACGTTATCACGAGAACATCACCCGTGCGCTCGACTCCGTAACCCTCTTGCTGGCGCGCTATTTTACGGGAATCCTCTCCGAAAGCCTGCTGTTGATGGTCGCCGTGTCGCTGACGATGATGGCCTTCGGGATGAAAGCCGCCGACGCGGCGTTCATCGGGCTGGTGATGGGCGTGATGAACGTGGTGCCCTATGCCGGGCCGCTTATCGGCGGCGTGGTTTCGGTCTTCGTGGGCATCGTGACCCCGATCGGGGGCATGACAGTGGGGCATACGGCCGCCGTCATTATCGGTTCGCTGCTGATCCTCAAGGGACTCGACGACTTCGTGCTGCAGCCGACGCTCTATTCGTCGCGCGTCAAGGCGCATCCGCTGGAGATTTTCCTCGTGATTCTGATCGCCGGGTCGCTGGCCGGAATCCTCGGCATGCTGCTGGCGATTCCCTCCTATACCGTACTGCGCGTCTTCGCCAAGGAGTTCTTCTCGCAGTTCAGTCTGGTGCGTAAACTGACCGAAAAAATCTGATGGAAAAGGTGATTATCGAGGGCGTTGTGGAACACGGACGCCGGCTCGGACGCGAGCTCGGATTTCCGACGGCGAACGTGGCCGTTCCCGATTCCGTCGCCGCGGAGGACGGCGTTTACCGTTCGCGCGCCGAGGTGGACGGAGCGGTTTACGACGCGATGTCGAACCTCGGCCGCAATCCTTCGGTCGGCGGGACGGCGCGGCGTCTCGAAACGCATATTTTCGGGTTCAGCGGCGCATTGTACGGCCGTATGCTGCGCGTGGAACTGCTCGAAAAGATCCGCGACGAGCGGCGGTTCGATACGCTGGAGGAGCTGCGGGCGCAGATCGAGAAAGACAGGGAATATATTTTGAAATTAAAATAAACAGTTATGTATTTAGACTTGACAATGCCCTACAAGGTAGCCGACATGTCGCTGGCCGGGTGGGGACGCAAAGAGATCGAGATCGCCGAGCACGAAATGCCCGGACTGATGGCCGTGCGCCGCAAGTACGGCCCGCAGAAGCCGCTGAAAGGCGTGCGCGTCATGGGGTCGCTGCATATGACCATCCAGACCGCCGTGCTGATCGAGACCCTCGTGGAACTGGGCGCCGACGTGCGCTGGTGTTCGTGCAACATCTTCTCGACGCAGGACCATGCCGCCGCCGCGATTGCCGAGACGGGTGTTCCCGTTTTCGCATGGAAGGGCGAGACGCTGCCCGAATACTGGTGGTGTACGGTCATGGCGCTGTCGTTTCCGGGCGGCAAAGGCCCGCAGCTCATCGTGGATGACGGCGGCGATGCGACGCTTCTGATTCACAAGGGCTTCAAAGCCGAGGACGACGCTTCGACGCTCGATTACGAACCCTCCTCCTACGAAGAGGAGGTGATTATAGACACGCTGAAGAAGGTGCTTGCCGAGGACAAGGATAAATGGCACCGCACGGTGGCCGAATGGAAAGGCGTCAGCGAGGAGACCACTACGGGCGTACACCGGCTCTACCAGATGCAGGAGGCGGGCGAACTGCTCGTTCCGGCCATCAACGTCAATGACTCCTGCACCAAGTCGAAATTCGACAACCTCTACGGCTGCCGCGAGTCGCTGGCCGACGGCATCAAGCGTGCGACCGACGTGATGATCGCCGGCAAGGTGGTGGTCGTGTGCGGCTACGGCGACGTGGGCAAGGGTTGCGCCGCGTCGATGCGTTCGTACGGAGCGCGCGTTATCGTGACCGAGATCGACCCGATCTGCGCCCTGCAGGCGGCGATGGAGGGCTTCGAGGTGAAGACCGTCGAAAGCGCTCTCGGCGAAGGCAATATTTTCGTGACCTGCACGGGCAACTGCGACATCATCACGCTGGAGCATATGGAGCGGATGCGCGATCAGGCGATCGTCTGCAACATCGGCCACTTCGACAACGAGATACAGATGGCGCGGCTCGAAAAGTCGGGCGCCGTGAAGACCAATATCAAGCCGCAGGTCGATAAGTTCACCTTCCCCGACGGACATTCGATTTTCGTGCTGGCCGAAGGCCGTCTCGTGAACCTCGGCTGCGCTACGGGCCATCCCTCGTTCGTGATGTCGAACTCCTTCACGAACCAGTGTCTGGCGCAGATGGAACTCTGGCAGGAGAAGCTCGAAGTGGGCGTTTACCGTCTGCCCAAGCATCTCGACGAAGAGGTGGCGCGCCTGCATCTGGACAATCTGGGCGTGGAGCTGACCCGCCTGACCGAAAAACAGGCGGATTATATCGGCGTGAGTCCCGACGGTCCCTACAAGGCGGAGCATTACCGCTATTGAGACCGGCGGCATCCGGCATGGAAAAAGAGGATACCCGTGAAGGTATCCTCTTTTCGTTTTCAACCGTTCCGCAGATCAGCGGCGGCGGGGAAGGGCCTGCGGATGTGCGAGTCGGTTGGCTGCTGCGACCGCAGCCTTATATGCCGAAGGTGCCTGCTGGGGCGTTACGGCGGGTATCTCCGCGGGCAGGGTCACCGTGTAGCAGGCCGGGACGCCGGGAACGCCGTCGGCATCGTAGGCCATGTAGATCACTTCGAAGGTTTCGTTTGCCATCGAAACGTCCCAGAACGTGACGTCGTAGTAATAGAATCCGTCGGCGCTCACTTCCAGATCCATGCTGCTTTTCCAGCCGGAGTAGTAGCCGTCGTAGTCTTCGCCGTAGGCATTGGCGAGCGACGAGAAATACTGGCGCCAGTAGGATGTCTCCTTTTTGGCGAAATCGCCCTTGTAGTAGCCGTCCTCGTAGCGGAATGCGCGGGCGCCGGCGGTCGGTTCGAAACGGTATACCGTTGCGAAGCAGTTTTCGGGGGCGCCTTCGAGTTCGGAGGAGTTGACCACCACGTGCTGGATGCGCAGCGCGGCCTCGCTCTGGCCCTGATCGCCCGACGACGAGCGTGCCGGAGTCTTGAGTTTGGCCCAGTTGAGCTTGCCGAAATTGCCGTCGGCATCGACGCCGACTACGGCGAGGATGTACTCGGTGGAGTATCCCCAAGACGATTCGGTCAGCGTGTTGTTGGAGATGGGTTTTTGGGCACTCAGATACCCGATCATGTCCTCTTCGGTGTTAGGCTCGAAATCGGGATCGTCCGGGTCGTCGTCGAAATAGCTGCCGTATACGCACGTGGCGTAATAGGCGACGGTCTTGTCGTTGGGGGTAAACGTAGCCGTGATGCGGCAGTAATAGCTGGTGCGTTCTTCGTAGTTGACTTCGAACGTCACCCACGGACCTGAGAGATATTCTGGTTCGTCGGTCGTTACCGGGCATTCGCACCACTCCGAGTCGAGCGTCTTTTCGCCGTCGCCTAGCGCCTTGATGCGGAAAGTGTAGGCTGTCGATGCTTTCAGGTCGGTGAAAGCTGCCGAGAGCGCATCGGTGTTGGTTTCGGGAACGATCACCGTGATTGCGCCGTGGGGATTCTTATGCAGCAGGGTATAGGTGTACGATACGGCTCCTTCGACCGCTTCCCATGAGATTGCAAAGGAGTCGGAGGTGATGTCCGATGCAACCGGGGCCGGCGGCATCACGGCTTCCGGTTCCGGAACGGTCGGATCATCGTCGGAGCAGGAAATCCCCCCCCCTGCCAAAATGAAAAGCAGCAGATACGGTAATAATTTTTTCATAACGTGTGGGATAAAAGAGTTGAAGATTTTTGATGAATAAAAAAAATTGCGAAACGAATTTACTGGTTTTCTCCGAAAATTCCAATACCCGTTCGCCCTCCGCGGAAGTCGTCCGAAAACGGATTGTAACTGTAATATTCGGTTTGTTTTATAATTTTTTTCTTTTCCTGCGGATGGAATTTGCAGGGTTTTTTCGAACCGGGGCCTGAAAATTACGATTCGTAATTTTAATTTTTTTTCGGATTTTTTTCGACCGGGTGCGCAAATGAAAGCGGGACTTGCGCACTGCCGTTATCGGTCTGCCGGGGCGGAATTATCCGCAGACTTCATCCGTCAGCCGTGCGCAGATACTCCTGTTTGCGGGCCGTTTTTTCGGACGGCTGTTAAATATTGTCTCCTCTGTTTTTCCGATCGATTGCTTTTTGCCGTGAAAATACTTATCTTTGAACGGGTTTACCGATTCTGCAAGCTGTTTCTATCCGTATATGATCATATAATATTGTCGGCAGAGACTTGGTGTTGCGCCGTCATGTATCCGACCCTACTTTTGTTTAACTTAAATAAATTGCTATGAAATTTTTTACGATGCGGAGACTGGCCGCCTGCGTGGCTGCCCTGCTCCTTGTTTCCCCCCCCCTGCTGACGGGTTGCGACGACTATGACGACTCGGAACTGTGGCAGAATGTGAACGACCTGAAGAGCCGGATCGAGGCTCTCGAAACCAAGATCGGCCAGATGAACACCGAGATTGCGGCCCTCCAGAAAATCGTGGACGATGCGGTGACCGTCGTCAAGGTCGAAAAGGGCGCCGACGGCTATGTCATCTATTTTTCGGACAACACGACGGCCGAGATCAAGAACGGCACGGCCGGAGCCGACGCACCCGTTATCGGCGTCAAGCAGGATACGGACGAGGTCTACTATTGGACGATCACGACCGACGGCAAAACCGAGTGGCTGATGGCCGGCGGCGCGAAACTGCGCGTGACGGGCGAAAGCGTCAAGCCCGTGATGTCGGTCGATGACGAGGGCTACTGGACGATCAGCTACGACGGCGGCAAGACCTCCGAGCGGATTCTCGATGCCGCGGGCGATCCCGTTTCCGCCGTGACCGAGGGCAGCAGCATCGGTTCGCTGTTCAAGAGCGTCAATTACGACGACAACAATGTCTATTTCGAACTGAGCGACGGTTCGATCGTGACGGTGCCCGTGCGCAGCAATTTCTACATGCTGATCCGCAAGGCGCCCGAAGTCGCGACTTTCGTTTTCGGCGAGACCAAGGTCTGGGACGTCGAGTCCGCCGGGGTGACGAAAACCCTTGTTTCGAAGCCCGACGAGTGGAAGGTGACCTATGCCGACGGCAAGCTGACGGTCACGGCCCCGACCGAAGCGCATAAGGAGTGCGCCGATCTGCGGGGTACGGTGGGCATCACCTACTTCAGCGCCAACGGTCAGGCCGACGCCGTGATGATGGACGTGGTGGCCGACGCCGACTACAGAGGCGAGACCGTGGGTGAAGATTTCACGGTCAATATCACGGAGATCACCGACAAGAATATCAAGGCGACGATAACCCCGAAAGACGACGCTGCCTATTGGTATATGGGATATACCACGCAGGAGAATATCGACAACGGCGGGCTGGACAAGCTGATCAACGACCCGTTGAACGGTTATCTTTCGATGCTGGGTTATTATGCCGCTTATAATTTTCTCGACATGTATGCTTTCAAAGGCGCCAAGACGGACTTCTCCTTCCCCGGTGTGCTGAAGGGCGGTACGGAATTTTGCGCCGTGCTGTTCGGATTTACACCCGATGCCTCTGCCGCATACCCGGTTCCCGTTACTTTGAACACCGAAGTGATGACTGTTCCCTTCAAGACGCAGGAACCGGTCGTAATCAATACCGTTTACCGCATCGACGTCTCAGACGTGTCGTGGTACGGCGCCAAGTACGTCTGCGTTCCGTCGGACGATCTGGGTTACCTCCACGGTTTCGTCCGCAAGTCGGAATTCGACACTTATGACGATGACGCCGCATTCATGAAGTCGCGCATCGATATCTACAAGAGGGCCTACAGGGATGAACTGGAGAGCGGCGCGCTGACATGGGCCGATCTGACCTTCACCGAAACGCAGACTGTCGTGGCTCCGGCCTATATCGAAGAGGCAGGCGCTACGCGCATGGGACTGGTCGATGATACGGAGTACTATGTCTATGCCTTCTCCTGCACCGACGGCAATGCCACCTCGCCGTTGTCGAAGGCCGCCTTCAAGACCGGAAAATTCACCCCTTCCGAGGAGTGTACGTTCGAAATCACCACCACGGTCGAGCGTCAGGACGTAACGGTGAACGTCGTGCCGTCGAACAGGAACGTCACTTATTATTTCAGCGTCACCAGAGCCGCGCAGCAGGAGCAGTTCGACGCCGACCTGCAGTTTGCCGTGGACGACCTGATCTGGACCAAGATATGGGCCGAGTCGCAGCAGATCACGCTTTCCAGCCTGCTTTCGAAGGGTGAGGACAGCAACAAGTGGACCGACCTCTGGGCCGCGACGGCTTATATCGTTTGCGCCTACGGCGTTTCGGAGGACGGGGCGATCACGACGCGTCCGACCCTCGCCCGCTTCGTGACGAAGGGTACGATCGATCAGACGAGCGTGAAAAACGCCGCTGCGAGCGCCATGGGCGGCAAGGTTTTCCGCCGTTAGCCGTTCCGGACGTACTGAAAACGGAAACGCCGCAGGAGATTTCCTGCGGCGTTCTTCGTTTCTGCGGATTCCGGCGCGTCAATAGCCGAAAATCTCCTCCTGCGATACGGTCTGAATGGGACCGAGGGTTTTCAGGTAGTTGAGATCGAGGTTCTGAATGTCGCCCAGAATGCCGTAGACGTATTTGCGGCCTTTGACCCACTTCTGCTGGGCGGCTTTCACGTCGTCGAGTGTCATGGACTGGACTTTCTCGAAAATCTGCTTGTCGCGGGGGGCGTCGAGACCCAGATCGCGGGCGCGGAGATAGCTCCACAATACGCCGTCTTTGACCGTGCGCTCGGTGCGCAGGCGGGAGACGAGCGCCTCCTTGGCGATGCCGAACGCCTTCTCCGATTCGGGCATGTTGTTGATGATGTCGTCGAAAGCTTCGACGGCCTTCTGCATCTTGTCGTTCTGCGTGGCGATGAAGGCGTAGTAGCTGTAATCGCCGTTGGCGTTGCTTGGCGTAGCGAGGGTGGCCCATGCCGTGTACGCCAGACCGCGCGCCTCGCGCATCTCTTGGAAAACGATGGTGTTCATGCCGCCGCCGAAATATTCGTTGTAGAGCGTGATTTCGGGATCGGCCGCCACGTCGAATTTCTCGCCGCGGTTCGAGAACTGCAGGTAGTAGAGCTGTTTGGCGTCGTACTGAGCCAGTACGACCTTGTTCGCGTCGGTGGGCAGCAGGGTGCTGAATTTCTTCTCCAGCGGCTGCAGGTCGGCGGCGACCTTGTGGTGTTTCGCCAGCGCACTCTTGACTTCGGCCTCTTTCTGCGGGCCGTAGTAGAGCACTTCGTGTTGTTTGCCCATCAGACCACCGATTTTGGCGAGCAGCTGCTCCGAGGTCAGCGCCTGCAGCGCCGGGTCGGTAAGGGTCGTGCGGCGGATGAAGTCGCCGCCGTAGAACAGATAGCGCTGGAGTGCGCCGAAACAGCGGCTCTGATTGAGCTTCGCATCCGCACGGCTCTTGAGCATGTCGCCTTTGAGGTTCTCCAGAATCGCTTCGTCGGGCTTGGCGCCGGCGATCAGCCCTTCGACGATCTCCATGGCTTTACCCATGTTTTCGCTCAGTCCGGTGATCTGGATAGAACTCTGGTTGGCCCCGGCGTTCATGTAGAACGAGCAGGCGATGTCGTACATCTCCGATGCGATCTCTTCGGCGGTCATCTTGTCGGTCCCCAGATAGCTCAGGTAGTTGAATGCCAGATTGAGCGCCGGATCGTTCTCCGTACCGGTGTTGAAGACGTAGATCAGCGTGAAGATATCGTTGGTCTCGTTCTTCTTGTAGAGGACGTCGATGCCGGGCTGCGCCTCGAACTGCGACATGTCTTTCTTGTAATCGACGAATACGGGTTCGATCGGCTGCACCTGCGAGGTCTGTATCTCGGAGAGGAATTCGCTCTGCGAGTCGCGGTTGGTCACGATCGGGGTGATCTTCGGTGCTGCGATCTTCTGTTCGTCGGGGTCTTTGCCCTCGCGCTTGTAGATGATGGCGTAACTTTCGGGGCCGAGGTATTTGTTGGCCCAGTCCACGACGTCCTGCTTGGTGATCTTCGACATGCGGTCGATCCGTGCGACTTCGTCGGCCCAGTCCGCGCCGCTGATGAACGAATAGACATAGAGTATCGCGCGGCTGTCGTTCTCCTCGAACGAGCGCATCAGCTGCATTTTGTAGTTGTTGATGGTCGCTTCGATGAGTTTTTCATCGAAGTCCCCCTCCCGCAGTTTTGCCACCTCCTCCAGAAGCAGGTCGCGGACTTCGTCGAGCGACTGTCCCGTCTTGGGGCGTCCGGCCACGAGGAACGAACTGTAATCGGGCTGCGTCGAGGCGTAGCCGTAGGCCGAGAGCACCTTCTGCTGCTGGTTCAGGTCGAGGTCGATCAGTCCGGCTTGTCCGTTGTAGAGGATCGAACCTACGATGTCGCTGATGTCGGTCGATTTGTCGTTCGCGCCCGGCAGACGCCAGCCCAGCATGACGTTGGCCGCTTCGAGTCCGTAAACCTCCTTCACCACGGGAGTCGTGATCGGCTTTTCGGGCTCGAACTGCAGTTCGGGCAGGTTCGGGTTGGGCTGCATGTCGCCGAAGTACTTTTCGATCGTGGCCACCATTTCGTCGGGTTCGAAATCGCCCGAAACGCATACGGCCATGTTGTTGGGCACGTAGTAGGTCTTGTGGTAGTTTCGGACGTTGGTGATCGACGGATTTTTCAGATGTTCCTGCGTACCCAGCACGGTCTGCGTGCCGTAGGGGTGGTTGGGGAACAGCGCGGCGTCCATCGCTTCCCAGACTTTGCGGCTGTCCTGCGTCAGGGACATGTTCTTCTCCTCGTAAATGGTCTCCAGCTCGGTATGGAAGCCGCGGATCACGGGATTCTTGAAACGGTCGGCTTGGATTTTGGCCCAGTTGTCGATCTGGTTCGAGGGAATGTCCTCGACGTAGACCGTCATGTCCTGCGACGTGAAGGCGTTGGTGCCGTTGGCGCCGATGGCCGACATCAGCTTGTCGTACTCGTTGGGAATGGCGATTTTCGAAGCTTCGTAGCTGATCGAGTCTATGCGGCGGTAGATGGCCGCGCGCTCGGCCTCGTCGGCGGTCTTGCGGTAAACCTCGAAGAGATTTTCGATCTCGTCGAGCATCGGTTTCTCCGCGGCGTAGTCCGAGGTGCCGAACTGCTGCGTGCCTTTGAACATCAGGTGTTCGAAGTAGTGCGCCAGACCCGTGGTCTCCGCGGGGTCGTTCTTGCCGCCGACCTTCACGGCGATATAGGTCTGGATGCGGGGCGCCTCCTTGTTTACGCTCATGTAGACTTTCAGTCCGTTGTCGAGCGTGTAGATGCGGGTGTTCAACGGATCGCCCGCCACCGTTTCGTACTTGTACTTGGAACAAGCCGCGGCCAGCATCGCTGCGATGACTACCGCAAATAGTAGAAACTTTCTCATTATCGATAGGGTTAGAAAAGAGTTGCGAACCAGTCCCGGACGGCGGGGTAGGTGTCGGCCGTCACATGGACGAACATGCCGATCGCCGCCGCGAGTTTGATGCCCGTGCCGACGACGAACGAGAGGAACGAGCCTATGCCGACCAGAAACGCCTTGCCCGCGTCGCGGCGGTCGTTGAGCAGCTCGCCGAGTACGGCGCCGAAGAAGGGGCCGAGGATGATGCCGACGGGCGGAAAGAAGAAGAATCCGGCGAAGACGCCGACCGTGGCGCCGATGGCGCCCGAACGGGAGCCTCCGAAGCGGCGGGTCATCCACGCCGGCAGGAAATAGTCGGCGACGCTGACCGCCACGGTAATGGCCAGCCATAGCCAGATGGCCGCCGGCGACATGCTCGAATAGGAGGTGAAGTAGGCGCAGAGAAGTCCTGCGTAACTGAGTACTACGCCGGGCAGGGCGGGGACGATACAGCCGACGATGCCGACGATCGAGAGCAGAAATGCTGCGACGGAGAGTGCTATGTCCATAATATTCAGCAGTGGAAAAAATATCCGTTATTTAACAAAGGTAAGCATTTATAGCAAAAAATCTCCCTGAAACGGGAGATTTTACTTTACTTATGACGGTTTACCGCCTTGCAGGACGGTGAAGCCGTTATTTCACGAGCCGGTTCGTCGCCGTGTCGGGGAATACGATCCACGGCTTGAACTGTTTGGCGTCTTCGAAATCCATCAGCGCATAGGATGCGATGATGATGACGTCGCCGACCTGTACCTTCCGGGCCGCGGCGCCGTTGAGGCAGATGCAGCCGCTTCCGCGTTCTCCCTTGATGACGTAGGTCTCGAAACGCTCTCCGTTGTCGATGTCCATAATCTGGACCTTTTCGCCCTCGATGATGTTGGCCGCCTCCAAAAGCGCCTCGTCGATGGTGATGCTGCCCACATAATGCAGATCGGCCTGCGTGACCGTTACGCGGTGGATCTTGGATTTGATGACTTCAATCTGGAATTTCATTATCGGATACGGATGTTGTCGATTAAACGAATGTCTCCCGCCTGCACGGCGATACAGCCCTGAATACGCTCGGCGTCGCTCCATGCGGCGACTTCCTGCATCGTCCGCGCATCGACGGACTGGTAGTAGATGACCTTCAGCAGCGGATTGCGCTCCACCTCGGCCGTGACCCACGCCTTCAGCGCTTCGGGCGCCAGTTCCTGCGACTTTTCGGCGGCAGCGCGCAGGGCGGCGTAGATCTGCGGGGCTGCGGCGCGGTGCTCCGCGTCGAGCAGCGCGTTGCGCGACGAGAGGGCCAGCCCGTCTTCGCCGCGGACGATCTCGCATTCGACGATCTCGACCGGAAGCGACAACTGGTCCACCATCGCCTTGACGACGGCGATCTGCTGGAAATCTTTTTCCCCGAAGTAGGCGCGCGCCGGGCGTACGATGTCGAACAGCCGGCTGACGACCTGCGCCACGCCGTTGAAGTGACCGGGGCGTGTGGCGCCCTCCATCACCTTGTCGATCTGTCCGAAGTCGAACTGACGGCCGTCCGGTTCCGGGTATATCTCCTCGACCGAAGGCATCAGCACGAAATCCGCGCCGGCCCGTTCCAGCAGACGCGCATCGGCCTCCGGGGTGCGGGGATAATGTCTCAGGTCGTTTTTGTCGTTGAATTGGGTGGGATTGACGAAGACGCTCACCACGACGGTGGCGTTCTCCCGGCGGGCGCGCTCGACCAGCGAGCGATGTCCCGCATGCAGGGCGCCCATCGTCGGGACGAACCCGATTCCGGACTGCTCCGCAGTCTCCAGCTCCGCGCGGAGCTCTTTGACGCTTGTGAATATTTTCATCTCTTCTGAAACGAACTTGCGGGGCAAAGGTATGAATTCCCGCAAACATAACGAAGAAAAAACGGAAAAAAAGCGCCGGACACTCCGGCGGCGGCCTTTCCCCGGCCGGAAACGCTTCTGCGGGGCGTTTTGCCGCTTTCGGTCGGGCTGCTGCCGCGCTGCGGACAAGCCGTTCGTGCGAAAAGATGTGGAATTCGTTGAATATATTTCGGGGAATGGCAAAAAGCGACTATATTTACAGATATTTAGACCCAAGCGGGAATGCCCGTCGCCCGCATCGGCAGATGCGGGAGTCCGGGGGCCTCCGTTTCCGCAATACACTGATAACCGCTCTCTTCGGGGCCGGAGACGATTTTTAATTGACTATGAAGAAAATCTTACTGTGTCTGCTTGCCCTTGCGGCCGGTCTGACCGCTTTCGGACAGAACGAAAGCTCGTTCGGCGTTCGTGCCGGTCTCAACGTGGCGAATCTCCATCTCAGCGCAGGGGGCCTGAGCGCGTCGCTGGACTCGCGCGCCTCCTATCATGTGGGCTTTGCCTATCAGCAGCCCGTGCTGCGGGTGCTTCCCCTCTATTTCGAAACGGGACTTTACCTCTCCGGACGCGGGGCGTCGGTGACGGCGGGCGATCTGGATTTAGACGTGGAAGGAAAGGCCAAATTCAATATGTTATACCTGCAGGTTCCGGCTGTGGTGAGCTGGCACTTCAATATTAAAAGCGTCTCGATCCAGCCAGCCGCCGGCGTCTATTACGGTTTCGGCATCCACGGCAAGCTCAAGGGCGACGCCGCGAAAGTCGATCTGTTCAAGGAGATTTCAGTGCCCGTCGAGGACGGCTCCGTCGAAGGGCAAGTGTTCAAGCGTTCCGATTTCGGACTGCGCTTCGGCGTAGGGGTTACCGTCATGAAGCATTACTATGCGGGCGTCGGCTACGATCTCGGCCTGCTCAATATCTCCAAGGATTCGGGCGAGGGTAAGATAAAGAACGGCAGCTTCTTCATTTCGCTGGGTTACAACTTTTAACCCCGCTGCCTGAATGAACGGTGCGCATGTCCTTCGGGATGTGCGCATCTTTCGTATTGTTTTGTCCGTTTTTTGCTATCTTTGCCGAAGCGAAACCCCGGCTTGGACGGACGGTGTCCCGGCAGGGCCGGTTTGCGGCTCTGCATTCGGCTTGCGCTGTCCTTGCACGGCAGGCGCTTTCCGGCGGAATCCGGTTCCGGCCGTTTGCCGGGAGCGTGCCGTTTTTGGCGAGAAATTCCAAACCCGAACGATATGAAAAATTTATTGACGTTTGCATCTATGACTGTTACCGCTCTCGCACTGACCTCGTGCGGCGGGGCTTCCCGAAGCGAAACCCCGTGGATCGTCGACCGTTTCGACGACATCAAGGTCATCCGTTACGAAGTCCCCGGCTTCGAGCAGCTTCCGCTGGAGGAGAAGGAGCTGATCTATTATCTGGCCGAAGCGACCAAATGCGGCCGCGACATCCTGTTCGACCAGAATTTCAAATACAACCTCGCCGTGCGCCGCACGCTCGAAACGGTGTATGAGAATTACGAGGGCGACCGCACGACGGCCGAGTGGAAGGCGTTGGAGAAATACCTGAAAAAGGTCTGGTTCGCCAACGGCATCCATCACCACTATTCGAACGACAAGTTCGTGCCCGAATTCACCGAAGGTTACCTGCTCGACGTGATCGAGACCATTCCCGAAGAGAAGTTCGGCGAGCTGAACCCGCTGCGCGGCGAGGTCTGCAAAGCCATTTTCGACGCTTCGCTCTACAAGACGCGCCTGAACCAGACCGCCGGCGAGGACCTGATCGCCACTTCGTCGAACAACTATTACGAGGGTGTGACGCAGGCCGAAGTCGAGAAGTTCTACGCCGACATGGCGGACCCCCACGATCCCGAACCGATCTCCTACGGCCTGAATTCCAAGCTGGTCAAAGAGGACGGGGTGGTCAGGGAGCGCGTCTGGAAGATAGGCGGCATGTATTCGCCCGCCATCGAGAAGATCGTCTACTGGCTCGAAAAGGCGCAGGCCGTGGCGGCCGAGCCGCAGAAGAGCAATATCGCCGCGCTCATCAGCTATTACAAGACGGGCGATTTGCGCGAATTCGACCGCTATAACATCGGCTGGGTGAAGGATACCGTGTCGAATGTCGATTTCGTGAACGGCTTTATCGAGGATTACGGCGATCCGCTGGGACGCAAGGCGTCGTGGGAAGGCATCGTCGATTTCATGGACAAGGAGGCCTGCCACCGCACCGAGGTCATTTCGGAGAACGCGCAGTGGTTCGAGGACCATTCGCCCGTCGATCCCCGCTATCGCAAGGAGAAGGTGAAGGGCGTTTCGGCCAAGGTCATTACGGTGGCGATGCTCGGCGGCGACTGCTATCCCGCCACGCCGATCGGCATCAACCTGCCCAACGCCGACTGGATCCGCAAGGAATACGGCTCTAAGTCGGTGACCATCGACAACATCACCTATGCCTACGACATGGCCGCCCATGGCAACGGCTTCAACGAGGAGTTCGTGCTGCGTGCCGACGACCGTGCGGTGATGGACAAGTACGGCAAGCTGGCCGACGACCTGCATACCGACCTGCACGAGTGTCTGGGCCACGGTTCGGGCCAGTTGGCTCCGGGCGTCAAGGGCGGCGAGCTGAAAAGCTACAGCTCGACGCTCGAAGAGACGCGCGCCGACCTGTTCGGTCTCTACTATCTGGGCGATCCCAAAATGGTCGAGCTGGGGCTGGTGCCCTCGTTCGATGTGGCGAAGGCCGGGTATGCGAAATATATCCTGAACGGCATGATGACCCAGCTGGCGCGCATCGAGCCGGGCAAGAACGTCGAGGAGTCGCACATGCGCAACCGCAAACTGATCTGCGAGTGGTGCTACGAGCGCGGCAAGGCCGACAACGTGATCGAAATGGTCAGGGAGAACGGCAAGACCTACGTCGTGGTCAATGACTACGAGAAGCTGCGCGGGCTGTTCGGCGACATGCTCCGCGAGATACAGCGCATCAAGTCCGAAGGCGACTACGAGGCGGGCCGGGCGCTTGTCGAGCGGTATGCCGTACAGGTCGATCCCGAACTGCACAAGGAGGTGCGCGACCGCTATTATGCGCTCAGCATCGAGCCTTACGGCGGTTTCGTGAATCCCGAATTCGAACTCGTGGAGAAGGACGGCGAAATCGTGGACGTCAAGATCAGCTATCCGGCCGACTACGTGAAACAGATGCTCGGTTATTCGAAGGATTATTCGTTCCTGCCCAATATCAACTGACGGTAATCTCCTTTACGAAAAGATGCGCTCCTGTGAGGGGCGCATCTTTTGTTTTTCAGCGTGTCGTCATCATCGGTTCCGGGCCTCTTCGCCGCCGATGGCGAATGTCGAAACGATCACCATCTTCTCGTCCACGTTGTTGGGGTTCGAGACGATGATGCCGTATTCGCCTTCGGGCTGCTCCCCGAACGTCAGGCGGTAGGAGCTTTCCCCGTATTTCTCGGCCGAGAAGGGGAGGTATTCCATGGTGTTGGATTGGACGGCGAAGGACCCGACGGCCGAAATCACCGCCGAACGGTTCTTCTTCGTGCTTTTCATCCGGAAGATGCGCACGATCGACATCGGGTCGGCTTTGTTGTCCTTGGCGCGGACGATGAGGGCGAACGGCTCTCCGGTTTTGAACCGTATTCCGGCCCTGCCGCCTTCGATGACTATTTTTGTCTTGGATTTGCTGGCTGCGAATCCGGCAATGTATACGCCGCCGCCGGTTCGCATCTGAACGTTGTGTTTTTCGAGTTTTGCGGACGATCCGTCGGAATATATTCCGACGACCTCACCCTCGAAATCGGGTTCGAGGGTTTGTGCCGTTACGGCGTTACCCCCCCCCAAGTCATGGCCGCTACGGCCATCAGGAATAGGATTTTTTTCATCGTTATATAAATTTGGATTGTACCGCGCAAAATGCACGGCAGACAAAAATAATAATTTTCCGCAAACTGCACAACAGCCTTTCCCGCTTTTTGACGCCGCCGTATACGCCGCGAGACGCACCCGTGGGATGCGTCTCGCACTTTTCCGGTCTTTAGGATTTACTCCTCGACCTCTTCGAACTGGTCTTTGCCTACGCCGCAGACGGGGCAGACCCAATCGTCGGGAATATCCTCGAACGACGTTCCGGGGGCGATGCCTCCGTCGGGATCGCCGACTGCGGGATCGTAAATCCATTCGCATACGATGCAACGGTACTTTTTCATCTTCTCTGTCTTTTTAAGTGAATAAAAAATGTGTTGATTTCGGTATAATGCAGTTAATTGCGTATTCTCTCCTTTTCGGGCCGTTTTTCCGGTCCGGCATTCCGTCGCTTCCGCAAATCGGATGCCGTCTTATGTCGCCTGCGTTTCTCAGGTCGTCTGCGTCTCCTTTGCGGTCTGCGCTTCCTCCCGTTCCTCCTCCTCTTCTTCCGCAGCTTCTTCGGTCAGCCGGTTGCCGCCCGGCGGCATGAGTTCGGCGATCAGACAATCCGCGTCGGAGCACGACACGTAGAGCCGCTCCTCGTATATGTCGGTGATCTCCACGAAGTTCTTCCACTCCGAAGCGTACAGACGTACGCGTTCGAACCGGCGCAGGTCCAGAAAATGGCCGTAGTAACCGAAGAATCCGCAGCCGCCGAAGAGCGGAAAGAACCATTTCATCCGCTTGGGATCGACGCGGCGTACCGAGGCGATCTCCCCGCGCTTTATCTCGGTGATGTCCAGCAGACAGCGCACCTCGACCTTTTCGTCCGTAACCACGATGTAGCGGGGAATCGACAGCGACATCAGGGCGATGAGCGCCACGATGAACGACGTGAACCACGCCGAGAGATAACCTCCCTCGTAGAGGTGGTACAGCAGGCCGCCCAGCAGTCCGAAGACCACCAGATAGATCAGCGTCCAGTAGATCGTGCGGCGGCTGAAGCGGTATTTATATATTTTCTCCATCCGTTTCGTGCGTTTCTTCGCGGTCAGCCAGCAATGCTTCGGCGATGACCGTATCTTCGGGAGTCGTGATCTTCAGGTTCGCCCGTTCGCCTTCGCAGAGAAATACAGCTTCCCCGGACAGTTCGACTACCGAAGCGTCGTCGGTGAATTCGGGCCGGTATTCCGTTTCGTAGGCGCGGCGCAGCAGCTCGGCGCGGAATACCTGCGGCGTCTGGACGATGCGCAGGCGGCGGCGGTCGATGATCTGCGAAGCCGCGCCGTCCGTTTCGCGGAACGAATCCACAGGCTCGACGACCGGAATCGCCGTGCCGTGTTCCGCGGCGGCCGCGACCGTGCGCCGGATCAGCTCCTGCGACCCCAGCGGCCGCACGCCGTCCTGTACGGCGATCAGCTCCGGATCGCGTTTCAGGGCCGCCAATCCGTTTTTCACCGAGTGGAACCGCTCCCGTCCCCCTTCGGCGACCGTGTGCGGCGCCACTTCGAAACGCGCCGACAGATTGTGCCAGAAGCCGGTGTGTTCGGCGGGCAGTACGACGACGATTTCCGCTCCGGGAAGCGCCGCGGCGAAGTTGTTGATCGTGCGCGCCAGTATGGGCATGCCCCCCAGCAGCATGAACTGCTTGGGACGCGCCCCTCCCATGCGGCTTCCGCCGCCGCCCGCTACGATGATGACTCCAGTTTGTCGTTCCATATCAGTTTCTTTCCAAAACCGAGCGTATTGTCGGTCAGTTTCATATAATCGGGCCTTATCGCCCAGAGCGTCAGCTCGGCCAGCGCCGCGTAGGGAAACCGTTTGAGGTATGCCCGTCTGGCCGTTTCGTCGGCCCGCGCTGCCGTGCCGCACAACTGCAATCCCTGCACCCGGCCCACGATTTTCGTTTCGAGGACCACCGATGCCGCGACACGCGGATTGCGCTCCATTTCCTGCGCATGGCGCGTTGCGGGGTCCGATGTGAATACGAGCAGGTTTCGCTCCTTGTCGTAACAGTAGAACGCATTCGAGCAGTAGGGGACCCCTTCCGCTACGGTGGCCAGCGTCAGTACATGGTGCCGCCGGAGAAAACGCACGAAACGTTCGTGTATTGCTTCGCCGCAGCCGCTCGTTTTGGCCGTCCCGGATTCCGCGCTTCCGGGCGTTTCCGCAACCGGGGTGTTCCTTTCCGCAGCCGGGACGCTCCCTTTCTCAGCCGGGGCTTCTTCCGTTTTCGTTTCCGGAACCTTGTGTTCCGTCCCCGGTTTTTCCGTGTCCCGCCTCTCCGCCGCTTTTGTTGCGACTGCCGGCTGCATCTTTTTCCCGTCCGTTTCCGCTGCCGCCATATGCGTTATTTCGCTGCCGTGGTTTCGCCTGCCGGGGCGGAAGCCGCCGGAGCCTGCGGAATTACGAGCGAATCCAGCTGCGTGATGCGCTCTTCGTCCTTCACCTCGCCGTTCAGCTCGGCCGCGATGCGGTCGCGTACGAATTCGAACGTCGCCCGGTTCTCTTTTGTGATCGGCTCGGCGGGTTCCTGCGGAACTTTCAGCGGGTCGATCGGCGTGCCGTTTTTCCAGATGCGGTAGTCGAGGTGCGGACCCGTCGAAGCGCCCGTCGATCCGACATAGCCGATCAGCTGGCCCTGCGATACGCGCGAACCCTTCGAAATGCCTTTGGCGTAGCCGCTCAGGTGCAGGTAACCCGTCATCAGGTTGCCCGCATGCTTGATCTTGAGCGTGTTGCCGCCTCCGCCGCCCCAGCCTTTGAAGGTGACCACGCCGTCGGCGACGGCATGCACGGGCGTGCCTTTCGGTGCGGCGTAATCGACGCCCGTATGCGGGCGGTATACCTTGTAGATCGGATGTTTGCGGGCGTAGGTGAATTTCGAGCTGATGCGCGAATATTTCAGCGGCGCCTTGAGCATCTGCTTGCGCAGGCTTGCGCCGTCATACTCCCAGTAACGGATTTTGCCGCCCTGCCGGAACGGAATGGCGTAGTACTCCTTGCCGCCCTGACAGAATTTCGCGCCCCAGATGCGGCCGATGCCGACCGAGACGCTGTCGTCGATGAACCGCTCGTCGTAGATGACCGTGAAGTTGTCGCCTTTCTGGATGCCGAAGAAGTCCACCGTCCACTGGTAAATGTCCTCCATTTCGGCGGCCAGCGCATAGGGCAGCTCCTGCTCCATGATAGCGCCCCAGAGCGACGAGTTGATCGTGGCGCTCTTCTTGGTGCGGCGCACGGTAAACTGTTTTTCGCCCGTGCGGACGCTCACCGAGTCGTCGTGGAATCCGAAGACCACGTATTCGGCGACGTTGCGTTCGTAAACCAGATAATCCAAGTGCGGGGCATAGAGCGAATCCTCGTGGATGAAGGCCGTGTACTTGTGTCCCGCGCGGATGTTGCGCAGCGGGAAAATATCCTTCGAAGCCTTGTCGAGCCGGTCGATCGTCAGCGCCGAAACGCCGAATCCGTTCAGGATTTTGCCCAGCGTTTCGCCGCTTCCCACCTCGCCGGTCTCGGTGCGGTAATTGTCGGCGTTGATGCCGTATACGATGTTGTGCTGCTCGGCGGCTTCCTCCCCGGCCGTTTCCTGCTGCTGCGTTCTGCTGCACGCCCCCGCCGCAACCAGCAGCAGGGCGCATATGGGTAATCTGAGACTTTTCATAATCGAAACAAAGATATAAAAAAACGACTCTTCCGCCAATTTTATTATTCGTTTGTCAGTGAGGCCTGAGATTTGCTTTTTTTTGTTTTGCGTTCCGAAGATTTATTTCTACCTTTGAAAAATTGTGTAGATAAACAGACCGAAGATGTTGAAATGCCTGCTTGCACCTGCAGCTCTCTTATATAAAGCGGGGGTGACTTTCCGTCACCGCTTGTTCGACTGGGGAGTGCTCAAAAGCGAGAAGTTCGACATCCCGGTCGTCTGCATCGGCAACATCACCGTCGGCGGTACGGGCAAGACCCCGATGGCCGAAATGGTGATCGCCTACATGTCGCAGATGCACAACGTGGCCCTGCTGTCGCGCGGCTACGGTCGCCGCACCAAAGGCTACCGGGAGGTGAAGACCGATTCCCACTACCGCGACGTGGGCGACGAACCGCTTCAGATCAAACTCAAATTTCCCGGCACGGTGGTCGTCGTGTGCGAGAAACGCGCCGAGGGCATCCGCCGCATCCGGGCCGAACACCCCGAAGTGGACCTCATCATCATGGACGACGGCTTCCAGCACCGTTATGTGGAGCCGAAGATCAATATCGTGATGATCGACGCGACGCGCCCCATTCAGCATGACAGGATGCTGCCGCTCGGAACGCTGCGCGACCTGCCCGAAGAGCTGCACCGCGCCCACTATTTCGTGGTCACGAAGTGCCCAGAGAAGATGGCCCCCATCGACCGGCGCATCATGCGCAAGGTGCTGATTCAGGTCGCCTACCAGCGGGTGTATTTCACCCGTTTCGAGAGCTTCATGCCCCAGCCGCTCTATCCCGATGCGGCTCCTGACGAACCGCTTCTGCACGGGCGGCAGGTCATTGCGCTTTCGGGCATCGGCAATCCCAAGCCGTTCCTTGCGACGCTGCGCGAACGCTACGAGGTCGTGCAGGAGATGACGCTGGAGGACCACCATGTTTACAAGGTCCGCGACCTGAACCGGCTGCGGGAACTGCTGGCCCGCTGGCCCGGTGCGGTCATCGTGACGACCGAAAAGGACGCCGTGAAACTGACCAACCGCGCCAAGATCCCCGAAGAGATCCGGCGCAGCATATACTATTTACCGATAAATATTTCATTCATAGAGGATTCGGCTACGGATTTTCTGCAAAAACTAGAAGAAGATGTTAGAGGAAATTAAAAAAACGGCGGCTTTCATCGACGCCGCCACCGACTCTTTCGCTCCCGAAGTGGGCGTCATCCTCGGCACCGGTTTGGGCGGCTTCGCCGATAAGATCGAGACGCGCTTCGCCATCGAATACAAGGATATTCCGGGATTCCCCGTCTCCACGGTCGAAGGACACAAAGGCCGTATGATTTTCGGCATGGTCGAGGGCCGCAGGGTCGTGGCCATGCAGGGCCGTTTCCACTATTACGAAGGCTACGGCATGCAGCAGGTGACGTTCCCGGTGCGCGTCATGCGGCAGCTCGGCATCAAATACCTTTTCGTATCGAACGCTTCGGGCGGCATCAACACCTCGTTCCGCGTTGGCGACCTGATGGTCATCACCGACCATATCAACCTGATGCCCAATCCGCTGATCGGCCCCAACATCGCCGAACTCGGTCCCCGCTTTCCGGATATGCACAACTGCTACGACAAGGAGCTGATCGCCAAGGCGACCGCCATCGCCGAGGAGGAGAATATCAAGCTCCAGTACGGCGTGTACGTGGGCGGCACGGGGCCGACGTTCGAGACGCAGGCCGAATACCGCTATTTCAAGAATATCGGCGGCGATGCGGCCGGCATGTCCACCGTGCCGGAGGTGATCGTGGCGCGCCATATGTCGATCCCGGTCTTCGGCGTTTCGGTCATCACCAACTGCGGACTCTCGGACGAAGTGGGCGACCACGAAGACGTGCAGCGTCAGGGCAAAAAGGCCGGAATCAAGATGGAAGTGCTCTTCAAGCGCATGATAAAGGAGCTTTAGAAGGAATGCCGTTTCGGGCCGTGCCGGTTTTGTTGCGGCGTTGGACGGACTGTCGTTCCGGGTTTTTGTCACGGACGTTCGCTGCGGAGTCGTCGGGGATGTGGCTTGGATCTTCACCGCTGTATCCCGGTTTTGGCGCCGGGCCGCTCCGCAGAAGTGCCGGATGCGGATTTCTCCCGGTCCGTCGTGTGTTTATTGATAATTTTAATGTTATAGATTATGGTAAATAAGGTAATTTTGATCGGCAACGTCGGTATCGACCCCGAAATCCGGACCACCGAAGGCGGCGTGAAGGTCGCACGTATCCGTCTGGCTACGACCGAACGGTTGTTCGACCGGCAGGCCAACGAGGCCAAGGAGCATACCGAATGGCATACGATCACGCTTTGGCGCGGTCTGGCCGACGTGGTGGACAAGTATGTCCGCAAAGGCACGCAGATTTACGTCGAGGGGCGTCTGCGTACCCGTGAATGGATGGACAAGGACAATAACAAACGCTATACGACCGAGATTCTGGCCGATGTGATGAATCTGCTGGGCCGCCGCAGCGACAACCCGTCGTCCGACGGACAGCAGGGCTATGGATCGCAGCAGGGTTACGGTTCGCAGCAGTCCTCTGCCGGACAGTCTGCAGGCGGCTATCAGCAGCCTGCGGCTCCGAAGCCCGCCCCCGCGCCGTCGATTCCCGCCGACGATCCGGACGACCTGCCGTTCTGATCCGGACGCCCTGTCATTCTGATCCGGATGACCTGCCGTTTTTGAAATATGAAAACAAGACCTCCCGGCTCCGCAGAGACCGGGGGTTCGTTTTATCTGCATCGTCTTGACCGCCGGACCCGTTTGGGCCGGAGGCCGACTTTTGTGTGGAATCTGTTTGTGTGGAATCCGACCTCGGTGAAGAACCGGATTTACGGACCGGATGCACCGATAATTCGGGAGATAGGGGGCTTTTCTTGCTGTTGCCGTTCAGCCGCACCTCCGTTTCGTTTTTATGTGTCGGCCTCGTTGAGAGTTTCTGGCGGCACCTTTTCGAGCCGCATCTGTATCGGATACGGTCTGCCGTCGGTCCGCAGGGGTGTAGCCGCGAACCCTTCATTAAGGGTATCTTATTACGGGTGTTTTGCCGTCAGTCGTTCTTGCGGATGTTGAGCCGCTCCCAAAGCCATTCGGGAATCATCTTCCAGAAGAATACCATGACCGCATAGCGGCGATCGATCACCACGCGGCGGCGCTGCCGCTTCAGGACCTTCATAATCCGTGCGGCGACTTTCCCGACCTGCATCAGCATCGGATAATGCCCGTCGCCGGCCAGCAGGGGCGTGGCCACGAACCCCGGTCGTATGTCCGTAAAGCGGATATTCAGTCTCTCCATATGCGCCAACTGCGACAGTGCGTCGATGTAGGTGTTCTGCATGCGTTTGGTCGCCGAGTAGGCCGGTGCGCTGCCGAGTCCTTTGGTGCCTGCGATCGAACTGATGACGGCCAAATGCCCGCCTCCGTGAGCGCGGAAATAGCCGAAAGCCGCCGTCACCATGCGCACGAATCCTTCGCCGTTGGTGCGCAGGGTGTCGATCTCGATGTCGGGATGCAGCTCGGTGTTGCGTTTCCCGATGCCCGAACAGTGCAGGTAAATGTCCATTCCGCCCAGCTTGTCGATCAGGCGTGACAGATGTTCGGGCGCATCGTCGCGCGTGATATCCAGCGATTCGGTCACGATCAGGTCCGGAGCTTGGGTGCGGAGCTTTTCGAGCGCCTCCTCGCGCCGGCCTGCGGCCCCGATCTGCCAACCCGCCTGAATACAGAGTTTTGCGACTTCGAGTCCGATGCCCGATGTCGCTCCGACGATGACGATGCGTTTCATACCGATGCGGTTTTAGTGGTTTATACCTTAAAAGTAATGATTCTTTCCGGGAAATGCAAATCCGCCTTTTGCCGGGGACGCTTTGTGCGTCTGTGAAATAAGGAGCCGCACGCGGCTCCTTATCCGGATTGTTTTTTGGTCTGCACAAGCTGCCGTCGGTCGGAAAGAGCCGGAGACGAAATCATATCGCAAGCCCCTTCACGGTGCATCGCCGTTCCGGTCAGCAATCTTCCATTGCGTGCTGGACGCATTCGATGCCTACTTTGCGCAGCAGATTCAGCCCCTCTTCCGAGCGGTATTCCTCGCAGTACACCACCCGTTTGATACCAGCCTGAATGATCAGCTTCGAACATTCGATGCAGGGGGCGGCGGTGATGTAGAGCGTCGAGCCGTCGCAGTTGTTGGCGCTTTTGGCGACCTTGGTGATGGCGTTGGCTTCGGCGTGGAGGACATAGGGCTTGGTGTGGCCGTTTTCATCCTCGCAGATGTTCTCGAACCCCGAAGGCGTGCCGTTGTAACCGTCGGATATGATCATCTTGTCCTTGACGATCAGCGCTCCGACCTTGCGGCGCACGCAGTACGAATTCTCCGCCCAGATGCGCGCCATGCGCAGGTAGCGGATATCCAGCTGACGTTGTTTTTCTTCGTTGTAGCCCATTTCCGGTTTACATTCCTTTGCCGTGGCACTGTTTGTATTTCTTGCCGCTTCCGCAGGGGCAGGGATCGTTGCGGCCCACTTTCTTCTCGACGTGCATCGGCATCGGTTTCTGTTTGTCCTGCTGCCCGGCCTGTGCCGCCGCCTGCATGCGCGAAGCCTGCAGTTTGTTCACGTCCACCTTGGCGCGCTCCTGACGCTGGCGCTGTACGGCTTCGGCGTTCTGGTCCCGCACCGGAATGTAGGCCTTGTTGAGGATCGACAGCACGTCGCGGTTGACCTTGACGATCATCTTCGAGAAGAGTCCGAACGATTCGAACTTGTAGATCAGCAGCGGGTCTTTCTGCTCGTAGGTGGCGTTCTGCACGCTCTGGCGCAGGTCGTCCATTTCGCGCAGGTGCTCGCGCCATGCGTCGTCGATGGTGGTGAACATCACCACTTTCGAGAATATCTTGTAGATCTCCGCGCCGTCCGTGTTCTTGCATTTCAGCAGGTTCACCGGGACGTTGTAGCCCAGATGGCCGTCCGTAATCGGGAAGTAGATGTTCGAATCCAGCTGATCCTTCTTGTCCTCGTAGATGCGCTCCATGACGGGGCGTACCGTGTCGGCCACGGCCTTGGCACGGCGTGCATAGGTCTCCTTGAGGTCTTTGACGATCAGCTCCACCAGTTCGGCGGGCTTCGCCGAACCGTAGGTCTCTTCGCCGAACGACGGCTCTACGGCCACTTCGCGGATCAGCTCGAAACGGAAATCCTCGAACTCGATGCCGCGGTTGGTCTCCACGAAATTGTCGGCGTAGTCGTACATGATGTTGTTGAGGTCGATCTCGATGCGCTCGCCGTAGAGTGCGTGACGGCGGCGGGTGTAGATCACCTCGCGCTGCGAGTTCATCACATCGTCGTATTCCAGCAGACGCTTACGGATGCCGAAGTTGTTCTCCTCGACCTTCTTCTGCGCACGCTCGATGGCGCGCGTCATCATGCCGGCCTGAATCACCTCGCCCTCCTTGAGTCCCATGCGGTCCATCATCGAGGCGATGCGGCCCGAACCGAACAGACGCATCAGGTCGTCTTCGAGCGATACGAAGAACTGCGACGATCCGGGGTCGCCCTGACGTCCGGCGCGTCCGCGCAGCTGGCGGTCCACACGACGGCTTTCGTGGCGTTCGGTGCCGATGATCGCCAGACCTCCGGCCTGCTTGACTTCGGGCGTGAGCTTGATGTCGGTACCGCGGCCGGCCATGTTGGTCGCAATGGTCACCTGTCCCGAACGTCCGGCCTCGGCCACGACTTGGGCCTCCAGCTGGTGCTGCTTGGCATTCAGGACGTTATGCTTGATGTTGCGGAGCTTGAGCATGCGGCTCAGCAACTCCGAGATCTCGACCGACGTGGTACCCACCAGCACCGGACGGCCCGCTTCGACCAGCTTTACGATCTCTTCGATCACAGCGTTGTATTTCTCGCGCTTGGTCTTGTAGATCAGGTCCTGACGGTCGTCGCGGACCACGGGACGGTTGGTCGGAATCACCACGACGTCGAGTTTGTAGATGCTCCAGAACTCCGAAGCCTCGGTTTCGGCCGTACCGGTCATACCGGCCAGCTTGTGGTACATGCGGAAGTAGTTCTGAAGGGTGATCGTCGCGAATGTCTGCGTCGCGGCTTCGACCTTGACGTGCTCCTTGGCTTCGATCGCCTGATGCAGTCCGTCCGAATAGCGGCGTCCGTCGAGAATACGGCCCGTCTGCTCGTCGACGATTTTCACCTTGTTGTCCATCACCACGTATTCGACGTCCTTCTCGAACATGGCGTATGCCTTGAGCAGCTGATGCACCGTGTGCACGCGCTCCGACTTGATCGAGTAGTCGTTGATCACCTCGTCGCGTTTGCGGGCCCGTTCCTCGGCCGAAAGTCCGCTCTTTTCCAGCTCGGCCACTTCCGCACCGATGTCGGGCATCACGAAGAAGCCGTCCTCGTTGAAGTATTTCGACAGCACTTCGTGGCCTTTGTCCGTCAGTTCCACCGAGTTGAGTTTCTCGTCGATGACGAAGAACAGGTCGTCGGTGATTTCGGGCATGCGGCGGTTGTTGTCCTGCATGTAGGTGTTTTCGGTCTTCTGCATCAGCGCCTTGACGCCCGTTTCCGAGAGGTATTTGATCAGCGGCTTGTATTTGGGCAGACCTTTGTGCGCACGGTAGAGTTTCACGCCGCCCTCGTCGTTCTTGCCTTCGGCGATGAGCTGGCGGGCCTCTGCCAGCAGCCCCGTTACGAGGTTCTTCTGCAGGTTGTAGAGGTGGTCGATGGCCGGGCGGTACTGCTCGAACATCTGGTCGTCGCCTTTGGGCACGGGACCCGAAATGATAAGCGGCGTACGTGCGTCGTCGATCAATACGGAGTCCACCTCATCGACGATGGCGAAGTGGTGCTTGCGCTGTACGAGGTCGGCGGGCGACGAAGCCATGTTGTCGCGCAGGTAGTCGAAGCCGTATTCGTTGTTCGTGCCGAAGGTGATGTCGGCCATGTATGCCTTGCGCCGGGCGTCGGAGTTGGGCTGCGTGTCGTCGATGCAGGCCACCGACAGACCGTGGAACTGGTACATCGGGCCCATCCACTCTGAGTCGCGCTTGGCCAGATAGTTATTGACCGTCACGAGGTGCACGCCCTTTTTTGCGAGGGCGTTGAGGAATACGGGGAGCGTCGCCACGAGGGTCTTTCCTTCGCCCGTCGCCATCTCGGCGATCTTGCCTTTGTGGAGCACCACGCCGCCGAACAGCTGTACGTCGTAGTGGATCATGTCCCACTTGAGGTCGTTGCCGCCGGCCATCCAGTGATTGGCGTATACGGCCTTGTCGCCCTCGATGGTTACGAAATCCTTGACGGCGGCCAGATCGCGGTCGAAATCGTTGGCCGTGACCACTACCGTCTCGTTCTGGGCGAAGCGGCGCGCGGTGTCCTTCATGATGGCGAACGCTTCGGGCAGTATTTCGTCGAGTTTCTCCTCGATCTTTTCGTCGATGCGTTTGGTCGTCTCGTCGATCTCCTTCGAGACCTTCTCCTTCTCTTCGAGCGACGTCTCGGCCAACTCCAGCTTGGCTTTCAGCTCCACGATGCGGGCTTCGTCGGCTGCGATGAAATCGGCGATCTGCTTCTTCAGCGCTTCGCTCCGGGCGCGCAGTTCGTCGTTGGAAAGGGCTTCTATGGCAGGGTAGACTGCTTTGATCTTTTCGAGATAAGGCTCGATCTGCTTGCGGTCCTTGTCGGCTTTGGAGCCGAAGATGAGTTTGATTAAACTGGCAGCTATATCCATATTCGTTTTCTGATATTTCGGGGTTGTGGTTGTAAATCCTACAAAGATACTTATTTTTCCCGAATGCACAAAAAAATAGGTCCCTATAAAGGGACCCAATGCGGGGTTTCCGCGATTCGGAGCCGCATTCCGGCCGACGGGTCACCGTCTTTTGTGAAGCCGGTAATAGAGGACGAAAAGCGCGGGCGTGCGGTTTATCAGGAAATGGCGGAAGTTGTATTTGCGGAATGCGAGCGGCATGACTCCCCGCTGCCGGGCGTCGCGCAGCATTTCGCGGGCGTTGCCCTGTCTGCCGAGTATCGTCTGTTTGCAGGCGAAAAACATCGTTTTGCCCACGTGCAGCCGCATCAGGCGTGCGCCTTCCGGATCGCCTTCTTCGATACGGGCCGCGAAGTCGGTCAGGCTTTTCATCGCCCGGACAAAGTCCGAGCGGTGCTGCGGATCGTAGCTTCCCATGAACGATCCGTTGTGTTGCAGGTAGTTGTACACCCGGATCGGGACATATCGGATCCGTTTTGCGAAGTAAATGGCGCGCGGGGTGAACTCTTCGTCCTCGTGCCGCATCGGGAGCATGCCGAGTCCATGCCGTTCGAGCATCGCCCGGTCGTAGACGTAGGCGCAGGCCATGGGCAGGAAACAGTCCCGACGCAGGAAATCGCGTCCGCTCTGCACCTCCCCGCCGCCGCGTGCGAAAAGTCCGTCGCTCCAGAGCGGAAGGTCGCCGCCGTGTTCGTCGACGCCCGCCATGTCGAAACAGAGCATGTCGAGCCGCTCCCGGTCCATGATCTGCGTCAGCCGTCCGAGAACGCCGGGCGAAAGGTAGTCGTCCGCATCCACGTACATGACATATCTGCCCGCGGCGCGCTCCGTGCCGTAATTCCGGGCCATGCTTACGCCTTCGTTGGGCTTGGCGTGCACTTGGACGTTCGCATGCCCGCGGGCCGCCCGCTGCGCTGCGGCCAACGAACCGTCGGTCGATCCGTCGTCCACTACGATCACTTCGTACTCTTCGGGCGGCAGGTCCTGATCGAGGGCCGAAGCGATACACTTGCCGATCAGCCCTTCGAGGTTGTACAGCGGAATTATGATGCTGATTTTTTTCATGACGCGAGAAGTCGGACGAGGAACAGACGTTTGTGAATCCAGACTCTCCACGACGGATAGAAGAGTCCGCAGGCCATTTTGTACCGGCGCATAAGCTGCCGTTTGAGCAGCTTGGGATCGTGTGAATGCCGGATGCCGGCCTTGTAGAGACGTGTGAGAATGCGGCGGTACGAGGCGAGTTCCCTTTTCTTCACGTCCCCGGTCCGCAGGGAGAAACGGGTGAAGATGCGGGCTTCGTCGTCCGAGAGCCGGACGCCCAGTTTGCGCGCGAGTTGTTCCTGCTGGGTAAGCTGGGCGCTGAGGGTCTGGCGGTCCAGCTGGCGTGTCGAGATTTGGTCTTCCCATCGGCGGTAGAAGGTCAGGTACTCCGGAATGTTGGCCATGCGGAGGTGTTCCGAAAGATCGACCCATAGCTGATAGTCTTCGGCCATACACTCCCGGAAGCGTATGCCGGTCCGTTTGAAAGGTTCGCTGCGCAGCATGACGGACGACATGCCGAACGGGCACCCGAAAAACAGTTGGTACTGGATTTCCTCGTGGGTGAGCGGCACTTGGATTTTCAGTTCGTCATTTTCCCCCCCCCTTGTGCCGAACATCGTGTAGTAACTGCCGCAGATGTCGGTTTGCGGGTGTCGTTCGAAGAAGGCGAGCTGTTTGGCGAAGCGTTCCGGAGAGCAGAGGTCGTCCGCATCCATGAAGGTGATGAATTTTCCGCGGGCGGCGTCCAGCGCCCGATTGCGGGTGCGTGCGGCTCCCGAATTGAGTTCGTTGTGCATCAGTACGATGCGGTTGTCCTTTGCGGCGTAGGCGCGTGCGATCTCGGCCGAAGCGTCGGTCGATGCGTCGTCGATGACGATCAGTTCGAAGTCGCCGACCGTTTGCCGGAGGACGTTCTCGATGCTTTCGCCGACGAATCGCTCCGCATTGTAGAGCGGCATGATGACGCTGATCAGTGGTGTTTGTTTTTGCATGGTGGTAGAGTTAGTTGTTTCCGATTTTCAGATTGTTCAGGATGCGCCGCCCGACGGGGCACTCCGCGCACCGTTTGGCGGCGCAGTATTCCGTCGCCAGCTGCAACAGGGCCTGCGACTCGAAGGCGCTGCGGGGCGTCAGCCCCGCGTCGTGCCAGCCGCGCATGTAACGGTTGTCCTCCGCGGGCAGGCGTTCGAGCAGCGTCAGGGCGCTGTCGCGCAGGGCTTCGCGTCCGGTGTAGCTGCCGTAGGCGAATTGCAGCACCGAGACGAGGTTGATGCCGATGATGTTGGCCTTGAAAGTCCCCAGACGCTTGGGCCTGTCGTCGCCTGCGATTCCCGGAATATGGTGCGTCCGCCAGTAATCCGAGGCCTCGACGCAGAAGAGCCGCCGGATCTCCTCTTCCGTGCGGCAGGCCATGGCGCGCTCCATGACGAACTCGTCCTGAGCGAAGAATTCCGCGGCTTGCGCCAGCCGCAGTACGGGGTGGTTGGCCGGGCGTATGTCGCCCAGCTGCCAAGCTCCGGCCTGCATCGGTTCGATGTTGTATTTGGCCGCCAGATATTCGAAATTGCGGGCGAGGTTGAGCGTGTAGGTGTCGTGCGGATAGAGCGCCAGCAGTCCCGACGCTCCGAAAAGCAGCGATTCGACGGCATGCGGCGCCAGCCGTTCGCGCAGAACGGTTTTGTAGGATACGCGCCGCGCCAGCGTGAGGTAGGCTTCCTGATTCTGACGGTCGCCCAGCGTGCGGAAGTAGAGCAGGTAGAAGGTCTGGTTCCAGTTCTCCGCCGCTTCGTGCCGCAGCGCCTCCACCATGCGCATTTTGCGTTCGAGCCGGTCGAAGAGCAGCGACGTGCATATCTCGCTGCGCTGCAAGGCTGACTGTCCCGCGAGGAATCCGCCGCAGGCGTAAGCCCCGGCTCCGGCCCGAAGCCGGTTCATCGCGCGCTGTTCCCGCTCCGCCGTCATGCTAAAACAGATTGAGCTCCAGCAGTGCCTCTTCCGACATCATGCTTTTGTCCCATACGGGATCGAACGTGAGAATCACGTTCACCGACTTCACGCCTTTGACCTTGGCTACCTGCTGGTTTACGTCTTCGACGAGCATGTCGGCCATCGGGCAGTTGGGCGCGGTGAGCGTCATGCGGATGTTGGCGACGCCGTCGGGCGTGTAGTCGATCTCGTAGATCAGTCCCAGATCGTAGATGTTCACCGGGATTTCGGGATCGTATATGTTCTTGAGCGTAAGGACGATCTCCTTCTCGACCTTCAGTATCTCTTTGGGTGTCATCGTGACATTGAAATTAAGCGTTGAAAACTAAAAACCGCCGGAAACTCTCCCTTCCGGCTTTCCGGTTCCGGCCGATTCGCAGGGCCGGACGCCTCTTCTGCCGAAAGAAACGTTGGTTTCCGATTTTTTATTTTTCGTTCGCACCGTCCTTGCTCGCGAAGGCCAGCGCATAGAGCCGCATCTGCTTGACCATCGACAACAAGCCGTTCGACCGCGTGGGCGAGAGGTTTGCGCTCAGGCCGATGGCGTCGATGAAATAGAGCTCCGTGTCGAGAATCTCCTGCGGCGTGCGTCCGTTCAGCACGCGGATCAGCAACGCGATAATGCCCTTGGTGATTATGGCGTCGCTGTCGGCGGCGTAATAGACCCGGCCCTGCTCCATGCGGGCGTCCACCCACACGCGCGACTGGCATCCCTCGATCAGGTACTGCACGGTGCGGTGCTCGGCGGGGATGGCCGGCAACGAATCGCTCAGACCGATGAGGTAGTCGTATTTGTCGAGCCAGTCGTCGAATACCGAGAACTCCTCGATGATCTCCTCCTGTATCTTATCCATGTCCGTATATTTTTTAATCCTTAAAAATCGATGATTTCCGGGAGCACTTCGCCCTCCGACGCCGCAGGTTCGGTGATCTCCAGCACCCGCGCCACGGTCGGCGCCACGGCCGTCATGTCCACGCGGCGCTTCACGCGCAGGGGACCGGCTCCGAAGCCGTAAAATACCAGCGGCACCTGCGTGTCGTAGCCGTACATCGAACCCGACGACGATGCGCAGCGGTCGTTCTCCTCGATCCAGCCGGGCATCAGGTTCATGATCACGTCGCCCGAACGCCGGGGATAGAAGCTGTTCTGCATCTTGCGGGCGTAGCCGCTGCCGAAGTAGCTCGTGCGCATGGCCGTGGCCGAGAGGGCGTGCGAGACGCCGCGGAACTGCATGGCGAAGATCGCCACCTCGTTCTGCACGTCGGCCAGATTGAGCCCCCGCTCGTAGATGAGGTTGTGGTTCAGGTAGAGGCATTTGTCTTCGTACTCCAGCACCCAGTTGCCCATGCCGTAGCGGACGTTCAGGAACCCGTTTACGATCACCTCGAACTGCCGGGCGTTGAACCGGTCGGCCTCTTCGCGGCCCGCGTCGTACGAGGGGCTGGTTCCGTGGTCCGACGTGAATACGACGAGCACTTCGCCGTTCTTGACCTGCGCGAATACGAACGTCAAAAAGTCGGCCAGATCGCGGTCGAGCCGGTAATACATGTCCTCCGACTCGACCGATTCGGGACCGTAGGCTTCGCTGATGCGGCGCGACGAATCGAGACAGATGTTCAGCAGGTCGGGCGTGCCGTCGGTGCCGAGCTTGAACTGGGCGATGGCCTGCTTGGCGAAGCCGAATACGGCGGTGTTGCCCGCCGGGGTGTAGAGCATCCGGTCGAAATCGGTGGTGAGCTTCAGGCGGCCGCTGCCCGTCTCGTCCTTCTCCTTTTTGTTCTTGCCCGTGAGGATTACGTCCCAGTTGCGGGAGTTGACGTAGCGGCCCTTTTCGTAGAGCGTCCGCCATTCGGGGGCGATGTACGAGAGGTTGTAGCGTTCGCGGTTGCTGCGCGCCACCCATTCGGGAACGTCGGCGGCGTAGTAGGGCGAGGTGGTCCAGCCGCAGCGCGCCGAGTCGAGCCAGAAGACCTCGCCGCCGCGTCCGCCCAAGACGATCGCCGACGTGGCTTCGGCCGCCACGGTGACGGCCTTGCTGCCGGGTTCGTGCTGCAGGAGCGCTTCGGAGAGCGTCGGGGCGATCAGGTTGTAGGGGCCTGCGCCGTTGCGTCCGGCGATCAGTTCCACGGCCTCGTTGGCGACGTAGTCGCGCCAGCGCGAGCCGATGACCCCGTGCGTCGAGGGCATCGCGCCCGTCGATAACGTGGCCAGCGACACGGGCGTGGTGGTCTGCTGGTAGTCGTAACGGCTGTCGGCGAAGACCGTGCCGCCGTCGATCAGGCGCCGGAGTCCTCCTTCGCCGTAATTGTCGGCGTAACGCGAGAGATCCTCGGCGCGCATCGAGCCGACGACGATATTAACGACCAGCCGGGGCCGTGCGGCCGAGACTTCGAGGGCCGCGAAGGCGGCTATGGCGAGTAAAATGATTTTGTGCTTCATGGTGTGCGAATGATAGACCGCAAATTTACGAATTTATTTCGATACATCGGCGGAAATATTCCGCTTCGGTCCGAAAATCGATCTGCGGCAGCGCCGCGATCTCTTCGAGCCTGCGGCGGCAGAACTCGCGGTAGGTTGCGCTCTGCGGGTTGCGGGGCCGGTGCGCCGCGGCCACGACGATATGGCGGACGTCGGGCAGCAGACGCCGGGCCTGCTCCGAGAGAACCGTCGCCGAGAACTTCTCCCAGACATATTCCACGGCCTGCGGAGACGGATGCACCAGATCGTCGGCGTAGAACCGGTAGTCGCGCAGGTCGTCGTTGAGGATTTCGTATGCGGGGAAATAGTGAACGTCTGGAAAACGTTCCGCCAGCTCTTCAGCGGCCAGACGGAGCGCGGCTTTGCTCACGGCGTTGCCCGCCAGTGAGTCGCCGAGATGCCGCACGGGGCTGACGGTAAGGATCACCTCCCTGCCGCCGAGCGGACCTGCCATGAGGTCTGCGAAAGCGGTGACGATTTCGTCCACGCCCAGCCTGCGCCGCGTGAACTCCGCGGCGGGCCGGCGGTGGCAGTTGGCGACCACCGCGCCGTCGTGTTCGTAGACCCACGCCGTGCCGAAGGTCAGCACGATCCGGTCGGCCGCGCGCAGCGCTTCGGCTCCGCTCTTCCGGGCGGCGTTCATCGCCGCGAGGGCTTGGTCCGCTTCCGGGGCGGAAAAAGAGCCGTGGAACCCGTAATGGAACCACAATTCGCCGTCGAATCCCAATTCCGAATGTCGTACGGGCTTCTCCCCTGCGTAGCTGCGCAGCGCGGCGGCGATGGAGAGCGGGTTGAACAGAATGCCCGAAGGATTGGCCGTGACGCGGAATTTTGCCTGTGCCAGCCGCCCGGCGATGTGTTCCGCGAAACAGGAGCCGAGGGCCAGTATGCGGTTCTCGTAGCCGATCTTCGTTCCAAGGGGTGCAATTTCGATTTCGGTGCGGAATTTCATACTGCAAAAGTACAAATTTTATATCTTTGCCGTATGATCTTACGGGCAAACTGCAAAATAAATCTGGGGCTGGATATCCTGCGCCGCCGTGCGGACGGTTATCACGACCTCGAAACGGTGATGTTTCCCGTGCGCGGACTTTACGACGAAGTCGAGGTCGTGCGCACGGCCGGGGCGGGCGTGGATTTCCGCGCCGAAGGGCTGGCGGTGGACTGCGAACCCGGACAGAATATCTGTATCAAGGCTTTCCGGCTGATGCACGACCGTTACGGCGTGGACGGCGTCTCGATCCGGCTCGACAAGCGGGTGCCGTTCGGCGCCGGGCTGGGCGGCGGTTCGTCCGACGGCACGGCGGTTCTGCTGGCTCTCGACCGGCTTTTCGACCTGCACCTGTCCGAAGCGGAGCTGATCGCCCGCGCCGCCGAGCTGGGCAGTGATACGCCGTTCTTCGTGCGCAACACCCCGCAGTTCTGCACCGGACGGGGCGAGATCATGTCGCCCTTTCCGCTCAGCCTTGGGGGGCTGACCCTCGTGATCGTGAAGCCGGACGAGGGGGTCTCTACGCGCGAAGCCTATGCCGGCGTGCGGCCCCGGGTGCCCTCAGTGCCGCTTGCCGAGCGCCTGCGGCGTCCCGTCGCGGAGTGGCAGGAGGTCGTGACCAACGATTTCGAACCGCATATCTTCGCCGCGCATCCCGCCATCCGCGCATCCAAGCGGAACTTACTCGATGCTGGTGCCCTTTACGCTTCGATGTCGGGCAGCGGCTCTGCAGTTTTCGGGCTGTTCGACCGTCCCGAAAAAGCAGAGAGCTTGCGGTCGCAGACTCCCTTCATCTTTTCGTTGTAGGCGTTGCCCGGTCTTGGGCGGATGTGATTCCGGCGCTTGCCGGTGCGTTGCCCGGCTGGCCGTGCGCGCAGGCGGCGTCCGGTTTTCACCCTGCTTTTGCCGGAACGTTTGCCGCGTTTGCGGATCGTTGTATCCGTCGATCCGTACCTGCTGCATTCGCTGTCCGCGCATCGCATCTGTTCTGTCTGCGTGGCCTTTGCCCCTATCGCATCCGCTGTCCAGCGCGCCTGTCCGGATTGCATCTATGGTTGCGCGCATGGCACTTGTCCGCATCGCATCTGTGCTGCCCGCATTCGTTTCTGATCCGCAGGCGTTTCCCGATCGGCTATTTTTCAGCCGCGCCGCCGCAGGGTACGGCCATCTTCTCGATGCGGTGCTGGTGGCGTCCGCCTTCGAACTGCGCCGCGAAGTAGGCGTCGAGCATCGCCACGGCCTCGTCGTTGGTGATGAAGCGGGCCGGGAAGACGATAATGTTGGCGTTGTTGTGACGGCGGATGAGCGATGCGATCTCCGGTTCCCACGCCAGTCCGGCGCGGATGCCCTGATGTTTGTTGAGGGTCATGGTCATCCCTTCGCCCGAACCGCAGAGGGCGATGCCGCATTCGAATTCGCCTTTCTCGACCGCTTCGGCCAGCGGGTGTGCGTAGTCGGCATAATCGACGCTTTCGGGGGAGCCGGGGCCGAAGTCGTGGACGTCGTAACCCATGGCCGAGAGGTAGCCCACCAGAAATTCTTTCATTTCGTAGCCGGCGTGATCGCTGGCGATACCTATTTTAGTCATCGTATTTTTGTTTTTGTGTTGTTTTTAGGTTCTGTCATACAAAGATAGGCAAAAATAACGGTCGCCGCTCTTCCGGGTTCCGAATTTATGCTATTTTTGCTCCATGAAATTTTTCCTCGCCGCCTTGGGGTGTCTGTCGTTCGTGCTGGGTGTCGTCGGTATTTTCGTGCCGCTGCTCCCGACTACGCCGTTTCTGCTGCTCTCCGCCGCATTGTGGGTCCGCTCTTCGCCCCGGCTTTACGATTGGCTGTTGGCGCACCCCTGTCTGGGCGGGTATGTCCGCAACTTCCGCGAAAATCGCGCCATACCGCTTCGCGCCAAGATCGTTTCGCTCACGCTGATGTGGGGAACGATGCTCTACTGCGTTTTTGCGCCGCTCTCCGGATGGTGGTGGGCGCAGGCCGCGCTGCTCGCCGTCGCCGTGGGCGTTACTTGGCATATTCTTTCGTTTGCGACGCTGAAGAAATGAGGCTTGAAGGGAATGTCGGACGGATAATGTCGGATGAATGGCGCCGGACGGATGGCGCCGGGCAATAAGCGTCGGATGAATAACGCCGGACGAATGGCGCGGATGAAAACCGCCCGGCGTCCGGATAGTAAAAACCGGCCCCTCGTAAGAAGGGCCGGTTCTTAGGTATCTCTGCCGGTTTACTCCTGCGCCGGCTGTTTGTCCAGCATTTCGAGCACCGAATACTGTACCGTGTAGTATCCTTCGTCCACTCCGACGACCGAGGTGCCGACTTTCAGCTTGTAGCTGTAGCCCTGTTCGTAGTCGAATCCCTCGATCCGGAACGGCCACCGCTGCCAGTCGTTCAGGCCGACTTCGGGGAAACGGACGCTGAGGTACAATTCGCCGTAGTAACTGACGGGTTCGGGGGCTACCTCCATCGTGAACGTGGGGTAGTAGCTGTCGGGAATATTGGACCGCGCCGGGGTTTTCGAGATCAGTTCCAGCAGCGAGTACCGTACGGACGATGCGTCCTGCGGCGGTTCGGCCAGCTGCTTGGCCTTGATGCGGAGTTTGTATTCGTATCCGGGTTCGTAGTCGAATCCCTCGATGCCCTCGTATACGGCGCGCCACGAGGTGTCGTCGTTGGCTTTGACGAGCAGCACGGGCTGCAGCGTGTGGAACCCGTGGGAGATGCCCAGCTGGGATGCGACGGTCCACTCCCGAACCGTATAATCGTCGTTCTTGTCGCATGCGCCGAGCGCAAAGGCGGAGATGAAGAGCAGTATGATGTATTTTCTCATGGTTTTCCGTGTCGTTTCATCTGTATAAACGGAGACAACCGCCTGATACTGCATGGGATATATGCAAAAAACGGACAAGTGTCCGTTTTTTGCATCTTTTACCCCAAATAGCGTTCCGCCACGCCGATCAGGAAACCGAACAGCAGGCCGTTGAACACCACGACCGGGATCGCCTTGCGGTCCTTGCCCGAAAAGGTGAACAGCACCGGAATCATCAGCATCAGCGTGACGGCCATGCCGTCGGCCCACCACGGCAGGTAGGGCAGGTCGCTGTAGAAGACGATGACCGCGGCGAAGAAGTAGATGAAGAACGCCGAGAAACACGACCGTGCCGACAGATTCTGGAAAATCATCGGAATCACGTCGAGCGCTCCGGCCACGGCGCCTACCGCCAGCGAAAGGGTGAAGTGGTCCATATCCCGGAGTTTATTTCGATGCCCGTTTGCGGTCCACCTCGTGCAGCAGGATCTTGCGCAGACGCATCGAATGGGGCGTCACTTCGACGTATTCGTCGGCCTGAATGTATTCGAGCGCCTCTTCGAGCGAGAAGATCTTGGGCGGGGCGATCGAGGTTTTCTCGTCCGAACCCGACGCGCGCATGTTGGTCAGCTGCTTGGCTTTGGTGACGTTTACCGTGATGTCGTTCTGGCGCGTGTGCTCGCCGATCACCTGACCTTCGTACACCTGCTCCATCGGGCTGATGAAGAAGCGTCCGCGGTCCTGCAGCTTGTCGATCGAGTAGGCGTAGGCCGTGCCGGTCTCGCCCGAAATGATCGAGCCGTTGACGCGCATTTCGATATCGCCGACCCACGGTTCGAAGCCTTTCAGCCGGTGGGTCATGATGGCTTCGCCGGCCGTCGCCGTCAGCATGTTCGACCGCAGGCCGATGATGCCGCGCGAGGGGATGCTGAATTCCAGCCGCGTGCGGTCGCCGTTCGACGCCATGTTCGTCAGCGTGCCTTTGCGTTTGGTCGCCAGCTCGATGACCGTTCCCGAATACTCTTCGGGGCAGTCCACGGTCAGCTCCTCGATCGGTTCGCATTTTTTGCCGTCGATCTCCTTGACGATTACGCGGGGCTGGCCCACCTGCAGCTCGTAACCCTCGCGGCGCATGGTTTCGATCAGCACCGAGAGGTGCAGCACGCCGCGGCCGAAGACGTTGAAGCTGTCGGCCGAGGGGCCGGGAGTCACGCGCAGGGCGAGGTTCTTCTCCAGTTCGCGGTCGAGACGCTCTTTGATGTGGCGCGAGGTGACGTATTTGCCGTCCTTGCCGAAGAAGGGCGAGTTGTTGATCGTGAAGAGCATCGACATCGTCGGTTCGTCGATGGCGATGGGGGGCAGCGGTTCGGGATTCTCGTAGTCGCAGATAGTGTCGCCGATCTCGAATCCCTCGATGCCCATCAGGGCGCAGATTTCGCCGCAGGGAACTTCGTCCGCCTTCTTCTTGCCGAGACCTTCGAAGACCATCAGGTCCTTGATCTTGGTCTTCTGCATCGTCACGCCGTCGCGCTTGGCCAGCGTGACGTTCTGGCCCGCCTTGAGCGAGCCGCGCGTCACCTTGCCCACGGCGATACGGCCCGTGTAGGAGGAGTATTCGAGCGACGTGATGAGCATCTGGGGCGTTCCCTCGACGATCTTCGGTTCGGGAATCTCGTCGATGATGGCGTCGAGCAGCGGAACGATCGAGTCGGTCGGCTCGTTCCATTTGTGCGACATCCAGCCCTGCTTGGCCGAGCCGTAGATGGTCTTGTAGTCGAGCTGCTCCTCGGTGGCGTCGAGCGAAAACATAAGGTCGAAAACCTGTTCGTTCACCACTTCGGGGCGGCAGTTGGGCTTATCGACCTTGTTCACGACGACGATGGGTTTCTTGCCCAGCGCCAGCGCTTTCTGCAATACGAAGCGCGTCTGGGGCATGGTGCCTTCGAACGCATCGACCAGCAGCAGCACGCCGTCGCACATGTTCAGGACGCGCTCCACCTCGCCGCCGAAGTCGGCGTGGCCCGGAGTGTCGATGATGTTGATCTTATAATCCTTGTAAATTACCGAGACGTTTTTCGAGAGAATCGTGATTCCGCGTTCACGCTCAAGGTCGTTGTTGTCGAGGATCAGCTCTCCGGATTGTTTGGCGTTGTCGCGCAGAATGTTGCCGGCGAGGATCATTTTATCGACGAGCGTGGTCTTGCCGTGGTCCACGTGTGCAATAATTGCGATATTGCGTAGTTTTTGCATGTGAATAGATTTTGTGGTGCAAAGGTAACAATTTCTCCGGAAAATGTACTAAATTTGTTGGCTTCTTAAAAAAGTTAAAGATCATGAAACCCACCTTCAACGTTCGGGAACAAAGCGAGATTTACATCGGTCCCACGGCCGACATCCTCTCCGGGGTGCTGCCTGAGGGGCGCGTGATCGTCGTTTCCGACGCTACGATCGACCGCCTTTACCATCCGCTGCTGGCGCCGTACGACACGGTGCTCATCGGTGCGGGCGAAAGCATAAAGACCCTGCAGACCGTGGAATCCATCTACCGGCGTTTTATCGAGCTGGGCGCGGACCGCTCCACGTTCGTGCTCGCCGTCGGAGGCGGCATCGTGACCGACGTGGCGGGTTTCGCCGCGGCGACTTACATGCGCGGACTGTCGTTCGGATTCGTCTCGACCACCTTGCTGGGGCAGGTGGACGCCAGTGTGGGCGGCAAGAACGGCGTGAATGTGGACGGGTACAAGAATATGGCCGGAACCTTCAAACAGCCGCGCTTCGTGATCTGCGATCCCGAAATGCTGCGCACGCTCTCCGACCGGGAGTTCCGCACGGGGCTTGCCGAGGTCGTCAAGGCGGCCGTCATCGCCGACGCCGATCTTTTCACCCGGATCGAAAACGTCTCTTTCGAGGCCCTGCGCGCCGATACCGACCTGCTTACGGACGCTATTTCCGCCGCGGTCCGCGTCAAGGCCGATATTGTCGAACGCGACGAGCACGAGACGGGCGACCGCCGCAAGCTCAACTTGGGGCATACGCTGGCCCACGCCATCGAGAAGTGCTCGAACCGGATGAATCATGGCGAAGCGGTGGCCGTCGGCACGGCCCTGATCGCCGACGCCGCGGTGAAGCTGGGCGTTCTGCTGCCTGCCGACCGCGACCGGATCGTGAACGTGCTGGAGAAGCTGGGTTTCGACCTCACGCCGCCTGTCGATGTGAAACGCCTGCTCAAAGAGGTGGGCAAGGACAAGAAGAGCGAGGACGGCATGCTGCGCATCGTGCTGCCCGTGGGAATCGGCGACTGCGAAGTGCGCCCGATGCCGATTGCCGATTTCGCCGCGCTCTTTGCGTAGGGCATACGACGCATATCCATAAACAGAAAGACCCCGCTCGACGGCGGGGTCTTTTCTATATACGACTTATCGTTAAATCTCGGTCATGGTCCTCAGCTTTTCGATGTAGGCGTCCCAGTCCGTGATGGGCTGCCGGGCTACGCCCGATTCGATCGCGGCGCGTGCCACGGCGGGCGTCACGGTGCAGAGCAGACGCGGGTCGAGCGGTTTGGGAATGAGGTAGCCGCGGCCGAATTCCAGTTTGCCCAGCGCATAGGCGCGCAGTACCATGCTCGGTACAGGCTCCTGCGCCAGTTCGGCCAAGGCGCGTGCCGCGGCGAGCTTCATCGCTTCGTTGATCTTCGTGGCCCGTACGTCGAGCGCCCCGCGGAAAATGTAGGGGAAGCCCAGCACGTTGTTTACCTGATTGGGATAGTCCGAGCGGCCCGTCGCAAAGATGATGTCGGGACGCGAAACGACGGCTTTGTCGTAGGCGATCTCCGGATCGGGATTGGCCAGCGCCATGACGATCGGATTGGTCGCCATCGTGCGCAGCATTTCGGGGGTCAGCACGTCGGCCTTGGATACGCCGAGGAATACGTCGGCGTCGTGTATGGCTTCGGCGAGGGTGGTGATGCGGCGGGTGGTGGCGAATTCGCGTTTTATTTCGTTGATGTCCGTGCGGTAGGTGGTGACCACGCCCTGACTGTCGCAGAAAATCATGTTTTCGCGGCGGACGCCCACGGCGATGAAGAGCCGCGCGCAGGCGATGGCCGCCGCACCGGCGCCGTTCACTACGACGCGGAGTTTGTCGAGCGCTTTGCCGGCGATTTTCGCCGCATTGAGCAGCGCGGCCGTCGAAATCACGGCCGTGCCGTGCTGGTCGTCGTGCATCACGGGGATGTCCAGCTCTTCGCTCAGCCTGCGGTCGATTTCGAAGCACTCCGGAGCCTTGATGTCTTCGAGGTTGATGCCGCCGAAGGTCGGGGCGATGGCCTTGACCGTGCGGATGAACGCTTCGGGGTCGGTCTCATCGACTTCGATGTCGAAAGCGTCGATGTCTGCGAACGTCTTGAACAACATGCTTTTGCCTTCCATCACGGGCTTGCCTGCCAGAGCGCCGATATTACCCAGTCCGAGGACGGCGGTGCCGTTCGAAATGACTGCTATCAGATTGCCTTTGTTGGTGTAGCGATACACGTCGTCGGGATTGGCCTCGATGGCGCGGCACGGGGCTGCGACGCCGGGCGAATAGGCCAGTGACAAGTCATGCTGCGTGTGATAGGGCTTCGTCGGTACGACCGCTATCTTCCCCGGACGGCCCTCACTATGATAGCGAAGCGCCGCCTGATCCATTTTGTTACCTTTGCTCATTATCCTAACTGTTTTGTTTGCGTCTAAAAGACACAACGTTAAATAACCTGCAATTATTGCGCCCGGCCGGCATTAAAAATAGAACCGGATTCCTCCGCCCAGCTGAACCCGGAAGATGCCGGCCAAGTTCAGCTCGGCCCCGTCGTCCACGTCGGGCGAATCGACGATCAGCCACTGCCCGCCGACGGTGACCCCCAGTCCGAGGAAGCGCGTCAGCATGAATTCGGCCGATACCGACTCGTGAATTCCTACGCCGCCCCTGCTGCCAGTCAGGCCGGCGTAGCTGCGGATGTAACGGCCGTAGCCGATACCCGCGCTTTCGCGGAAGAGCCACCTGCGTCCGACGCGCTGCCGCGCGACGAATTCGGGGGCGATGTAATGAATGCGGCTGGTGCGTTCGAAACCTCCGCGTTGGGCCGAGATGAACGCGCCCGAATAGACGACGCCGACGCCCACACCCCGGCGCGACGTCCAGTTGTATCCCGCGGTGATCTCCAGTCCCTCGTTCAGCGAACCGGAAGAACTCTCGCGGAGGTAGATCGTGGAGAGGATCGCCGTGTACCCGGCGTTGGCGAAGAACGTGTGCTGCGAACGGCCCCGCGGGGCGAGATGCCGGGCGCGTTTGCTCCGGTCGTCCGACGGCGCCGTTCTGAGCGGCGCTTCCGCCGTCCGGGTTTGCACTTCTGTTGTTCGGCGCTGCTCTCCCGTGGTCCTTACCTGCATTGCCGGTCTCCGGGCTTGCTCTTCCGTTGTCCTGCCCCGCTCTTCCGCCGGCGTGCAAGCCGCCGCAGATATGTCCGTGCGGGATGCGGTCGTTGCGGGGGCGGCCGCATGGAGCCGCGCGGCGCAGCAGGTCAGCAGGACGAGCGCCGCCGTGCCGCAGATTCGTGAAGCCAGTGATGATCGTTGAATCATAGTCGCATCTGTTTTATGCTAGGTCTCCTGCGAGACTTGTCGCTAAAAATAAAAACGCAGGCCGCCGTTGAGGCTGATGCGCGAAATGCCGCCTTTCTGGTCGTCGTCGTATTGCGACACCGCGTCGTCCATCGAACTGAACCGTGTGCCGTAAGCTCCGACGCTGGCCCCGATTCCGACGTTTTGCGTCAATTTGTATTCAAAGCCGACCTCGACATGAAAGCCCAGTCCGCCGATACCGCCTGACAGACTTCCCATTTGCTCCGTATACCGCGCGTATCCCAAGCCGACCGATTCGTGGAAGGCCCATCTGCGGTTGCGGCCTGCCTCCTGCCGCAGTACGAATTCCGGGGCGAAGTAGTGCAGGCGGACCTTTAATTTCGCCCCTTCGCTCATGACCGATGTGAAATACCCCGAATAGCGCAGTCCGAAACCGATTCCGATACGCGATGTCCATTGATAGGCGGCGTTGATGTCGAGTCCCTGCTTGGGATTGCCTGAAACTCCTGCCGGAAGGTAGAAGTCACTGGTGATAAAGGCGTATCCTGCATTGAATGTCAGCGTGTTGTTGTTCGCCGCCTTGGGCGTCTCCCTCCCCGGCGCAACTGTCCCGTCTGCCGGTATGAGACCGTATGCCGCCAGCCGGGCGTTCTGCGCCGCTACGTTGTCGAAATAGGAAGCCGTGTAGACCGAGTCGGGAAGAAGAAGCATATGGGCCGCGATGCGGTGGCACGAGCTGCCCAGCGCCGACGGCTCCTTGTGCCAGAACAAATGAAGCCCGTTGCCGCCGATTTTGTTCGTTTCGTCCTTGGCCCGCTGCATGACCTTCGCATAATTGCAGTTGACCGAAAATCCGCTGTCCTTGACCGTGACGCTGCCCAAGATTTCGGCCGGTTCCGGCAGCGAGTCCGCCATGTCGTAAACCAGCACGGTCGAACCTTCGATGCGGGCCGGATAGCTCTTTTGAATGCTCGTGTAAACCGAGGGGGAGCAGCCTGTCGTGAGAAACAGTGCTCCGGCGGCGAGGGCCTGCAGTGAAGCGGAGAAATGGCGCATGCTATGGGATTTTTGAGGGTTAGGCGGGCGGACGGGTCAGAACAGCAGGGTGTCGCTTCCGCCGGGCGGAGTGAATCCCATGTGGCGGTACGCCAGTTCGGTGGCTTCGCGTCCGCGGGGCGTGCGTTTGAGGAAGCCTTCCTTGATCAGGAACGGCTCGTAAACCTCCTCGATCGTTCCGGCGTCCTCGCCCACGGCGGTGGCGATGGTGTTCAGTCCTACGGGACCGCCGCCGAACTTTTCGATGATCGTTCCGAGAATCTTGTTGTCCATCTGATCGAGTCCGCGCGAGTCTATGTTGAGCGCCGCGAGTCCGATCTGCGTGATTTCGAGGTCGATGTGCCCTTCGCCCTTGACCATGGCGAAGTCGCGCACCCGGCGCAGCAGCGCGTTGGCGATTCGGGGCGTGCCGCGCGAGCGGAGCGCCACCTCGTGCGCCGCGTCGTCGTCGATCGAGACGTCCAGAATGCGCGCCGAGCGTTTGACGATGCCGGCCAGCACCGGAGCGTCGTAGTATTCCAGATGACACTGGATGCCGAAGCGCGCCCGCAGGGGCGAGGTCAGCAGGCCGCTGCGCGTGGTGGCGCCTATGAGCGTGAAGGGCGCCAGCTCGATTTGGATCGAACGCGCCGAAGGGCCTTTGTCGAGTACGATGTCGATTTTGTAATCCTCCATGGCCGAGTAGAGATACTCCTCGACGATCGGACTGAGCCGGTGGATTTCGTCGATGAAGAGCACGTCGCCCGGATTGAGACTCGTGAGCAGCCCCGCCAGATCGCCCGGCTTGTCCAATACGGGACCCGACGTGACGCGCAGCTGCGCGTTCATCTCGTTGGAGATGATGTTGGCGAGGGTCGTTTTTCCCAGTCCCGGAGGGCCGTGCAGCAGTACGTGGTCGAGCGAGTCGCCGCGCATGAGCGCCGCCTTGATGAAGATGCGGAGATTATCGACGATTTTATCCTGCCCGGAGAAGGTTTCCAACTCCTGCGGGCGGATCTTGTTTTCGAATTCGAGATCGCTCTCGGTGTTGCGTACGATAGACATGATGCAAAGATAGCATATGCCGCGGCTAAAAACAAATTTATTTGCGGCGCGCCGGAAGGCCCGGTTTTGGCCTGAAAGGATGGAGTGTTGCGGGGTTTTCGCGGCAAGACAAAAAAATCCGGCCCGCAGATTCTGCGGGCCGGAGCGATCATGTTTCGGGAGTGGCTACTTCTCCTTCGACATGTTGATCTGAAGATATATTACGCCGTTCTGACGGGTGTTCATGCGCAGGATGACACCGCTCATGCCTTCGAGGTCCTCCTTGAACTGATCCAGTTTGAACGAGACGTAACGGTCGTCGTAGCTGTATCCTCCGCTGGTGTCGGTTCCGGCGTCGTGACGCAGTTCGAGGTTGAGGTATCCCTCTTTCTTGTTGTCGGGGTCGATCTGCGTGAAGTCGTTGCGCACGAGCAGGAATTTATGCTTCGAGAGGTCCGAAGCGTTGAATCCGATTCCCACGTTGAGCCAGTTGGCGTTCATGCTGCTGCCGAAATAGCTGGTTTGCGCGTCGGGTAGTTCCTCCACCTCTTCCTGCGTGGTCACGATTTTGGTCTCTCCCGTGTAGATGTTCCGCGCGTCGTAAAGCGCGATGTTGTAATCGTAACCCTCGACTCCCGTTTTCAGCAGGTTGAAGAAGATGATGACGCGCTGGTCGTCTTCGGGCTTGTAGCCGGCTACGCGCGATTTGTCGCTCGGATAGACGGTTTTATTGTCGTCCAGCACGAAGTAGTAATCGTTGCTGTTGAGCGTCTCTGCCGAAGCGAATGCCCAGCTGCTCGCGTAATCCCCGTCCGAGTCGTTGCAGGAGGAGAATACTGCGGTCAGGACCGCAAACGTGATAAATCCGAATCTTTTCATATTTTTATACTATTTTTGTATTATCTTTCATGTCAGTAAACGTATTCTGGAGGATAATACTGCATGCGGATTAAAATTTTTTTTGATCCCGTGCAGTCTTTTGGTCTTTATACCATTTATAAGAGTGAACGCAAATATGGAAATGGAGGAACAGATACTGGCCGAAGGGTGCAGAGAGGGGGAAGATACGGCCCGGCGTGAGCTGTACGACCGCTATGCAGCCCGTTTGCTGGCCGTCTGTCTCCGCTATTCGGGCGACCGGGCTACCGCCGAGGACCTCATGCACGATGCGTTCCTGAAGATATACGGGGCTTTCGACCGATTCTCCTACCGCGGACCCGGTTCGCTGCGCGCATGGATGGAGCGCATTGCGGTGAATGTGGCGCTTGAATGGCTCCGGAACCGGAATAAGCTGAACTTCAGGACGCTCGACGAGGGCAGGGCGCTTCCCGACGTTCCCGAACCCGACCCGTCGGAGGTGGCGCGCATTCCGCGCGACGTGCTGATGGAGTTCGTGGGCGAGCTGCCCGACGGTTACCGTACGGTGTTCAACCTTTACTGCATCGAGGGCTATTCGCACCGCGATATCGCGCAGATGCTGGGGATCAACGAAAAAAGTTCCTCGTCGCAGTTGTTCCGGGCGCGGACGCTGCTGGCCCGCAGGATTGCGGCGTATATGGAGACACATTAGATTATGAAACAAAATAAAGACTGGACAGATGTAATGCGGAGCGCGCTCCGGGACGCCGAGGTAACACCCCCGGCCGACGGATGGGCGCGTCTGGAGCGGGAGCTGAAAACTCCGGCGCCCCGGATTTCCGTATTGCGCAGATATTGGCCGCGGATTGCTGCCGCTGCTGCTGCCGTGCTGATTTTTGTCGGAGGCGGGGAACTGCTGCTGCATGAAAATCGTAGTTTGGGGGATAAAGGGTTTGTTATCGCATCGGCAACAGACGGCGGCAGTTCCGCCGCGGACAATCGGACATATCCGGCCGGGGGGATCGGAACGCTCGAAGAGTCGCTTCGGGCCGTCGTGCCGTCGCAGGAGGCGGTGCGGGCCGAGTCGCTTCCGGGCCGAGAGGCCCAAGCCCGGCAGGCGGTGCGGGCGGCGTATCCTGCGACTGCCGTTGCGCGGAACGCTGCGCCGACGGTCGTGGCGGTTGATGTGACGGACTCCCGGCCGCAACCCGTTCCGGAGAATGAAGCTGCCGCAACTTTGCGGTCGGAAGAAACGATCGCGCAGAAACAGGCCGCCGCAGAGACTTCCGGCGTGCAGGAACGGACGGCTCCGAAAGAAAACGCTGCATCGGCGAGGACCTATCCGAGCACCACTTCTTATTACGGCGACCAGATCGCCTTCGAGCAGCCGAAATCCCGCAGGCGGACTTCCGTGTCGCTCTTTGCGGCAGGCAGCGTGACGGGCGGGGGAACCGTGTCGGCGGGGCCCGGCCCCGGCATGATGATGTCCGACGCTCCGGTAGGTGGCGGCGCCGGCACGATGGCCCAGCTGAAATACAATTACGACGATTATTCCTTCAAACATCACCAGCCGCTCAGTTTCGGACTCTCGGTGCGCAAGGAATTCGCGCACGGTCTGTCGCTCGAAAGCGGCGTCAATTACACGCTGCTCTGGGCCGACGTCCGCATGAAGTCCAGCCGGCAGGATATCAGTCAGAAACTCCATTTTATCGGCGTGCCGCTGCGTATGAACTGGCAGTTTCTGGATACGGGGCGCTTCTCGCTGTATGCAGGCGCCGGCGGTATGATCGAGAAGTGCGTCTCCGCGAAATTCGGTTCGAGGGCGATGGACGAGCCGGGCGTGCAATGGTCCGTGCTGGGCGCCGCGGGCGCGCAGTACGATCTGGGCGGGCTTGTCGGGCTTTATTTCGAGCCTGAAGTCTCCTATTATTTCACGGAAACCGATCTGCGGACCTCGCGTACCGACTCGCCGCTGTCGCTTACCTTGCGGCTGGGCGTGCGTCTTTCCTTCTGACAATCCCTCTGAAACAAGCTTTTGCAGTGCTTTTCGGGCACGAAATACGACCGGAAAAGTCCGTATCTTCTGTTGCGCGGACTTTTTTCGGTCGTGTCTGAATATGCTATTAAAAAGCTTAATTGTGCTATTTTCTATTGTCTAATGGAAATTTGTTATTATTTTTGTTGAATAATAGATTGTGACTGGAGTTGAACAAAAAAACACAAGTGCTTGAATCTCTGCACTTGTGCTTTGTAGTCCCGACGGGAATCGAACCCATATCGTAAGAACCGGAATCTTATATTCTATCCATTGAACTACGGGACCGGGAGTGCAAAGATGCAAATTTTTTTTTAATTATTGCTAAAAAAATGCGAGAAAAGCAGAATAATTGGCAAAGAATCGAGGCCGTAATCAAGTGGGCGAACATGTCGACCAACTATTTTGCGCGTTATATCGGGTTGGCCCGCGGGGAAAACCTTTATCAGATCAAACGTGGCAACAACGGCATATCACTCGATGTCGCCGACCGAATCGTCTCTAAATTTCCTCAGGTGGACAAGTTGTGGTTGCTGACGGGCGAAGGACAGATGTTCTCCGACGAAAAGCTGCGCGGCGTGCAGATACCTTTTTATAATGTGGATGTCGAACAGGCCATCGCCCATGTCGCGCATCTCGAAGCCGAGAGCAGCCTGATGGTGCCGCAGGCCGGGCAGTGCGATCTGGCGATGTGCTACATGGGACGCGCCATGGGACCCGCGCTGCCGCCCGGTGCGGTGGTTCTGCTGAAAGCTGTGGACCCGGATGCGATTATTCCGGGGGGCGAATATGTGATTGTCAGCCGAAAAATTGTAACTTTGCGGATAGTTCGGCTCTCCGACGGGGACGATAAACTCCGTCTGGTGGCCGGAGACAAAGAGAATTATGACGACATAATTCTGAATGTCAGCGACATAAAGTCGGTCTACAAAGTAAAAGGCAAGTTGATAATTAACAGTTGAGAAGTATGTTTTCAGGTATCGTGGAACGCATGGGGGAGGTCGTGGAGATCCGCACCGACCGTCAGAACAAGGATTTTACGCTTCGCGCGGACTTCTGCAAAGAGCTGAAAATCGATCAGAGCATAGCACATAACGGCGTATGTTTGACAGTTGTGGACATCCGCGACGACGCTTATACCGTTACCGCGATGAAGGAGACGCTCGACAAAAGCAACCTCGGCCTGCTGAAAACGGGCGATCTGGTGAACCTCGAACGCTCGATGAAACCCGATGCGCTGCTCGACGGCCACATCGTGCAGGGGCACGTCGATCAGACGGCCGTCTGCACCGCCAAGGAAGACGCCGACGGCAGCTGGTACTTCACCTTCGAGTACGAACCGCAGGGCGGCGGTCTCTGCACCGTGGAGAAAGGCTCGGTGACGGTGAACGGCGTGAGCCTGACGGTCTGCGATTCGAAGGAATCCAGCTTCCGCGTGGCGATCATTCCCTATACGTTCGAGCATACGAACTTCTGCCGCATCGAAGTCGGCTCGGTCGTAAACCTCGAATTCGATATCGTGGGCAAATACATCGCCCGTCTCATGCAACAATATACGAAGTAGCTATGGTGTACATTAAAACAAAGGAGGGGGCGTCGCTTCTGGTCGCACTCCTCGCAGCGGTCATCGTCGCCGTGACGATGATCCTGCTCGATGTGGTCTGGTGGATGACGCTCTGCGCCGTCGCCGGCGTTTTCGTCATCATGGCTCTCGTGGCGTTGTTCATCATCCGCAAGTACGTGGCCTACAAGCTCAAGCCGATCTATTCGATCGTCCTTTCGCGCGACGTGCACACCAATGAGATCTTCTCCGAACTGAAGGACAAGCACGTCGAGAATATCGGCGAGGAGCTTACGGCGTGGGCCGATACCAACGACAAGGAGATCGCCCGCCTGAAGGAGACCGAGCAGTTCCGCAAACAGTACCTCGGCAATGTGGCGCACGAGCTGAAAACCCCGATCTTCAATATTCAGGGATATATCTCGACGCTGCTGGACGGCGGACTGGAGGACGAGCTGATCAACCGCAAATACCTCGAACGGGCCGAAAAGAGCATCGACCGCCTGATCAACATTGTGAACGACCTCGATACGATCTCCAAACTCGAAAGCAACATGAACCGCCTGAACATGGAGCGGTTCGACATCGTTGCGCTGACCAAGGAGATTGCCGAGCAGGCCGAGATGGAGGCCGACAAAAAGGGGATCAAGATTTCGGTCAAAGGGGCCGAAAACCTGCCGTCGCCTTTCTGGGTGCTTGCCGACAAACACTATATCGGTCAGGTGATGGTAAACCTGATCATCAATTCGATCCGTTACGGCAAGGAGGGCGGGCAGACGCGCGTCCATTTCCGCGACATGCTCGACAAAATCCTGATCGAAGTCGAGGACAACGGTTCGGGCATCGGCAAGGAGGACCTGCCGCGCGTTTTCGAACGTTTCTACCGCACGGACAAGGGCCGCTCGCGCGAGCAGGGCGGCACGGGACTCGGTCTGGCCATCGTGAAACATATCATCGAGGCGCACGGCGAGCGCATCACCGGCCGCAGCGAACTGGGCGTGGGAAGCACCTTCTCGTTCACGCTCAAGAAAGTAAATCTGCAGGACATCAAATAACGGCAGAAATCCATAGAACCCATTCCAAGTAATATGATACAACCGCTAAGCATCGTCTGGGATTTCAATCCGGTGTTCTTTTCCATCGGATCGCTCGACATCCGTTATTACGGCCTGATGTGGGCGCTGGCAATCCTGATCGGCGCCAAATTCTTCGATAATTTCTGCAAACGCGAGGGACTTCCGTCGAAAGTCTCCGAGTCTATATTTATATATGGTACGCTGGCGACGATCATCGGCGCACGTCTGGGGCACTGCCTGTTCTACGATCCGATGGAGTACCTGAGCAAGCCGTGGACCATCATCACGGGCTTTCGCGACGGCGGCATGGCCAGCCACGGCGCCGCCATCGGCCTGTTGATCGGTCTCTGGCTCTTCTCGCGTAAGAACAAGCTGCCTTACATCTGGTCGCTGGACCGCATTATGATCGCGGTGGGTATCGGCGGCGCAGTCGTGCGTCTGGGCAATCTTTTCAATTCGGAGATCTTCGGCATGGCGACGACCCTGCCGTGGGGTTTCGAGTTCGTCCGCTCGGCCAAATGGGTGAACGAGTTCGCTCCTGCGGCGGTGCATCCGACCCAGATTTACGAAGCGCTCTGCTATCTGGCGACGTTCGGTTTGCTCTGCTGGCTCTATTATGCGAAAGACATGGCCCGCCGCCGTCCGGGCATTCTGTTCGGCATCGGACTGATCGGCATCTTCCTGACGCGCTTCTTCATCGAGTTCATCAAGACCGAACAGGAGGCGTTCGAACAGGGATGGCTGCTCGACATGGGACAGTGGCTGAGCATTCCGTTCATTTTGCTGGGTATCTATATGATTTACCGGGGCGCGACGCAGCCGGATGTGGTTCCGGTTGTGCCGAAATCCCCGGCTGCAACTGCCAAAAAGAAGAAAAAATGAGTAATTATCCGATGGTAAACGAGATCAACCGTCTCGTAGGCGACCTGCTCGCCGGGGGCGGAGAGGTGTTCCTGCCGGGTGTGGGATCGCTCTATACGGAACGCCGCGGCGCGCGGCGCATTTCGCGGCGGAGCGTGTTGCCGCCGAGCCGGGCCGTGTCGTTTACCTCGCAGGAGCGGGGCGTGTCGCTGGTCGCTGAAATCTCCGGCGCCGTGCAGTGCGACGCCGCCGAAGCGCAGGATGTATACGACCGCTGGCTGGCCCGCACGCTCGAAAACGGCGTGCTGACGATCGAGGGCGTCGGCGTGCTCAAACTCAAACATTTTACGCCCGATGCGGCGTTCGACAGGCGACTCAATCCGCAGGGGCGTGAGCCGGTGCGGATCAAACCCGCCCGCAAGTTCGACTGGGCCTTGTGGATCGGCATTGCGGCGATTCTGGTCGCCCTCAGTTTCGGGGGATATGAGTTCCTGAAGCTCTATGACGAAGGCCCGGAGGAGATCGCGCAGACAACCGGTATTCCGGGACCGGATACAAACGCCGGCGCGGCGACGGCTGACAGTTCGGCCGCGATTCCGGCTGCTTCGGATTCCGGTGCGACGACCGGATCGGCGGCATCTGCGTCCAGTGCGGACGCCGCAAAGGCCGCGGGCACGACGGCCGACACTGCATCGGGGACGAACGCCGAAATGCGATCGGAACCCGCTGCGTCCGGAGCGAATGCCGGTACTGCCGCCTCGTCGGTTGGCGGTCAGGGGAACGCTCCTGCCGGGCAGAAGGATATTGCCCCGGCGAAACGCCCCGAAACCCGTTCCGCAGGGACGGCCGATGCGCCCGCATCGCTTGTTTCGGGCCGCCGTTATGTCGTGCTGGGAGTGTTCAGCACGCCGGAGAATGCGGCGCGCGCCGTCGATGCGGCGGCGGAAAAGGATCCTTCGGTGCGCTGCGGAATCTACCGTTTCGGGACGAAATTCATGGTTTCGCCGTTCGAATCGGCCGATACGGAGGCATGTGCGCTCTTCGTCCGCAATTACAGCGACCGGTTTCCGGGCCTTTGGACCTATACCGCCCGTTGATGCGCATTTCCGAGCTGATAATCCGTTTCATCGACTGGTTCTACCGCAAGCCCGTCGCGGCGATCCTGCCGCGGCAGACGTTCCGTTATATCGTCTGCGGCGGTGCGAACGTGGTGTTCAGCTGGGTGTGCTACTTTCTGGTTTATAATTTCGTCCTCGACAAGGAGCAGCTGGACCTCGGTTTCGTGGTTGTCTCTGCGTATGTCGCGACGATGCTGCTGATCTTTCCCTTTACGTTCTTCACCGGGTTCTGGCTGAACCGCTATGTGACATTCCGCCACTCGCCGCTGCCGACCGGGACGCAGTTGTTCCGTTACCTGCTGTCGATCGGCGGCTCGGTGATCGTGAATTATGCCGGGTTGAAATTTTTCGTGGAGTTCTGCGGATTGTGGGCCACGCCGTCGCAGATGCTGGCGACTTTCGTCACGATGATCTACAGCTATCTGGCCGCCAAATACTTCACCTTCCGCTATGCGGAGGTCTGACGGTCTCCTGCCGTGTAGAGTCTCCGACGGCTCGGTCGCTTCGTAAATCCCGGCGCGGCATATTGGCGGGCGAGGTCCTCGTGGATCGTCGTTTTGAGAATGGTGATTTTACAGCGTTTCGTGCCGTGCTGTTTTGCGGGAGCTCCCGTTTCCGGTCTCTTCCCTGAGTTTTTGCAGTTCGTACATCCGGTCGCGGAATTTCGCCGCGGCGAGGAAGTCGAGCGACTTGGCCGCACGCTCCATGTCTTCGCGCGCCTTGACGATCAGCGCATCGAGGTTTTCGCTCGCGGCATAAGTTTTCTGCACGTCCGCCGCAGCCATGTAATGATCCTCGGCGATGGGGTAGACCGCCGCGATTTCCGGTACGTCGGTCCGCGTGCTCAGCAGCGTGCTCTGTCCCGAACCGCTTCGCTGTGCGCGGCGCGGCAGCATGCCGTGCTCCATGTTGTAGCGCACCTGCTTCTCGCGGCGGCGGTTGCTCTGCTCGATGGCGTAGCGCATCGAATCGGTGCAGGTGTCGGCATAGAGGATCACGTTGCCCTGCGAATGACGCGCCGCACGTCCCGCGATCTGCGTGAGCGAACGCACGTTGCGCAGGAATCCCTCCTTGTCGGCGTCGAGGATCGCCACCAATGCCACTTCGGGCAGGTCCAGACCTTCGCGCAGCAGGTTCACGCCCACCAGCACGTCGAACATGCCGGCCCGCAGGTCCTCCAGAATCTGTATGCGCTCCAGCGTATCCACGTCCGAGTGGATGTAGCGGTTGCGCACCCCCACGCGGTCGAAATATTTGGACAGCTCCTCGGCCATCCGCTTGGTGATGGTCGTCACGAGCACTTTGTCGTCGTTCTTCACCCGCTTGTCGATCTCTTCCAGCAGGTCGTCGATCTGGTTCATCGTTACGCGCACTTCGAGCGGCGGATCGACCAGCCCCGTGGGGCGGATCAGCTGCTCGACGATCACGCCTTCGCTCTTCATCAGCTCGTAATCCGCGGGCGTCGCGCTGACGTAGATCGACGTGCCCTGCAGCTGTTCGAACTCGGCGAAGGTCACCGGACGGTTGTCCTTGGCCGCCGGGAGCCGGAACCCGTACTCCACGAGGTTCTCCTTGCGCGCGCGGTCGCCGCCGAACATGGCGTGTACCTGCGGGATGGTCACGTGGCTCTCGTCCACGACCAGCAGGTAGTCTTTCGGGAAGTAGTCGATCAGGCAGAACGGACGCGTACCCTCGCTGCGGCCGTCGAAGTAGCGCGAGTAATTCTCGATGCCGGGGCAGTAGCCCAGCTCCTTGATCATTTCGATGTCGTATTCCACGCGCTGTTTGATGCGCTGGGCCTCCATCGGCCGCCCGGCCCGCTCGAAGAATTCGATCTGCCGGCCGAGGTCGAGGTATATCTGCTGTACGGCGCCGTTGATGCGCTCCTTCGTGGTTACGAAGAGACTCGTGGGGTAGAGCGTCAGGTTGTCGAGCGAATGGATGCGTTGTCCCGTCACGGGGTCGATGGTCTGGATGGCTTCGATCTCGTTGTCGTAGAACATCACGCGGAAACACTGGCTGCCGAACTCGCCGAACGCCGCCATGATGTCCACCGTGTCGCCGTTCACGCGGAATGTCGCAGGCTCCAGCTCCCGCTCGGTGCGGGTGTAGAGCGCTTCTACCAGCTTGTAGAGGAAGTGCTTGTAGCTGACGATCTGTCCGACCTTGATGTCGATCGCCGTGGCGTGGAAATCCGCGGGATTGCCCGCGCCGTAGAGACACGACACGCTCGACACGACGATCACGTCGCGGCGCCCCGACAACAGCGTGGCGACGGTGCGCAGACGCAGTTTCTCGATCTCGGCATTGATCGAAAGGTCTTTTTCGATATAGGTGTCCGTCGAAGGCAGGTAGGCCTCCGGCTGGTAGTAATCGTAGTAGGAGACGAAATACTCCACGGCGTTTTCGGGAAAGAAGTTCCTGAATTCGCCGTAAAGCTGCGCTGCTAGGGTCTTGTTGTGGCTCAGGACCAGCGTCGGCCGGTTCAGCTGCGCGACGACGTTGGCCACGGTGAAGGTCTTTCCCGAACCGGTGACGCCCAGCAGGGTGTTATGTTTGGAGCCGTGGCGGATCGAGCCGACGAGCTGTTCGATCGCTTCCGGCTGGTCGCCCATCGGGGCGTAATCCGATACGAGTTTGAAATCCATAGGACAAAAATAACGATAAAATCCGAAATAAATTGCGGCCGGAGCGAATACTCGTTTAAAATACCCGTATTCGGGCCGGGTGCGGCGCCGTCGCCTTTTTGCGGGAATTTTGCGCCGAGGGGCCCGCTCTTCCGCTCCTTTTCCCGAATTATTCCTATCTTTGCAGGTATGATTGACAGGGAAACAGTAGACCGCATTTACGCCGCCGCCAATATCGTGGATATTATCGGCGAATACGTCACGCTCAAACGAAAGGGCGTGAACTATCAGGCGTGCTGTCCGTTCCACAACGAGAAGACCCCGTCGTTCGTCGTGTCGCCCTCGAAGGGCGTCTACAAGTGCTTCGGATGCGGCAAGGGCGGCAATGCCGTGACCTTCCTGATGGAGCACGAGAACATCACCTATCCCGAAGCCCTGAAGATGGTGGCCAAGCGCTACGGCATCGAGGTCAAGGAGAAGGAGATGACCGACGAGGAGGTGCGCCGCAACGACGACCGCGAAAGCATGTTCGCGCTCAACGGCTGGGCGGCCGACTACTTCGCCGATTACCTCCACCACGAGACCGAAGGCATGAGCGCGGGCATGACCTATTTCCGCCAGAAGCGCGGCATGACCGACGCCACGATCAAGAAGTTCGGTCTCGGTTTCTGTCCGGCCAAAGGCGACCGGATGTCGAAAGACGCACTGGCGGCGGGGTATAAGAAGGAGTTTCTGGTTGCGACGGGACTTTCGCTCCAGCGCGAGAGCGACGGATCGCTCTACGACCGTTTCCGCGACCGCGTGATCTTCCCGGTCCACAATATTTCGGGCCGCATCGTCGCTTTCGGCGGCCGTACGCTGCGTACCGACAAGACGGTCGCCAAGTACCAGAATTCCCCCGAAAGCGAGATTTACAGCAAAAAGCGGGAGCTTTACGGACTTTATTTCGCCAAAAAGGCGATCCAGCAGCTCGACTTCGCCATTATGGTCGAAGGATATACCGACGTGATTTCGATGCATCAGGCCGGTGTCGAAAACGTCGTCGCTTCGTCCGGCACTTCGCTTACGACCGAGCAGATACGCCTGCTGAACCGCTTTACGAAGAATATCACCGTCATTTACGACGGCGACTCGGCGGGTATCCACGCTTCGCTGCGCGGTATCGACATGATCCTCAAGGAGGGCATGAACGTGCGCGTGGTGCTGCTGCCCGAACCCGAAGACCCCGACTCCTTCGCCCGGACGCATACGGCCGCCGAGCTGCAGGAGTATATCCGCGCCAACGAGCAGGATTTCCTTGCCTTCAAGGCCAGACTGCTGCTGCAGGACGCCGAGGGCGACCCGATCAAGAAGGCGGCCCTTATCGGCGACATGGTGCAGTCGATCGCGCAGATTCCCGATCCGATCCAGCGGTCGGTTTATATCAAGGAGTGCGCCCGCATCATGGACATCGACGAGAACATCCTCATCTCGGAGGTGGCCCGCAAGCGCATGTCCACCACAGGGGACCGCGAGACGGACGAATTCGTCCGCCGTCAGACGGCCCAGCGGCGCGCCGAAGTGCGGGAGCCGGAGGTCGAGTTTGTGAAGCAGGTGCAGGCCGGCAGCAGCGTCGAGGCGCTCGAACGCGAACTGGTGAAATACCTGCTGAAGTACGGCCACTGCTCGTTCGACTTCAAAGAGGGGCGTACGATGGTGGCGTGCAACGTCGCCGAGGTGATCTTCATGGAACTTGACAGCGACGGACTCTCGTTCAGCAACCCGCTGTACGACAAGATTCTGGCGACCTACCGGGAGCAGTGGAAGCTGCTCGGCACCGGAGCGGAGGTGCCGGCGCACTTTTTTCTGAACCACCCCGATCCGGAGGTGTGCAACGTGTCGGTGGACATCCTTACGTCGGACGACAATTACGTTCCCAGCGAGTTGTGGCGGCGCAAGGAGATTCATATCGACACCGATGCCGAGATGCTGGCCGTGGGTGTGCCGAAGGCCGTGACGCTCTACAAGTCGAAGGTGATCGAGGGCTATATCAAGGAGTGGCAGGCCAAACTTGCCGACGAGAGCCTGACCGAGGAGCAGCAGAACGAGGTGATCCAGCGGCTGGCCGGCTTCAACAAGGTGAAGGTGACTATTGCAAGGAAATTGCAGCGGCTGATCTTGTAGCCGCCGGAATAATATATGTGGTGTTTTGAATTTTTAACGAAAAAAGGGGCGGGTATCGGGTCGTACACGTATCACTACGCATACCGTGTGCAAACAGAAAATAAACAGAAAGATGTGTAAAACATATCAAAGATAAAAGAATTAGTTACCTTGACCGATTCCCACCCCTGCGAATAAATGGGCAATTATTGTGCCGTTTCCGAGTATATGAGTGAACAGAAAAATATAAATATCCGCAACAAGCGCGCGACGTTCGACTATGAGATTCTGGAAGAGTACGTTGCGGGCGTCGTATTGGTCGGCACCGAGATCAAGTCGATCCGTGCGGGCCGGGCTTCGCTGACCGATTCGTTCTGCTATTTCGACCGCGGCGAGCTTTGGATCCGCGGCGTCAATATCGCCGAGTACGCGTGGGGCACCTGCAACAACCACACGCCGCGCCGCGACCGCAAGCTGCTGCTCAACCGCCGCGAACTGGACAAACTCCAGCGCGCCGGACAGGACAAGGGCCTTACGATCGTGGGCCTGCGCATGTTTCTCAACGAGCGCGGGCTGGTGAAGATCGTCATAGGACTTGCCCGCGGCCGCAAAACCTACGACAAACGCGAATACCTGAAGGAAAACGACGCCAAGCGGGAGATCGACAAGGCGATGAAAAACTACAGACGATGATACGGGCGATTTTTCTGGATGTGGACGGGACGCTGATCAGTTTCAGTACGCATGAAATTCCCGCTTCGGCGCGCCGGGCATTGACGCAGGCGCATGAGCGCGGCGTACGGCTCTTTATCGCCACGGGGCGCGCCGCGAACGATCTCGGACCGCTCGAAGGAATTCCTTACGACGGCGTGGTGTCGCTCAACGGCGCCCGTTGTGTGGCCAACGACGGGCGTGTCGTCAGCCTGCATCCGATTCCGCGGGCCGATTTCGAACGCGCTTTGGCGCTCTCCGAGGAGCAGGACTTTGCAATGGGGCTGGAACTGGAGGAGGGCGTTTTCGTCAATCGCGTGACGCCCGACGTCAAGCGGGTCGCGCATATGGTGGCGCATCCGGTGCCCGAACAGACCGACCTGCGCGAGCTTTTCGGCCGGGTCGAATGCTGTCAGCTCTGCTTCTATTTCGACGCGGAGACCCAGCGGCGGGTCATGGCCGAGCTGCCGACACTCGTGGCGAGCCGCTGGTGCCCGATTTTCGCCGATGTCAATGTCGCCGGCATCGACAAGGCGACCGGAATGGAGGAGTTTATGCGCAGTTACGGCTTCTCGGCGGCCGAGGTCGCGGCGTTCGGCGACGGCGGCAACGACGTGGCGATGCTGCGTGCCGCAGGAGTAGGCGTGGCGATGGGCAACGCCTGCGACGAGGCGCTGAACGCCGCCGACTACGTGACCGCTTCGGTCGATGACGACGGTATCGCAAAGGCGTTGGCGCATCTGGGGGTGATTTGACGGGGCGGCGCATGCGCCGGCGGGAACGGAAGTTGGTGAGGTAAATTACAAAATCATATGAGTCTTATTCTTTGTATCGAGACCGGCACGGACATCTGTTCGGTCGGTATTGCGAAAGACGGGGAGTTGCTTTCGCTGCGCGAGAGCGACGAGGGGCGCGATCATGCCCGCAAGGTCGGCGTATTTGTCGATGAGCTTCTGCGCGAGACGGGTATTGCGCCCGACGAGCTGGACGCCGTGGCGGTCGGCAAAGGTCCCGGCTCCTATACGGGACTGCGCATCGGCGTGTCGTTCGCCAAGGGATTGTGTTACGGATTGCAGAAGCCGCTGATCGCCGTGGGATCGCTCGACGCGCTGACGGAGGTTGCCCGCGAAGATTACGAAGCGGGTATTCTTTCTGTTTCCGACTGGGACCGTGCGCTGCTCTGCCCGATGGTCGATGCCCGCCGCATGGAGGTTTATGCGCAGGTCTTCGATGCGGAGGGCCGTCCGCAGAACGAGGTTACGGCCGAGGTGATCGATGCCGGCAGCTTCCGGGAATTCCGGGAGCAGGGCCGTCCGTTCGTGATTTTCGGCAGCGGCGCCCGCAAATGCGCCGAGGTGCTTGCCGGCGCCGAGTTCGTCGAGGTGGCCCCTTCGGCCCGCGGTCTTGCGCGGCTGGCCCAGCAGGCGCTCGACGAAGGCCGTACGGAGGATATCGCTTACTTCGAACCTTTTTACCTGAAGGATTTCGTCGTCACGACCTCGAAGAAAAGTCTGTTTTAGTTCCGTTGCCGACATATGACCGAAGCGGAACTGGTAAAGAGTCTTTCGGAGCGGTTCTATTCGGACTTCGCAGATACGGTGGCCCGGCGGGTGCGCGATGCGGGGGCGGTGGAGCTGCTTTATCGGGTGGCGACCTCGCCGTATGCTAACCTGCCGAAGCCTGCGAGACACAAAGCGGCTTTCCGGAGCGCCTATGTGCTCGAAAAGATCTATTTCGCCGCTCCCGATGCGTTCATGCCCTTCGCCGGAGCGTTCTGCGACAGGGACTTCCCCGCTTGTACGGACCGGAGCGCGCAGCGCCATTTCGCAAAGATCATGGCCGACCTGCTGGGACGTTATACGCCCGATTCCTCTTCGCTGGAGCGGATCGCCGAGACGGCGGCGCAGTGGGCCGCCGATCCCGGCACGAAGCGCGGTGCGGATCTGGGCCGTCGAGGTGCTGAAACACTGCCGTGAGCGGGTCGGCTGGGTAGCGGAGGCGTGGGACGATCTTGTCGAGACGATGGCGCACGGCGCGACGCCGGGCATCGAATGTCGGATGCGCAAGAGCTGGAAGCCGGGCCGGAGTGACAAAGCCTGAAAAAATAATCCGGGATTAATTCGGACCCGGGATGAGTCCGGAGCATGTAATACCTCGGAAAACAAAAATCCCCGTGAACTTGCTTCGCGGGGATTTTTGTTGCGGTATGTCGTCCGGTTATTTCACGCTGCCGATCACGGCCTTCAAGCGCTGCTTGAAGTTGTCGCCGATAATGGTCATGGAATCGGTCTTTTCGAACAGTGCGGCCTTGTTCTTCGCATAGGCTCCGATGAATTCGGCGATGCGGAACGGCTCTTCGAGGATGAAGTTGGGGCACTGCGAAACGCGCAGGTACTCTTCGGGCAGCATCAGGTAGGGTTCGCTGTGGGCGCCCTGCTCGGTCTTGAATTCGACGGTCAGGTCGAGACAGCGTTTGAAGACGCCGCTCATGCCGTACAGGTCGGCCTGATGCGCCGTCGCATAGTCGTCGAACGCGAGTTCGATCTCCACCGGAGCGTCGCAGGCCGTCGTGCCCGTGTAGATCACCGGTGCGAGCGTGTAGCCGTCGTAGGTCCACTCCCCGGCCTTCGGAAAGCGCGAGTAGGCCAGTTCTTTGCCGTTGACCTTTACAGACTTGGGCGGGAAGACGGCCGGGAAGCGCAGTTCGTAGCTGCGGTTGTCGGACGCGCCCGCAAACGAACCCTCGCGGGGCGAAATGCGTACGCGCACCGTGTTGCCCTCCTGCTTTTTGCTGACTGTTGTCACCGCGTAGTTCGTCTTGTACTGCTGGCTCATGCCGTCGTCCTCGTAGTGGCGCAGCTGCCCGTCGCCGCCCGGAATGAAGGTCAGCACCAGCGTATCGCACGGCTGCTGGAGGTTCTTTACAGTCGCCGGATTCATCGGAATGATCGAGCCTGCCTTGGCGTAATGGGGATTTTCCGCCAGCGTGTAGTGCAGCTCCTCGGTGCGGCCGCCTTCGTACATCGAGCCGGTCGCGCAGTCGAACCACGCCCCTTCGGGGAACCAGATCGTGCGGGGGGCCAGACCCGTTATGCTGTCCACCGGCTGGGTGATGGTCGTGGCGAGAATGTCGTTGCCGAACATGAACTGTTCGGGCGTCTCGTACGCCTTGTCCGATTCGGGATAGTCGTAGTACATCGGGCGGCACATGCCGACGCCCGTGTCGTAATTCTCGCGGGCCGCATTATAAATATAGGGTGCCAGCGTGTAGCGCAGGCGGATGGCGTCGCGCATGAGGAACATATGGTCGGGAAAGCACCAGATGCAGCGTTCGATGCGCGGGTCTTTGGTCGAATGGGTTTTGAAGATCGGAGTGAATACGCCGTATTGCAGCCAGCGCGTGTAAAGTTCCGGGTCGGTCGCCTTCTGTGTCTTGTGGAACATGTGGCCGCCGATGTCGTGGCCCCACCAGCCGTAGTTGACGTTCGAAGCCGTAGCCGTGAAGTAGGGCAGGTAGGCGAGCATGGGCCATGTGGCGTAGGTGTCGCCCGAAAATGCCAGCGGATAGCGGTGGCTGCCCAGCCCGCCCCAGCGGTGGTAGATGAAGGGGCGCAGTCCGGGGTTCTGACGCTCCGCATGGTTGAAGAAGGTGTGGTTGAGCCAGAAGGTGTTCGACAGTCCGGGGGTGTATTTCGACTCTTTCCACTGCTGCCAGTCGAGCCACCAGAAGTCCACGCCGTCGCGTTCCATCGGTTCGAGTACGGTTTTGAAATAGGCGTCGGCCCATTTCCGTTCGTCGATTTTGAACGGTACGCTCTTGCCCTTCTCAGACCATCCGTATTCCTTGGTAAAGTCGTCGTATACAGCTTCGTAAGGTTGGATACCTGAAGCGGGATGGAGGTTGAGCGCCACCTTCAGCTCTTCGTTCTCGGTCCACTTGAGGAAGTTCGCGGGCGAGGGGAACAGCTCCTTCTGCCACGTGTAGCCCGTCCAGCCGATGCGCTGACCGTATTCGTCCTTCGGCGAATTGCTCTTGCGCAGGCCCCATGTCTCGTGCCAGTCCATATCGACGATCAGCACGTCGATCGGCACGTCCATCGACTTGAGTTTGTTCACCAGATCGACGAATTCGTTGTCCGAATACTGCCAGTAGCGGCTCCACCAGTAGCCCAGCGTATATTTCGGAGGCATCGGCGCGCGGCCGGCGACGAGCGCGTAGTCGGCCAGCGCCTGTTTGTAGTCGTGTCCGTAGGCGAAGAGGTAGAGGTCCTGACGGTCGCCTTCGGGACGCGCTTCGACCCACTCTTCCCATTCGGAACCGTCGGGCGTCAGCACATGACGCTGCGAATCGTCGATCAGGGACCAGCCCGCGCGGGAGAGGATGCCCTGCTCCATCGGCTCCTTGAGTTTCGAACCGTCGGCGCCGTCGAGCGTGCGGGTCGTGCCCAGCAGGTTCTGCGGATTTTCCATGCCGGGAGTCCAGACCACCTCCTTGCCGTTGAGCGTGAATACGGCTTTCAGGTTTTTGTCGCTGAACTTGCCGTTCTTAAGATACGTAAGCGTCAGCGCCGGGGTCGTGATCGTGAGTTTCGATTTGCTTTCGCGGACCTTGAATTCGGGAACCGGAGTCTCGCGATTGACGAACGTCAGCGTCGCACGGTCTTCGAATTGTCCGTCGGCACTCCACTCCATACGGATCAACTGCGGTGTGAGCACCGTAAACCGGGCGTTTCCCGAAGTTACGACGGCTTTGGCGTCGGCCTTCGGGTTGTCTGCGATTGCAGGCGACAGCGTGCAGGCGAGCGCTGTCAAGAGGGCAAGAAATCGTTTCATCTTAATTTGATTAGCTTGGTTACCGGGTAAAGATACGCAATTCGGAACGAATCCGCAAATATTTTTCTTTCGAAACGAAAATTATTGGTTTCGGAAAGCAAGTTTTGCCGGAGGGCTATTGCGCCGTCGTATCGGTCGCAGCGGCTTCCGCCGCGGATTTTGCAGCAGTTTCCGCCGCGGATTCCGTTGCGGAGAGGGCCGCCGGGTCTTCGTCGGCTCCGGCGGTTTCGAGCGTGCGGGCCGAATGGCGTTTCTTGGTTTGCAGGCTCGCCGTTTTGCGCAGCCGTTCCCCGACGCGGACAATGTTGTCGTTGCCCGTGCAAAGCCGCTTGTGGGCGTCTTCGTATGCATCGCGGGCCTTGTCGAGCGCGGTGCCGACCCCTTCGAGCGAAGAGGTGAAGGCTACCAGCTGTTCGTAGAGTTTCAGTCCGCAGGCGGCGATCTCCTTGGTGTTCTTGTCCTGATCGTTGTATTTCCAGAGGTCGGCCACCAGCTTGAGCAGGGCGAACAGGTTCGTCGGCGAGGAGACGATGACTTTCCGGTCGTAGGCGTCCGCCCAGATCGCCGGATCGTTCTGCAGGGCGGCGAGGAATGCCGGTTCGTTGGGTACGAACATGATGACGAAGTCGGGCGAGTTGAGCCGCCGCTGGTACTCCTTGCGGCCCAGCTCGGCGACGTGCTGGCGCACCGAGGCCACGTGCGCCGCGAGGTGACGGCGGCGCTCCTCCTCGCTTTCGGCCGAGGTGTAGCCGACGAACGCTGTGAGCGAAACCTTCGAGTCGATGACGATGTCCTTCTTTTCGGGCAGGTGCAGCACTACGTCGGGGCGCAGGTTGCGGCCCTCCTCGTCCTTGATGTTGTACTGGGTCTGGTAATGTATGCCTTTGATGAGTGCCGAGCTGTCGAGGATGGTTTCGAGCAGCATCTCGCCCCAGTCGCCCTGCACCTTCGAGTTGCCTTTCAGCGCGTTGGTGAGGTTGGTCGTCTCGGCCGTGATACGGCGGTTCAGCTCCATGAGGTTTTTCAGCTCGGCTTTCAGCTCGCCCCGCTGCGAGGTCTGCGTGGTGTAGATCTCTTCGACCCGCTTGCGGAAGTCGGTGATGTTGTCGCGGAAGGGTTTCAGCAGACTGTCGATCTGCTCCTGACTGGTTTGGCGGAAGCGCACCGAGTGTTCGCCCAGAATTTCGGTCGCGAGGTTTTTGAACTGCGCCCGGAAGGTCTCCTCCAGCTTTTCGCGCTCGGCCTTCTCGGCCGCACGCTCCTCGGCGTTTTTCGCCCGCAGCGACGCGAGTTCCGTCTCGGACGAGGCCCGGAGCGCCGCCAGCTCCGCTTCGGTGCGGGTCCGCTGTTCGGTCAGTGCTTGTGCCTGCGCTTCGTACCGCTGGCGAAGCTCCCTTTCGGCCGACACGGCCTGCTCGGCTGCGGCCAGCCGGGCTTCGGCGGCCGAAAGACGGGCGGCGGCGTCGCGTTCGCGCGCTTCGGCGTCGGCGTTCGACGCGCCGAGACGGCGGGATTCCCGATGCCAGAGCAGCAGGACGATGGCGAGGATGGCTGTCAGGCAGCAGGTTGTCAGTATGAAAAGCGAGGTCGGGGTCATGGCTTGTGCGGTAATCTATTCCATGCAAAAATAGCAATTTATTCCCGGAAAACGAGCCGTTCGGGGCGCATGCGGAATATTTTGGCGCCGAATGCGAATTTATTTGCCTGAAACAGCGTGCGGTTTGCCGATTTTTTATAGTTTTGTTCCTTAATCGGATTCATTTTAAATTTGAAGCATATGAAGAATTTCTTACGACCTTTGAAGCTGGCCTGCCTTGCGGCGGCGTCCATGCTGATTGTTTCCTGCGGCGGCAGCGCGGATTACCGCAGCATCCTGCCCGCAGACTCGTTTATGACCGTGTCGGTCAATCCCGCATCGCTGATGCAGAAGTGCGAAGCCGGCGATTTGGACCAGCATCCGCTTTATGTCCGGATCAAGGCCGAACTGGATAAAGACCAGAACCTCTCCGCCGAGGAGAAGGAGTACCTGCTCGCCTTGCTGAAGAATCCGGGCGAATCGGGTATCGACGTGAAAAAGGATTTTTTCTTCTTTGCGGCGATGGAAGGCACTGTCGATGCTCCCGTTATGCGGGGCGGTCTGCTGCTGCCGATCGGCGACAAGGCCAAATTCGACGCTCTGCTTGCGCGGATCAACGAAAAGAGCGGTGTCGCGCCCGAAACCAAGGGCGGCGTTTCGGTCGTCGATCTGGGTAAAGAGGGCGATGCCGGCGTTTTGTGCGCCTACAACGACATCGCGTTCATGGTCTATTTCGTGCAGAACGGCGTTGACGATCTGGCCGGCGACGTGCGCAAGCTGTTCGCCCAGCAGAGCGGCGAGAGCCTGATGGGCGACAAGGCCGTTGCGGAGCAGCTCGCCCGGAAGAACGACATCAACATGGTGCTTTCGTACGGTGAGATACTCCCCATGATGAACAATCCGATGCTCAGCTCGATGCCGATGATGGATGCGCTGAAGGGGATGACGATGGTCGGTTCGGTCAATTTCGAGAAGGGCCGGATCGTTACGGAGGCCGCCGTGTCGTACAAGGACAAGGAGAGCGAAGCCAAGATGATGGATTTCTACGCCTATGTCAAGCCCCAGACCGGAGCGCTGCTGCGCTATGTGCCGGCCGCTTCGATCGGCGCGATGTCGCTGGGACTCAACGGCGAAAAGCTCTATTCGATGCTCTCGGCGATGCCCGGTTACGGCATGCTGATGGCAAATCCGATGGTCAAGCAGGTGATGGAACCCTTCGACGGCGACTTCCTGCTTTCCTTCTCAGGAATGGGCATCGACGGCAAATATCCCGTGGCGTCGATGCTGGCGCAGGTGAAAGACCCGGCCGTGCTGCAGACGATCGTCACCAACATGGCCGGCATGCCGGTTCGGCAGACCGCAGAGGGTGAATACACGTTGAACATGGGCGGCGTGACGATCCTGTTCGGCGTGAAGGGCGACGTGCTCTACTGCACGACCGACGCGGTCGTGAAGATGGCGCTCGACGGCGGCGAAATCGCGTCGATGGAGTCGATGGATAAGATTTTCAAAGGTCAGTCCTCGACCTTCTACCTCGATTTCGAGGGGCTGAACGCGATGATCGCCCAACTGCTCGGCGGCAATGTCACTCCGCAGGCGGAAGCGGCGCTCTCCGTGCTCGGCATGTTCGACGACATGGAAGCCTATGGTACGATGAAGGGCGGCACGATGATCGTAAACATGGTGGACAAGGAGCAGAACTCGTTCAAGACCATTTGCGGCAAGACCGGCGAGCTGATTCGTCAGTACGTGCCGGAAGCGAATTTGTAATATCCGTGGAAACAGAGAAAAGCGGCCGTCCTCGAAGAACGGCCGCTTTTCCTGAAACAGATGATGTATGGAGTCGATTACTTTGCAGCAGGTGCTGCCTGACGCCTTTGCGGGCAATCCGGAGCCGCCGAAATCGGACTTGTGGCTGCATGACGTGACATTCCGCAAGGGGGAGTATTATCTGGTCGAAGCCGCTTCGGGAACCGGAAAGTCTTCGTTGTGCAGTTTTCTGTACGGGGCCAGAACCGACTATGCGGGCCGCATCCTGTTCGACGCTGCGGACTGCCGGACGCTTTCCGTGGCGCAGTGGGGCGAACTGCGCCGCCGGTCGCTGAGCATGCTCTTTCAGGACCTGCGTCTGTTCGGGGAGCTGACCGTGGCGGAGAATCTCGCGCTGAAGAACGAACTTACCCACTTTTTGACACCGGACCGGATCGAGCGCCTGCTCGAAGCTGCGGGGATCGCCGGCAAGCGGGATACTCCGGCCGGGAAGCTCTCGTTCGGGCAGCAGCAGCGCGTCGCATTCATCCGCTGTTTGTGCCAGCCCTTCGATTTCATCCTGCTCGACGAGCCGGTGAGCCATCTCGACGCCGCCAACGGGGAGGTGCTCTCGGCGTTGCTGCTGGAGGGCGCGCAGGCGCAGGGAGCGGGAGTGATCGTCACCTCGGTCGGCAGTCGGCTCCGGCTGCCGTACCATAAAATCTTTACGTTATGAGGTTGCTTTGGAAATTGCTGCGCTGTCATCTGAGCATGGCCCAGACCGTCGGATTCACTCTCGCCGGATTGGTCGGCATGGCGATCGTGCTGACGGCTTTGCAGGCATACCGCGACGTCCTGCCGGTTTTCGACCGGCCCGATTCGTTCATGCGGGGCGATTATCTGGTGCTGTCGAAGCAGGTCGGGGCGCTTCAGGCGATCGGACTGGGCAGCAGCGACTTTACGGCCGAAGAGCTGGCCGACCTGCGGGCGCAGCCCTTCGTGCGCGAAGCCGGGGCCTTCACGCCTGCCGATTACCGGATAAAGGGAACGGTCGGCATGGGCGGCGTGGAGCTTTCGACCTACCTGTTTTTCGAGTCGGTGCCCGACCGCTTCCTCGACGTCGGGGCCGAAAATTGGGATTACAAGGCCGGGGACAGGGACATCCCCATCATCATTCCGCGCAACTACCTGAACCTCTATAATTACGGATTCGCCCGGTCGCAGGGACTGCCGCAGATATCGGAAGGCATCTTCCGCCGGGTCTCACTCGGCATCGAGATTGCGGGTAACGGACATCGGGAGCAGTTCCGCGGGCGGATCGTCGGGTTGTCCAACCGTTTGAATACGATTCTGGTGCCCGATGCGTTCATCCGCTGGTCGAACGGGCGCTTCGGGAGCGGAGCCGCGAAACAGCCGGCGCGGATTATCGTCGAGACCGACCGTCCGGTCGATGCGGCCGTGACGGATTACCTCGCCCGCAAGGGCTATGAAGCCGAGGGGGACCGCCGGGACGACGGCAGGGCGGCCCGCTTCCTGCGGATCGCCGCGGGCGGCGTGGCCGGCGTGGGACTGGTGTTCAGTGCGATGTCGTTCTATATCCTGATGCTGAGTATCTTCCTGCTGTTGCAGAAGAACAGCGGCAAAATGGAGAACCTGCTCCTGCTGGGATATGCCCCCTCCCGTGTGGCGCGGCCCTATCAGCTGCTGACGCTCGGATTGAATCTGGGCGTGCTGTGCGTGGCTCTGCTGGCGGTGTGGCTGGTGCGTCTCTGCTATTTGCCCTCGCTGGCCGCCCTGCAGGAGGATTACCGGCCTGCGGGATTGGGGCTTACGGTTTTGTGCGGCGTTGCGCTTGCGCTTCTGCTTTCGTTGTTCAACGGGGCGGCGATCCGCCGGAAAATCAATAGCCTGAATCGGGTGAGGCGCTGAGGCGCGGCAGTCCGGGCGGTTTGTCCGGAAACGCATGGCCGCAGAGCCTGCCGAATTGTATATTCCGCGGCGCAATCCCGCTCCGGAGTGCGGGAATCTGCGAAAAATGACTATCTTTGTCTGTAGAACACGATATTAACCGAGCAATGAACAGAATAGTAGCACCTTCGATGCTGTCGGCCGATTTCGGCCATTTGGAGCGCGATACGCAGATGATCGACCGCAGTGCGGCCGAATGGGTCCATATAGACGTGATGGACGGTGTTTTCGTGCCGAATATCTCTTTCGGATTTCCCGTGCTGAAAGCCATTCGCAAGGCGACGGCGAAGTGTCTCGACGTGCATCTGATGATCGTCGAGCCGGAACGTTACGTGGCGCGCTTCGCCGAGGCGGGCGCCGACGTGGTGACGTTCCATTACGAAGCCACCTACAACCCCAAGGGATGTATCGAAATGATCCGCAACGCGGGTGCAAAGGTGGGGGTGTCGATCAAGCCGGCCACTTCGGTCGAGGTGTTGCGCGACATTCTGCCGCAGATCGATCTGGTGCTGATCATGAGCGTCGAACCCGGTTTCGGCGGGCAGGCGTTCATTCCCGCGTCGCTCGAAAAGATCGCGCAGCTGCGCGCATTGGCCGACGAGCTGGGGACGGAGACGATCATCGAGGTGGACGGCGGCATTTCGTCGCACAACGCGCACGAGGTTTTCGGAGCGGGCGCCGACGTGCTGGTGGCCGGCAACGCCGTGTTCGGGGCCGAGGACCCGCAGGCCGAGATCGTGAAGATGCTCAACGCCTGACGTGCCGTCCGGTCTCTTCGTCGAGTAGCAGCCGCAGATCGCTTAGCAGCGCTCCGTCGTCGAAGTATTCGCTTCCGTAGGTGAGGTTGAATGCGTAATCGAATCCGGCGGGATTGGCGCCCTGATTGTGCTGGATGATCGTTTCGGCCTTGTCGAGGGCCTTCACCCAGCGTGCCTCCGGCGTCTGGCAGGCTTCGTACTCTTCCCATATTTCCCGTATCGTGGCTCCCGCTTCCGGCGGGAGCAGTCGTGTCAGCCGCTCCATGGCCGCCAGCTCCGAGGCGGCTTTGACTCCGGGCGCGGTCTGCGCAATGGCCGGAACGTCGCCGTCGAAGGCTTCGCCCAGATCGTGAATCAGACACATCAGCACCACCCGTTGCATGTCCAGTTCGGGCCGCTCGCCGGTCAGCACGGCGGCCAGCAGCGCCAGCCGCCACGAGTGTTCGGCGGTGCTTTCGTGCCGTCCTTCCGAGGTGTAGGCGGTGCGCAGTACGTTTTTCAGCCGCTCGGCTTCGCGGATGAAGCGCAGGTATCGGATCAATTTTTCCATGACAGACTTCGTTTCGGATTTCAAAGATAGCGAAAACCGGGAGACAAGGCGGAATTTATTTCGGGCTTCTCCGGGGAGTATCCTATCTTAGGACTTGCAAAGATAGCGATATGTCGGATTAAATCATTAACTTTGCGGTGATTTTACAGATGCCATGATTTCGTTAGACAACCTTACTGTAAGCTACGGGGGCTGGACCCTCTTCGACAATATCTCATTTCTGATCAACCCGAAGGACCGCATCGGTCTGGTGGGCCGCAACGGTGCGGGAAAAACCACGCTGCTGCGCATCATCACGGGCGAACAGCAGCCCACGTCGGGCCATGTGACCCTGAACGGCGAATGTACGATCGGCTATCTGCCGCAGACGATGCGCGTGGCCGACACCACGACGCTGGCCGAAGAGACGGCCAAAGCCTTCGATGAGGTGCTGCGGCTGGAGGCGGAAATCGCCTCTCTGACGCGCGAGATCGCCGAACGCACCGATTACGAAAGCGCCGGATACGAACAGCTTCTGCATCGTCTGAACGACGCGCAGGACCACTACCATATCCTCGGAGGCGACACCCGCGAAGCCGACATCGAAAAGACGCTGCTGGGCCTCGGATTCAAGCGCACGGATTTCGGCCGCGCCACGAGCGAGTTTTCGGGCGGCTGGCGCATGCGTATCGAGCTGGCGAAACTGCTGCTGCGCCGTCCTTCGATCTTTCTGCTGGACGAGCCGACCAACCACCTTGACATCGAGTCGATCCAATGGCTGGAGGAGTACCTGAAAAACTACAACGGGGCGGTGCTGCTCATCTCGCACGACCGCGCTTTTCTGGACAACGTGACCAACCGCACGGTCGAGCTGTCGCTGGGCAAGGTGACCGATTACAAGGTCTCCTATTCGAAATACGTCGTGCTGCGCGCCGAACGCCGGGCGCAGCAGATGGCCGCTTACGAAAACCAGCAGCGGATGATCGAGAAGACCGAAGAGTTCATCGAGAAGTTCCGCTATAAACCCACCAAATCGAATCAGGTGCAGTCGCGCATCAAGCAGCTGGAGCGGCTGGAGCGGCTCGAAATCGAGGAGGAGGATCTTTCGACGCTCAACATCAAATTCCCGCCTGCGCCCCGTTCGGGACAGATCGTGGCCGAGATCAACGAGGCCGGCATGTCGTTCGGGACGAAGCATGTCTTCAGCGGTGCGAATTTCATCATCGAAAAGGGCGACAAGATCGCGCTGGTAGGGCGCAACGGCGAGGGCAAGACCACGCTGGCGCGCATGCTGATCGGCCAGCTGACGCCGACCGAGGGTTCGGTGCGGCTCGGCGCCAACGTCAATATCGGTTACTACGCCCAGAATCAGGACGACCTGATGGACGGCGAATTCACGGTGTACGATACGCTCGACCGGGTGGCGGTGGGGGATATCCGCACCCGCCTGCGCGATATTCTGGGTGCGTTCCTGTTCCGCGGCGAAGACATCGACAAGAAGGTCAAGGTTCTGTCGGGCGGCGAGCGGGCGCGTCTGGCGATGGCCCGCATGATGCTCGAACCGCGCAACCTGCTGATTCTCGACGAGCCGACGAACCATATGGACATGCGTTCGAAGGACATCCTGAAGAGTGCCATCATGAAGTACGACGGCACGGTCGTGGTCGTTTCGCACGACCGTGAATTTCTGGATGGCATGGTGCAGAAGGTCTACGAGTTCCGCGACGGCGGGGTGAAGGAGTACCTCGGCGGTATCTATTACTTCCTTGAAAAGCGCAAGCTGGAATCCCTGCAGGAGATCGAACGCCGCGACGCTCCGGCAAAACCGGCGGCGAATCCCGCGGCGAATCCCGCGGCGAAATCCGCCGCGCAGCCCGCTGCGAACAGGGACGCCGCGGCGTCGGGGAAACTGACCTACGAGCAGCGCAAGGAGCAGGAGAAGCAGCTCCGCAAACTGCGCCGGGCGGTCGAGACGGTCGAAGCGGAGCTGGCCGAAATCGAGAAGCAGATCGCGGCGTATGATGCGAAATTCGCCGCCGCGACCGAATACAACGAAGCCGACTACAAGGCTTACAACGACCTGAAAGCCCGCTACGACCACCAGATGCACGAGTGGGAGAAGGCGTCGTACGAACTTGAAATAGTCGAAGAGCAGGGATAGCCTGCTCGGCCGCATCTCCGGTGTGCGGGATAGGCGATTGGAAAACAGTAAATCATACGGATATGGACAATATCATTTTCGGGATACGTCCCGTGGCCGAAGCGATCGAGGCCGGAAAACAGATCGAAAAGCTCTACATCCGCAAGGGCGCCGAGGGGCAGTTGATGTCGGAGTTGAGAGACCTCTGCTTCCGGCATAAGGTGCGTGTGCAGGAGGTGCCGGTCGAGAAACTCAACCGCCTGACGCGCGGCAACCATCAGGGCGTCGTGGCGCAGATCTCGGCCATCGAATATGTCGGGCTGGCCGATATTCTGGAGCGCGTGCCCGAAGACGAAACGCCGCTGGTGGTGATTTTCGACGGGGTGACCGACGTCCGCAACTTCGGAGCCATCGCCCGCTCGGCCGAGTGCGCCGGGGCGCACGGGCTGATTACGCCGCTGAAGAATTCGGCGCCGGTGAACGCCGAGGCGATCCGCTCGTCGGCGGGGGCGCTGACGGCGATTCCGGTCTGTCGCGTGGGTTCGATCCGCAATACGGTCAAACTGCTGCAAACCGAGGGATTCCAGATCGTCGCCGCGACCGAGAAGAGCCGCAAACTGCTTTACGACGCCGATTTCCGCAAGCCGACGGCTTTGGTGATGGGCGCCGAGGATACGGGCATCTCGAAAGAGGTGCTGAAACTCTGCGACGAGCAGCTGGCCATTCCGCTGATCGGGCATATCGAATCGCTGAACGTCTCGGCCGCCGCGGCCGTGATGCTCTTCGAGGTCGTGCGCCAGCGCATCGGGCCGGAGAACTGAAAGGAGGAAACGGAGTCCCGCCATTGCGAGGAGCGCAGCGACGCGGCAATCCTTGCGGCGTTACGACACTCTCCGCAGATGGCCGCGGCATCTGACGATGCCTCGCCATGACGAACGAATATGCAAAGCCGATAACCAAAATCATAATTCTGTGAAAGCCAAACTCGAATACTGCCTGCAATGGCTCCGCGACGGGGCCGTGCGGGTCGTGCGGTCGTATCCGGTCGAAACGCTCCTTGCGCTCTACGCCTGCATCCGGTGCCTGCTCACCTACGAACTCGACTGGAGCGAGGAGGAATTGTTTAATAGACTCGGTTTCGTGCCGCTGTTCTTCGCCCTGGCGCTTGCCGTCAACAACCTGGCGGGGCGCGGACCGTGGCGGAAAGTCTATTGGGTCGTGTGGGCGCCGATCGTGCCGCTGACGTTTTGGAGCGGTCTCGGCGACTGGATCGAAAGCGCGTCTTTCCGCATTTCGCTCGGCATACTGGCGCCGCTGCTGTTGCTGTTGAGCCTGCGGGCCGTGCGCAACGACCGGTTCGTCAACGGCGCGCTCGTCTGGCTGCGCTCGGGTGCGCTGGCCCTGCTGTTCGCCAATGTCGCGCTGGGGCTGTTCTATGCGATACTCTATTCGGCGACCTATATCTTCGGCCTCGAGGGCAAATGGATCGAACACGTCGCAGTGTGGGCCGTCACCATCGTCGAGACGCTGGCCGTGCCGGTGCTCTTCCTGATGATGGCCGACCGCTGGCGGGGCGCCGAGATGATCGGCAACCGCATTCTCGAAATACTGCTGAACTACATCGTGACGCCCGCGCTGCTGATCTACACCGCCATCCTCTACCTCTACATGGCCAAGATCCTCTTCACGTG
>OJRQ01000064.1_pt1 | contig 111916 bp, 90 predicted proteins | sample 1599271 | NCBI WGS metagenome assembly OJRQ01 (sample SAMN03922533, study PRJEB24848) | human gut metagenome | isolation source: stool sample | host: Homo sapiens | place: Germany | collected 2010-05 | reverse complement strand
TGTCCCTGATCCTGAATGGAACCGAGGGAAGCGGTGGTCGCTACGGATACCGTTACGGCTATCGGTATGGTTACCACTACGGCTACGGCTCGGGATACCACTACGGCTCCGATGAGAAATGTGTTGGTATTTGGTGATAAATAGTTGATTGTTAAATAATTAGCAAATAAGTGTTTCAAATAAAATCTTCATATCATTGTGTGGCCTTTCAGAAAACGCATCCCGCTGAAAGATAGCGGCATATTCGAGGGTTTTACCGACTGGCACTCGCACATCCTGCCGGGGGTGGACGACGGGGTGCAGACGATGGAAGAAGCGTTGGAAATATTGCGTTTGTATGAGTCATTGGGTGTGAAATCCATATGGCTTACGCCGCATATCATGGAAGATATGCCCAACACCACAACGCATCTCCGGGAGCGTTTCGCGGAACTACAAGCCACCTACACCGGCCCGATAACGCTACATCTTGCGGCTGAAAATATGCTCGACAATCTCTTTGAGGAGCGTTTGGAAAAGAATGACTTGTTGCCTTTGGGCGAGAATGGAGACCACCTGTTGGTGGAAACCTCTTATTTTAGTCCTCCGATGGGATTGAGCAATATCTTGCTTCGCATCAAGGCCAAAGGCTACTATCCGATTCTCGCTCACCCCGAACGGTATGTTTATATGGGTGAATCAGATTATCAACGGCTAAAAGACATGGGGGTAAAGTTCCAGCTCAACCTTCCGTCAATAGCGGGTATGTATGGCGACCGGATTAAGAAAAAAGCCATGCTGCTATTAAAAGAAAAGGCTATTACTCATATAGGAACGGACATTCACAATCACAATATATTTCAAAAGTTCATTTGTGCGAGTATTACAAGGAGTGTGCAAAACAGTTTGATTGATAGTCAGACTATTATAGTTTAAATAGATTATAATTAGCGGTTATTAAGACTTGTAGATTCTGTTTAACTTTTTCTCTCTAGGTAGATTTGCATAAAATACATACAAAAAAATCCAACAGGCTGGAATTCAATGGAAATTGTAACAATCGACTTGGAGCAGATACACACAATCTCTCTTTTATCCAAACCAGTCTTAAAATAAATCATTACACCCCTATCAAGCAATAGGTTTGCAACTTCAACATAAAACAACAATCCATATGTCATTAACAAAAGTTTTAGTTACTGGTGGAGCGGGATTCATCGGCTCCAATTTATGTGAGTATTTATTGGCTCACGACTATGATGTAATCTGTTTGGATAATTTTTCCACAGGTAAACCTGAAAACATTTTTTCATTTCTACAACGATATCCGGATAAGTTTAAACTTATCGTAGGAGATATACGGAATCTGAACGATTGTAAGAAAGCTGTAGAAAATGTAGATTACGTTATGCATGAAGGAGCATTAGGCTCAGTTCCACGTTCTATCAAAGATCCTATAACTACAAATGAAACTAATATATCGGGATTCTTAAATATGCTGACAGCCGCTCGCGATGCCAATGTAAAGCGTTTTATATATGCAGCAAGTTCTTCTACATATGGAGACAGTCAGTCTCTTCCCAAAGTAGAAGATGTGATTGGCAAACCGCTTTCGCCTTATGCCATAACAAAGTATGTAAACGAGCTTTACGCCGATGTGTTTGCCAAAACCTATGGAATGGAATGTATCGGCTTACGATATTTCAATGTTTTCGGTCGTCGTCAAGATCCATTCGGGGCATATGCTGCGGTGATTCCTTTGTTCGTTAAGAAATTCATGGCTCATGAGAGTCCTGTCATTAACGGAGATGGTGAATATAGCCGCGATTTTACTTATATAGACAATGTGATTCAAATGAACATGCTGGCTATGACCACGACAAATCCGAATGCAACCAACCAAGTATACAATACTGCTTTCGGAGAACGCACCACATTAAACCAGTTGGTCGGTTACTTGAAAGAATTTTTGAGTGAATTTGACCCCAAAATTGCCAACGTGAAAATAATTCATGGTCCCAACCGCTTGGGTGATATTCCCCATTCCTTGGCATGTATTGATAAAGCAAAATCCCTTTTAGGTTACAATCCTCAATACAGTATGCGTGATGGCTTGAAAGAGGCTGTCAAATGGTATTGGAAGAATATTTAAAGTAATAATAACAGATGAAATTATGAATGAAACTAAAATTTGCGTAATTGGTCTTGGTTACGTAGGGCTCCCTTTGGCTCGTCTTTTCTCGACAAAGTATAAAACGATAGGTTTTGACATGAACCAGGCTCGTGTGACTGCTTTGATGGCAGGTCATGATGCGACACTCGAAGTGTCAGATGAACTACTCCAATCTGCCCTTGCCAATGGTTTTAAGTGTACTGCCAATATAGAGGAAATCCGTGATTACAATTTTTATGTAGTTGCCGTTCCCACTCCGGTAGACAAAAACAACAATCCGGATTTGACTCCGCTTTACGGTGCCAGCACAACTGTTGGTAAGGTAATCTCCAAAGGGGATATTGTGGTGTATGAATCTACTGTTTATCCAGGTGTTACAGAAGACGAATGTATCCCGGTTGTGGAAAAAGTGTCCGGATTGAAATTTAATGAAGATTTCTTTGCTGGCTATAGCCCTGAACGTATAAATCCGGGAGATAAACTTCATACAGTAGAAAAAATCAAAAAGGTTACTTCCGGTTCTACGCCTGAAATAGGTAAGAAAGTAAATGAGGTATATGCTTCTGTAATTACCGCCGGTACACATCTCGCTCCTACGATGAAAGTAGCGGAAGCAGCCAAAGTAATAGAAAACTCACAGCGTGATATCAATATCGCATTTGTGAATGAGCTATCCAAGATATTTACTAAAATGGGCATTGATACACAGGATGTACTGGAAGCAGCTTCTACCAAATGGAATTTCCTGCCATTTAAGCCTGGGCTGGTTGGAGGCCATTGCATTGGAGTTGATCCGTATTATTTGGCTCAATGTGCACAACGTCACGGTTATAATCCTGAGATAATCTTAGCCGGTCGCCGAATGAACGACGGTATGGGGGAATATGTGGCCAACCAAGTTGCGAAATTGATGCTGAAGAAAGGAATACAGGTGCTCAACTCTCATATCCTCATATTAGGGTTTACTTTTAAAGAAAACTGTCCTGATGTGCGGAACACAAAGGTTATAGATATTTACAATGCTTTGCAAGAGTATAACGTACATATCACCGTATATGATCCTTGGGCCAATCCTGATATAGTTATGCGAGAGTATGGAATCTCGGTAACGAACCAACATCCTTTGGATAAGAAATTCGATGCGGCAATTATAGCTGTAGCACACGAACAGTTTATAGGCTTTGATGTAAAAACGTTACTAAATGCTCAACACGTCATATTCGATGTAAAAGCTATCTTTGAAAAAAACGTTGTAGATGGTAGACTCTAATCGGATTGTTTCCTTTGACATACTGAAAGGGGTAGGAATTTTATTGGTCATCCTTGGTCATATACAAATCCCTTACATGTTGAAAACCGTTATTTACAGTTTTCACATGCCCCTTTTCTTTTTTGTGTCAGGCTGTTTCTTTCGTCCAATCAGTTTGAGAGAGTTTTTTTATAAAAAGACCAAACAATTACTGATTCCTTGGGCCTTTTTTGCCTTTTTGTTGTTCGCATATTTGTTCGTTTTGAAACTTAACGAAACTCATAATTGGGCAAAAGCGATCTCGCTCTCTGTAACGAGTATGTTTGATGGTTTCCTCGGTGATAAAAACTCTTTTGTTTTATTTCATGTAATTTGGTTTTTAATTTGTTTGTTCGAGGTTTCATTCGTTTATTTATTGATACATAAAATCACCCCCCCCTATAATAAAGCATTAACAATCAGCGTATTATGCATATTATTATATGGAGTAGGATATTGGTTAAATGCTAATAACATTGATTTGCCATATTTTATTGACACAACAATGTCTACCTTGATTTATTACCATCTTGGTTTTTGCTTCATGCGGAACAAATGGTACGGCATGAAGGTTTCACCGATATACTCATTATTCTTGCTTATTATCGCCATTGTTTTCATCGTTCTATTTCCCTCTTACGTTGACTTAAAATCAAACAATTTTCCATTGCATCTATTGTTGCTTTCAATGGTTTTTATTATGAGTTTTTATTGGTTTATCAATTCATATTTTAATTCGAAAAAGCTGAAACTTATTCCATTGGATAAAATATTGATCTGGTGTGGAACTAACAGTTTGGCATTATTGGGGCTACATATATTGTTTGTAGATACATTCTGGATCGTGCGCAATAAGTTACATCTTGTAAACTACAGTTGGACCATATTGGAATTTGCACTCATTGTTGCAATATGCTATTTTGCGACAACCTTAATAAAAAGATACATTCCGTTTGTATTAGGAAGATCATAAGCTTGCTATGAATAAGACATCGTCCGTAAATAATAAAAAAATATTCAAGAATACAGTGGCACTTTATGCACGTATGTTGCTGTCCATGATTGTATCACTATATACATCACGGATCGTGTTAAATGCACTTGGTGTAGATGATTATGGCATTTATGGACTTGTCGGCGGTATTGTTGTCCTATTTAGCTTTTTGAATGTAACGATGAGTGGAGCGACTTCACGTTTTCTTACAGTCGAACTTGCCAAAAATGACCCTCGACAACTCCAACAAACATTCAATACAGCCTTTATATTACATATAGGAATTGCAATTATAGTCTTGTTTTTGGCTGAAACGGTCGGACTTTGGCTGTTATTCGAAAAATTGAACATTCCAGATGAGAGAATGAGTGCAGCTGTTTGGGTGTATCAATTTTCAATAATTTCCTCAATGGTCAGCATCACTCAAGTTCCATACAATGCGACTCTTATTTCGCACGAAAAAATGGACGTGTATGCTATTGTGGAAATTGTTGGATCACTGTTGAAGTTGCTGATCGCTACACTTCTACTTATTGCAGTATGTGATAAGCTCATTTTATATGGAGGACTTATGCTCTTATCTTCATTCTTGATTGCAATGACATATCGCATTTATTGCATTAGGCATTATGATGAATGCCGGATTAATTGGGAATGGAATAAGGTTATCGGCCGTTCTCTGTTTAGCTTTTCAGGATGGAATCTTTATTCCAATATTTGCTTTACTACTCGTCAACAGGGAACAAATATGTTGCTTAATATATTTGGCAGTACAGCTGTTAATGCCGCAGCCGGATTGGCAACAACCGTGCAACTGATGATTGAACAAGTATCAACCAATTTGGTAATGGCTTCGAGGCCGCAAATTATAAAGCAATACGCATTGACCGATTTCAACGCCATGATACAATTACTAAAGCAGACTACTTGTTTGGCAAATGTGTTATATCTGTTGGTTGCTATTCCTTTTATCTCTGAAATACATTATGTAATGAATTTATGGCTCGTGGAAGTTCCTCCATATACAATTGAATTCTGTATTTTATTGATAGTCTCAAGCTTCATATCATTGAATAATAATATTATATATATTGGAATACAAGCTGTCGGACGTTTGAAATTTTATTCATTTATGGCGGGGACAGTATCATTATCAGTCATTCCGATACTTTGGTTATTGTTTAGTAAAGGTATCGGCTTGACTTGGGCTTTTGGATTGCCTATAGTGAGCACATTGTTGATTTATATCGTTTGCTCATATACACTCCATCATTATGTTGAAGATTTCAAACCGATACGTTTTTTCTTCACAACGATGGTAGTGAATCTTTTCATAAGTATTCCTTCTTTTACCGCAATCCTACTCATACAACATATCTTGGTTGAGTCCTTTACAAGAGTGATTATCGTGGCTCTTAGTTCTTCAATAATATTGGTTGTTCTGTCCTATTATGTGCTATTAGACAAAGAAAATAAGAAAAAAGTAAAAGCATTGATTTTAAACAAATTAAAACGATGAATAAAAACATACTTATAATTACTCCTTTTTTCCCGCCACAGACTCATGCTGCGGTATTTAGGGCATTTAAACTTGTAAAATATCTTAAACGTACAGGTTGGAATCCGATAGTACTGACGGTTAATCGTAATTATCTATATTTAGAAGATCCTGATTTGTTGGACGAAATCCAAGACGTGCCTATTTATCAAGCCAATTATATAGAACCGACATTGCGCGGCCTTAGAATGTTGCTTGGAGGAGAAGATACTTCACTCAAAGCCATTACAGCCAAAGCAAAAACTATTGGTGCACAGTCAAAAAGCACGGATACAGTCACCTCTAACAAGCGATCTTTATTCGGTAAGTTTTATAAATATATACTAGACCGATGGATTCAAGTTCCCGACCGCTTTAGATTCTGGGAAAGAAGTGCCGTGAGGATGGGACGAAAAATAATTAAAGAACATGATATATCTATCATATATACCACTTGCCTGCCTTTTACCTCAAATAGAATCGGTATGCGACTTAAACATCTAACCGGAGTAAAATGGGTTGCTGATTTCAGGGATCCTACCACATACGCTAAGCGAATGTATTCTGATTATTTTCCTGTTTTTGCCAAGCAAAAGAAAATTGAACAAGATACTTTTAAATACGCTGATGCTATTACTGGTCTGTCGGGAGCATACCTGAATATATTTAATGATTTATATGAGGGACGATACTCAAATAAATCATATTTTATTCCAACTGGAGTAGATGATGATTATTTGCCTTCTTTTCAAAATAAAGAAAAAGAGAATTATATAATATTCGTGGGTGAATACCTCCATGAATATAAAGATGATTTCTTGAAAATATTTGCCGAAGCTGTCAATTCTAAGGAATTAAAAGGCAAGGGTTGTACCCTTAAAATTGTGGGTAATAAGAATATCAATCAAAAACAAACGGAAGAATTTGTCAATGATTTGGGAATCTGTAACAACGTGGAATATATCAATCATGTACCACAGCGTAAATTGTATGAATTGATAGTTAATGCAAAAGCAGCAGTACTTATTCCCGGACACACGGCTTTATGGTGGACTAATTTCGCAAAAATGGTCGATTATATCGCATTACAAGTGCCTGTATTAGCAATGGTGCCCATGACTAGCGAAGCACGAACCGAATTGATAAAAGCAGGCATAGGTATTTTTATAGATACTCCTCAGCAAGGTGTTACTGTCATCAAACAAGTATTTAGCGAAAAATTTCCAATGACGGCAAACAAAGAATATTGCCGCCGTTACTTGGCATCGCAACAAACAAAATCTTTCATTGATATTTTCCAAAAAATACAATAGAGATGCATATAGCGTTTTTAACTACAGAATATCCGATATTGGGTATGAAATGTGGCGGAATCGGAATTTTTATCAAACATTTGTCTCATCTTATCGTTAAGAGTGAGGCCGGTGTGAAGGTATCAGTTGTGTATTGGGGCAATAAGTTTACAGAAACTGTGTGGGACGATGGTATATCTGTGATACCTATAAACCAGCCTCATAAGTCTCCATTTTCTTCTTTTATCAATAGAAGGTATCTAAATAAAAAGTTAAATCTATTAGTGGCAAAGATTGGCATCGACCTCGTTGAATCTATCGACTGGGAGGGGCCTTTGGCTTTTTGTAGTTTATCTGTACCAGTAGTTACAAGATTACATGGTTCAAATGTGTATTTCGATCATTTGTCTGGAAACAAAACTCCATGGAACGTACGGCTTATGGAATATAATGCTTTGCGTAATTCTGATGCCTATATAGGAGTTAGCCGACAGGCTCTCGACCTGACGGATAAATTATTCAGTCTGTCTTCGAATAAGAGAAAATGTGTAATATATAATCCTGTGGATATAAACATGCCCCCTCTTTCATCTAGTGACATGAACAAAAATACAATAACGATACTTTATTGGGGGACAATTGTTGAGAAAAAGGGGGTACTTGATTTGCCTCTTATTTTCAACAGGATATGCGAGCAAAACGACAATGTCAAACTCATTCTCATCGGACAGGATGCGGTAGTGAATGGTTCTTCGACATGGGAAAAATGCAAATCTCTCTTTTCAAAGCAATCGATCGGTTGTGTATCGTATTTAGGTCGCTTACCTTATGACAAGACTATGTCATACGCTAACAGTGCCGATATTTGCATATTTCCAAGCCATGCAGAAACTTTCGGTTTGGTCTTACTGGAGGCAATGTTACTGCGGAAGGCAATTGTTTGTTCCGATATCGATTGTTTTCAAGAGATTATAGGAGACAGTAACTGTGTTTGCAAATGCAGGGTGAAACGTATCGATGAATTTGCAGAGGCTTTGCAACGGCTAATCTCGAATCCCATTTATAGGTGTGAACAAGCCGACAGGGCTTATCTAAATGCAACTGCAAGATTCAACACCAACGAGATAGTGGCACAAAACATCGAATTTTACAATCGAGTTATAAGAGATAACTCCAAACATCATGTAGAAGAGTCCTGACTCAACTGCTTTATTAGAAAATTTAAACGGACTTTTAAGTCTAAAAATCACATATTCATACGAAGGGGAGTTAAGGCGTTTTTTGTATTGCCATCTTGAAGAAAGTCAAACATTTCAGTACAACTACGTAAAATATAGAAATGCTTCATTATAGTGAAATTTCTGATAGAGTATAATTCCTAAACGAAGTGATTAATTTCTTAACTCTTGATTCATATTATTCATAAACGCCTTATGCAAAAAGGGATAAGCATTATTTTGCCCACACTTAATCGGGCTGATTATCTGGCAAGTACAGTTGATTGCTTAATAGAGCAAGATTTTGGGGAGCCGTATGAAATAATTATTGTAGACCAATCGGCAGCCATTGACAGTACTATGTATAGTCGTGCAAAAGATAGTGATACATTTATTAAGTACTATCACGTGACTGAATTTAGAGGGCTACCTGAAGCTCGTAATTTCGGTGTGCAACACACACAATACGCCTACATCCTATTTCTAGATGATGATATCGAGTGTGACTGCAACCTGCTCAAAGAGCATTACAAGTTCTTGTCGCAACCTGATATCGCAGTAGTGGCAGGAGGAATTACAGAAAAATATAAGAATAATCCCAAATCGAAAAATGTAGGCAAGTTCCATTTCTATACGGCAACTCCAGAACGGGGATTCCACATTAATCATAAAGAATATGTAGATCATGGCGGAGGTGGAAATTATAGCATAAAAAAAGACATATTTTTAGAAGTTGGTGGTGTTGATGAATATTTGAATTATGGAGCTGCTCTATATGAAGAAACCGAAATATGTTTACGAGTAAAGGAACTTGGATACAACGTTTTTTTTAATTATGATGCTCATGTATGGCACTTGGCTGCTGATACAGGCGGTTGCAGGGTTCTGGATATCAATCGTTATATTGCTTCATTAGTACATAACCGGGCTTTATTGATTAGCCGTCATCTCAAATGGTATCATAGGCCGACTGCTTACATCTATTTGTTGCGTCTTGTTGCATCATACGCTTTTACTTACCGCAATCCCGGACTGTTTAGACTTTTTGCAAAAACCTATAAAGAAGGTTATAAAAAAGGAAAACTAACTCCTAAATATACTCATTATGCAAACATCTAACAAACACATTTTTATTGTAACCTATGATTATCCGCCAAGTAATGGTGGCATTGCAAGGCTTTGTTTTGAACTGAAAAAATATTTAGAGAAAAAAGGACTGAATGTTACAGTCATTTGTCCCCAAAGTACTTCTACCGATGCAGAGGAGGATAATAATGTGGTGAGATTGCATGGAAGAAGAGGAATATTGGAGTTGCGTACATTGAAGTATTTACGCAAAAAATCTGTTCCCGGTGATATTGTAATTACCGGGAATTATCATCCAGAGGGAATGCTGTCTCTATTGTCAAACAGAGAAACCTATATATTGGCACATGGAGCCGAATATCTTGCTGGAAAGAGTTTTTTCCGACGCTGTATTTGGCCTACTTATCGACGTTTTATACTAAGAAACGCCTCTTGCGTGATTGCTAACAGTCATTATACAGAGAAATTAGTAAAACATTGTTCTCCAAATGCTAAAACAATAGCTATTCCGTTAGCGGTTGATGCAATTCATTTTCGCCCTACTTGTGAAAAATATAAGGATGGCTTGCTGCACCTCTGTTCTATTTCTCGATTGGAGAAATTTAAAGGACATGATTTTATTATCCGGACGATAGCTTCTTTACCGGCAAAGTATAAGCAACAAGTGCGATTGCATCTCGGAGGTAAAGGAAAATATAAGAGTGCACTTGAGCGGATGGTTACCGATTTAGGATTGTCAGATATTGTATCATTTGAAGGTTTCATTGATGATAATAAACTTTGCGATTTTTATTCAGCCTCGCATATATTCATTCTCTGTACACGTGAAGAAGCGGATAATAGGAATGTAGAAGGATACGGGCTTGTTTTTGCCGAAGCGCAAGCTTGTGGAACCGCCGTTATAGGTACTCGTACAGGTGGCATTCCCGATGCTATCGAGGAGAATAATGGCGGTTGGTTGATACATCAGGACGCTCACGAAGAATTGGAGAATTTACTCATTAAGTTAATTGACGATAAATCTCTTGCTATAAATGAAGGTCGTAATGCACGTCGGCGCATAGAAGCTAAAATTACGTGGGAACATTATGTGGACCAAATTTGTGATGTCATTTTATGAGTATTAGTCTATATATAGCCTTATATTACAACTTGTTGCTGCTATTAGTTGTTTACATCGCTATTCAACCGGTCAGGGCAGAAACAGTAAGACAGCCTTATATCAACAACCAGATATTTAGCCTTGCTTTACTCTTGATTGTATATGTTCATGTAACTTTCCGACCGACCGATTATCACTACTTTGGAGATACTTCAGCTTATGCCATGGCTTTCCAAAAGAAAGCCTTCTATGGTACGGTTGCTATAAGAGATAGAGATATTGGTTTTGAGTATCTTACCTATTGGCTTTCACAACTCGTCAATTTAAAAGGGTATTGGTTTGTTCTTTGCTCATTATATATATTGCCTGTTTTCTTTGCTTTAAAGAAACGATTCAAACAACAATATGCTGTAGCACTAGTGTTGTTCGTTTGTTCTTTGAGTTTTTGGGGATACGGAGTAAATGGACTGCGTAACGGAATAGCTACATCGTTAGTTATCTTCTCTTTTCTTGTTCCAAACAACGATATTAAACGAATCCCTGTTTGGATTATAGCATGTCTTTTCCATCAATCCGTCATGTTGCCAATTGGCTGTTTCTTGCTGACCCGACTTTCAAATAATCCCAAACACTACTTATACTTATGGGGAACGTTTTTCCTGCTTATGCTTGTTGCACGTGATTCTTTCTCCACTTTGTTGACAAACATTCCTTGGTTTGAACAGGATAAAAGGATGTCTGAATATTTGAATATGTCTTATAAAGGCATGGAGCAAATGTTCTCTAATATTGGATTTCGCTGGGACTTCATTATTTATAGCTTGATACCCATTATCGCAGGAGTGAAATATATCTATACATATTGCTACGAAGACAAATTGTTTATCCGGCTATTTAATACTTATATAGCAAGTAATGCATTTTGGTTATTAACCATTTATGTGCCATATAATAACAGATTTGCTTATCTATCTTGGTTTCTTTATCCTATAGTATTGATATATCCTTTGCTAAAAAAGGATTTAATAAATAATCAAGGGGTGAAGATCCAGTTCATAATTGTTTTATACTATTTATTCACGTATTTAATGTGGTTGAAATGAATGACTCTAATTCCATTAAAGTTTCTGTAACGGTTCCTGTTTATAATACAGAGAGGTTCTTGTCACAATGTCTCGATAGTCTATTGGGACAAACACTTAAAGAATTGGAAATCATCCTTGTTGATGACGGTAGCACCGATCAAAGTGGAGCTATTTGTGACGACTATGCAAAACGAGATAATCGGATTAAAGTTTTTCACAAATCGAATGGTGGATCTGCATCTGCCCGGCAATTGGGATTGGAAAACAGTAATGGCACTTATTATATTATCTGTGATTCAGATGATTGGGTAGAACCCACGATGTATGAAGAGATGTTTAAGGCTGCGATTGAAAATAATGCTGACATGGTTATATGCGATTATTTTCTTAATTACCCTGATGGCCGACAGAATGAGTTCATTCATTCGTTTGATGATTTTTCACAGACTACCCTCATAAAAAATGCTCTTACTCGTAAATTGCCAGGAAGTACTTGTAATAAATTAGTTCGTTTATCTGTCTATAGAGATAATGGACTAACATGGCAGTCCGGTATTAATCAAGGTGAGGACATGTATATGTTACTTCAGCAATTACAATTGCCTTTAAAGTTGTTTTATATACCTAAAACGTTTTACCACTATAGACGCATTTTAAGTGGAAACAGCTATACCAATAATCCTACCATAGAAACATTCAAGCAGTCTGAATACATAAATAACTGGAAATTATCTAATTTTTCTCATTCCATGTATGGGCGTGAATTATTTATATCCACATTGAATGTAGCTTTTATGGGGATAAGAACAAAGGGAATGCACAAAACATACTATTACGATTTTATAAATCATAATTTGCCATTTAAGTCTTTTATAAAATGGAAAATATACTCCTTGAAATCAATTATTGTATTCGTATCGATGATAAGTTACTCCTTTGCTCGGCTTATCTATAAAATGACCTCTCGTTTTTTTTATAAGTAAAATAATATTAGAATTTATGGTTTGCACCCAACGCATACTAAATACTAGTCAATTAAGAAGTTATTCATGATATGAAACTCATTAAAATAACAAATTCAGCTTATTTTCAAGTCCGGCAACTTCAAGGTCAATTGAATTATTTTTCCGCATATTTCGACGTCATTGCCGTTGCCCCTAAAGGAGAAGGTTGGGAGGAATTGCAGAAGCAACAAGCACGTTGTATTCCGGTAAAAATGTCAAGAGCCATAAACCCGATTTTCGATTTAATAACTCTTTTCCAATTGGTGAAACTTTTTGTCAAAGAGAAGCCGACTATTGTTCACTCGCACACCCCCAAAGCTGGTCTTTTGGGTATGTTAGCAGCATGGATAGCACGTGTGCCGATCCGTATGCACACGGTAACCGGCTTCCCATTGACGACGGCTACGGGCATAAAAAAACAAATTCTCCGTTTTACGGAACGGTTAACTTACGCTTGTGCCACAAACGTATATCCCAATTCACAAAAGATGTGTGATATTATTTGTTCAATGAGGATCGGCAATCCTAAAAAAATGCTCGTTATCGGTAATGGTGGCTCAAATGGAATTGATACGGCATTCTATTCACGAAACGCCATACAAGACATTAAGACCTCAATTTTCGATTTCACGTTTGGTTTCGTAGGCCGCATATTTTATGAGAAAGGAATCAATGAATTAATAGGCTCCTTCATTCGATTACAAAAAGATTATCCAAACATAGGCTTACGTTTAATCGGGTTTATGGAAGAGGATCTTTATCCGGTTGATGATTGGGTAAAACAAGAGATTATCACAAATTCTCACATTGAGTTTGTCGGCTTTCAACAAGATGTTCGTCCCTATCTAATGGGGTGTGAGGCTTTTGTTTTTCCCTCCTATCGTGAAGGTTTCCCTAATGTTGTCATGCAAGCTGGGGCCTTGGAATTACCACAAATCGTTACAGATATCAATGGTTGTAATGAAATAATTGTTCAAAACAAAAATGGAATAATTGTTCCACCACAAGACGAACACGCATTGTATAAAGCCATGAAATATTTTTTGGATAATCCTAATGAGGTAAAAAGAATGGCAAAGAATGCAAGGGCAATGATTACATCACGTTACGAACGCAATAAATTTTGGAAATTGATGCTTGAAGAATACTATCGGCAAATTAAAAATCGAATTAAATAACATCTATGCAAATCATACTGTTATCCGGCGGTTCTGGTAAACGCCTATGGCCGCTTTCCAATAATACACGGTCAAAACAATTTATCAAACTGTTGACTGCGCCCGATGGCTCGAAAGAGTCGATGGTGCAGCGGGTGGTACGGCAATTACGGGAAACCGGCATCTGTGATTCGATTACTGTGGCAACAAGCCAGTCACAACGGGATATCATCATCAACCAGCTTGGAGAAGAAATTCCTGTAGTTACGGAACCAGAGCGTCGCGATACATTCCCAGCTATCGCTCTCGCAAGCTCGTATTTGGCCTACAAACGAAAATGTTCCACCGATGAGATTATAATCGTCATGCCTTGCGACCCTTATACCGAAACAGTTTATTTTGAAACGATTCGCAGGATAGCGGATGCAGTGAAAAACAATGTAGCCGAACTAGTATTGATGGGAATTAACCCCACATATCCGTCAGTAAAATACGGATATGTAGTGCCGGCCAATGATGTACAGAACAAAGGAATATTTCAAGTATCACGCTTTACGGAAAAGCCAGATATGATAACTGCCGAGAAACTTATTTCAGAGGGTGCTTTCTGGAACGGAGGCGTATTCGCTTTTCGGTTGGGGTATATGACAGATATTGTAACCCGACACATCAAAACCGACACTTTTTCAGAAATTCGTTCTCGCTATGGGGAATTTCCGAAAATCAGTTTTGACTACGAAGTCGCTGAAAAAGCGCAGTCGGTAGCCGTCGTACCTTTTGCCGGAGAGTGGAAAGACCTTGGTACATGGAATACGTTGACTGATGAACTATCGGAACACACCATGGGCAATGTTGTCATGGATGAAGAATCCGAAAATACCCACGTCATCAACGAACTTGGACTGCCAATCATGTGCATTGGCACACGGAATCTAGTTATCGCAGCATCAAATGATGGAATCCTAATTTCGGACAAGGATAAAAGCGAGAACATCAAAACTTACGCTGACTGCCTACAACATCGGCCAATGTTCGAAGAACGTCGCTGGGGTGAATACAAAGTTGTCGATACCGCTGAGTTTTCCGACGGTTACAAATCCCTTACCAAGCAACTGAAAATCAAATCCGGTAAGGATATCAGCTATCAACTACACCGCCATCGCAATGAAGTCTGGACGTTTATCGACGGCGAGGGAGAACTGGTACTCGATGATATCAGGTCGTTTGTTAGCAGAGGCGATACGGTTACGATCAAGAAAGGTGTTAAACATACAGTCAGGGCTATCTCCGACTTGACATTCATCGAGGTACAGTCAGGAGAGCTACTTGTGGAATCAGATGTAGAACGTTTTGAATGGATATGGAACGACAGATAGACAAATCCAAACACCTGATATTCGAACACGATACTTATCAGGCGAATATCGAATCCTTAAGACAGGATCTGAAGGACAAAAAAAAGATTGTCCTGTTTGTAGGTGCCGGAATCAATTTAGGGGGCGACAGCAGCATTGATATCAGTTGGAACGGGCTGCTAAACATGATGCTCAAAGACGCTTTGTCCATATTGTCTGCCGAGAAAAGATATACGACTAAAGAGAAGGAACGTTTGGAAAACCTGTTATGTTCCTCACGAAGAATCGGTCTAAGAACTGAAGAAGAGCAATCCCTTTGGGAAACATTACACACTACCGTTGAAGGAGAGTTCACGTCCTTGGTGCGGGCTTCCATCATCAAATCCATTTTGGGTAAAAATTACATCCATACGATCCGCCATCAATTGTACCGGTATTGCGACAAGGACAAGATGACTGAAATCTTTTTAGAGCATTATGGCCCAGGAAAAGAATCAAAAGAAGGTGCTCCTTCCTTGAATTCATTATACCAGCTTGCCCGGTTCATATTACTGTACGATCCTCTCGTGGCTGTTGTAACCTACAATTATGATAAATTCCTTACCATGGCTGTCGAAGTCCTGTATGAGAATAAAGACATTTTTTTTTCTAAGAAGGAGCAAGAGATGTTATTGGGGAACAAACGATGGAAAAACGGAGTCAGGATTGAGGAAGTATATGGGAATTTCAACAATTCTCAACAAGCGGACAATATCCTACCGATATATCATATACATGGTTACCTTCCTCCTTTCAACGAGCCGTTTCTGAGCGATGGGAACGAAATCGTCCTTTCGATGGAAGAGTATTATGATAATGTACGCAATGTCTACTCTTGGCAAACCGCCACCCAATTGCATTTTCTATGCCATTTCACCTGCATGTTCGTAGGAATTTCATTGAGTGACATCAATCCGCAAAGGATGGTGCATTATGCCAGTTCTATTGGCAACGAGGACAAGATCTATTTCCTTCATGCCTCCACAAAGAACTATTTAAAAGAGACTCAGGCAGAGGATTATAAAAGTTATGTCCAGATAATGGAAATCAAAGACGCGTTTTTTACCAATTATGGTCTGACCCCCATATTTGAACTTGGGGGCTACAAAGAACTGTATAATCATATATTTAGTGTAGTATGGGACAAGGAATAAACACCGTTGGAAAAATTTCGACAGGAATACAAGGATTGGACAAAATGCTGCTTGGCGGCCTCCAGTTGCCATTGATAAGCCCGGAAGAAGATATTTCATCTTCCGAGAAAGGTATTATCATTGTCTTGAAAGGTGACCGGGGAACAGACAAAACCTTGTTTGCGATGCAAATGATGCATGGTATCGCCAAATCATTGAACAATTTGGAATTTAAGCCGCAAGTTCCCGCATTCTATTCATTGGACAAGAACACAGACCAGATGAACGATATGCTTTTGGACTTCATTATCTCCAAGTGTATTGACAAAATGGTCAGGACAAGCAGCTTAAACAACGACTGGACTGGCAGCCGGTTTGCCGATGCGATATTTGACACGGGCAAAATTCGTGCGGGAGCATCGCACTCCAATACTCCGCCGCCATTTCCTGAAAATTTGCAAAGCAAGATAGATTCATATATATCTGGAGGTATTGTATTTTACAACATCCGAACCAATTCATTGCATTTCAGAACAGCCCAATCCATAGATTCGCAGGCAAATATACTATTTACCCGCCGATATGATAAGATATCCGATTATCAGAAAATCTCAAATGTATTCTCGTCTGATGGAAACTTCGATTTTAGGAATGACTTTTTTGAGGTTCGATTCAATGGACATATTCCTATAGGAAATGAAAATAAAGATTCCAGAAATGAAATGGAATATAAATATGTGACAACTCCATCTCACACATTCAGCAAAATCCTTTCACATATACAAAGAGGGGCGGAAGAGAACACCAAGAACAAATCGATGCCATCTTCCTGCATTGTCATAGACGGATTGACCAAAATCAACGACAGCGACCTAAAAAGTTTTGAGCTGACGCCTTTTGAACATATACTGAGAAAAAGCGCGCTTGTCACTATTATCGTAATTGATGACTTGGATGAAAAATTAAAGATCAGTGCAGACATCCTGATTGAGCTTGGCCGCATAGAGAACAATAAGGAAAATTATACATCCCATGCTCTCCGCATAAGCAAGAGCGTGTTCCAATTGTGCGCATACGGGTGGCATGAATACAAGAAGAGAGATTACGGAATAGAGGTGTATCCGAGTTCCCATCTCCTGCTGCAACAAAAACGGTATTTGCCGCAAGCCAAGATTCTGACCCAACAGGGCATTTTAGAAAACCATTATTTGCGCCATGTAAATGCAAACGTTTCCGATGATGTCAAGAACAAAGGGAAGCTGAAAGAATATGAGGAGTATAAAAAGTCTGAAAATTCGGCCATGGATGTACTCCGAAACCTATATTTTGGCTATACTAAAAAGAAAACAACCACGGTAAAAGAAGCCTTGCAAGAACTTTTTGGTTATAAAAATGGGACTACATCCGGAAAAATAATTGCAATAATCGGTTCTCCGAACTCCTTTAAATTCTATTTGGCGGCAGGAAGCTGTTTCTGCGCGGCAAAACAAGGTATCCATACATTGTTTTTGACTTTTGACAGACTGATTGACAATCTTAGGCAGCATTTGGTATGTCCGGCATGGAATTCTATGGAAAATACACCTGTCCCTTGTTTGGATAACACAAATAATGGAAAAGAAAAAGGCACGGACACAGCTTATACTAATGATATTAACGAATATTTATGCACAGCAAATTGTTCGCGGCATTGCAAATTGTCAGAATGTGAAAAATGCTATTCCAAGATGCATTCCTTCAATATCAATATGGGCTGCATATCAACGGATGAGTTGCTGTACTATTTGAATGAGCAGCTGAATATTTGCTTTGACAAGAATGCCGATAAAAAGATAGGTCGGATTATCATTGACGACCTGCAAAAAATAGATTACAGCTTTCCCCTGTTGAAAGACAATGATTTGTTCTTAAGCGCAATCAAGAACTATTGCCAAAAGAAAAGTCTAGATTTGGTTATATTGTGTGACAAGCACGCAGGATTGGCAAAATGTTTAAGGTCTCTGTCAGACAATGTCATATGTATGGAGCGGAATGAGATGGATGATACTGGTCAGTCATTGTCCATTTATGTGGAGAAATATTCCGGCATAATATTTCCCAGCCATATCCTGAAAGAGGGAATCAAAATAGAAAATACGGAAGGGAAAAGCATTTATGATATTTTTAAGTGCCAAAGCAAGTCATGTGATATTGAGTTTGAACCAAATGCCGTGCCGATAAGTTTTAAGAGTTTTTGGAATGAATGATATTCTATCAACCTATTTTATCAGTTTAAAAAAACATAATGGCCGTTCATTCTAAACTTCTATTTCCGGATAGCGTTTCTTGTTCTCCCCAAAATAATCTCTATCGGGACAGAACGATAAACAAAAGCATAAATATCAGACTAACTTGTCCCGATAAAAGAACATGACTATTGAAGATGAAATCCTACAATACCTGCACTATCATCCTCTATCAAACCGGGTTGAGATAACACATGGGATAACCAATCCTTCCAATGATAGGGTAGCAAAAGTTGTTAATAAGCTAATAATCAATACTATGAATAATTTTTAATTCCACCAATGAGTTTTCTGAATAATCAGGATTTGGAAATGTACATAACTGGTAGTAATTCCAGACACCTTTAAAAGGTGTTATAACCGAATTTCGCAATTTGGAATGAAATCGTCACTGCATATAAATAACGGTTCTCCAAAGACAATTATTATCAGTGCCCTGACTTTTGTCTGTCAAAATAATAGAGGAATAATAATAAACATCTTCGACTTTCTTTTGAATGAAGCCAGCTTGAATATATGAGGTATGGTTACAATTCAAATAACCTTTATACCCCAACCGAGAAACGTAAAATTCTTCTTGATTGGGGTAATTTTTTAATATAATTACTGGTCGTGTAATCGCTGGTAGAAGCAATATGCAGGCATTCCGAATATACCTTTTTCGGTAACCACAAATTGATTATGCGATTTCCCTCACTTAATCCCTCAACCTCCCTTTCTTGAATTTTTTCCAATCCTCTTCCCAAACATTTTTTATTTTTCCTTCGAGATTTTTTCTTTAATCAAAAAATATTCTTACCTTTGTTTAAAGAATAGTTGTTTCACGAGTATGAGACTGTAAAATACTGAAATTAGCACAATCTCCAAATCGTTACCTTAAACTTTTCAGAACTTTCATAAGCGTTTGTCTTTCAAATCAATCTGTCAATAAGATAAGAATTTATTCTAAATTTGTTTGTAAGCAAAACCCCGTACTCTCATCTTGAGACAAAAGAAGCTGCTCTTGCCTGGCATTATAGAGAATCGGACGCCTGGCTGGGAGAGCTGAGAGCGCAACAGCTAACAAAGGCTATAATGCCTGTTTGCCTGAGAAAGGGATTACAAATCATGCAGGGCAACAAAGTCGTGGAAATAAAATCTCCAGAATACACAAAAGGTTCGGAAGTAGATCGCCTATTATTGGCTTCCCGCTATGATTTTATACTAGCAATGGGAGATGACACGACGGATGAGGATATGTTCCGGGCTCTTCCAGTATCCGCCATAACAGTTAAAGTTGGAATTGTATCTGAAAAAGCCAAATACAATCTGTCCTCGCAGGAAGAAGTATTGCCTTTTTTGGAAGAACTGTCGGGTGAAGGTGTTAGTTACGGAACGACTTCCAGAAGCATAAAAGGTCAACTGAAAGCCACCGTTGATTTTTTTAAAGGATTGTGGACAAATAAAAAATAATTTTTATGGACAAGTTAAATTACGGAGTAATAGGAAATTGCTGCACAGCGGCTTTGATTTCGGATAAAGGCAGTATAGATTGGTTATGTTTCCCTAACTTCGACTCACCTTCCATCTTTGCGTCATTGCTCGATCGGGAGAAAGGGGGATATTTCGGCTTCGAGGTTTCTCCGGATTATCAAATATCGCAATCGTATGTTCCTCATACAAATATTCTTTCGACCAACTTCGTATCAGAAGAAAATGAATTTGCCGTTGTAGATTTCATGCCTTGTTACCATCTGAGCGATGCGAGCAATTGTTATCGTCCGGCAGAGATCTACCGATATATCCGCAGAATCAAAGGTACTCCCCGTTTTAAAATCAACTATGAGCCGGCTCCGGACTATGCCCGTGGAAAGACAATTTTCAACACGACCTCGGAATATATAGAGACCTACTCTACTTCTAACAGCAAAGATAGGCAATATCTTTATTCCTCACTACCTTTGCACAAGATCTTGGAACAGAAAGAAATCATACTGGCTAAGGACGAGTTCTTGCTACTTTCATATAACGAGAAAGTAATACCCGTCAACATTGAGCGTGAGAAACTGGAATACTGCCGGACGCTGGTTTATTGGCTAAATTGGACTGACCGAACCAAGAAGTTTACGGTCTATAACGATGTCATTGAGCGAAGTCTCCTAGTTTTAAAATTGATGTCTTTTTATAATGGAGCCGTATTGGCGGCCATAACAACTAGCCTACCGGAAACGATCGGAGAAGTCCGTAACTGGGATTATCGTTTTTGTTGGCTGCGCGACGCCTCCATGTCCATTGAAACTTTGTTCCAGATAGGCCATGTCGAAGCCGCAAGGCGGTTCATGAGATTTGTCCAGTCTACTTTTGTTTCTCAACACGATACTTACCAGATCATGTACGGTATTCGCGGAGAAAGAAAATTGACGGAAGTTATTCTGGGACATCTTTCCGGTTATAAGAACTCACGACCCGTTCGGATCGGTAATGATGCTTACCACCAGCTTCAAAATGACTCGTTCGGCTATTTAATGGACCTGATCTACCAATACTATCGTTTGATGCCCGGTACATTGGACGAGGTGGAAGATATGTGGGAAATGGTAAAAAGTATCCTGACGAATGTGATGATTGACTGGAAAAAACCAGACAAAGGCATTTGGGAAATTAGAGGAGAAGGACAGCATTTTGTTTCCTCCAAAGTTATGTGCTGGGTCGCATTAGACAGGGGAGCTCGTATTGCAGATTTATTAAACAAACCGACATACCGGAGACGTTGGTCGGAAGAAGCGACCGTAATCAAAGAAAATGTCATGAAAAACGGTTGGAAAGAAGAGATGCAAAGTTTCTCGCAAGCCTACGGTAATTCCGACCTTGATGCGTCCTTGTTGTTAATGGAACCGTACGGATTTATCGATCCGAGAGACATACGCTACCATAAAACAGTGCAAGCGATAAAGAATGCGTTACTTTACAAAGGGTTGATGTACCGTTATAAATCTCATGATGATTTCGGACTTCCCTCTTCCGCCTTTACTATTTGTACGTTCTGGCTCATTCGTGCTCTTTATGTCATTGGAGAAAAAGAAGAAGCACGTAGTCTGTTTGAGGAAATGCTTCATAATTCAAATCACTTGGGACTTTTCAGTGAAGACATTGATTTTGAAACCAAGGAGCAACTGGGGAATTTTCCTCAAGCATATTCCCATTTGGCACTAGTCAATACCGCTATATTGTTTTCGGAAGAGGACATACGACTGTTTTTTAAATAAACCTTCTGTATCTCTTTCATTTTGGAAATATTTTTTCACTATGAAAGAGATTTTATTCTATTTTTATAGGACAAAGCTCATAGGAATCAATATGGAAACGAATAATTTACTGGCCCCATTATTTTTTGTATTGATAGGGTTGATGGGAGGTGCGATTTTAAAATTCGGATTAAAAAAGATGCCTCTTCCTTACACGGTCGGGCTATTTGCCTTTGGATTATTGATCGGTACGTTTGACCGGATAGGCTGGTTGGAAAGCATTCCTATATTAAAATCATCAATCGATTTTGCCGGAAATGCTAATCCCGATATGATACTTTATATTTTTCTTCCGATCTTGATATTCGACGCTGCTTATGAACTGGACGTGCATATCTTTCGAAAAACATTGACAAATGCCACTATATTGTCCGTACCGGGTGTCATTATTGCGATGTTGCTGACGGCTGCCTTGATGATAGGGATCGGAACGTTCGCCCCTTCTTATGAAGGTTGGAACTGGACCTTTGCATTGATGTTCGGAGCCTTGATAAGTGCGACAGACCCAGTGGCCGTTGTCGCATTGTTGAAAGAGCTAGGCACCAGTAAACGTTTCTCGACGCTAGTGGATGCCGAGTCGATGCTAAACGATGGAACCGGTATTGTCCTTTTCATGCTGTTTTTCGGAGCCTATACCGCTACTGGTGTTTCGGATTCTCCCGTAGCGGACTTTATCATGGTCGTTGCCGGAGGAGCCCTGGTTGGTACGCTTTTGGCTTATTTGTGTATTCAATTTATCACAAATGTAAATGGAGACGAGATGCTTCAAAACAGCGTGATGATTCTTTCCGCTTATATGACTTTTGTCATAGCGCAAAATTATTTGGAAGTATCGGGAGTAATCGCTTTGGTCGGTTTCGGTTTGACAGTCTCTTACATGGGCCGTCTGAGGTTGAAACCGCAGGTCAATAAATTCATGCGTCAATTTTGGGAATTGGCGGCACACATAGCAAATACATTGATATTCATAATTGTAGGTGTCGTAATAGCATTGAAGGTAGACTTCTCATGGATGGATTTATTGATTCTTATCTGTGTATATGCCGGGATAAATATCATTCGTATATTAATAATAACCATATTTTATCCGATCATGAAACGGTCCGGATATGGCTTGTCGGTGCGAGAGTCCACGATCTTGAGTTGGGGAGGATTACGTGGTGCATTGGGACTAACGATGGCACTGATGGTATCGTATACCTTTTCGATACCAGAACCAATACGTCGGCAAGTACTTTTCCTTACGGCTGGGATTGTAACTTTAACATTGACAATAAATGCGACTACAATCGGTTGGCTTCTAAAGAAATTGGGATTGGCAGAGATACCGTCCTCCAAGCTTCTTTTGGATTATAGCGTAAAAAAGCAGTTGTACGAAGGTTCTGAAAAATACCTAAAAGATTTGAAACAGAAGGAAGCGTTGGAAGCAACAGACTGGAGTATTGTCGAACAGTTCCTACCTCAAAAAGAAATATATCCGGAAATGCCTGTCCGTACCAAAGACGTAATGGCAGACATACGTCTACGAATCTTGGATAGAGAGCGCTCGCTCTATTGGAGCCTATACACAAACGGTGTCATTTCATCCGGGACGCAAAGACGTTTAAATGCCGCAATTGATGAACAATACGATCGAGACGGAAAGAAACCTCTATGCGACCGAGACGATATTTTTGAATTCTGTGAGGAACCTTCATGGATAATCAGTATGAAGTTTTTCTCTCGTTTTTTCCAAAAATGGGCAGATATTTACTATCAAGACAGAATTATTTTAGGGTACGATTTGGCAAGGGGATTGATCATAGCCCAGAAAGAGTCCTTGAAACTGGTTAACGAGTTTGGCTCCTCGGAAACAGTCTCTACCGAATATGAAAGTTGCTTGTCGCTTTTACAAGTCGAGATCCGTAAAAATATAACTAGAGCATCGAATTTTATCACAAAAATATCCATTGATTATCCTAAATCATATAAAGAGGCTGTGACTCGCAAGTCTGTCCGTATGTTATTGAGCAACGAAAAAAAGAGGATAGAACAATTCAAGGAACAGGGTTTGATTTCCCAAGAAGAAGCCGAGCAAATGGTAAATGAGTTGGGAGAACGTCATAATAAGGTTTTTACTTCTTACCAGTTCCTAAAATAGCGACAAGAAAAATATGTCATCCTCAATAGATAATAACTCATCTAAATCACCATTCATAATGTATGGTAAACACTGGCGAATCTTGTCTATAGGCCAATCCCACTATTTGAGGATCTTGTATAATGGTATTTAGATATACGGTTTGTTTATTTCCCGTACGTGGATATATTTTAGTCATCATCTTTCTTCGTTTTTTAGTAATGTTTCTTTTTCAAATAAAAAATAGATTGTGTAGCCAACAGAATTACAAAGACGTATTCCGCTGTTAAATAGATTGCGAGAGGAGCTTGCGTGTAGCGACATAACCAATAAAGATAAACCAAATATATGGCTGTTGTCGTAACTTGAAAAAGGAAAGTCATTTGTGTCTTTCCTGTTCCTCCGACAGCATTCAAATATACATAACCCGGTAAAGCGAAAGTGTAATTCAACAACATTACAACAAAAGGGGCAAAAGCTAATTGTATCAATAGTTCATTACTCGTATAAAAACCAATAATCCATCGATTACACAATAAAGCAATCGCAACCAAGGGAAATCCTATGGTATAACCTAATTTCAGAATTTTACTACAGATTGAAAATAGTGTCTTCCCTTCTCCCGCACCAATCGCATTACTGACTAATGAGCCTGTTGTAAGCGCAAAAGAATTCGCTATCACAAAAAATATAGCCGATACGCTCCGGGTTATATTGGAAATCGCTAACTCTATTTTTCCCAAATGTTCAATTGAAACGAAAAACAAGAACCAAGGGGCTACACTAATAAGCGCATGAAGCATACTCCATGTTGATAACTTCAAGACTTTTATAAGTAAATTACCATTATAGACCGGCCTTAACCCATATTTTTCTTTATCCAATCGTATCCACATATAGAAGGAAAGCATCATAAAGGAGCCCATCTCTGCCAAAGAAGAGGCAATTGCCGCCCCCGAGATTCCTAATTCCCTAGTGAATATCAAATAAAAATTTAAAGGAATATTGATTAATACCGCTATGGCAGCAGCCCAAGATAGAGCTTTTGTATGCGTTATCCCCACTAAAAAAGAACGTATCGCTAAAAATGGGAATGAAAACAACAATCCAAAGCTACGCCAATCCAAGTATAGGATTACCGCTCGATAAATATCCGAGGAAACGATCAGCTTCTTTAATATAAATGGGGAAACCGTATGAATGAGAAGGTAAAGAAAGATAGCCAATCCCAAAAGGAAAAATAAGCCTTGAAAAAAAGTCTTGCCGGTTTCCTTGTAATCTTGCTCTCCATTCCTTCGAGCTACCATTACTTGCAACCCAATGCTAAATCCAAAACCAAGCATATAAATCGCCAAATAATAAATTCCGGCGATAGCGGACGCTCCTAATTCTATCTCTCCAACGTGGCCTAAGAAAACAGCATCCGTAATATTGATTAATTGTTCCATTAAGATGCTCATCATTACAGGAAAGTTGATGAGCCATATTTGTTTATATGTATAATTCATTGCTCAACTGTATAATAGTACGATACAACATACCGCTTTTATGCAGTATGTTATTTCGTAATCCATAAAATAAAAGGATATAAAATCTCCGTGACAAATAAAGCTGTATTTGTCAAATAGCTGAATAGCTTTATTGGATAGGGCTAAAAGAAAAAACGGCTAAATAGACGTCTCTATCCAACCGTTCAAAAGATCTTCGCGATAATCTTTTGTGCTCACAGTCAAGGTTAAACTCGAAAAACATATAACTTCAAAATGAATTTATAACATCATTTTGTTTTGATGTTGGCAAAGGTAAGCCTTTATTTGTAAATAACAATTTTTTATCATGTTTTTTTTACTATTATATCTTTTTTTCTTCTCTAGAATATTTTCGTTTTAATTTATGGTCTCTCTTGTGCTCGGATATTCAAAAAAACACAATGGAAAGTTCAAGAGATGAAAGCAGGGCATAAAAAGGGTGTGTCATGACACACCCTCTTGTGAAACCATAAAAAGGATTTTCAGCCACAATGGAAATAAGTATTGACCAGCTTCAACATCTCTTCTGGATTATTCTCTAGGTCCTTGCGTAAAGAAGTGTCATCATAAGATTCCAGTTTACGGATGATGCCGTCTATCATACTCGGACTAAACACGTTATATTTTTCAAAAACAGCACGCTGTTGTCTTAAACGGGCGGCTGAGGCTGCGCAACTGTCTGGGAGTTGATCCAATGTCTTTAGGCGATCTTGATTCTCTTCCTTATGAATATTCACGTTTACATAAGTCTTCTCAGCGATTTCCAAAGCATCATCGATCTCAAAACCATGGCGGCACGCAACTGCCAATCCTGCCAATAATTGGTATAAATCAGCGGAGCCATCCGGTGAACGCATCTCGACCGTTTGCTTTTGGCTCGTATCATAATGGCTGGCAGGTTCCAATGGGTTCGCCAAAGCACACATGTCCGTTTTTGCGGCCCAACCTAGCGGAACACGAACTAAAACTGAACGATTCCGATCTCCCCAACAAATATTCGTAGGTGCTTCTTGGTGTGGAACCAAGCGGAAATATGAGGTTGGGTTCGTATTTCCAAAAGCCGTAATAGAGGAAGCTAAGCACATCATTCCAGCGATAGCCTTACGGGCGGTTTCGGATAAGATACCATTCGCTAACATCTGATTCTTGCCATTTTTCATGATACGCATATGGACATGCAGACCGGAACCTGCTTTTCCCACCGTAATTTTCGGAGCGAAAGTGATGTTATATCCATATTCATGCGCTAGATTGCGGATCGCCCATTTTGCGATCATCAATTGATCCGCTGCATTTTCCGCAGGACATGGTAAGAACTCGATCTCATTTTGCTCATAGATCAAACCATTTAACGTAAAGTTACCAACTTCCGAATGACCATATTTAATTTGTCCCCCGGCTTGCGCTATGCAGTGCATGCACTCCGTCCGGAACTCATTGAACTTAGCGTAAGGAGCGGATTCATGATAACCTTTTTGGTCGGTAGCAGGGAAAACGCCTTCATCCGGTGCAATTACGTAATATTCTAATTCACCCATTGCCTCAAAATCCATTCCCGTCACCTCATGAAAAGCCTTACAAGCTTTATGCAAGGTATATTCCGGGGAACTTTCTAAAGGTTCTCCATCCTTATTGAAGAATGAGCAAAGCATGGTAAGCGTAGGTAATTCCGCAAACGGATCCTCGAAAGCCGTACGGAAACGGGGCACCACATACAGGTCACTACTTCCCGCCTCGATAAACGAGAAAAGACTAGAGCCATCCACACGCTCACCGCAAGTCAAGATCGCATCCAGATAGGCCGCATTGTTGATTACAAAGTTTAGTGTTTTCAAACGTCCGTCGCCTGCAGGATACATAAAATTAACCATCTGGATATCTTTCTCATAGATATAACGGATAATGTCCTCTTTCGTAAACTCGGACGCTGGCTTTTGTAAAAACTCCACTAATACGTTGGGAGTCATTTCTAGTTCTTTGTTCATGTCTTATATTGATTATGTTTATAGTGTAGAGAAAAACTTTCCTTTGGAACTGCTAACCGGAATCAAGCTAGAGATCGCTTCAGCAACCTCTATAGGTCGGTCAGACTCTATGATGTCCACGCCTTGACGGATGATCATACGGTATGCTTCAGCACGACTTTCGGGTGTGGATAGTTTATCGTCGGAGGGAGCGGTAGATATCATGCACATGACACCTCTTTCATGTAACATATCGATCACCTCACGGACTTCGGGGGTAATCTTAGGTCCTACGTAAGCCATGATATGATTCCAAGGTATACCGTTATCCTCATAGTCTTGAACCGCCTCTTTCGTTTTTACAAAAGCCTCAAACATGAAATTCGGATTTTTCTCGTAAAAGAAACGAGCCGAGGCACCATCATGAACCGTAATCATTACATAAGGTTCCGCTTGCATATCGGTAATCAACTGAGCAGTGCGCTCCATCGGAACATCCTTCTTATCAAGGATTAGGATTGTTTTTCCACGAGCCCAACGAATCGCTTCCTCTAAAGTCGGGATACGATAGTTTGTGATATTTCCTTCGGGATCCTTCAAACGGAAATTTTGCAATTCTTCCCAAGTATAATCAGAAACTTTCCCGGTCCCATTACTGGTACGCTCCAGTGTATCATCGTGGAAAAGGACGATAACACTATCTTTGGTTAACCTCGGATCTATCTCGAACGTGGCAGGAGTATAAGAGAGGGTATTTTCAAAGGTTTCCATACTGTTCTCAGGATAGCCTTTTCCCCGTCCACCTCGGTGTCCGCTAATTAAAGGAATTCGGTCATCCGCATATTGGTAGAAAGATATCAAATCATCTACATTTGATATCTGTAGCGTATTCATTCCGTTGTATTCAAGCTCCTCCTTTGGCGTGTTCAATACGCAAGAACCACAAAGCAGGGCCAGCATTAAAAATCTGGCGGATAAATTGAGTTTCATTTCACGATCGTATTTTAGGTGAATGATTCTTTCTATCCGCCAAACTTACACAAAATAAATGATTTTACAGAGTTAGCACCTTAATATTCGTCAACTTTCTGGTCTACACGGAACTTATCCAAACGTGCTTGCAGGCGAGTTTGGATATCGGCATATTCCGGATTATCGTATAAATTATTCAGCTCATTCGGATCACTTTGCAAATCGTAAAGCTCGTTGCAGCTAATCGCATCATTATGCTCATTCTTCTCTCCATAGAAATGGATCAATTTATAACGACTGTCACGCACGCCATCGTGACGACGTACCATATGGATAGCTGGATAATCATAATAATGATAATACAGATACTCGCGCCAATCTTTTGGAGTCTCGCCTCCAAACAAGGGGACTAAAGAAGTTCCTACCATATAATCAGGTTTCTCGATACCGGCTATATCCAGATAAGTCGGGGCATAGTCAATGTTCTGTACTAAGGCTGTACATTCACTTCCCGCCTTGATTTTAGCAGGATAACGGATAATCAACGGCGTACGGAAAGATTCCTCATACATGAAACGTTTGTCGAACCAGCCATGTTCACCCATGTAAAAACCTTGATCCGAGGTATAAACGATCACGGTATTATCCATAAGCCCTTCTTTTTCCAAATAGGCGATCAAACGCCCCACCTCATCGTCAATAGATTTGATGCAACGTACGTAATCCTTGATATAACGTTGATATTTCCATTTAACCAAATCCTCGCCTTTCAGGTTCTCGTTAATGAATTTTTCGTTGCGGGGCTTATAAGAAGCGATCCAAGCCTCCCGTTGTTCCGGGGTCATACGATCCAAAGAGGCCTGCCAGCCATCAATATTCCATTCCTTTTTATAAGCCTCCTTATCTTTAAGCTCATCTACCTTCAAATCATAAACCAAAGTCATATTTTTGTCTATACTCATCTCTTGTGTACGTGCGGCATCGCAACGAGTGGCATAATTATCATTGAAAGTATCTGGATATGGGAACTCTACATCCTCATATAAATCCATATATTTTGTATCCGGCATCCAGTTACGATGTGGAGCCTTATGATGAACCAGCAGGCAGAAAGGCTTATCCTTATCCCTCTCTTCCAAAAACTCGATAGCGTGATCGGTCGTAAGGGTCGTCGCATATCCCTCTTCTTTTACATACTTGCCATTCGATTCTTTGCTTTTAAACTCCGGATTATAATAATCTCCCTGATCCCATAACACATGATAATAATCAAAACCTTTCGGCTCACATTGCATATGCCATTTACCGACAACACCTGTCTGATAACCGTGCTGTTGTAAGATTTCAGAGAAGAATACTTTTGTCGTATCAATACCTTTTCCTAACTGTCTTTGTCCGTTTTGGTGACTGTAAAGACCGGTCATCAAACAAGCACGGCTAGGAGTAGACAGAGAATTCTCTACGAAAGCTTGCCGGAACAACATTCCTTCTGCAGCCAAACGGTCTAAATTTGGTGTTGGTGCCAATTTACCTAGCGCATGTCCATAAGCGCTAATAGTTTGATACGAATGATCATCCGTCATGATATGAATGATATTGAGCGGCTTCTCTGCCACTTCTTTTTGCCCTGTTCCGCATGCGGAGAATAAAAGGGCAGGGGCTAATATAGCTCCATAATTAATAGTATTTTTCATATATAATTATTTTATGTAACCTACTTCCCGACGATTCGAACCTATTTGTCCCGTGAGATCATCTCCCAGATCCAACCGAGCCTCTTCTGCTATAGATTGTAATAGACGAACCACCTCCGGATATTGATCTTTCACATCATATCTTTCTTCCGGATCTCTACGCAAATCATATAATCGTACTGGCTAATTGATTGTAAACAGTACCTCTAGGAATCACTCCTTTCCAACACATGATACAAGGAACACGTTGTCCTCCCTCAAACGTGGTAGCTTTCGCTTCTCTCAAACCTCCGGTACTCCCGGCATGATTACCAAAACTAAACCAAGGCCCATTATCCGACGTAAAGATAATCAAAGTATTTTCATCTAGGTTTAATTCCTCTATTGTTTCTAGAACTTGTTGGACACTCCAATCTACCTCAAGCATGACATCCCCATATAAACCTTGTTTACTCTTGCCTCTAAATTTGTTAGATACAGCAAGCGGAACATGTGGCATCGAGTGAGCAAAGTAAAGAAAAAATGGTTGTTCACGATTCTTTTTGATAAACTGGATCGCCCGTTCCGTATATAATGTAGTAAGCTCGGCTTGATCATCCAATGTCCACAATTCTCTTATTTTTTCATTTCCGTCGATTAATGGTAATGCCGGATGCCGTAATTTGTTTGGTAAATTAGATGCTGGAGTCACTCTATTCCCGTCATAATCTACTGGCCACATATCATTGGAATAAGGCAACCCAAGATACTCGTCAAATCCTTGTTGCAAAGGCAAAAATGGATAAAGGTGACCTAAATGCCATTTACCGACCATTCCACAAGAATAACCTCTAGTTTTTAATATTTCCGGAAGAGTTTCCTCATTAGGGGCCACTCCTATACGGCCTTGAGGCATCAATGCCTCCGAAATCCCCACTCGATTTGGATAACACCCTGTAATTAATCCGGCTCTCGATGCGCTACTTATAGGTTGGGCTGCATAAAAGTGGGTAAAAAACATTCCTTCAGAGGCCAGTCGGTCAATAGTAGGCGTGTTATATCCAGAAGCACCGGTGATTGTTAAATCGCCATATCCCATATCATCCATAAAAAAGATCACGATATTAGGAAGTTTGTCCCGGGCTTGTATAATAACCGGGGTAACAGTTGCTACCCCAGTTATAAATAACAATTTTCTAATATCCCGCATTTTGTACTAAATTAGGATTCAAGTCTATCTCGGATTGAGGGATCGGCATAAGGATCATATGCTCCTTGATATTTTGCGCAATCTCAGTTTTATTAGCTTCCGCTACTTTTGCTTCATATGCACTATGCTCTTTCATTCGTTGAATAAATGTACCGGTACGTACTAAATCGAACCAACGATGTCCTTCGTGAGGGAATTCCAGCCGTCGTTCATTTAATATAGCTGTACGAAACTCATCCTTCGACATAGGTTTAAAGTTTCCAGAATCATCACCAAAAGCACGTTCCCGTATCCTGTTTAACATAGCGAGAGCCTTTGTAGATTTGCCCACTTCATTTAATGCCTCTGCATACATTAATATAGCGTCCGCATACCTGATAATGTGCATATTTACATCGCAACGGTCACCCGTTTCAAGCCCTTCAACCCAGAACTTACCGCTAAGTGGTATACTTGATTTCAATATTTCACCGGTTTTAAGATGAGCGAACTCTGTTTTAAAATTAGTCTTTTTTCTCAAATCTCGATTATCAAACTGGTCATACAATTCTTGTGTTGGGATATCAGCCTCATTAAGGGCAGAGATTCCTAAGCTCCCCGGAATGGAATATTTCGGACCAGCAAGCGCCATTTCACCATTATGTTGAAATGGAGGTTCTTTATACTCAATATAAAGTACAGCCTCAATACCAGCCTCTGTATCTCGAAGCCAGTTCGCATGGTAATCTTTGTGTAAACCGAAACCATATTCAGATTCATGCTCGACTACCTCTGCCAATTTATCTTTCGCCTTTTGGAAATCCCCTTTAGTTAAATAGACTTTACCGAATAAAATTTTAGCGGCTCCTTTGTTGATACGGCCCTCATCGGAAGCTGAATATTCAGATCTTAAAGGAAGATGTTCTTCCGCAAATGTAAGATCTTCTATAATCTGATCATAAATCAGTTCTTTAGAATCACGTGGTCCTTTTGAATCTTCTACGGTCTTCAAGTCTAAGATCAAAGGAACATCGCCGAAGAAACGAACGAGGTTGAAATAGTATAGAGCACGAAGTGTACGAGCCTCAGCGATCAATCGGTTCTTTTTACTTTCATTCATTTTGATCTCTGGAATCTTAGCAATCGCCGTATTTGCCCTAGAAATACCGGAATAACAATTTTTCCACATATCTTTTACAAATGTATTCTGAGAGTTAAATCGCAGAAACTCCAAGTCTTGTAAGTTTGCGTTCGGCATACCTAAACCATTTTTCATCATATCGGTAGGTAGCTCTGCCATCATATACATCAAACGGTTATATAAGCTGTTTAATTGCTGATAAGTAGCATCTACCGCTGCCTGTGCGTCTTTCTCGCTTGTATAAAAATTATCCACGACCAAACGGTCCACGGGATTCTCGTCAAGGAAAGAACAACTGTTGATTCCACAAGAGAAACAGAAAGCTGAAAATATATATATGAACGATTTTTTCATTTTGAGTCGATTTAAAAGTTATTTAATGTCCAATTTGATGCCAAACATAAAGGTACGGGCTTGCGGATAACCGCCAAAGTCCTCTCCTGCCTCTAAAGTTGAAGCGCCTCGATAGCTCACTTCCGGATCATAGCCTCTGTATTTAGTCCAAGTCAATAAGTTTTGTCCGGTTACGTACAATCGCAGACCTCCGATATGTTTCCAATTTAATTTCGGGAAACTATAAGACAATGAGACTGTTTTTAATTTCAAGAAAGAACCGTCTTCAATGAACCGATCACTTACGATATTATTCCGATTCGTTGTCGCTTTTTGGTATTCATTACTTGGATTCGTAGGTGTCCAACGGTTCACGAGATCCTGATATACATTTTGTCCACCAGTCGGCGACTCAAGCTCCATTGCGTTATAATTGAAAATCTTATTCCCATATGAGTATTGTAAGAATACGTTCAACTCAAATCCTCTATAAGCAAACGTGTTGGTCATACCTCCAAAGAATTTCGGATTTGCGTCTCCCAATATCTCCCGATCGTTTGTGGCATCAATCTTACCGTCTCCATTCAAGTCCTTATAACGACGGAGTCCGACACCGATAGGCGAGGGTGAAGAAGTTTGTTGAGCACATTCTGCTTCATTTTGGAAAATGCCGTCAAAACGATAGCCATAAAATACTCCAATTGGTTGACCAACGATCAAGCGACGGATATCACTCGTCTTTAAATGATCGTCGTATGTACCTACATCTTTATACGTTTCCCCACCCAACTCTAATACTTTATTCCGGTTGAATGAAATATTAAAGGCTGTTGTCCATGAGAATGCCCCGCTTAAGTTGTCACTCTCAATAGAAAGCTCGTAACCTTTATTTTGGACACTACCAATATTTTTCAACATAGAATCATAACCGGAGGCGCTAGGAATCGCTACATTATATAATAAGTCCGTTGTTTTTTTATAATAATAGTCGGCCGTTAAACGTAAGCGATTATTAAATAGCCCAAGATCAAAACCAATATCAAATTGCCCTGTTTTTTCCCATTTCAAGTCAGGATTAGGTATCCTGTTCGGATAAAATCCAGAAACCAATTGATTTCCGATTGTCCAACTATTACTTTCCAATGTAGCCAAGGATTCGTAAACTCCGATTTCTGTATTTCCAGTGAAGCCATAACTGGTACGTAACTTTAAATTATTAATGACAGCTTTAACCGGTTCCATAAAACCTTCCTCAGAGATACGCCATGCCACAGAACCCGAAGGGAAAAATCCATACTTATTGTTGCCACCAAAACGAGAAGAACCATCCACACGTCCGTTAACAGAGAATAAATACCGGTCATATAACGAATAATTAATACGTGCCAAATAAGACATAAGGCTCCATTGAGTAGCAGAAGATTCCGGTTTATCATAAATAGATCCGGCTCCTAGGTTATTATACTTCATGACATCGTTCACGAAATTAGAAGATGCTCCCGTTACGGATTCCACATTATTTCTTTGAATGGTGAAGCCTCCTAAAATATTCAAGGAATGAATATCCTTGAATGTCTTATTCCAAGTAAGTATATTCTCGTTCAGCCAGTTAATAGAACGGTTTACACCGACTTTCGCAGATGCGATACCTAACGATTGGTAGATATTTGACGGAGTATATTTATTTTGCTTCAAATACATAATATCCATCCCCAAAGATACTTTAAGCTTTAAGTCTTTTAAGAATTCCCATTCCGCATAAACATCACCTAACACACGTGTAGTCGCATTATTGTATATTTCTTCTTTTGCGGTAGCTACCGGATTCGGGATTAATAACCCGGGGTCGTTAGTTGGCGTATACTCACCCGTCTCTTCATTCGCATAGACAGACTGGATGGGATTCATTTTCAAAGCGCCGTTCACGACTCCGTCACGTCCACCGACATCTGTTGCCGATGTTCTACTGATCGTGTGGGTACCAGACATATGAGTGCCGACTTTCAGTGTATTGAATATTTGTCTATCAAGATTCAATCGTAATGAGTAACGTTTGAAATCCGAGTTAATAATTACACCCTTTTGATCAAAATACCCCCCTGAGATCGCATATGTTGTTTTGTTATCACCTCCGGAAAACGTCAATTGATAACTTTGAATCATAGCTGGACGGAAAATTTCATCTTGCCAATTTGTTCCATTACCCAATTTAGCGATTTCGCCTAATTGTGTAGTGTTATAGGGCGCATCCAATCCATCGTTCGTATAGGCCTCATTAACCAATGCCGCATATTCTTGCGCATTCATGACATCGATGGTTTTTGCTACGTTTTGTACACCAAAACTAGATTCAAAAGTTATTATATCACGTCCCTTCTTACCACTCTTCGTCGTAATAAGTACAACACCATTAGCGGCACGTGCTCCATAAATGGCTGTTGCGGAAGCATCTTTTAGAATCTCGATAGATTCAATATCAGAAGGGTTTACCGTAGATAATCCACTGATTTGTGTATTACCACCCGTCGAGCCGAAACCTGTCCCACTATATACGGGAAAACCATCGATTACATAAAGCGGCTCATTTCCTCCTTGTAAAGAGCTACTACCACGTACACGGATAGACGCTACCGCTCCGGGCATACCCGAAGTTTGCGTAACTTGTACACCGGAAGCCCGGCCTACTAATCCTTGGTCGATAGAAGTCATAGGAGTTTGTTGTATCTCTGTTGTTTTTACAGAGGAAACAGCTCCTGTCAGATTACTTTTTTTCACAGAACCGTAGCCGATAACTACAACTTCATCAATTGTCTTCGAGTCTTCTATCATCATGATAGAAAGATTGTTTTGATTTTTAACCGCCACTTCTTTAGGAGTATAGCCGATATAGGATACAAGTAAAGTAGCTTGATCGGGTACCTCTAATGTGAAATTGCCATCCATGTCAGTAATTGTACCAGTTGTAGAGCCTTTTACTACTACGTTCGCTCCAATGATAGGTTCATTCTTCTCATCTGTCACTTTTCCGGTTATTTTTTTATTATTCGTAATCATAGGATGAGAAGCTTTCTCGTTTGTTTTGTAAATAACAATATGCTTTTCGTTAATGGTATAAGCCAGTCCTTGAGTGGCTAGTAGCCTATCTAATACATTTGCGATATTCTGATTATTGATATTTACAGAAACCTTACGGCCTAGATTAATCTCATCGTTTCTATACCAAAACGAATACTCACTCTGTTGCTTGATCGCCTCAAGAGCTTGTTCCAACGTGGCATCTTCCAAATGAAGAGAAATCTCGTTGACCTGCGAATAACTTACGGTAGCCGATGCGCAGAAAATAGTCAACATACATAGTACTAGGGATAATCTCATAATATTAACGATTTTATGGAAGTGAGAAATCGGCGAATAACGCCTAATATTTAATTTAAAATGCATATCTTCGTATTGATTTTAGGTTTGTAATTGTGTCGCTATAATTCGAACTAAGATCATTCTCTCAAAACGGAAGATGTTGGTAGCATTTTCCGTTTTTTTGTTATTTTCATGTCGTGTCTTTCATATTCGTATCATTTTTATAAGATTAATACTCAATTGTTTTATTTCTCATAGATGCATATACTGTCACCTCGCATGGTGTAGTCCGTTCGTTTATCTGCGGTAATAATCCGAAGTATTTGCTCTAAGTTTTCACCCCGCACAAAATCACCTGAAAAAACGGTTCTTTGAAGTTTTGCCGGTTCAACCGATATATGTACATTGAACCGACGTTCTAGTTGCTTGGCTATCTCTAGAAAGGTTACACTTTTAAAGTAGAACTTACCTTCTTTCCATGATGTATAGTAGTCTAAATTTACTTCATATTTCGAAAAAGACTGTTTCATCTTATTGAAAAGAGCTTGTTGGCCCGGAGAAATGTACATCATGTCGTGATGTTCTCCTAGTCCGACACCTACTTTTCCTTCAGTAAGAGTGACCTCTATATGGTCATCTTCTTTATAGGCTTTCACGTTAAACTTAGTTCCAAGTACCTTCACCTTCACGTTTTCCGCACTTACGATAAATGGGTGGTCCTTATCATGTGATACTTCGAAGAAAGCTTCCCCGTTCACTTTCACTTCTCTTTGGCTTGAGACAAAAGCGGCCGGATAGCTAAGGGTAGTACCTGCGTTCAGAATCACTCGTGTTCCATCCGATAAAACAATCGATGACCTCATGCCCATCGGGTTTGCCATCTCGACCATTTGGCTGTTTTGGTTCTTATAGCCTTCATGATATGAGATATAATTAGAGACTCCCAGTAAAAGAGCAATAGAGGCGGCGATAGCGGATGCTTTCAACCAAAATCTTTTACGTAGATTACGATGGATACGACGGTTCACCTCAAGGAAAATATCCTCTTTCATCTCATCACCCATTTGCTTTATGACCTCTTTTCTTGTTTCCATATTTTGTCTTTCTTATGATGAGGAGTAAGGGTATGCTAAATTCGTTTAAAGGGATTGGCTATTTTTTTCGAAAAAAATAATGAGGAAGTTATAAATGGAGGCTTTTTCCCATGAGATCATTATCTTTGTACGAAACATATCGGTGAAATTATGGACGAGAAAGTGCTCGAGAAATTGAAAATCTTGGCCGAGTCGGCAAAATATGACGTATCCTGCGCTTCCAGCGGAACCTCCCGTTCGCATAAGAGCGGGGCTATAGGAAGTGCCGCTGGATGGGGTATTTGCCATAGTTTCGCTGAGGACGGACGGTGTATCTCGCTTTTAAAGATCATGCTGACGAATTATTGTATGTACGATTGCGCCTACTGCATCAACCGGCGAAGTAATGATTTACCGAGAGCTACGCTTTCCGTTACCGAGTTGGTGAATCTTACGATCGAGTTTTACCGACGTAATTACATTGAAGGATTGTTTTTAAGCTCCGGCGTGGTCCGAAACCCGGATTACACGATGGAACGGTTGGTGAGAGCCATCAAGGATTTGCGCCTCGTACATCACTTCAATGGATACATACATATGAAGAGTATCCCCGGAGCCAGCCAAGAATTGGTAAATGAGGCTGGGCTTTACGCCGATCGTTTAAGCGTGAATATAGAGATCCCGAATGAGGCGAGCTTGCGGACTCTAGCTCCGGAAAAGGATTTTAAAAGCGTATTTGCCCCTATGCGTTATATCCAACAAGGTGTATTACAAAGCGCCGAGGAACGCAAGCGTTTCCGGTATGCCCCACGATTCGCTCCCGCCGGGCAAAGCACACAGATGATCGTTGGCGCTACGGCGGATACCGACAAGGATATACTTCGTCTATCATCGGCCTTATATCAGAGACCTACGATGAAGCGTGTTTACTATTCGGGATTCATTCCGGTAAATGCGTATGATAACCGTCTTCCGGCACTTACCACGCCTCCGCTGGTCCGTGAGAATCGTTTATATCAAGCGGATTGGTTATTGCGTTTTTATCAATTCAAGGTAGATGAGATTGTCAATGACGCATATCCGGATCTGGATCTAGACGTGGACCCGAAGTTGGCTTGGGCCCTGCGGCATCCGGAGGTCTTTCCAGTAGATATCAATAAAGCGGATTACGAGATGCTTCTTCGGGTTCCGGGAATTGGCGTGAAATCGGCAAAGATCATAATTGTTTCCCGGCGTTACGCTAATCTCGGTTCAGAGCAGTTGAAGAAAATAGGAGTGGTCATGAAAAAGGCTAGCTATTTTATTACTTGCCGGGAACTCCCGACGCAGACCGTGAATGAGGTCAGCCCTGAAACCGTCCGGCAACTATTGACGAGAAAGAGCGGAAAGAAAGTAGACGATCGGCAGCTTATACTGCCTTTTATAGATTAACGCCTGTTTTATAAGAAGGATTGATAATGATTATATTTGTTTACGACAAGACTTTTGAGGGATTGCTTACCGCTGTATTCGATGCCTATTCCCGCCGGACTTTTCCGGATTTGTTAGTAACCGAGGGCGAGCCATTTCCATTGTTCTATGACGAGGCGATCCGGATTTATACGGACGACCGGAAAGCAGAGCGGGTATGGAAAGGGCTTGAGAAGAAAATCTCCAAGTCTTCTCTTTCCGGGTTGACGGTAACTTGGTTGTCGGAATTACCGGAAGTAGACCTGTTGTTATTCAGATATATCCGCAAAGCGATCGATGCTCCAGCCACGATTGAGTTCAATCTTGGTGACCCGGACATATTGGAAACGGCCAAGATCTGGAAGAAAGTAAACAACGAACGCTTGCGAGTGATGCAATTCTTTCGTTTCCAAAAAGCGGCGGATGGAACTTACTTTGCTGCCATCGCACCTATATATAACGTATTACCTTTGGTATTACCTTATGCGCAAGACCGTTTCGCTGATCAGCAATGGCTCATTTACGACTTAAAAAGAGAGTATGGATATTATTATGATCTTAACGATACGATAGAAGTCCGTTTCGAAGAGAAAGATTCACACTTATTGACCGGATTGCTTAGTGAGGATATCATGGATAAGGATGAGAAACTTTTTCAAAGTATGTGGAAGGAGTATTTTAAGTCTATCGCTATCAAGGAGCGTTTAAACCCACGGCTTCATCGCCAACATATGCCGGCTCGTTTTTGGAAATATATGCCGGAGAAGAGATAATAGTATAATTGCTATTAATCAGCCAATTACAGTTTTTGTTAATTTCATTATCGAAAAACTAAAGTTTTTTCAGCAGGAAACTAGAGTTTCTCCATTGGAAAACTTTTGTTTCATCTAAGGAAAACTAAAATTTCGTGCTATAGAAAAAAATGTTTCTCTCATATAAAACCAGCCTGTTATTTAACGAAAAAGGGATGAGCTTAATATCAAGTCCATCCCTTCTTATTACAATCAACACGTTTCTCTTATAGCTCACGAATCCAGATATTACGGAAGCTGATCGGCTCGCTAGGATCGCCATGGCTCTGTAGGATGATAGGGCCTGCGCCATGTTTCTTCACTTGTGGGAAACCGATCCACTCTGTCGTACCCAATATCGTCGTATGGTTCTGCAAAACCACGCCATTCTGGATAACCGTTACGGTTGGATGCGTGCGATAAGAACCATCTTCCTTGAAAGTGGGGGCGGTATAAATGATATCGTATACGTTCCATTCGCCCGGTTTACGCATGGCGTTGGCCAAAGGAATGGATTGTTTGTAGATACTACCAGTCTGGCCGTTCACGTAAGTCGGGTTATTGTAGCAGTCTAACACTTGAACCTCATACATCCCTTGCAGGAAAATACCGCTGTTACCTCTCGACTGGCTCTCACCGGTAATATTCGTCGGGACCTGCCACTCGATGTGCATCTGGAAATCGTTGAATTTCTGTTTGGTCTGGATGTCACCCTTCTTCTTGTTTACGGTAAATACGCCATCTTTTACATCCCATTCGGCGGCACCGCCCTTTACGCTCTCCCAAGCGGAAAGATCCTTGCCGTCAAACAAAACGATAGCGTCGGAAGGAGCCGTGAAACCTCCACCTTTTAAATCTGTACCCGGAGTGACTACCGGCGGAACAGGTTCGTAAAACTCGGACATCTCATGCGTGATACCCGCATAACCTGTAGGCATCTTGAACTCTTTTTTCTTGTCTTGAGCGACAACGGTAACGCAACCCGCTAAAGCGAAAGCCGCAACTGTAAGCAATCTTTTGTTCATGGTCTAAAATGATTTATTAGTTAGTTAACATTTCTTGCTGCAAATATACCGTTTTTTGCCGAGACTGATAACGATTTGTCAGAAATCTTATTGATTATGATCAAATAATCTTTTCTCGGCCAACTGCTCAAACTTGGTGTTCGGACGACCGTAATTGCAATACGGATAAATACTTATACCGCCTCTCGGTGTGAATATACCAGTAATTTCGATATATTTCGGATCCATTAATTTTATCAAGTCCTTCATGATAATATTCACGCAATCCTCATGAAACGCCCCATGGTTGCGGAAGCTGAATAAGTAAAGCTTCAAGCTCTTGCTCTCTACCATTTTCACGTCGGGGATATAATCGATATGAATCGTAGCGAAATCCGGTTGTCCGGTAATCGGGCAGAGACTGGTGAATTCCGGGCAATTAAACCGTACCCAATAATCATTTCCTTGATGCTTGTTCGTAAATGCCTCCAATACCTCCGGAGCGTAATCCTGTTTATATACGGTAGAGCCACCTAATAAATGCAACTCTCCTTCTTGTTTTCTCTCGTCCATTTCTTTCATTTACTTTTGATTCTCTTCTTTCCTTTTCAGATATTTCTCCAATCCGTCCTTACGAAGTTTGCAAGCCGGACAATGCCCACATCCCTCAGCCATAACACCGTTATAGCAAGTCAGCGTCTGCGTACGTACTAGATCAAAGACGCCCAGTTCGTCCGACAATTCCCAGACTTCGCTCTTATCCCGGTCCATAAGCGGGGTATGAATTACGAATTGCTCATCCATCGCCAGATTTAATGTTACGTTAAGAGAACGCACGAACGTATCCCGGCAATCCGGATAACCACTATAATCAGCCTCGGAGACACCCGTTACCAAATGATAAATCCCCTTACCACGGGCTAAGATAGCGGCGAAAGTAAGGAATACCATATTACGGCCGGGCACAAACGTATTCGGATAGCTATCCTCCGGCTTCTCTTGATCCATCTCTATGCTCGCATTCGTAAGCGAGCAATTGGGATCTAACTGGCTGATAAGCGATACGTCCAATAACTGAAAAGGTACGTCCGCATCCGCAGCGATCTTTCGAGCGACCTCTATTTCCAAGGAATGTTTCTGTCCGTATGTGAAGCATACGGCCTCTACACGTGAAAAATGCTTCTTCGCCCAGAAAAGGCAAGTCGTGGAATCTTGTCCACCCGAGAAGCATACCAAAGCGGCATCTTGTTGTTTCATATCTTTCTTGTTTTTAATACGTGGTTTAGCAAGCACACGGAAAAGACATCTTTTCAGCCACAAAGATACGCTTTTTTTTAATTCTTTCGAGCGGCGATAAGCAACATCATTGGACGGCGAAGTTCGTCTCGCATCCCGGGAACCGTATCCAGCATCGATTCGTCCGGTTGAGGCTCCACCAGATGGGTGATACAGAAACCCGCCTTGATCAATCCGTTCACGTAAGTCGTAAGTGTCTTATGATATTTGGTTACATCCTCTCCCAAAAAACGAGCATGCCGGACTCCCTCTTGAAAATAATAATCCACCGGCCAATGCGCAGGTTTCCCTTCCGAATCGTAAATCCAATCTTGATTGCCATAAGCAGTAAAAACGGGATGTTCCACAGAGAAGACAAAGACACCCTCTTGCGTTAAACATTTATATACCTCTGTACAAACCGTATCGAACGACTCGAGATAATGGAATGTCAAGGAACTGATCACGATGTCAAAAGAATTTGGAGCAAAATCAAAATCCTCGATTGCTATTCTTTTATATTCGATCGACGGGGAGGGATTTATCTCCCGTGCCTTGTCCAACATCTTCCCGGAAAGGTCAATGCCTAAAGCGAAGGTCGCCCCTCGCTCTATGGCATATCGACAATGCCAGCCAAAACCACACCCTAAATCCAATACACGCTTTCCGTTAAAATCAGGCAACATCTTCTTTAGCTCATGCCATTCTCCTGCTCCTCTCAGCCCTTGTACAGAGCGAGACATCTGACTGTATTGACCGAAAAAGCGTTCATCATCATACTTATTTTCTTTCATATTATATATTGTAGGGATATCTTGGCCGAAGATACTTATTTTTCGTAGATACCGACATGATTTCCTTCGCTATCTTCTAAAACGGCGAAGTATCCTTTATTTTCCGCTTCAATCTTTGTCTTGGGTATAATAATTTTACCCCCTTTATCCAATACTTTAGATAAAGTGTCCTCGATATCTTGGCTATTAAAATGGATTAAGATACCATCCGGCGAAGGTTGATAACTAGGAGCGTAGAACAAAGCCCCAACCGCTTCTCCTTGCTCGATAAAACAGGCCATCTTCTCTGTCTCACATTCGGAAACCGATAATTTTAGTCCCAAAATAGTTTCATAGAAATCGATCGCTCGATAAAAGTCTACAGTTGGAATCTCGAAAAAAGCAATTAAATTGTTCATTTTGTTTTCTTTTTATAGTTACTGTTAATGTCCTCGCGAAGACATCACAAAAGTAGAGCATATCGTATCTATAGGATAGAAGAAAAAGGACATCTTGATCACTCCGAGAAATAATCAGAATAAGGAGCGCATAAGGAAAGATACTCTGTGGGTGTATAGCCAGAAAACAGCTTAAACTCTTTTATCATATGTGACTGATCTGAAAACCCACATTCATAAGCTAATTGAGCGAATGAAATGGATGGATTCTGTTGTACCTTAAATAAAGCCCGTTGCATCCTAACGATACGAAGAAACTCTTTGGGCGTAGCTCCTACATAATCTAAGAAAATGCGGTTGAACTGTTTAGAACTTAGGCATGCGGTTTCAGATAACTCAGAAATATTAGTTTTCGCTTGTTCATTTATTTGATGGAGGACTGCGGATATTCGCTTTAAGTTATATTCATAGCCTTCAAACCTATAAAGACGGTGAATCAAAAACTGCTCGATCAAGCGGATGCAAGTTTCATGATCATCAGCCTCTATCACTTTTCTGGATAATATTGATAATTCCAAATCTTCTATAGCATCCACCGCTATAAGTTCTCCATAAAAGAACTTAAGGGGAAGTTGAAGGATGGCTCTTGCCGCATACGGCTGAAAAACAACCGTGATCATTTCAATCTTTCCGGCTGACATCACATCTGAAAAGTTGAGGCATTGCCCACAGATGAACGCTTGAGGCTGCGATTCTTTTTTTCCTACTAATAAAAGCCTTTTACCCCTATGAAATACTAATTGTATGCAGCCCGTTGGTAAAGTCCGTTCAGATACAGAAACATCCGCGCCATCTTCCAGTATCCAATAATATCTCACATAAGGAGTTAATATATGAATAGGCTTTATTATTTTAAATGACTGCATCTTATAGAATTTAATTTATCGGGGCAAAGGTAAATAACCCCTAATCAATTCTATAGTAAAAAAGAGACATTTCATATAATACTGCGACATTAAGCTTCAATCAACTATTTTTGGGTATATTCAAAACTGTAGTATGCTTGATTTCATTAAGCACAAAAGAGCTTTGCATCTTCACGATGCCATGAACCTTGGTTAATTTCTCGAACACAAATTGATTATAGGCATCTAAATCCTTAAGAACCACTTTGACAAAGAAATCATAAATACCTCCCGTCGAGTAACATTCCATTATTTCATCGATATTCCGTATTTCTTCTTTGAAGCGTTCGATATGCTCATCATCGTGTACAGCTAAAGATACATTACAGAAAATGATCAAGGGTAATCCTATTTTTTTATTGTCAACCAATGCCACATATCCTTTTATATATCCTTCGTTTTCTAAACGTTTGATTCGTTCGTAAATAGGAGTCTTGGAGATATGAAGTTTCTCAGAAAGCTCTTTTGCATTGATCTTTGCGTCCTTTTGCAAAGAATGAAGAATTTCAATATCAGTCTCATCAAGTAGTGCCATAGTTTTTTTTCCTGTTTTATTTGATTTAATATCCCCGAATTAGAATTATAGAATACAAAACAGGACAAAAATAGGAAAATTATCGTATTTAAGCTTGACGTATAGGAAAACAATCTTCTTTAAATAACTTTGCAGCAAATAAAAATCTAATTCTAACGCAATTATGTTTAAAAGTAAAGATCTTCTGTATCATAGTATCGCCATATTGACAGTCATTATATGGGGAACAACGTTTGTCTCCACAAAAATACTGATTAATACAGGATTATCACCGGTTGAGATATTGTTATATCGTTTCGTGCTTGCGTATTTTTGTATTTTGACTATAGCGCATCGACGGTTGTGGGCTAATTGCGTAAAAGATGAATTCTTATTGTTCTTGTCTGGATTATGTGGTGGCTCCCTATACTTCATAGCGGAGAATACTGCATTGGGCATCACATTGGCTTCCAACGTTTCATTATTGATCTGTACAGCACCGATCATTACAACGGTATTGTCTCACCTATTTTATAAAGAATCTCTTAGGAAAGGGCTGTTATATGGATCTTTAGTTGCCTTATTTGGAGTCGGATTAGTTGTTTTCAACGGCAGTGTTCTTTTAAAAGTAAATCCACTTGGTGATTTTCTCACTTTAGTTGCCGCTACGATGTGGGCTTTTTACTGTCTTATCCTAAAGCGTTTGAGTCGTTCTTATCCCACCTTGTTTATTACACGAAAAGTATTTTTTTATGGGATACTTTCTCTTTTCTTCTACTTTGCGATCTACCCTTTAAATATCAAACTAGAGTTATTGAAACTGCCAGTCGTATATTTAAATATATTATTTCTGGGTGTCATCGCCTCAATGCTTTGTTATATCATGTGGAATACGGCAGTCAGAGCCCTCGGAGCATCAAAAACAGCCAATTATATTTACATTGTCCCTCTGGTCACCTTGATAACTTCTGCGATTTTTCTATCAGAAACTATTACGATAGCTTCTGGTATTGGCGCTTTAGCCATTATTAGTGGAGTTTATATCGCAGAGAGGTAAAAATAGAGAAGGGTTACTCATATGAGTAACCCTTTGATTTTCAGTGGTGCCACCAGGAATCGAACCGGGGACACAAGGATTTTCAGTCCTTTGCTCTACCAACTGAGCTATGGCACCATCATGTCGTTTTGTATATCGTTGTTTCGATTACGGGTGCAAAGGTAGGTATTATTTTTAATCCAGCAAATGTTTTGAAAGAAAAATTCACAGGACAGTAAATTATCTATTTTTCCTACAAAAAAATCCACTTTTCTCTTGCAGGTTCAAAAACAATGTGTACCTTTGCACCCGTAATCGAGACAACGATACAAAAAAACGGGATGTAGCACAGTTGGCTAGCGCGCCACGTTCGGGACGTGGAGGTCGGAAGTTCGAGTCTTCTCATCCCGACTCATCAAAAAGGCAAGAATCTTGAAAGAGATCTTGCCTTTCTTTTTTCAATCCTATTAATATCTAATGAATAACAAAAGGTATCAACATATATTGTTCGATCTGGACGGTACATTAACCGATCCTATGATTGGCATTACCAGTTCTGTAAAGTACGCCCTCTCCTATTTCAATATAGAAGTAGAAGATTTACGATCTTTATGCCCTTTCATCGGGCCACCATTAAAAACATCCTTTAAGGACTTCTATCAGTTTACAGATGAGCAAGCAGATGTAGCCATTGCTAAATACCGGGAATATTTTTCAAAACAAGGTATTTTCGAGAATACCCTGTATCAAGGTATTGATGAATTACTCCGTTTGCTTACCGAAAACGAAATGAAAATCTACTTAGCCACCTCAAAGCCGCAGCCCTTCGCTCAACAAATTCTAGAATATTTCCACTTAGAATCTTATTTTACATTTGTTGGAGGAAGCACATTCGACGGAAACCGTTCCGAAAAAGCGAATGTAATACAATATGTATTAGACAGCACCGATATAAAAACACGGTCTGACGTAGTCATGATCGGTGATCGTAAATATGATATAAAAGGGGCCAAAGCGAATAACATAGATTCAATAGGAGTCCTTTACGGCTACGGGGATGAAGAAGAACTAGCGAATGCCGGAGCAAACAAAATCGTTACTGATATAAAAGAACTATCATCTTTCCTTCTAACAGGGAATATCCCCATATAGAAAGCTTAAGCAGATCTATAAATCACATTAAAAATAAACATCAGCAATAAAGAGAATGAAATATTTGGAAAACTCGGCTTCAACCGGGCTACCAATTTTTCTATAGCGATCTTCATCTGTACACGAACCGTACTCTCTTGAACCGATAATATTTCCGCAATCTCCTTCGTTTTCAATCCCTCCTCACGAGACATCAAAAACACAAGACGGCATTTCTCAGGAAGTTCGTCAATCGCTTTATCAAGCATCTCTCTCATCTCTTTTAACTCCAAATGCTCCTCCGGAGAACCCTCATCTTCCTCTTCCATTAATGGCAACAACTCATTTAAAGAAACCCTATTCAAGTCTTTATTCCTTGCTTGAAAACGAAAAGACTCGTTACGTACGGAAATATATAAATAGGTATCTATATTATCAATATCCTTTAATCGTTTCCGGGATTGCCAGACCGAGAAAAAAACATCTGTCACAACTTCACGGCATGCCTCCTTCTCGCCTAAACAATAATAAGCGAAGCGAAAAACCTGATCATAATATAAATTATAAAAACGTTCGAAAGCTCCCCTGTTATCTACCGACACAGATTCAAGCAACCCTTTGATATCTCGCACAAAAACTCCCACTCCTTTTTCTTTGATTTGGCAAACATACTAAATATAATCTAAATGCCTTTTTAAAAAGCGGACTATTTTTTCTCATATTTTACTTGCATATTCAAATTATTAAACTACTTTTGCACCCGCAATACGGAAGTAGCTCAGTCGGTAGAGCACTGGTCTCCAAAACCAGGTGTCGGGAGTTCGAGCCTCTCCTTCCGTGCGTGAGCGGCAACACTATGAATATGTGTTGCCGCTTTTTTATTATTCTCCTTCTCTTCCCATTGCGATAAAAAAGCGTAAATAAGACAACATTTTTCGTTAAAGAGACTATTTTTTCTTTCAATATATAAAGGAATATACTACTTTTATTGCCGATTTTAAATCTAATTGAGACTTAGTGTAAATCGTATACCATAGAAACAGATGACAACTAACAAATTTTCAAATCGATACTCGTCTGAGAGGAAAAAGTATTTTTTCAAAAGTAAGGCGTTTATCCTGTTCCTCGGATTATTTTTGGGAGCTGGGATTATGATCGCCCTTTATAAAACATCTGTATATTTCTCGACAGATGAATCTTGTATGATGTGCCACGTGCATCCTCACGTAGAAAACAGTTGGAAACTTTCCAAACATGTAAATAATGGAAGTGGCGTTAAGACACATTGCGTAGCTTGTCACCTCCCACCCCAAACAAATACTTGGAAACATTATAGCGCAAAGGCTAAATTGGGTATGAAAGATGTTTGGTCATACTTGACTAAAGACAGCGCAGATTTCAATTGGGAAACTAAGTCCGAGTTGGAACACGCCGTTAAATATATCCCCAATGAATCTTGTAAGGAGTGCCATCAGAACTTATTCCCCGAAGGAATTACCGATGATGGTGTAACGGCACATTTATATTATGATGAGAATGAGAAAAAGCTAGATCTACAATGTATTAGTTGCCATTTGGATGCAGGACATTACAATCCGAACTACAATCACTCTAAGATGGTTGGCATACCGGGACAAAACACATCCGGGGCAACCTCGATAGATACCAGCCTGTTTTTTAAGGAACCAACTACAGTAACCTCTTTCACCGATTATGTAGAACAAATTCCCGGAACAATGGTCTCATTCAAGATGATTGCCATTCCCGGAGGTTCATTCAAAATGGGTAGTGAGGAAAAAGAGGCGTTTCATAAAGCAGATGAGTCACCTGTACACAACGTAACCGTTAGTCCATTCTTCATGGCTGAGGTCGAGGTGACTTGGGATCAATACTGGGCTTTCTATGGGAATACGATGAGTGAGGGCCGTACCCCTCCAGAGACCGTATACGCAAATAACAGTAATCCGAATGTCGATGCCATCTCCGGTCCTACACCTCCGTTCGGTTTCCCTGATCAAGGCTGGGGTGGCGGAGATCGCCCGGCTATTACAATGACTCATTATGCGGCCGAGACTTTCTGCCAATGGTTATCCAAGAAAACAGGAAAGACTTATCGTTTACCGACCGAGGCGGAATGGGAATATGCGGCACGTGGCGGCACGGAAACGCCTTATTTCTTTACGGGTAATCCAAAAGACTTCTCCGATCAAGGCTTCTGGCGTAAATTTTTCGACGCTAAGACTGATAGTATAGGTTCTTATGTGATTTATAGCAAGAACAGCAAAAACAAGACGCAAGAACCGGATTTAGTAAAAGCCAATCCCTTTGGTTTAAAGAATATGTTGGGTAATGTAATGGAATATTGTGCCGACAAGTATGATCCTGAAGCTTACGCTAAAAGCGGAAGTAGCGCCACAGATCCATTGGTTACTGAAGGTACAGAATGGGTAGTGAGAGGCGGTAATTATACCTCCGATGCGGCAGATCTTCGCTGCGCTTCCCGTGATTATACCAAACATGAAGCTTGGTTAAAAACCGATCCGCAACAGCCGAAGAGTATCTGGTGGTACTCCGACATCAGAGGAATCGGTTTCCGTGTTGTATGTGAACCTAATAAATAGTATCTAAAAAAATAATATCATGAAAAAAGAGAACAGCATTAGCAGAAGATCATTTCTGAAAAGTTCAGCCCTAGCGGGTGCGCTTGGAGCAATTGGAACAGGTAGTACAGTTGGTGTATTAACTTCTTGTGGTGGAGGTGAAAGTGCGAACGCAATAAAGCCTTTGAAAGAACCCGGTACTTATTACGTGCCCGAATTACCAGATCTGGCAACTGATGGAAAAGAACTAAAAGCTGGTGTAATCGGTTGTGGCGGACGTGGTTCCGGAGCCGCTTTTAACTTCTTGAACGCTGCGAACGGCGTTACGATCGTGGCTTTAGGCGATACGTTCCAAGAACGTGTCGATGATTTGGCAAAGAAATTAAAAGATGAGAAAGGAATTGATGTACCGGCTGATAAACGTTTCGTCGGCTTGGATGCGTACAAACAAGTGATTGATAGCGGCGTAGATGTAGTGATCGTCGCCACTCCTCCCGTATTCCGTCCAGTTCATTTCCAATACGCCACAGAAAAGGGCAAACATTCCTTCTTAGAGAAACCTATCTGTGTTGATCCGGTTGGTTACCGTACCATTATGGCTACCGCAAAACAAGCTGCGGCAAAGAACTTATGTGTCGTAACCGGTACTCAACGCCATCACCAACGCAGTTATGTCGAGTCTTACAAGAAGATCATGGAAGGATTGATCGGTGAGATCACGGGCGGTACGGTTTACTGGAATCAGAATATGCTTTGGTATCGGGATCGTCAACCGGAATGGAACGATTGCGAATATATGATCAAGGACTGGGTAAACTGGAAATGGCTTTCCGGCGACCATATCGTAGAGCAACACGTACATAATATAGATGTATTCACTTGGTTCAGCGGATTGAAACCAGTCAAGGCTGTAGGTTTCGGTTCTCGCCACCGTCGTATCACTGGCGACCAATATGATAACTTCAGCGTTGATTTCACAATGGAAAATGGTATCCATATGCATAGTATGTGCCGCCAGATAGATGGTTGTGCAAATAATGTAAGCGAATTCATCCAAGGAACCAAGGGATCATGGAGCAGTGACACGATGGAGATCAAGGATTTGGCAGGAAACGTTATCTGGAAATATGATAGCGAGGCCGAAAAAGCGAACTTCAAGCAAACTGACCCGTATACATTAGAGCATGTAAACTGGATCAACTGCATCCGTGGTGGTAAACAAATCGAGCAAGCTTCTGAGACTGCTATCTCCAATATGGCCGCAATCATGGGTCGTGAGTCCGCTTACACGGGTGCCGAGACCACTTGGGATGCCATGACTGCCTCTGCATTGGATTATACTCCGAAAGATTTGAACTTAGGAAAGATGGATATGAGCGGCTTCGTCGTTCCTGTTCCGGGTAAACCAATCGACAAGAAATAATCCAGACTGTTTATGACATTAAATAGAAGAAACTTTTTAAGAACCTCTTTATCCGGCGCTGCTTTAGCGGTAGGAAGTACGGCCTTGGCCTCCTGCTCTTCCAAGCCGGCAAAGACTGCCGAAGGAGAAAAAGGGAGCGACAAGACCGGCAAGGACCTTGAATTAAAACTTTCTTTCCAAGAGGGAATCGCCCCGGGTGAAAGTTTGAACGAGAAACTTGATTTTATGGAGAAGTTGGGCGTTGTAGGTTTTGAGCCGGGTGGCGGAGGATTAGCCAGCCGGGTAAACGAGATCAAGCAGGCCTTAAACGGACGTAATATCAAAGTGAGTGCCATTTGCGCCGGCTTCAAAGGCTTTATTCTTTCTACCGATCCAGCCATCCGCAAGGAATGCATGGATACGATGAAAGAGATCATAGCCGCAGCCGGTGAATTAGGTTCTACGGGCGTGATTATCGTTCCTGCCTTTAATGGTCAAGTCCCCGCCTTGCCTCATACGATGGAGACACGGGATTTCCTTTGCGAGCAATTCAACGAGATGGGAACTTTCGCCGCCCAGCATGGGACTAGCGTCATCTTTGAACCTTTGAACCGAAAAGAGTGTTTTTATCTACGTCAAGTAGCCGACGCCGCCTCTTTATGCCGGGATATCAATAATCCGGGTGTACGTTGCATGGGCGACTTCTGGCATATGACATGGGAAGAGACCTCTGATATGGGAGCCTTTATCTCTGGTGGAGAGTATCTCCAACACGTACACGTGGCCAGCCGCAAACGTCGCAGCATGCCGGGTGAGGATGGAGATGCCGATAACTATATCAATGGCTTTAAGGGATTGAAAATGATTGGTTATAACAACTACGTAAGTTTCGAGTGCGGATGTCAGGGAGACCGTAACGTGGTAGTCCCCGCCGCCGTCAAGTTATTACGTGAACAATGGGAACAAGCTTGATAAGATGCCTTTAGTATACCCAAATATGCAATTGAGTGAGGTGGTGGAAGAACACCCCTCACTCATTCCCGTAATCAACCGGTTTGGGATTCGTCTCGGGCTTGGCGACAAATCGGTGAAGACGCTCTGTGAAGAACATTCGCTGGATATGGACTTTTTACTGACAGTGATCAATACCTTCCTCAACGAGGAGTATTTTCCGGAGAAGAAGTTACAAACCTTCCATACATCGCAAATCATTGATTACCTGACAAAGACGAACCAATACTATTTACGTTATCAGCTTCCCAATATAGAACGCCATCTAGGTTCCTTTATCTCGATGAGTACGCCCGGTAATCCTACTCTTGGATTGATAGGACGCTTCTTCTCCTCGTTCAAGGAAGAACTCATCGCCCGCATTGAGAAAGATGATAAGATATGGTTCCCCTACTGCATGTCGTTAAGTAAAAAGCTGGGAAAAGAACCGGCGGGAACGATCGATGGATTGCAAATCACCTCCGAGCAACGTACGGAAGATACCATCGAGGCCCTTTTAGCCGACTTAAAAAGTATCATGGTCAAGCATCTTTCGGGAGATTACGACGAGAATTTATGTTATGCCGTCCTCTTCTCCATCTGTAGTCTGGAGAAAGATATCAAACAACACAACCGGATCCGGTATCGAATCCTTACCCCCATGGTCTCGGCCATGGAAAAATTATGTATCTAACGATCTGAAATGCATCGAAACAAACAAATAGCGATCATACTGTCTGATACCCTAAGAAGTATTGGGCTGCAAAGCTTGCTGACCGACTACTTCCCCCCGGTAGAGGTTTGCTATTTTCCAAATTTCGAGATGCTTTCCTCCACAGGAAGCGACACCTACGATTACTATTTCACCGATTCAGATATCCTTGTGCTCAACGCAGATTTCTTCCTCCCGAGAAGGAACAAGACCGCCATCCTCATCGACAGCACCGAAGAACACGGGGCGCTCTCGTCTATGAACCGTATCACGTTACGTTCCTCCCAAGAGACCATTATCGAGCAATTGCAACAATTATTTACGAGCGACAGCTCCGGCAACACCACTACCGAAAACAACAAGGACCTATCCAGCCGTGAGGTAGACGTACTTCAACTGATCGTAAAAGGCATCACGAATAAAGAGATCGCCGATAAGCTGAACATCAGCTTGAACACCGTCCTCACCCATCGTAAGAACATCACCGCCAAGCTGGGCATCAAGACCGTTTCCGGCCTCACCTTCTACGCCATCATGAACGGGATCATCTCAGGTGACGATATCGAACTATAGCGAAGCCAACAAACCAGCTTTCAAAATCACTACATCTAGTGATTGACCATCCTGTTTCTTTACCGTTTCTTCGCGATTGAAAAAATATACTAACAAAAGAAATTCGATGAAGAGACACTACTTAGGTATCATCGCCCTAGGTGCGTTGGGGCTGCAAAATGTATACGCCGAGAATATCAAGGCTAACGAGAACGACACGATAAAAACCTATAACATGGGTGAGGTAATCGTGACCTCATCCACGAAGGAGACAAATAACCTCCGCACGTTACCCGGTTCCGTATCGATCCTTTCCCCGCAAATGATCTCCGGCAGGCAGATCGACGCATTAAAGGATATAAGTTCTTTCGTCCCGAACCTATACATGCCGGATTATGGGGCAAAACTAACCTCGGCCATCTATATCCGCGGTATCGGAGCCAGAAGTAGCGGACAATCCGTAGGCTTATATGTAGACAACGTGCCTTATCTGGATAAAAGCACCTTCGATTTCGAGCTGACCGATATCCAGCGCATCGAGGTATTACGAGGGCCGCAAGGAACCTTGTATGGTCGTAACGCCATGGGGGGCATCGTAAATATCTATACCATCTCCCCGTTCGATTACCAAGGAAAGAAACTCTCCCTATCGGCCGGAAGCTACGGGCAATATAAAGTCAAGGCCTCCCATTATGCTAAGTTGAGCGAGACCATCGGATTTACCGCCGCCGCTTACTATGACCATAGCGACGGCTTCTACACCAATGCCTACGATGGGAAAAAGATCGATAAGGAAGACAACGTTGGCGGTCGCTTCAAGTTGGAAGGTCGCTTCAATCCGAACTTCCGTGCCTCCTACTCCCTTTCCGTAGATTATACGGATCAAGGAGCGTTTCCATATGGCATGTTCATCGGAACCGGAAATACCGATCACAAGTATGTAAATCCTATCAATATCAACGATCCCAGCTCTTATAAACGGACGGTCATCGCCAATAACCTGTCCCTCGAATACCGGAATGAGCACGTGATACTGAGCAGCATCACCGGTCATCAATATTTCAAGGATGACATGAAGATGGATCAAGACTTCTCCCCTCTCTCGATCTTTACCCTCAACCAAAAGCAAAAGCAAAACGCTTTCAGCGAGGAATTGGCGATCAAGAGCAACACGAGGAATAATTACCAATGGTCCTTCGGACTCTACGGTTTCTACGATGATCTACATACGGACGGTCCGGTCGATTTCAAGGAAGACGGAATTAAGACCGTTCTCCAGCCCGTATTCGATCAATTGAAGAAAGATCACCCTAAGATGCCCTATCTAAAAATACTGGACGATCATCTTTATATTCCGGGTTCTTTCGACACCCCTTCTTATGGCCTTGCTTTGTATCACCAATCCACTTATAACAATCTGTTCACGGAAGGCCTGTCAATTACCGCCGGTATCCGCTTGGATTACGAGAAGCAAAAGATGGATTACAATTCTGAGGCTAAGATGAGAATGGGGTTCGGCTTCGTAGAAAACGGACCGGTTATCGACATCGAGAAACTTTTCCCGATCCCAACCACCGTGATGGACGCCAGTGTCTCCCAAGACTTCTGGCAAGTACTTCCGAAAATATCTTTAAAGTACGAATGCTCGCCAAACACGTTCACCTATGTATCGGTAGCGAAAGGTTATAAGACCGGGGGCTACAACGTACAAATGTCGGCAGACGTGATGCAAAGCCAGATGCAATACGATATGATGAACGCTTTCAAGGACATGATGCCGATCGAGGTCAAAGAACCCACCCCCATCGAGGAAGTAGCCTCCTACAAACCAGAGAAAAGCTGGAACTACGAGATCGGTATCCGTAGCGAGTTACTATTCCAACGCCTAAGCGCAGAATTGACAGGTTTCTATATGGACATTCAAGACGTGCAGTTGACCAAATTCGTGAACAGCGGCAACGGCCGTATCCTCACCAACGCCGGGAAAGCCAAAAGCTACGGTATAGAGGCCTCCTTGCGTGCCCGTATCATCGATGGGCTAACCGCCGACGTTAATTACGGTTTCACCCATGCTACGTTCCGGGATTACAACAATGGGAAAGAGGATTTCAAGAACAACTTCATCCCATATACCCCACGTCATACCTTCAACGTAGGACTGCAATACACCCGCCTGTTCCGTAACGCATGGATAGACCAATTCTCCGCCTCCGCCCAATTCAGCAGTGTCGGAAAGATCTTCTGGACCGAGCGAAACGACATCTACCAGAAATTCTACGGAACGGTGAACGCAAAGGTAGGCGTACGCAAAGGTATCGTCAACGTAAACCTATGGAGCCGTAATATAACGAACACCCATTACTCTGCATTTTATTTCGAGTCATTCGGGAATCCGTTTATCCAACTAGGTAAGCCTTTCCAGATCGGTGCGGAGGTGGCGATCGCCTTTTAAGCGCAAGCGTTCAATAGAAATAAAAAACGGGAGAGCCGGTTCTTACACCAACTCTCCCGATTACTTTATTCCGACTTTCCTATATTCGGTAACTTACTTCAAAAACTATAATCCTTCGATCTTCTCTTCCGGTAAACCGGTGCTCTGGGCAATCAAAGATTTAGATACCCCCGACTCTTTTAAATTCTTGGCGATAGCATATTTCTCTGATAGGCGACCTTTCTCCAGACCTTCCCTCAAGCCTTCCTCCATGCCTTCCTTCATCCCATTCGCCTTTGCTTCCGCTATCGCTTTCTCTTTTGCTTCCTCTACTTCCTGCAAGAAAGTCTCTTCCGCAAGACGGTTGACATTGTAGCGATCCACGGCACGGTCATAGGCGAGACGATTCTCCGGAGAGAGATTCGCCACGGCGGCCAAACGAGATAGATGAGCGAACACCTGTTCTTTCAAGGCATCCGGCATTCGAATCCAATGTTCCATATTCTTTAACGCATAAAAAAGTCTTTCTAATAAAGTTTCGCACTCATCCAGTTCCTTCGTAAAATAAGGGAACTGCAAATAGATCTGCCGGAAATGAGGGTTCAGCGTCTCATGACTTTCTAGATCCAGAATTCCAGAATCCACACGGAAACGATCCGGTAAATCCGGCTCCTTGAAATTCATGAAAAAAACACCATACACCGTATGTAGCTTATAGATTGCGCCATACGACATCGAAGGTTCCCGCACCTCCAGCCCTTCCTCCCCGTCATCCGGTGAGTGTACTTCCACCGCTAGCGGGGCCTCAATCTGACGGCTCACCGCACGACACATATAATATAATGTTCGGTCCACGAAATTCAGATGCTTGCGGTTCTGCATCTCCACGATGATATATTCTCCCGTGGAGGTACGGCAATAGAGGTCGTAAATGATCCCCTTGTCACGTACATGCTCTGCATGATCCTCCTTGTCGAGAAACATCAGATCCTCAATCCGATGCTCACCAGCCAACAACTCGTTCAATAACGTGATCAAGAACGGCTTGCTAGCTGGCTGACCGAAAATAATCTTAAAACCAATATCCGTAAACGGATTCACGAACTTTCCCATAGCTAATTATTTTTAGTTAAACCTATTGTTTATTCTAGACCGCAAACATACGGAATTTTTATCAAAGAATAAAACGCAAGCATTCAATTCTTTTCAACATAAACCTATGGAGCCACAATATAACGAAATCGGGAGAGCCGGCTATTACACCAACTCTCCCGATAACATTTCACATAAAAACAAAATCGATCTTTTTTATCTAGCTATTTTAAAAATCGTAAGAAATATCAGCTTAAAGTACTCAAACAATGTAGGATGGTTAATATATCTCATATTGAGTTCAATTTTCGCCGGCATAATATCCTCAACATAAGTTTTGTCGGGATTTGAAGACTGTCCAAGTAACCTATTTTCATCCATATACACTATAGATGCGTAATCTGTAATACCCGGCCTGACAGCCAACACACGCCTTTGTTCAGTCGTATACATATCGACATACTTACGCACCTCGGGCCGAGGACCTACCAAACTCATATCCCCTTTAAGTACATTGATCAATTGAGGAAACTCATCCAATTTATACTTACGGATATAATAACCAGACCGTGTAATCCGTGGATCACGCCCTCCTACGGTAATAAGTCCCTTCTTATCAGAACCTACACGCATACTTCGAAATTTAAGCAACTGAAAATCTCGATTGTTACGTCCTACACGAATTTGCCTATAAAAAACAGGTCCGGTAGAATCACACTTAATCCAAATTGCCAGAATAACAAACAAAGGACTTAGCAAGATAAGACCTATCCCGCTGGCTACAACATCAAAAAAACGTTTCAAATCGATTGATTATTTTATTGGGTAATAATATCAACAAAATTAGAAATCACATACTCTACGTCCTCATTCGTAAGACTGGTATGCAAAGGAAGAGTAATCTCGTTATGGTATTGGTTGTAAGCATTCGGATAATCTACGATATCAAAACCTAAATTTTTATAGGCCGTCATCATTGGTAAAGGCTTATAATGTACGTTACAAGCGATTCCACGTTCAGCCATCCGCTCTATCACAGCATTTCGATATTCCACATCCTCACCAAGCAAACGTACTAGATACAAATGCCCACTCGAAGAATGGTCATCACCAAAATGATCCAAGACCTGCACATCGCACCCCCTCAGTCCTTCATTATACCTCTCAATAATCTGACGACGACGATACAGCATTTCCGGATAACGCTTCAACTGCGCAAGACCAATACCCGCCATTACATCCGTCATATTACACTTATAATACGGAGCGACAATATCATACTCCCATGCTCCCAACCTCGTCTTAGCTAGTGCGTCCTTGTTCTGCCCATGAAGGGAAAGCAATTGAAACTGTTTATAAAGAGACTCGTTGTCAACCCCATCATGATTTCTCCAAGTCAACGCACCTCCCTCTGCTGTCGTAAGATTTTTCACGGCATGGAAGGAAAACGAAGTAAAATCAGCGATCTCACCACACATCTTTCCATGCCATTTGGCACCAAAAGCATGGGCGGCATCCGCAAGTACGATAACCCGACCGTATGCCTTCTGGATATCATTCACTGGCGAAAACAAATGTTTCTTGCTCTCTACGGCAGCGAATATCTTATCATAATCACAAACCACACCGGCAAGATCAACAGGCAGAACCACCTTTGTCTTCTCCGTGATCGCATCTGCCAACTTATCATAATCCATCTCAAACGAATCAGGAGCGGTATCTACCATGACAACCTTTGCCCCCACATGACAAGTTACACTTGCGGTAGCGGTATACGTATAAGCGGAAGTAATCACCTCGTCTCCTGGCCCAACGCCCAAAACACGCAATATCAACTCCATACAAGCCGTAGCCGAATTCAAGCATACAGCTTGATCCGTTTGGCAGCACATGGCAATTAATCTCTCAAATTCTTTTGTCTTAGGCCCCGTAGTGATCCAACCGGAACGAAGAGCCTCTGATACTAAATAAACTTCACTTTCAGTTATATCAGGAGGAGAAAAAGGAATTTTTTTTATACTCATAACCTCATACAAGTTTATAATTATTATTAATCATTCAATCAAAATCGTAAAAAACTTTTTTGAATTTATCATAAATATGATCAAATATTAGATTATCTGCAATATATTTTTTCGCTTGCTTACCTATTTTTTCTCTTAGAGAACGATCATCCATTAATTTTATAATAGTATCAGCCATTTTTTGAAAATCAGTTCGGATAAAGATATGTTCTCCATCAACAATCCCCTCCAGTCCTTCTGCTCCAATTTCAGTTGTCACAACACAGCAACCGATTGACATCGCTTCAATAATTTTATTTTGTACTCCAGCTCCAGAATACATCGGAACAACCACAACAGAAGCTTTCTTCAAATAAAACTTAGGATCATCGACAAACCCCGTAATAATAACATGCTCAGATGCAAGTCGACAAACAGAGGCAGATGGTCGAGAGCCTACAATATAAAAACGAACGGATGAATCCAAAAGCAAAATAAGAGGTAGCACATATCGAACAAAAGTCGTTACAGCAACTATATTTGGTTCATAAAACATAGATCCTACAAAAACAATATTTCGAGAATCATTAGGAATAATAAGTTGATCGTCAAAATCAACACTATTACCGATTACCTCAATATGTTTATTTGAAATTTCTAGATCTGCATGCCTCAAAATAAACTGACGATCGACATCGGATATAATAATAAATTTATCAAAAGATTTTAAAACTTTATTCTCATAACTAATTAATCGATTTGCCTCGAATTTATAAACCAGCCTCCATATCCAATTCGCTTTTAAAGAAGCTCCAATATAGTTCATTGAAATAGCATCAACATAATCAATTATCTTATTACACTTACTTCCATCAACGTACGGAACGGTTCTAATATTATTACAAAAAACATAATCATACAAAGATAAATGTTCCTGTATATAACTCATCATCCTCGGAGAATAAAAATAACTACATTGTAATGGTCTAGATTTAAAAAAGCCCAATAATGCGCGTAATACACATTTCCACTTGGGCTCTAAGAATTCACTTATTTGTCGACAAAAACAACGCAATTCGGTTAGATCCGCAAATGTTTTATAAGGATTACAAGTATATACCAAATCAACTTCAAATATTTGTGACAACATCCGAATCATTTGAGATGTACGAATAGAAGCTCCGTCTTGAACTGGAAATGGACGTTTAGAACTAATTACAAGAATACGTTTACGAGAATCCATGACACAAATAATTTGCTCACAATTTAATCATTAGGCAATTGAAACTTTACAATAAAATGCCTCTCTCTTTTTTCCACTGGAGGCAATTGCATATAATCATGATAAAGATTGGTCAAATACCGATCATAGTCAGCAGGTATATAAACGATTTCTCCTTCAAATAAAGCCTCTTTTGGAGGAAAATATACAGAAGCATCAAATATTTCTCCGTTATAATATTTTCTACCAGTAGGAATACCTAGAGGATTCCCTCTCTTTGAAGAAGCCACAAAACGATCAAACCAATAAACCCATTTCGCATGTGGAATAATACCAAAGATAGATCCCAGCATTTTCTTAATTTGGAATCTTCTCTTTAACGATGAATCTAGAGATACAAATTCTGACAAAGACTCGCTTGGATATTGCGCATATAAAACCATGATGGATACAAACTGGATTACATTGGCGATAAAACCTTTTATAGCTTGTGCGATTTTATACTTAGGCACTGAATCTAAAGCAAACACATCAATATATAATCCTTTGGGGAAGGGTGAATTCTCATTAAAAAGCTCTATATTAAAGGAGTTCTTTCTATATATCTTCAAGAACACAGTTTTTGCATCAGTGTCTCTATTAGGATAGTCAAACTCATATTTATTCCCCAATCTCCCCTCCTTACACAATCGAATCAATTTTTCATAATCATCACGCCTCATCATTACGTCTAAATCATCATCCCAAGGAATAAAACCCTTATGTCGGATAGCCCCCAAACAACTTCCACCACTAAGCATTAATGTCAAGCCTTCTTTTTCACATAATTTCGCTACATCCCTGTATATATCCAACAAAGCTCGCTTCATGGCAGAAGACTCCGAAGATGTCATCTCATGTAAATAATTCGTTTTATGAGCTAACTCATTCATCAATTCACTATCAGATTTCATCTTTACGGTCTTTTTTTAACATCCACCACTTCTCCGGTCAGGGAAGAAAATATAGTATTCACCGACACAGACGCAACAACACTTGATTTCAACAAGGTATCCTCCGGTTCTATGCCAAAATTTCTCTCCCGCATAGGGGTCTTAGTCCGTTCCGGATTAATACAATTGATACGAATACCACTATCCTGCCACTCTTCACTCAACGCTTGTACAAAATTCACGATAGCGGCTTTAGAAGATGAATACAAGCTATATAATTGACGCCCCCTCGTATAAGAACTGGAAGTAAACAGCAGCAGCGCCCCTTTACTCATTTTTAAATATGGATAAGATTCCCTTGCTACAATAACAGCTCCAAGATAATTCACATGAATACTTTTACAAATCTCCTCATATGTCATTGTAGCCAATGGCTCCCGATTCAAGACTCCAGCCGTATTGACAACCGCATCTATACGCCCTTCCTTATCCATGACAGTTCTCAAAGCATCAGCCACTAGAGCCGAATCGGAGACATCCACTCCATTCTCTGAACGGCTGAAAGAATAGATATGCGCCCCGTACTGGCGACAAATATGGATAATATCAAGCCCAATCCCATAGCTTCCGCCAAAAACAACAATAACCGATGAAGGCAAAGCGGCTATAGTCTTAGGAGTTACCGTTTCATTCTGTTGAGCGATTGATTTTAGCTGAAACAACTTATCCAATAAAAACAGATCTTCTTTGTAAGTCAATTTCATATTAAACTGTTCACCCTTGACTACATACACGAATTCTTCCGGAAGATATCTGTAAACAACTCCACAATCATCTGTCGTTTGAAAATCAAGATCTTTCAATGCTAATTCATAAGCCCGCTTTATCGTAGAACGTTTAAAAGCTTGCGGAGTCTGCCCATTACGCAAATACTCACGAGCTGGTATTCCTGTAATATGGTCTTCCACATCCACTTGAATGATTGTATCAGTCGTCTTGATCGCAACATCCACCGCATTATACGTTTTCAACGCATTGATGCAATCAGTAATAATACGATCATTGACCAATGGGCGAACCGCATCATGGAAGATCATATTCACCTCTTCCTCATAAGCATTAATCGCCGCTAAACTTGAATGGTAACGTTCCTTTCCTCCCTTGAGGATTTTCTTCATCTTGGAATATTCATTCTTCACCAAGATATTCTCTACCTCCTGCACATAATTAGGATTAGAAACCACAACGATCTCATCTATTAACGGATGATTTTGGAAAACATCTATCGTATGTTCAATCACTTTTTTCCCTGCCAACTTCAAGAACTGTTTAGGCGTCGCATCACCTAAACGTTGACCGAAGCCACCGGCCAAAACCACAGCTATATTTCTCATGATCTACGTTTATATATATTAAAATATAAATAAATACCAATAACAAATATTGGATAAGCATATAAGGCGCAAAAAGCGACTAATTTCCACTTCTTTTTTACACTCCTATTAACCAAAAAATATTGAACATATTTCTTAAAATTCATATCATTTAAAACCTCTTTAACAATACGATTAGCTCTAATTGAAAAAGGCTTTTTTTGAGGATATTTAAATAACAAAGCATTACCAACCCAAGTAAAAATAAGTTCTTTATACAAAGCATTTTCTTTCAAATAAATTTTATTTTTTTGCACCAAGAATTTTTCCATCATATTCACAGTATACAGTACATCTTTATCCTTCTCTTTTATCGTATTAATTATACTATCTTTTCTATTCCATCTATAATAATAGTAAGGAGAATCCATCACGATCAAAGAAGACGAACAAATCAAAGCCTTAAACACAAATAATAGATCCTCATATAAAACACCTGTATCAAATCTTAATTCATTTTTCTCCAAAAATGATCTATTAAAGACCTTATTACAAGAAGAAGCTGTAAAACACTCATTTTTCACACAATGTAGCAAATAAGATTCACCTGTTTCAAAACAAGTTTTCCCCTTACTTATAGGGTCTTGCATATAAACCTCATCAGCAAAGCGATATCTTCCTAATACAATTATATCAACCTCATTATTATACGATAAAACCGCCTCTATTTCTTCACAAGTATTCAAAGATATATAATCATCCGAATCAACAAACAGAATATAATCTCCTACTGCATTATCAATACCAACATTACGAGTATATCCTAAGCCCATATTTTTTTGATCTATAACACGAATTCTATCATCAATCCTACTATACTCTTCAATTAAAGATAAAGAGTTATCACTAGAGCCATCATTTATCACTACAATCTCGATATTTTTATATGTTTGATTTATCAACGAGCTCAAGCACTCATTGATATATTTCTCAACATTATAAACCGGAACAATTATTGAATACTTTCTTTTCATCATTTACGAACAGATAAAACATAACACCAGAAAAAAATTCCTCCTAGAAACAATGTGAAAATCAGAAAGGAATAAACAAACAATTAAGCTTATATTTTCTTTTAAACCAATAAATCAATTGAACACAAAACAAAACACAAAAAGGTCTATATAAAGCTGTTATAACACTTAAAGGCTCCGCTCTTGGAGACATAAAAAATACAGGAAGCACATAAAACAATATATACATATATGAATATTTTTTCTTACATCTACCGGCAAATCGCATAATTATAAATGTACACATATAACCAACGATCATAACTCCGAACATATTCCCTAAAAGATAAGATTCCGCAATCGCACTACTTCCCATACCATGTCCGTTTAAATAATATCTAGGAGATACTTTATACGACAACCAGTCTGCCCAAGAATACCCTTCCCGTACCGTACCTAAAGTTTGTCCATTAGGTATTCCTAATCCCAAATACTCCATCAACCTATTTTCTCTAAAACTATTTGTTATTGGCCCAACAAAATAAAGCCATCCATTAGCAACTTCATCCACATATTGTATCGTACGGCCTATCGTTTGAATAGAAGTGCCTTGTTGCCAAAAAAAAGATTGAATCAATTGCGTGAAAACAACATCATCCTTTTTTTGATCTAAATCTTTAAAACCACTATCCCTAAAATCATTAACGAGTTGAGCTACATATATTAAAGAAAATCCGATCAACACAAAACGTAACATCCATCTCCAATTCACTCTAATACCTCTAATACCTAAATAGACAAGAAATGCCAATACTTGCGTAAATGTTGCAGATCGACCACCAGTACCTAACAGTATCAACAATGTAAAAATGTAAAAACAACTCACTAATATATATTTTTTCCCTATGGGAAATGTACTTAAATACAAGTATATTCCAGCCACACAAAGATCATCACTAATTCTCAAAATAGGATTATCAACAGTTGTTGATGATTCATTTAAATACACCGCCAAATAACCATTTTCAACAACAAATTTTACAGCTTGATATAAATACAGCAAATATGGTACACAAAATGATATAAACAAGAAGAAACCCAATCGACGTATTTCAAATATCAACGAATCATTTTTCACGCACGTTTTATAATTATATCTATCAACAAAGAGACAAGAAGACAAAAAACCAACAAATGAAAAAAGAAGATAAAATATAATTGAATTCAACATCTCAAATTGAATTGACAATGAGAAATAAGACCAATCATTAGCCCACGTCGAGACATAAAAATAAGCATCTTCAAATCCTAGCGCATCTAAAAATACACGAGACATAATAAAAACGCCAAACGCTAAAACATAAAACGTATATAAAAGAGAATCAACATCCTTAACGACAAGCAACAAGACTATACAAAAAAGATATATAGAGCATGAATAATATTTCAAAAAAGACACTATCACCTCACTTGGAGATTGTACCCACAGAATAAACTGAAGAAATATTAAGATAAAAAACAAAACAATTAACCCCTTTATTTTTTTCATATATTCAAATTCTAATAAAAACAAGTAGAATATATTTCATCTTCCTTTAAATACATCCATAATACAATATTCAGCACCTCACGTAGAACTTTCATCTAACAATGAGGATTATATCAACCATCTATAATTGTTAAATGACACATCCGGACAAATCGCATCATCAGGTTTCTCATTCCCTGAGCAACAAAAAGCAAGGCTAAAGTATCTAAAACAGAGAATACAAGAGTGGTTAATAATCCAGCAAAAAATGTCGTATTTTCTTTCTCCATTGAATATCTCATTCCAAGGAAAACAATCACTCCACAAAGCAATGTTACCACCAAATGCTTCGCATACATAAACACGTATATTCTCAATGGCTCATCCAAGCCCTTGCGAAATAAATAGTAAGGTTTCCAACAAAAAACGACTAGAAATAAGCTGATCAGAACCCCGGATAACACACCATGCAATCCAAAGGAATACCCCAAGATGATAGATAGACCAACATTAACAGACGCTTCTATCACCGGAGCCCAAATATCGCTAAATAAGCCATAAGCATTAATATAAGTATCGACCGTTGTTCGGCTTAAATTTATAAACAGAATAGCCGTCATCAACAACAAGCTCAAGGAATCCATAACATATTCCTTGCCTATCCAAAAGGAGACAAATGATGGAGTAACCAAAAGAACCCCGAAGCACATGATACACGAGAACAAGAATCTTATAGAAAACAGTTCCGCAAATACACTCATGATCTTTCGCTTATCCCCTTCAGCTATCAAATTTCCAACCCCGGCATTCACACTGTTAAACAGAGCCGTCATCAAAGTTTGAACACCCATTACAATCAACATATAATTGCCGTACAAAGCAACTATCGTTAATGTCGTATAGGCATATATAATAATGGGACTACTCTGCGTCAACGCAAATCCCGCAATCTTATGAAAAAACAACTGCTTGACCTTCGTGAGCACATCCGGATATTTCCTAGCCAACTCTTTACCTACATACAAATCAGTCTTTAAACAAGGATAAGTCCGGGCGATCACCCGATTCAAAGCCACCGAAGCCACCACAGCGAACACCACTTCCAATACCAGCCACCAAACATACCCATTAGATAAATACCGGATCGCCAATATTTGGCAAAGCAGTTTCGCCAACATTGAGGCTTTGTAACTATACTGTATCTTATACTCCTGCTGATCCGCAGATAGCACAATCTGCTTATAATTAACAAAATAGCTCAATAGTGCGCTAACCAACAACGCCCCGAAAGAGGCATACGCATACCATAACGGCAATGGCATCTTGGCGAAGATCCAAGGGAAAAAGGCCATCAGGACTACACTCCCGGCTATTACGATCCATGCGATACGCCGATAGAGCCATCCTTGCAAGGATACGATCTCATTAATTGCGTTCGCATCTTTCTCGGCAAGCGGTTTATAAAGGGTACAAGAGATAGCCGATCCCACCCCCAGCTCTGCGAGGTTCAAGAATTGCAGCAAATTAGTAGCCGTGGTATTCAGCCCCAGCACCTCCGCCCCCAAGTAATCCAAGAAGAGCTTTCGGGAAAAGAACTGGAGGATCAAGTTGATGAAATAAAACACCAACGCTACCGAACTGTTTTTTATGCTCTTGGATGTTCGCGAATCTGTCTTTGCCATATCTTCGACAAGCGTATCTTTTGTCCCAAGCAGTGGGAGAGCACTGTCCCAAGGCATGGAACAGATAACTCCTTCCGGTTGGGAATCTACTGTTCCCTTACCGGGGAAGTCTCTGTTCCCTTATCAGGTAAACCGCCTTTACTAGTACTGGTAATAGCGATTTAGCGCAAGCATCTACCCCCTATAGCCATACCCCTTAGCCCCAGTGTTCACTGGAGTTTGAGAAGGTACCGAAATATCGGATTAATTTATAAATTATTTGTTTTTAAACACAACAGTTCTTGTGTCGTAACTATTCAGCATGTTGTGTAAAACGTTCTGAAATCTTTTTCCCACTCTTGCAATAACAAAATAGATTCCTCTACTTACCTCAAAGCAGAGATTATTCTTTCTTTTCACAAGATAAAAATTCTATTTTTCTCTATCTCTTTTCTAAGGGCATTTTACTGTGCCCTAAACCGGGTTGTATTAAAATTTTAGAGGATATGTCAAAACTCAATTTTAGCCCAGATGAGCTTTTGATTTGAAACTTGAACATCCTTAAAGACAAAAAGAAGAGTCGTACCATTACTCAAAACAGAGCTTGATACGCCTCTTTTAGGTCTTGTAAGGACAATCTGTAATTTTTCGGAGAGGTCATTTTAGTTTTGACACATCCTCAATCCAATGAAATCCCTAGCTGAGCTGCCATGTAATTTAACCTTTCCAATCACACTGTGATAAGTAGCAGCCATTTCAGCACCGGCATCACTACCGTAATGAAGTGAATTGTTTCGTTGAGTAGTAAGCTTCCGAATGGTTCGCACAACAAGGTTGCTATCTATCGGTAGTTCCCCATCATCCAAGAAAGTAAATATCTCTTTCCTAAATCAATTCAGATAATTAAGGGCTTCTGTATAATACTGACTTCTAAATTCTGAATTCTTTGACTGTCCACTGTCCAACAAGGTACGCAATTCGATTAGGAGTCTCTTCGTTTCCGTAAGCCTGATACCTCTGAAAGATAATACATCTTACAACGATAAGATGATACACCTTACATTAACAAGATGATACATCTTCCGCACGAAGATAAAACATCTTTATCAGACTAGAGTAACCTGTAACTCTCAACAAGACATAGAACCCTCGATAACCCAATCCCCCAACGTATGCCGCTCACTATCAAAATTAATCCCAACCTTTACGATCGGCAACCCACAAAGAGCGAAGCGCTCCGGGTAATTGCGCAAATTGATTTGCTCAAGGGCTATATCCGCGGTCTTGTTTAACTTCAATTCCACGACATAGAGTGTTGTCGGTGTGCGCATCACCATATCCACACGGCCTTTCGGGGTACGGACTTCCACGTCCACATACATTCCTAGCAGGCTGAAGATCGTGTAAAGCAAGGACTGGTAATGGCCCTCGTAATCCGTATTGTCACATTGGGGGATGGTGGACAGGAAGGTCTGCAACAGACGCAGGGCATCGTCCATCCGCTCTCCAGCGATCGCCTCGAAAAGAAGGGCTACTGTAGTAAGTCCATCCGCTGTGTATTGATGCAAATAATTGGGCAATAAACTCTTCATCAATCCCATACGTACCTCCTTGTTTGGGATGTCGAGCGTGTACAAATTCGTGAGCGAGGAATAATCCTTTATCGTGATGTAACCGCTCTGATAGAGCAATGGCGTAATATCGACCATCCGTTCCGTGGGTGCGTCAAACGACTCTGCCAAAACCTTGCGTGCGCCTATTTGCTGGGGTTTCACGTGATACTTGTTCAGCATCTCGATCAAATAGGTGGGCGTACCGCTACCGAACCAATAGGAATTTAGTTTACTGTCGGCCAAGGCGTTCAACAAGCTGAACGGGTTGTATATATCGGGCGAGGGCCACGTGAAATGGTAACCGTCATAATTCGATTTCAAGGCACCCAAGGCACCCTCCGGAGAAACGCCGAGGTTGTCGGCCAAACGACCGATATCCTCGCCCATCTGCTCACGCATTTCCTCCTCCGTGATGCCACAGAGCGAGGCGTACTCCGGGAGCATGCTGATATTCTTGATATTGTTCAACTCGCTGAAGATGCTCAATTGAGAGAACTTCGTGATACCTGTCAAGAATACGAAACGCAAATAAGGATCGCAGGCTTTCAGCGGACTATAGAAGTTACGCATCACGTCGCAAAGCTTCGGCAGCTCCTTCTCCTCATGCACCACGTCCAGTAAGGGAGCGTCGTACTCGTCAATCAAAACAACCACCTTTTGACCGGTCTGGGCGTAGGCACGTTTGATGAGACTTTCCAGACGTTGGTTCGTATAAATAGCGCTCTCATCACGTCCGTATATCTGCTCGTAACCATACAATTTCCTCTCCAGCTCACTCAGAAGCCGCTCCTTGTCCATATGCTTTGCCGTGCTCATGTCGAAATGAAGCACCGGATAGCTTGTCCACTCCTTCTCCAGACACTTGATAGCCAAACCCTCAAACAAATCCTTTCGCCCCTCGAAATAACTATGGAGCGTAGAAGTAAGCAACGACTTTCCGAAACGACGGGGACGGCTCAAGAATATATAACCAGACGCACCATGTGTCATTCGATAGACCAATTCCGTCTTATCTACATACACATAATTCCCCTCTCTCAATTTAGAGAATGTCTGTATTCCTATCGGATATAATCGTCGCCCTTCCATCTTCGTCTCTGTTTATTGGTTCGTCAAGACAAATATAACGCTATTTCCCTAAATGATCAATTTTCAGTCCTCTATTTTGGCTTATCGCACCATAATACTCAAAGCAACACAAAAGTTCGCTTTTCGAAGAAGATATACTGACTTGTCCTAATCAGTATATCTCCTCAAGGCAAGTCAGTATATCTTCTCAGAGCTAGTCAGTATATCTCCTTTTAAAAGTCAGTATTTTTGACAACTTAGTTATTTTCTATCCCACACATCAATATCCGGTTCCCTATTTATCCAACGCCTCGTACTTGGAGTGCCGGCTTTTGAACTCGGGGACGATCGCCTTCATCTTGCCCACGATGGCCATATCGTCCCTCGAGCGGCCTAGGCCGACGAGTTCATCTATATCTTGGCAAACCGTATCATAATCGTACTCCCGTACCTTGGCGATCTTGATCTTCGGATGGAAGGTAGGCAGCGTGATCTCCTCGTCGTTCAGTACCTCCTCGTACAGCTTCTCGCCGGCACGAAGACCCGTAAACCGGACCTCTACGTTCTTGGCGCCCGAAAGCTGAATCATACGTTTCGCCAAGTCGATGATACGCACGGGCTTGCCCATGTCGAAGACGAAGATCTCCCCACCATTACCCATCGTACCCGCCTCCAATACCAACCGGCAGGCCTCCGGGATCAGCATGAAGAAACGGATGATATCCGGATGCGTCACTGTCACGGGACCGCCCTTGGCAATCTGTTCACGGAACAACGGGATCACGGAGCCGTTAGAACCCAGCACGTTGCCGAAGCGGGTCGTAACGAACTGCGTCACGCCTTCCACATGGCCCTCCTTGATCGCCTTGTCGAGGCTCTGCACGTAAATCTCGCAGATGCGCTTCGAGCAACCCATCACATTCGTAGGATTCACCGCCTTGTCCGTGGAGATCATCACGAACTTCCTCGTGCCATACTTCACGGCCAAGTCGGCGATCACACGGGTACCGTCCACGTTGTTACCCACACTCTCGCAAGGATTATCCTCCATCATCGGAACGTGCTTATAGGCCGCCGCATGGAATACATAGGCGGGGCGATGCTCCGAGAAGATCTCCTCCATGCGAGACTTGTTAGCGATGTCCGCCACCAAGGTATAGGCGTTGATATCCCGCCAATCCCTCGCCATCATCAAGCGGATGTCGTGCAAGGGAGTCTCCGCTTGATCTACCAAGATCAAACGATCCGGAGCGAATGAGGCGATCTGGCGCACCATCTCGCCACCAATGCTGCCGGCGGCTCCCGTTATCAGGATGCGTTGACCACGAAGCAAGCGGCCCACCGCCTCCATGTCTATCTCTATCTTTTCCCGGGGAAGCAGATCCTCGATCTCAACCTTCCGGAGTTGTGTATGCATCAAATCGCTCCTGCCATCCCATTCTTGCGCCGCCGGGGTCACGTAGATCTTGATCCCCGCCTCCGCCAAACGGGCCACCATATCCGGCTGTTCCCGGATGGAGTCGCTCTTCAAGGGGGAGACGAAAAGGATCGTCGCCCGCTCCCGGCGCATCGCATCGATCAGCTCCTCATCGAAAGGGTACACACGCACTCCCATCAATATACGATTCTGCATGTTCCCGGCCTCCGAGACGAAGCCTGCCAGCACGTACTGTGCGGGATCTTGGTTCTGGATGCTCTTCGCCAAACTGATACCGCCCTGCTTCACGCCGAAGATAAAGGCACGCTCAGCCTTCGACTGGCGAAAGGTCGTCACGTAGAAATACTTCACGAACACACGCATCGCCCACATCAAGCTCATCGCCAGCAGGGAGGATAGCACAAGGTCTCGTTTACGGATATACACCAAGTAAGGCGAAAAATCCGTAAACTCTTGGAAGGTCACCACGCAAACCACACCGAACAGCACGGCGAAGCCCACCCGTTGCAAATCCACGAAGGAAGAGTAACGAATGATGCCCGAATACGTACGGAACAGCCTAAAGCCCACCAGATAAGGCACTAGGCAAACACCCCACGTGAGCGACAGGTGCCAAAAGATGCCCATCGTGGCGAAGATCCCGTTATTCAAGGCATATACCAGCAAGCCTGAAAACAGGATCACCAAGCAATCCAACAGGATAATGCTCCAATACGGCAACGCTTTCCTTGAGAAATACCACGTTGAGAGTTTAGAAAAAAGGTTCATCATGAATAAAATTTTTGGTTCATGTCAGCTGGGGCAAGCCCTCCACCTCACCGGCATGCCATCTTCGGTAGTCGGTCGAAGAGGATTCGGGAGCAGTTAGTACCACGTAATCCGTCTCGTCCCACCGCAAGATATGTTTACGGGCGTAGGAACGCAGCGAGCGATCCGTAACGGAGACCATCACGATTGGGAACGGGTAGGCGAACAGGCGCAGCGGTGTGGTCTCGCTATCCGGGAACGCACGATGCAGCTGGTAGGCCGAACGCTCGAAAGCCACCCAATAAGGTCCTGTACAATATAAGTGGATCGAGGTATGGTTCATGCGCTCACGCTCCATGATCTCGTTCCGGTGTTCGTTTAGCAATGCGACCAAGCGAATACCGGAGGGAAGGGAAGACATTTCTTTTTGAATTATGAATTGTAAATTATGAATTTTGAATTATTCATTATGTTTCAGCCACCGGTCGTAATCAGCCAACCGACGGATCAAAGATAATTTACTCTTCTTCGGGGAGGATTCCCGGCTCCACGGATCGATCAACTCGTGCGCACGATAATAATAGATACTGCTATCCGTACAGCCATAAAGCGTAAGTAGTAATAATGCCAACGACTGCTCCGCACGGATCAAGGATAAGAACGAGACGATCGTTCCGATCAACGACTTTTGCCGCTCCTCGTCCCCTAATATCGTATAGGCAGGCAACAAGAGGGAATAGAGCTTGCAACGCATCACGGCCGAATCCAACTGCAACTCCCCATAGGTACGCAAGGTCTCGGCCGCCAGCTCACGATCGGCAGCCGTAACGCCACAACTTCCCCAATGACGCCCTAGTGCCTCATGAAGACCATTTTGTATCCGGGAATTGTCCAAACGGGTATATACATGCTTGCCTTCCTCGGCCAAGCTGATCACCTCATATTCGCCCGGCTGAACACGCAACAGGGGAACCCACATCCAGTTGTCCACGCATACCATTACCTCCCGCTCGCCAACACCGGGCTGTATTACTACACTTGCCTCAACACCTTTGAAACGACCATCCGTGATGCGTATCCGGTCACCTTTACGCAAATAACCCGCTTCCGGCACATACACCGGAAGCTCATCCGAGTAAGAACGGGCCACCCAACGCAAGTTTTCCATCTCACGATCGGAAACAAAAGGATATGAGCCACGGCCATCCACGCTAGGCAGGAAATTATACAAGGGAAAATCTCGTTTCAAACGGAAGATCTCATATACAGAAGAGCGGATAAACACATAATTGTAGAGCAACGGACGGTGAGTCTCCACCAAATGCCCTTCACGGCGGCGCATCTCCACGAAAGAGGGGGCGAAGAAATCGAACGTAGGCTCACCCAAACGCACTCTGCGATCCAACTCCTTCTTCAAACCCTTAGCAGGGCCTTTATGACAAGCGGGAAGAGATAACACATACCATCTTACGGCGTGGACATCACGCAATGGTAAAGGAGGAAGATCATGACCCATAGGTAATTCAATGCCATATCAGAGCATCATATTAACACACTGATAATCTAACACTTAAATCAAAAATTCTTTTCTATTCCCGAAAATTTAAAAGCAATATAAACCATGTCAATATCTCTTCTATCGGGACGTGAAAGAGTGGCTACTTGGGAAGTAGCGTAAAAAGTGAGAAAATCATTATTACCCTGCTGTAGAGACGGAGTGTGCTCCGTCTCCCACCGTCAGGTAGTAATTTAAAATACCTATTTGAGGGGATGAGACGGGGCACGCCCCGTCTCTACACGATAGTTCGTACGATTTTTGGGTGACGTGATGATGTAGGGAATATGAGGTCGTTTCGTCTCCATTGTCGTGTCCGTACACCACGCATAGAAACGAAAAATAGAGGAAAGACAAATTCGGAAAACAAACAAAGCCTACACAAAGCCTAAAAATTGTTTGTTATTCGGTGTTTTTTATTAAATTTGCGGCGTGGAAGATTACGCTACTTCCCAAGTAGCCTATCGCCTACCCCACCTTTGATACCTCATTATATATACTCTCGAAGCAAGCCTTGTTCACCGCAGACATCCTATCCAACGAGAAGCTTTTCAAATAGATTTGCGTGGTCTTGATCGATTGGTGTCCCAGCAATTCGCTGATCATCTCGATCGGTACACCCTGTTCCTTCAAGGTCGTAGCGAAAGAGTGACGGATCGAATACGAGGTAACTATTTCCGTCACACCACAGGCATTTGCCAGCTCCTTCAGGGACCTGTTAAAATCAGCCAAGGCAGAGGTATATTCCCGGAAGGCCTCTTCACCCGTTTTCGTCCCGCTCAAGAAAGTGAATAGATAAGGAGAATCCCGAAGCGTGTCGGTCATCAGCGCAGCCAACAACTCCCTGGCCACAGGCTGTATCTCGACCAACATCGGCGTACCCGTCTTCTGGCGATTATACCTCAAGACCCCATTCCGGATATCACTCTTTTTCAAATGAGCGAAATCGACAAACGCCATACCGCAAAACAAGAACATCAAACACAATGCCCGCTGTGTTTTGCGCAACTCCGGAGCAGCCAGCGGAGCGGTCATCAACAAACGCAAGGACTCCGCAGGCAACGCCTTCTTCTGTTTGCTTTTCACTCCCAGGAAAATCCCCTTGAACAAATAACGGGAAAAAGGAGCCTCCCCATTCTCCATCGCCAATCCATACACACGGCGAATCCTACGCATATAGGTAGATACCGTATTCCACGAGCATTCCCGGTCCCGCAAATAATCTTGATATCTCAAAAGCATTTCCCGGTCAATACGGGTATAAAGGATCATCTCCTGCCCACAAAAACGCAGGAATGAATTCAAGGCATCCTGATAACTCTTGGCGGACGAATAGCGCCCTTGCTCTCTCAATCGGGCTATATACATCCGCATACCCTCCGCTAAATCATACTGTTTCATAATATTCACGTATAAAAAAAGTAAATTACAACAAAAAACACGGTTAATTCGTGATTGTCTACTTACATTTGCAGAAAAATAAATACCATGGACAAGATCGTAGAAATAGCCCGGTTCACCTATCCGGCGGATGCCCAACCGCTGATGGCCCTGTTGAGGTCGGAAGGGATAGAATGTTATCTCCGTAACGAGCTAAGCAGCCAGATCATGGCCGGTTACGTAGACGTAGGCGGTGCACGGGTGGAGATTCTGGAAAGCGATGTTCCCCGGGCCATGAAGATCATGGAGGAAGGCGGTTACGACCTGCCCCGGGAAGACGAGCAAGCGGAACCGGTAGAGAAAGTCGCCGGATTCGCACGTCATATCCCTTTTCTACGAAAATATCCCTTAGAGAAACAAATCATGATCCTATTCGTCATCGTAGCTGTCTTTTTGGCTTTGGTGATTTATTTCGGATCGCTTATTTCCTCAAACTAAACAAATGTAATCAATGGCACGCAGAAAGATAACAAATAGTCAAGCCGTATGTATCACCTTACTATGGGGTGTCTTATGCTACATGCTGCTTGTATACAGTGAAACGATCAATTTCGACGTCATATTTGCCCTTGTAGCCTCCGCTATCATTGTGTTCGTTCCGATCTATAAGAATTTCAAACATAGAAACGAATAACATTTCGTCGTTTTTTCAAACATAATATATCTAAATGATATTTTTTACGCATTTTATCTTTCAATTATTTGCTAGTGTCAAAAATTAGCTTACCTTTGCCACGTCGTTAAGCGAACGGCATACGGATAACAAAATGGTATAACATTCTAAATATAAAATTCAGTCATGAAGGCAAGTGAAGTTTTAGACAACTTGAAAAGAAGATTTCCGAACGAACCGGAATATCATCAAGCAGTATCAGAGGTTTTAGGGACTATCGAGGAAGCTTACAACGAGCATCCGGAATTTGAGAAAAGCAACTTGATCGAGCGCCTTTGTATCCCCGATCGCATTTTCTCTTTCCGTGTAACATGGATGGACGATAAGGGACAAATCCAGACGAACATGGGTTACCGTATCCAGCACAACAACGCTATCGGCCCGTACAAAGGCGGTATCCGTTTCCACGCCTCCGTAAACCAATCGATCCTTAAGTTCTTGGCTTTTGAGCAAACGTTTAAAAATTCACTGACTACATTGCCGATGGGTGGTGGTAAAGGAGGTTCCGACTTTAGCCCGAGAGGAAAGTCAAACGCTGAGATCATGCGTTTCTGCCAAGCTTTCATCCTTGAGTTATGGCACCATATCGGTCCGGACACGGATGTTCCCGCCGGCGATATCGGAGTAGGCGGACGTGAGGTCGCTTATATGTATGGAATGTACAAGAAATTGGCTCGTGAGAATACGGGTACATTCACGGGTAAGGGTATCGAGTTCGGAGGTTCCTTGATCCGTCCGGAAGCTACCGGTTACGGAAACGTATATTTCTTGTTGCAGATGCTGAAGACCCGCAACATTGATATCAAGGACAAGGTAGTTTGTGTATCCGGTTCCGGAAACGTGGCTCAATATACGGTAGAGAAATTAATCAGCCTTGGAGCGAAAGTTGTCACGATGTCTGATTCCGACGGTTATATCTATGATCCGGATGGTATCGACCGTGAGAAACTGGATTATATCATGGAGTTGAAGAACTTGTATCGTGGCCGTATCCGTGAATACGCAGAGCAATACGGATGCAAATATGTACAAGGCGCTCGTCCTTGGGGAGAGAAATGTGACATCGCTATGCCGAGCGCAACCCAGAATGAGTTGAACGGCGACGATGCCAAGGCTTTATTAGCTAACGGTTGCTTCGCAGTATCCGAGGGTGCTAACATGCCTTCTACGCCGGAAGCTATCGATGCCTTCCTTGAGGCCAAGATCCTTTACGCTCCGGGTAAGGCCGCTAACGCTGGCGGTGTATCCGTTTCCGGTCTTGAGATGACCCAGAACGCACAGAAGTTAAGCTGGAGCAGCGAGGAAGTAGACCAGAAACTTCAGAGCATCATGGAAAACATCCACGAGCAATGCGTAAAATACGGAAAGCAAGAGGATGGTTACGTAAACTACGTGAAAGGCGCAAACGTAGCCGGCTTCATGAAGGTAGCCAAGGCTATGATGGCACAAGGAATACTCTAGGTAATTGAAAATTGAGAATTGAAAATTAGTTAGAGAGGAGAGATTGATGATCATATAAGCGAGGGGGATAGGCTTTGAGAGGCTATTCCCCTTTCTTATTTCCGACGAAGTCCCAATTTTCAATTTTCAATTCTTAATTTTCAATTAAAAAGCGGTATCTTAGTGCCGTAAATCGATAAGTATGATAACAGAAGAACTTAGGAAGCTATACCAATCATATACCGGATCACCGGCAGAGGAAATAACAGAGTTACCGTCATCCGGCTCTAACCGCCGGTATTTCAGGATAAAAGGTCCTGAGACGTTGATTGGAGTTAGTGGCACTTCTACTGAGGAGAACGAGGCTTTTATCTATATGGCAAAACATTTCCGGGAGAAGGGCTTACCCGTACCGCAAGTATATGCCAGCTCGGACGACCATTCATTTTATATCCAAGAAGATTTAGGAGATACGCTTCTTTTCAACGCCATCGAGAAAGGCCGTAAAAGCAGTGTATTCGACGAGGAGGAACGCCGTTTATTACACAAGACGATCACCAAACTCCCCGACATCCAGTTCTTGGGGTCCGACGGTTTCGATTTCTCGTATTGCCATCCGCAAGCCGAGTTCAACCAACGGTCTATCCTTTGGGACTTGAATTATTTCAAGTACTGTTTCTTAAAGGCTACCGGGATGGAGTTTCAGGAAAATCGTCTGGAAGATGATTTCTTGAAGATGAGCGACGTATTGTTACGCAGTTCCTCCGCCACGTTCCTGTACCGTGATTTCCAGTCACGCAATGTTATGGTAAAGGATGGAGAGCCTTGGTTTATTGATTTTCAAGGTGGACGAAAAGGCCCGGTTTATTACGACGTGGCTTCCTTCCTTTGGCAGGCGAAAGCGAAATATCCGGAGGATCTGAGGAATGAATTACTATCGGATTATATCACGGCCCTACGTAAATATATCCCGGTAGACGAAGCTTACTTCCATAGCCAGCTGCGCCATTTCGTCCTGTTTAGGACCTTGCAGGTATTGGGGGCTTATGGTTTCCGGGGGTATTTCGAGAAAAAGCCTCATTTCATCCAAAGCGTCCCGTTCGCGATCGAGAACCTGCGGCAGTTATTGAAGAATGACTATCCGGAATATCCCTATTTATGCTCCGTCCTTCGTGAGCTTACCGGGTTGAAACAATTCACGGATGATATCCAGAAACATATGCTGGAAGTAAAGGTCATGAGCTTCGCCTATAAAAAAGGAATCCCGAACGACCCTAGCGGGAACGGAGGTGGATTCGTATTCGATTGCCGTGCTATAAACAACCCCGGTAAATACGAGCGTTACAATCATTTCACCGGTTTGGATGAGCCAGTGATCCAGTTCTTGGAGGATGACGGGGAGATCACGAACTTCCTCGAGCATGTCTACCATATCGTAGACGCCTCGGTAAAACGATATATGGATCGTGGATTCACCAATTTGATGATTTGTTTCGGATGTACGGGAGGACAGCACCGTTCGGTCTATTCCGCACAGCATCTGGCGGAACATCTTAACACCAAGTTCGGAGTAAAAGTACATTTAGTACATAGAGAACAAAATATAGAACAACTCTTTAACCCTACATTATGAAAGCTATGATTTTCGCGGCCGGTACTGGTTCCAGACTGAAGCCGTTAACCGATCACACGCCAAAAGCGCTTATACCTATCGGGGGCAAACCGATGCTAGAACACGTCATACTGAAACTGAAATCCTCCGGTTTCGACCAGATCGTGATCAATATCCACCATTTAGGCAACCAGATCGTGGATTTTCTGGAGGCGAACAACAACTTCGGTGTCCGGATCGAAATTTCGGACGAGAGCGATTATCTGCTGGATACGGGAGGAGGAATCAAGAAGGCCACTTCTCTTTTATGCGGGAACGAGCCTTTCTTGATACATAATGTCGATATCTTATCGAACGTGGATCTCAAGAAACTATACGATACCCATGTACAAACGAACCCGTTGGCTACCTTACTCGTCAGCCAGCGCAATACCTCACGTTATCTATTATTTAATAAGGAGAATAGACTGTGTGGTTGGCGTAATCATGAGACCGGCGAGGTAAAATCTTACTATCCCTATTTTGACCCGGATCAACACAACGAGTACGCCTTTAGCGGAATCCACGTACTCTCGCCCAAGATATTGGAGCTGATGGAAGAATGGACCGGAAAGTTCTCTATCATTAACTTCTATCTGGCTATTTGCGCCAAAACCGATATCAGGGCTTATATGGCGGATAACCTAAAACTATTGGATATCGGCAAGCCGGAAACCTTGGCCGCCGCCGAGGAATGGCTACGACAAAACATCTAACAAAATATTTCACACATGAAAAAAACTAGTTTTATCTACTTACTCTTGTTGATCGCACTGGGCCTCAGCTCTTGCCAGCAAGAGAAGACTTTCAAGGTTCTTCAATTCAACATCTGGCAGGAAGGCGCTGTCGTAAAAGGAGGCTTTGACGCTATCGCTGACGAGATCGTAAGAAGTAACGCCGATTTCGTTACGTTAAGCGAGGTACGTAATTATCATCAGACCCGTTTTTGCGACCGGATCGTGGAAGCGTTGCAGCAAAGAGGACAAACGTACTATTCTTTCTACACCGAGGATTCCGGCCTGTTAAGCCGCTACCCGATCACGGATAGCACGACCGTCTATCCCTTGAACGATGACAGGGGTAGTATGTACAAGGCCATTACCCACATCGGCGATACCGAGGTAGCTCTTTACACCGCCCATCTGGATTATCGCAATTGCGCTTATTACGATGCCCGTGGATACGACGGAAATACATGGGACGAGGAACCTCCTGTCACCAATCTGGACACACTCCTATGGTTGAACGAGCAATCTGTCCGTGACGACGCTATCGCTTGCTTCCTAAAAGAGGCGAAAAAGGATCGGGAAGCCGGACGGATCGTTATCCTCGGAGGGGACTTTAACGAGCCTTCCCATCTGGACTGGACCGAGGCGACCAAAGATATGAGAGACCACCAAGGATTGGTTGTTCCTTGGCACGTATCCGTCATGCTGGAGAAAGACGGCTTCAAAGATACGTACCGTGAGATCTTCCCGAACCCTGTAACTCATCCGGGACTTACCTGCCCGGCGGACTGTAAGGATATCGCTTTAGAGAAATTGGTTTGGTCGCCGAAAGCGGACGATAGAGATCGCATCGATTTCATCCATTACGCTCCATTCGAGGGATTAACGCTTACAGATGTATGTATCATCGGTCCGAAAGGTGACATCCTCCGTGGGCAAAGAGAGACGGAAGAGACCTCCGACCCGATCATGACTCCCCTTGGAATCTGGCCTACCGACCACAAAGCGGTTCTTGCCACTTTCCACTTGAAATAAAAAATGGATTCGCGAGACCCGTCTTACCGGCTCGTCTCGCAAATCCACAAACAACTATCTTCTCTTGAAACGCTATCTTTTTATGGTTTCAATACCACGCCAAGACTTTTCTTCCCATCCATCTTAATCGTAATCGGAGCATCAAAATGTACATGACGAAGATATTCCGTCTCCTCTACGGCGGGTTGCGCATTCAAGAACGCCTCATCGAACCAACCATCTCCCTTAAATGGATTAACCGTAAAATAGCCCACTCCGAACGAAGTCAGGTTCTGGAAGAAATGGGTACCTTGACTCGGGTCTACCCGATAGTTCTCCAATCCGCATTCCACAATCACCCGTGCGTTACTGATATGCGGCCATTTCACCGGAATACCCAACCAAGAGTCGCTGCTCCCCCATCGACCGGGGCCGACTAATACGTATCCTTTCTCCTGATCGGTAAACGAACGGTTCATCTTCTCGATCTCATAAGCGATCAACTGATTATTGGATGAATTAAAAGCGCCCGTCTTCACATAGATAATATCCTGTACGTCGCCAACGATGCCATGCCCCAAAACACTGGTAGAAGAAAGGATGGTTTCCTCGTTCTTCACCAAGCTCAGATCCTCGTCCATAATCTCTTTATTATCTACGATCGGACGGATTTGCAACAGATAGAAAGTCGCCCTTGTATGATCCGACGGGTCCATGTTGACAGCGAACTCAATCTCTACCGGACGGCCCATTTCCTGCTGCCCGATCCGTAAGATCTGATCCAACGTATCCGCCAGCGGGAACACGTCATGCTGTAGGATATTCACGAAAGAAAGGATCTTACGACCGCCCGGATAATAACCGTCACGGATAATCTGATCGTACGGATCGTATGTAGAGACAATATATTTCAAGGAACCCTCAGCGTCAGCGTCCTTCAAGCCCAGCTTCACCAAGTTAAAGGCATCATCTACCGAGAAGGCTTCCGCCATATTCTTCAAATCCAAGGCATAGAAACGAGTCTGCGTTTCCCTAAGAGCGAAATCCATCGTACTCATCTGCAAGATGCTATGGGGATGTCGGGGAGAGAAACGCAAGGTTTGCCCGCCATCGACGATATACTTACCCAATCCCAAGGCGATATTCGCGATCCCATCTTCCGCCTTCTCGTTACCGATCGGATAGAAATTCAAGGAACGGGCCACGCCCGACATCGTCGGATAGAAATGATCATTATAACGGGAGCCCACCACTTCTTGCAAGACGATAGCCATCTTCTCCTGATCGATCAAGTTCGAGGTAGCCGTCATATACGCCTTACTGTCCTTATAAAAGACAGAGGCATACACCGCCTTGATAGCGTCGCTCACCGTACGGAGCATATCGTATTTCTCCTCGATCTTAGGTACCATATACGTAGAATAGATCCCGGCGAAAGGTTGATAATGCGAATCTTCCAGCAGGCTGGAGGAACGCACGGCGATCGGGCTTTTCACCACATCGAAGAAAGCCATCAAGTCCTCGATTAAACGGGAGGGCAAGCTGGCCCGCAAGAAATACCGGAGGATCGTCTCGTCGTCCGCATCGCCCAGCGCTACCGGATACAACTCGTTCGTCTCCATGAACTCGTCGAAGATGTCGGTACAGATCACGACCGTCTTCGGGATATTCACGGCAAAATTATCACTCTCCAGCTTAGGGTATCGCTTCACCATCGCACCGATAAAGGCAAGACCTCTACCCTTACCTCCCAGCGAACCGTCGCCGATACGGGCAAAATTACTATACTCATCAAAACGATCCTTCTGATAAACCGCCACGACACCCGTGTTCTTCATCCGGCGATATTGCACGATCAAGTCGAAAATCAATTTCCGGGCCTCATCCATATCCTTATAGTCACTCACGTCCACATGCTTCAAAACCTCGGCGGGCGGAAACATGGCACGGGAATAAAAGAAACGGGAGAAATGATTCCGGGAGAGATGGTAAACCAACGAATCGTCGGGAATCTGAAAGACTTTCTTTTGAAGGTCTTTCAAATCCTTGATACGCATGATCTCCTCTTTCGTATGCGGATTCAGGATCACGAAATCGCCGAAGCCGAAACGCTGCATGATCTTCTTTTTCAAATCCTGCGGATAACTCTTGGAATTCTTATCGATAAACGAGGCGTTCAGTTCCTTCGCGTACACATGGTTGCTAGCCTCCGAAGATTCCAGCACGAAAGGAATGATCAAACCCGTTTTTCGTACATACTGTCCGAACTTATAACCGGCATACGGATCTTTCACGCCATTGTGCATAAAACTCATATCCGAGATAATACCCAACATATTATCCCGATACTGATCAAAGATACGTACCGCCTCCTCGTAATTCCGGGCCAATTTGATCTTCGGACGACCCCGCATACGCAACGTACGCTGGTGATCGTTCAACGCCTCCTTCGCGAACATCTGGCTTTGCTCCAGCACGAACTTATATAAATGAGGCAAAGCGGACGAATAGAAACGAATGGAATCCTCCACCAACAAGATGATCTGTACCCCCACGCTGGCCGTATCGTCCGGAGCGTTCATCTTATCCTCGATCAACTTGATAATCGCCAGTAACAACTCCGAGTTACCCAACCAGCTGAACACATAATCGATAGCACTCAGATCCTCGTTGGCGATCCGCTTAGACACCTCTTTCGAGAAAGGAGTCAATACAACGATCGGGATATTCGGATAATGCACCTTTATCTCGCTCGCCGCAGCGAATATATCCCGGTTATCCATATTCGGCATGCAAATGATCAATTCGAAGTTCCGGTTCTTCAACTCATTCAAAGCCTCCTCCTCGGTAGTCACCTGCGTAAACCGGGGTGGGTAACGGAGGCTTAAGGAAGTATATTCGTTAAATATCTGCTCATCTACACGCCCGTCATCTTCCAACATGAAGGAATCATATTTCGTAGCGATAAGCAATACATTATATATACGCTTATTCATTAGATTGGCAAACGGGGTGTCTCTGAACACCAAGTCTTTTAAGTTCGGTATACCGCTCATAATAGATTCTGATAGAATTATTCGAGTCAAATGTAAGGAAAAATAATAACTATTGAAACATGAAAGTACGCATTCTGACTCTAACTGAAGATTTTTAGGTTTTCACTGATAAAAAGTAAGCGAAACTCTTGGTCATTCCAAAGAATTACCTACATTTGCCAACAGAATGTTATCCTTTTAAAGAATATAAATGCTATGAAGACTGAAGTTATTTTATCAGCGCTAGAGGCAAAACATCCGGGAGAAAAGGAGTATTTGCAAGCAGTAAAAGAAGTGCTTTTATCAATTGAGGAAGTGTACAACCAACATCCGGAATTTGAGAAAGCGAAAATCATTGAACGCCTAGTTGAGCCGGAACGTATTTTCACTTTCCGTGTGCCTTGGGTAGATGATAAAGGTGAGATACAAGTTAACTTGGGATACCGTGTTCAGTTCAACAACGCAATCGGCCCGTACAAGGGAGGCATCCGTTTCCACCCGTCCGTTAACTTGTCTATCTTGAAATTCTTAGGATTCGAGCAAACATTTAAAAACGCTTTGACAACCCTTCCGATGGGTGGTGGCAAAGGTGGTTCCGATTTCGCTCCGAGAGGAAAGAGCGACGCCGAGATCATGCGTTTCTGCCAAGCGTTTATTCTTGAATTATGGCGTAATCTTGGTCCGGACAGGGATGTTCCGGCTGGCGATATAGGCGTAGGTGGCCGTGAGGTCGGTTATATGTACGGTATGTACAAGAAATTGGCTCGCGAGAATACGGGTACGTTCACGGGTAAGGGCATGGAGTTCGGAGGCTCTATCCTTCGTCCGGAAGCTACCGGCTTCGGCGCTCTTTACTTCGTACATCAAATGTTGGAGACTCACGGAATCGATATCAAGGGTAAGACGGTCGCCATCTCCGGTTTCGGCAACGTGGCTTGGGGTGCCGCTACAAAGGCAACCGAGTTGGGCGCTAAAGTGGTTACTATCTCCGGTCCTGACGGATATATCTATGATCCGGCGGGTATCTCCGGCGAGAAGATCGACTATATGTTGGAATTGCGTAATTCCGGAAATGATATCGTAGCTCCTTACGCAGACGAATTCCCGGGCTCTACCTTCTATCCCGGCAAGAAACCTTGGGAACAAAAAGTAGATATAGCCTTGCCATGCGCTACCCAGAATGAGTTGAACGAGGCTGACGCTCGTAAGTTGATCGAGAACAAGACTTTGTGCGTAGCTGAGGTTTCTAACATGGGTTGTACGGCTGAGGCTGTAGACTTGTTCATCGAGCATAAGCAATTATTCGCTCCGGGTAAGGCTGTCAACGCCGGTGGTGTAGCTACTTCCGGATTAGAGATGACTCAGAACGCTATGCATATCTCATGGACTGCCGCCGAGGTAGACGCTAAATTACATCAGATCATGAGCGCAATCCACGAACAATGCGTAGCTCACGGTAAAGATGGCGAATATATCAATTATGTAAAAGGCGCGAATATCGCAGGCTTCATGAAAGTAGCGAAAGCTATGATGGCACAAGGTATCGTATAAGAATAAGGTCAGTTTAGGCTAAATAAAAACATAGTTATGAATTCTTTGAACCTTAGTTATGGTTTGAGAATTTCATAACTATGTTTTTTAAGCTCATATCAGCGGACTTTCCCGGGGTTCTTAGCGATAAAATCCTTCCATCCCGTATACTTCTTTTCCGAGATCGGATTATTGGTTTGGAAATAATGACAAACAGCCGCCGCCAACCCATCCGTAGCGTCCAATTGCGGAAGCATGGACTCATCCGGTATCTTCAGATAGCGTTGTAGCATGCCGGCCACTTGTTCTTTCGCCGCATTTCCATTCCCCGTGATCGAGAGCTTGATTTTTAGAGGGGCGTACTCGAAGATCGGGATATCCCGCTCCAAGGCCGCAGCCATCGCTACCCCTTGCGCCCTTCCGAGTTTCAACATACTCTGTACGTTCTTCCCGAAGAAAGGCGCCTCGATAGCCAACTCATCCGGATGGTATTGATCGATCAAGGCCAAGACCCGTTCGAATATCTTACGCAGACGGAGATAATGATCCTCATATTTATTCAATTGCAGGATTCCCATAGCTTCCAGCTTCGGTTTATTCCCCTCGATCTTCAAGATTCCGTATCCCATCACGATCGTACCGGGGTCTATGCCTAATATAATACGGTCCTTGATCATTTAGGTAGCTCTATATCTTCCAACAGGGTAGAGAATCCTGCGATTTTCTCTTTATAACGTCCTATCAAATCTTGCTGCAAGGCTCCGCCTTCCTTACGCACCCACTCATTCAACGAATCGATATCCCTCGTATGAAACTGTACGGAAAAACTTTCACCTTCCTCATTCCGCGAATCCAAGATCCGTCTCAAATAAGGACTATAAAGGATACCGCTCTCGGAGGCTTTCGGTATATAACTATTCTTCAAATATTCCAGACACTCATCCACGATATCCTTATGGATATGAAAAGTCGTATTATAAATTATCATCTTCTTTCCTTTCTCTTGAAATTTCTTATACAAAGATAGCGCATATATCAAGAAAAGCCTTATATTTGCACATGAATTAACAAGACGGGGCATTAGCTCATCTGGCTAGAGCGACAGACTGGCAGTCTGTAGGTGATCGGTTCGAGTCCGATATGCTCCACCAATAATAAATTAAGCGGTTACAAAACAAGTAGCCGCTTTTTTTATTGATAAAAATCGTTTTGTTTTGGCGTTTTGTTGCATTTGGTGACGCAAATTTGACGCAAATAATAACGCTGTTGCGTTCATTGCATTTCCGGTTTAACACCCAGTTTAACCTTACCTCCCAAACCTCGCTAGAACCGCAGCCTTATCAAACAAAATTAGGCAGTTACCTAAAAAGATAACTGCCTAATTTTGTGAGCCGAAAGCCGGACTTGAACCGGCGACCTACGCATTACGAATGCGTTGCTCTACCAGCTGAGCTATTTCGGCAACATTTGTTTCTTTATTTCGGGCGCAAAGATACAGGGTTTATTTGACATCTGCAAGAAGATTCGCTAAAAAATCATCTAAATCTGCATCTAAATCTTTTAATAGAGGATCGTCCAGACGAAGCATATCATCATCGATGAAGAGAAGTTCCTCTATTACAACAAAATCCTCATCGGTCAAGCTAACAGAAAGAGGCTTCATGAATCGGGGGACGTCAAAAATATTCTTGGTAGACAAGATCGTAAGAACCGCCTTCACCGAAGCGGCAACCCGCTTATTGAATGCGTTCTCCTCCTCGTTCGAGTTCACCCAATCGAAGATAACGATCTTTTCGATCAAATGCTCCTCATCATCATAAATTTGCAGTTCCCCGCTTTCCGCATCAGCCTGCACATATAAGTCGCTTATAAAATTACCGGACTCATCCTTGGCCAGCTTTTCAACAGCCGACGTAAAAGCGTTCTCGATGAGGGATTGAACCTTTGCCATATTTGCGTTCATATATTAATTCTCCTTTATTCGAATATGCGTCAAAAGTAATAATAATTCACCGAATAACGCCGTTAATCCTCACCAAATTGCACATTTAGTTTCTTATCGGAACGAATTCGTTCGGCCAACGCCTGTACATAGAGTTCCAATAATTTGGTACTCTTATCATTATCACCATTATTACGCTTGAATAAATCGTATGATTTATGAGCCCACTCATAGGCTTCTTTTAAAGCTCCTCTCATCTCATGGCATAGGGCCAGATTAGAGGCCGCCTTCGCCCGGCTTTTCCAGTTTTCCGTACCCCGGTAAAGCCCGGACCAACGATCTTCCGCCATATCCCATTTCTCATTAGCCGCATAAGCGGAAGCCTCTTTCCAACGTGAACCCATTCCGGTAAAGTACCAACGAGTCTCCTTCTCCCAATGAGGAACAAAATTAGCGTAGACCTTCGCCCCGAAATATTTACCGGCCCCACGCAAAGCATTCTCCGGAGAGGGCAATACCTTATCCAAGATCGGCATATAATCCGCACTTTCCGCCCAATAAATACTATCTTTCATATGTACCGTCGCCAGTGGAGCCTCACGATCGGGAACGTAACTGCGTATCACGCCAGCCATCTGCACGTCGATCATTCCCATTACATACCCTTCGCCCAAGGTACCTACGCTTTTCTTCATATCGAACAGCAAGCGGTCGATGGAGATAACCGCATCGGCACCGGTCTCATCGCATAGCGACGCTACTTGCCCTTGGGTAAGTTTCGTATCCAGAAACGCCTGATTATCTTTTCGAACCGCATCATGGTAAAGCAATACGTCGTTAAAATAAGAAGCCTCCACGATAGCCTCCCCTAAAGTACGGCAAGCGTCAAACAGCGCACTATCCGCTTTCGCTTTGCAAGTATCTTGCCTCTCTCCCTGCAAGGTGTATTCGTAACCCGCATCCTCCGGTTGGGGGACGGCATTGTTTACGATAAGTACCTTGGCGACATTCTCAGGAAACGTCACCTCCGCAGGATTATACGTCTCGATACCTACATAATTAATCGTGCTACAAGCGGACAACAAACCCGCTATGCCTATAAAAAGAATGCTTCTCATCTTCATCTATTTAAAAGGGGGCGATTTACGCCCCCACATTATGTCAAATCACTCACAGCCTTGAAATAGCCGATAGACTCCGCGATCCCCAAGAAGGGGTCTTTCATGTCTTTCTCGTATTCCAAGCTACACATTCCCGTGTAATTAACTTCCCGCATCATACGGATCAGCGCAGGGAAGTCGATCTTTCCACGACCGATCTCGATCCCGACTCCCGCCTTCGAAGAATCCGTCACGTCCTTGATGTGCATATCGAATACCCGGGTATGGTATTTCTTCAAGTCGGCGACAGGATCACAGCCGTTTCGCAAGTCATGCCCGACATCCAGACACATACCGATACGGGGGTCTAAATCCTTCGTATGCTCCCAAACGTCCGTAGCATCGGGATACGTCTTAATATCAGGACCGTGCAAGTGGATAGCGTAATGAAAATCATACTCCTTCACTTTTTTATCCACATAGGGTAAAAGCTCGTAATTCGGGACACCGACGATTAACTTCACTCCTACCCGCTTCGCATAATCAAACGCACGATCTATCTCTTCCTCACTCTTCATATAAATAGGACCTACGGCATATCCCGTCACTTTATGGGCAGCGCATTTATCATGAAAAGCCCTAATCTGCTCATCCGTACTATTCAACGGCAAATGGAAATCCTTGATGCAAAGATAATGGATATCTAATCGTTCCAACGTCTTCAACGTCGTATCTAAATCAAAATTAACGAAAGTATATCCCGCCATTCCCAGATGGAACGGGTTTACGGCCTTCGGGGCTTTTGGCTTTACAGGGTCCGGCAAAGCGGCCCGGGCGATCGTGGAGGTACCTAATAAAAGGGCACCCGCCAATCCTTGTTTAAAAAATGTACGTCTTGAGTGTTTCATGGTCTATTACAATATTATATATAATGTATACTGTTTATCTTGGGAAAATAACGCTAAAGGTAGAGCCTACCCCTTGCTGGGAAGTCACTTCTACACGACCGCCGAGCTTTGTGACCAAAGCCTTGGAGATAGCCAATCCCAAGCCGACTCCATTGGTCCATTGCGTCAACTTGACAAAACGATCGAAAACCCGTTCCAATTGGTCGTCCGGGATTCCCTCGCCTGTATCCGTCACATAAAAGCGGATTTCCTGCTCCGTCACGTCATACCCGAAGCAAATATAACCTTTTTTCGTGTGCTTGATAGCATTCGTCAATAAATTAGTGAGGACTTGCGTTAATCTACTCCGATCGGTATAAAGCGTAAAAGGTTGGCAATCATCCAATCGAAGTTCTACATTTTCGGGCATACGTAATAAAATGATACTATAGATATCTTTCATTAAAGCCTTCATTTCATGATTCGCCAAAACGAAAGTCAACGTATTCGACTCGATTTTCGATATATCCAATACGTCTTCTATCAAGCGTTGCAACAATTCATTATTACTTTGTATAATATTGGAGAGTTCATGACGAGTTTCCGCATCTTCCTCATCGGCGATCACCTGCGAGAATCCGACGATGGCGTTCAATGGCGTCCTGATCTCATGATTCATGTTTGCCAAGAACGCAGATTTCAGGTGATCCGCCTCCTCCGCTTTCTCTTTTGCGATCTTTAATCGTATCCCCGCACGATGACGGGCATAGGCGACTATACCCAAGCCCGCACATAGTAACAACACCAAGACAAATCCTCCTCGAAGCATCAAGATACGGACACGCGACTTTTCCGCCTCTAGCTCCAGTTTCTTACTTTGTATCTCTAGTTTTTCCACCTCTCGTTGGGTTTTCAACTTCGCTAAATCCTCGTAATATTTTACCCGCATAATCGAGTCGTGCACTTCTTTAGAATCTCTGTAAGCCCTAGCCGCTTCCATCCCTCTTCCAAGCTTATAATAGAGATCCGCCTTAAAATCCTCCACTGAGACCCAATCACTAAAGCGTTTCTTATCCAAGAGCATTAGTTCCAATTTGTTCGCCAAATCAATGGCCTTCTCATATTTCCCCGCTAAAGCGTAATAATTCATCCAAAGGAATTGAGGCAGGATTTGCTCGGCATTCATATTATTCTTCTTTTCGATATCCTCCATCATCCTCAAGTGCTGATAAACCAAGGAAGGCTCTTTTTCCGCCACGTAATACTGGGCCGAGTAATAATGATAGCGATCTTTTAAAAAAGCGACAGTATGTTCCGCATCCAATTGAGTAATGTCCTCTTTCTCGCACTCTTGTATGCAAGAATCCAATTTATTCAAATACTCCAATCGCAAATCCTTCGTAAGCAACAGCCGTAACACGTAATACCAACGCATCCTAGAGGCATTACGTTCTTCCATGCGAGATAAGATCTCCCGGCTTAATTGAATACCCTCCTCATCCAATCCTATATTAAAATAGAAATTCGCTAAAGCTTGGTTTGCCATATCCACCCCATCCGGATAATTAAAATAGGTCGCAAGATTCCTCAAGCTATCCACCTCCCGGATTACCAATCCCTGCATCCCCTCATTCGCTAAAGAATAGATATTCCATCCTTTCGCCCTACATAATTCCTCGATCCGGTTTGTCGCGATGAAAAGGGGTTCCGCTATTTTCAAATATATTCGCAAGCTATCCGGATCTTGCATATAGTAATAACGCATCAAGAATAGTAAGGCATTTCCTTTGTAATAATCGTTACGTTGCCTCTGTGCCTCTTCTAGTAGCAAATCCGCATATACTTTATATACTTTGTTATGCGTATTGGCATAAAGTAATTCGTTCAAGCGTATTAGTTTACTACTATCCGGCAAAACCTTGATTTCTCTTCGTAAGCTATCGACAAACGTGTCACCTTTCGCCCTATCCGGAATAAGCAAAGTTAGAATCAACGTCCAACAACCAATAAAAAACAATCTCTTCATATATACCTTGAAAAGTTAGCACGACTATCCATTATTCAATGCCCGGCAAGTTAATAAAAATTTAAATGCCAAGACATCAACATAAACAAGTTTAATATCACATTTTCAACTTATACAACAAAAAGCCTATATCAACCAAAAAAAGATTGATATAGGCTCTTATTTCAAAGAAACGGCCGTTCTATTTATTTTGTCAAGGCAGCGATACTTTCCTCGATAGACTTAATCTTCGATTCGGCATCGGCTTGCTTTTTCTTCTCCATCTCGATTACTTTCGCCGGGGCTTTGCTCACGAAGTTCTCATTGCCTAATTTCTTCATGACAGAAGCCAAGAAACCTTTTTGGTATTTCAATTCTTCTTGAAGCTTAGCCAACTCTTCCTCCACATTGATCAGATTGCCTAAAGGTACGGCATATTCAGTCGTACGGACCAAGAACGATACAGCACCGGCCGCTTTCTCCTCTACCTTGGAGATGGAAGAGAGATTGCACATCTTAGCGATTACGGCGTTGAACGCCTCATTGTGCTCACCCACGATCTGCAATTCCAGCGCATCCTTATTCGGTATATTCTTTTGCAAACGAATGGTACGGACACCACCAACGATCTCTTTCACGATCTCGAAAGCATCCAAATAAGCGCTATCCGCAACAGCTACTTCCGGCATTTGGGCAACCATCAAGCTCTCACCTTCCTTACGAGGCTCAAGGGCTTGCCATAATTCCTCGGTAATAAACGGCATGAAAGGATGAAGCAAACGAAGCAAGGCATCGAAGAAACCTAACGTAGCCTCATAAGTAGCCTTGTCGATCGGCTGCTGATACCCCGGTTTTACCATCTCCAGATACCATGAGGAGAACTCATCCCAGAACAATTTATAGACAGCCATCATCGCTTCGCTCAGACGATATTTACTGAAAGAGTCGTCTACCTCGGCAATCGTCTTATCCAGCTGCATCTTGAACCATTTCACGGCGATAGCGGAAGCCTCCGGCTGAGCGATCGTATCGTCTACCGTCCAGCCCTTCACCAAGCGGAAAGCATTCCATATCTTATTATTGAAGTTACGTCCTTGCTCACACAAAGCATCATCGAAAGGAATATCATTTCCGGCAGGAGCCGCAAGCATCAAGCCCATACGCACGCCGTCCGCACCGTATTGCTCGATCAATTGCAACGGATCGGGAGAGTTTCCTAAAGATTTGGACATCTTACGTCCCAGCTTATCGCGAACGATACCCGTAAAGTAGACGCTCTTGAACGGCATTTTCCCTCTGTACTCATAGCCGGCCATAATCATACGGGCTACCCAGAAGAAGATGATATCCGGTCCGGTTACCAAATCACTGGTCGGATAGTAATAATTGATTTCCTCGTTATCCGGGTTATTGATACCGTCGAACAGGGAGATCGGCCACAACCAAGAGGAGAACCAAGTATCCAATACGTCCTCGTCCTGACGCAAATCAGACATGGTCAGATTCGGGTTACCACATTTCTCTTTCGCCAGTTCCAAAGCTTTCTCTTCCGTCTCGGCTACCACGTAACCACCTTCCGGCAAGAAGTAAGCCGGGATACGGTGTCCCCACCAAAGCTGACGGCTGATACACCAGTCCTTGATATTCTCCATCCAATGGCGGTAGGTGTTCTTGAACTTCGGCGGATAGAACTTGATATCGTCCTTCATGACCGGCTCCAAGGCGATCTGGGCTAGATGTTCCATCTTCAAGAACCATTGCATAGACAATTTCGGTTCGATAGGCACGTTCGTACGCTCCGAGAAACCCACCTTGTTCTCGTAAGCCTCTACCTTCTCCAAAAGACCGGCGTTACGCAAGTCTTCCTCGATCTGCTTGCGGACATCGAAACGATCCATGCCCACATACAGGCCGGCAGCCTCGCTCAACGTACCGTTATCGTTAAATATATCGATAGAAGGCAAATTATATTTCTCGCCCAACATATAGTCGTTTACATCGTGCGCGGGGGTCACTTTCAAACAGCCCGTACCGAACTCCATATCCACGTAATCATCCTCGATCACCGGAATCTCACGGCCTACCAGCGGAACGATCACTTTCTTTCCTCTCAGATGTTGGTTCTTCGGGTCGTTCGGGTTGATACACATCGCCGTATCTCCCATAATCGTCTCCGGACGGGTAGTGGCGACAATGGCGTATCCCTCCTCGCCTACGATCTTATAGCGAAGATAGTACAACTTACTATGCTCTTCCTTATAGATAACCTCCTCATCGGACAGGGCCGTCAACGCCTTAGGGTCCCAATTCACCATACGCACGCCCCGGTAGATCAAGCCCTTCTTATATAGATCGACAAAAACCTTGATGACGCTTTCCGAACGTTTCTCGTCCATCGTGAACGCCGTACGATCCCAATCGCAGGAAGCCCCCAATTTACGAAGCTGCTTCAAGATGATGCCGCCATGCTCTTCTTTCCATTCCCAAGCGTGACGCAAGAACTCGTCGCGAGTCAGATCGGTCTTCTTGATTCCTTGCCCGGCCAAACGATTCACCACTTTCGCCTCCGTAGCGATCGAAGCATGGTCCGTACCCGGTACCCAACAAGCGTTCTTACCCATCATACGGGCACGGCGAACCAAGATATCTTGGATCGTATTGTTAAGCATATGTCCCATGTGCAATACGCCGGTGACGTTAGGGGGCGGGATTACAATCGTATACGGCTCACGACCGTCTGGCTTTGACTTAAAGAAGCCGTTATCCAACCAATACTGATACCACTTCCCCTCTACTTCAGCGGGATTGTACTTACTAGCGATTTCCATATTTTTATAACTAATTAGTCTTTACACATTTCTCGATCCGCGAAAGTACAAAAAATATAGACAAAAAACGCTGAGCATCGGGAAATATAGTCGGCCGAGACAATAGGTATTCTCTCTCGGATACGCCACTATTCTATAAACCACGACATGGTTTGTACAGACCAAGTCGTGGTTTATACAGATCACGACGTGATTTATAAAGACCACGCCGCTATTTTGAAAATAGAGTGAATGGCAATTACTTTTACATCCGGGGATTTGAAGGTTTATTCCTATAACAAGCAAACTATTTATAACGGTTTTTCTATTCCACGCTATTGCAGTTTCGCGTAAATGCCTGTATCTTCGCGTACTATAAAAAATAGATATGAGAAAGCGATCTGAGTATAAAGGAGGGGATAATCGACGTAAACCCTCTAAAGAACGACAGGTAACGGTGGGTGAAAGTAACACTTTGCTACCTTTCCTGTTCGAGTTATTAAAAGAACAAAGCCGTTCATCCGTGAAAGGATTATTGAGCAGGGGACAGATCTCGGTAAACGGGAAAGTCACCCGGCAGTTCGATGCCCCGCTGAACCCTAACGATACGGTCGGGATCAACTATGGAAGAGGGAAGGTGGAATTCAACAATCCGTTACTTAGAATTGTTTGGGAAGATGATGACCTCATCGTGATCAACAAGCGGGAAGGTTTGCTATCCGTATCTACCGATCGTATCAAAGAGCGTACGGCCTACCGTATCCTGAGCGATTACTTGAAAGAATGCGACCCTCGCAACAAGATATTCGTCTTGCACCGTCTGGACCGAGACACATCGGGTATCATGATGTTCGCCAAGAACCAGAAGGTAAAAGAGCAACTACAGTCCAACTGGAGCGAGGCTATCACGCAACGGACCTACGTGGCCGTGATAGAGGGACGGCCGGAGAAAGACACGGATTTGATCGTATCCAACCTCGTGGAGAACAAGCATATGCAAGTGTACGTGACACAAGATGGTGACGGGAAGGAAGCGATCACACGCTACCGACTCCTGCAAACGAACAATCGTTATTCGCTCGTGGAACTCGATCTGGAGACGGGACGCAAGAACCAAATCCGTGCGCAGATGCAATCCATCGGGCATCCGATAGCCGGAGACTCTAAATATGGGGCGGAGACAAATCCTGCCGGACGCTTGATGCTCCATGCCCGCAGGCTCTGTTTCATCCATCCGGTAACAGGCGAGGAGATGCGCTTCGAGACACGGATCCCGGAGAAATTCACATCGACAGCAAAGTAATCTATCAATAAAGGACAAAAAATGAAGAAACTCATCAGTTCGATCATGCTGGCGCTAATAGCGCTGGTAGCGCAGGCGCAAATACTTACGCCTGTCAAGTGGAAAATTAAACTAGACGACAAGGGCGGCGCACCCGAGAAAGAGATCGTCTTTACCGCCACGGCGGACAAAGGTTGGCACCTGTATGACATGAACCTGCCGGAAGGAGGTCCTGTTTCTACATCTTTCACATTCGAGACATTGAATGGAGCTGAACTGATCGGTCAACCGGTTCCTTCGGTAAAGCCGACCACGGTTTACGACGAGCAATTTGCCATGAATCTTCGTTGGTATCCGGGTACGGTATCGTTCACCCAAAAACTAAAGGTTACCGATCCCGCTAAATTCAAGGCGGAGGGCGAGGTGGAATTTATGGCTTGTAATGACGAGACTTGTCTTCCCCCGGATCAAATACCTTTCTCTTTCGATAAGAAAAGTATCCATGTAGATCCAGCTCTGGCAGCTAACAGCTCGACTACAGAGGTGGATAAAGAGGACGCCACGGCCATACAGCCGGATACGCAAGTCGTAGCGGAAGAGGCCAGCGAGTTGAACACTCCGGACCCTGCCGCTAAAGAGACACCGGCTACGACATCTCCTAAAGCGTCCGACAGCTTAACCGACAGCCCGAATCTTTGGTCTCCGGTGATCGACCAATTGAAATCGTTCGGCGACTCTACGGTATCTGCGGCAGATACCTCTTGGTTATTCATCTTCTTCGCAGGTTTCTTAGGTGGTTTGATCGCCTTATTGACTCCTTGCGTTTGGCCGATGATCCCTATGACGGTTAGCTTCTTCCTGAAACGTACGAAAGATCGTAAGAAAGCGATTCGCGACGCTATCACCTATGGGTTATCTATTATCGTAATCTATTTGGTGATGGGCTTGTTGATCACCGGTATCTTCGGAGCGAGCGCATTGAATGATTTATCAACGAACGCGATCTTTAATATCCTGTTCTTCTTGCTGTTGGTAGTATTCGCAGTCTCCTTCTTCGGAGCCTTCGAGCTGGTATTACCTGCGTCATGGACTAGCAAATTGGATAGCAAGGCCGATTCGACGACCGGCGTATTGAGTATTTTCTTTATGTCGTTTACGTTGGTATTGGTATCTTTCTCTTGTACGGGCCCGATTATCGGAACCTTGTTGGTACAGGCCGCTTCTATGGGTACGGCGGTAGGACCGGCTATCGGTATGTTCGGTTTCGCCTTGGCGTTATCCATCCCGTTCAGCGTCTTCGCCATCTTCCCGAATATGCTGCAAAGTATGCCGAAATCCGGCGGATGGTTGAATTCCGTGAAGGTCGTATTGGGCTTCTTGGAGTTGGCCTTGGCCTTGAAGTTCCTTTCCGTAGCGGACTTAGCGTATGGTTGGCGTTTACTAGACCGTGAGGCTTTTATCGTGCTTTGGATCGTGATCTTCAGTTTATTGGGTGTTTACTTATTAGGAAAGATCAAGTTTAGCCATGATAGCGAAGTAAAATATGTATCTGTTCCTCGTCTGTTTATGGCGATTATCTCTTTCGCTTTCGCCATTTACATGGTTCCGGGACTTTGGGGCGCTCCGTTAAAGGCGATCAGCGCATTCGCTCCTCCGTTGTATACACAAGATTTCAATCTATACAAAAACGAGGTACACGCCGCATTCGACGATTATGAATCCGGTATGGCTTATGCCAAGAAGGTAAATAAACCCGTCATGATCGACTTCTCCGGTTTCGGTTGCGTAAACTGCCGTAAGATGGAGGCTTCCGTTTGGACGGATCCTAAGGTGAAGCAAATGCTAGAAAATGATTACGTGCTAATCACTCTCATGGTAGACGATAAGACGAAACTCCCGCAACCCATCGAGATCCAAGAGAACGGAAAGACTCGTAAGCTGAAGACGATCGGTGATAAATGGAGTTATTTGCAACGAAGCAAGTTCGGTTCTAATGCCCAGCCATTCTACATCTTATTGAATGACGAGGGACAGCCGCTCGGACCTTCATACGCATTCAATGAGGATGTTTCCAAATACATCCAGTTCCTTCAAAACGGATTGAAAGAATTCAAGAAAGAACAACAATAAAACAAACAGAGGGCCGGGTTCTACCCTGCCCTCTTTCTTTTACAATCATTATAGAATAAGTAAATAATATGGCAACTAGAGAAGAGAAGATGGAAGCCTTCGGGCAATTACTCGACATTCTGGATGAATTACGGGTAAAATGCCCTTGGGATCGTAAACAGACAAACGAGAGCCTCCGCACGAATACGATCGAGGAAACCTATGAACTATGCGAGGCCTTGATGCGTGAGGATAACACAAACATAAAAAAAGAATTAGGAGACCTGTTATTGCACATCGTCTTTTACTCCAAGATCGGCGAGGAAAAAGAAGCTTTCGATATCAAGGATGTCTGCGACAGCCTTTGCCAGAAACTGATTTACCGCCATCCACACGTATTCGGAGATACCTCCGCCGATACCGCTCAAAAGGTAGAGCAAAGCTGGGAGCAGCTTAAGTTGAAAGAAAAGGGGGGTAACAAAACCGTACTGGAGGGTGTTCCCGCTTCCCTCCCATCCGTAGTAAAAGCGCATCGTATCCAAGATAAGGCCCGTAACGTAGGTTTCGACTGGGAACAACGTGATCAAGTATGGGATAAGGTACAGGAGGAATTTAATGAGTTGAAAACCGAGATAGACAGGATGGACGCAGATAAGATGGAAGCTGAGTTCGGAGATCTCTTCTTTAGCTTGATCAACGCTGCCCGCCTATACAAAATAAATCCGGACAACGCATTGGAACGCACGAACCAGAAGTTTATCCGCCGTTTTAATTATCTAGAGGAGCACACGATCCAAGAAGGTCGTTCCTTGAAAGATATGACATTGGAGGAAATGGATCAACTGTGGAATGAAGCCAAGGCCAAAGGCTTATAAAGCAAGGATAAGGGCAAAACAAAAGGGGAACCGACATCACGTCGCCACCCCTCCCTTAACTTAAACGCCAAAACTAAATCTAAACAAAAAACACAAATAATGATAATATTTTACTTTTTCTGTTTTTCTTCCTTTTTATTGTCCCGACCACTCTTCATGAAATTCCGGACAAACTTATATTCCGCATTTCGGTACTTATAGACCTTTTCGGGAGAAAGTATCTTCTTGAATCTCTCAAAATACTCTTTTTCCAACTGTGCCTCTTTTATCTCAACATCCAGACATTCGTCTATCACTTTGTTATAATCAGCATCTGTCGGATTCTCCTTATGTCGAATTTCTTTTGATAACTTACGACATTCACGACCTACCTCAAATTTTTTCTGTCGCAACTCATTGCATAAAGGAATAAATTGTGCAGCTTCCTCAGGTGTAAGGCCAACTTCAGCCGTAATAAAAGCATTCCGCCTTGCTTCGAATGCCTCTCTATCAAAATGTCTTTGCTCTTTCTTCTCTTGTGCCGTAGCATTGAAAGAGAGTAGAACCGAAATCGCTACAAATGTAATGAAAAATATTTTATTCATACAAGTATTATTACAAAAATCTTCGATAAAATTACTATTTTAAACTTTATTCAGAATAGGAAAGTTCCTCATCTAAGAGATAATTGGCGTACTGAGCTTCCAAATACTCCAAATACTCCTCATCTTCTTCCGCTTCAATAGCGTCTAAAGCCGTTGTCGGGACTTCCGTCCGGACCAGTAAAGAATCAGACGCAGTACTACCATCGGAACCGTTTATTCCCACGATAGCCTTGAAAAACAAACCAAGACCAGCGAATACCGCAGCCATGTACAACCACGGACGAACACGATCCATCAAGGAAATCCGTTTCGCCCTCTCCTCCTGCTTCTCGGGGAGCTGACTCATGATCCGCTCCGTAAGCCCTTCCATATACCCTTCCGGTACAGTGAAAGGATTAGTTCCTTTCAAGCGATCTAGGTTGTTTTCTTCTTTTTTCATACTTTTTCTCTTTTTATATTGCTTTGACAGCGATTCGGGCAAAAGGTTTAAACCTCTTTTGTTAAAAACTCCTCGATTTTTTTCACCGCATGATGATACGAGGCCTTCAAAGCCCCGACAGAGGTACCTAGTATCTCGGACATCTCCTCGTACTTCATCTCCTCGTTATACTTCATATTGAAAACCAAGCGTTGTTTCTCCGGCAAGGTAAGAATAGCGTTTTGCAATCTTACCTGTATCTCGTCACCATCGAAGTATTCATCACCTTTCAAACGATCCAGCAAAAAGGTATCCGCATCGTCGATAGATACGTTATTCATATTTCGCTGTTTATTCAGGAAAGTAATGCACTCGTTGATCGCGATCTTATAAAGCCATGTAGATAATTTGGCCTCACCACGAAAAAGCTCGATGTTCGTCCAAGCTTTCAAAAATGTATTTTGGAGTAAGTCGTTCGCATCCTCATGATCCAGTACCATCTTTCGTATATGCCAATACAACTTCTCGCCATACAAGCTTACGACCTTGGCGAAGGCCTCACGTTGTCGGGCCGGGTCCCGAAGCTGTACTACAATTTCGTCTTCTGTATAGGATTGCATTTTTTCTATTTTGGGAAGTGCCCAGAACAGGACTCGAACCTGCACGATCGCAAAACCACTCGCACCTGAAACGAGCGCATCTACCAATTCCGCCACCTGGGCTTTTTTTAATCATTCTGAAGCGCAACCTATCGGTATTGCGCATACAAAGGTAATCGTTTTTTCCAATTAGCAAGCAAATGAAAATAAAAAAAGCGACCGTCCCTTCCGGAACGGCCGCCCATATCATTAATCACGGGAGTCGATTACATCATACCACCCATTCCGCCGCCCATACCCGGATTCATCGGAGGCATAGCAGGAGTCTCTTCTTTTTTCTCAGCGATCACGCACTCAGTAGTCAAGAACATACCTGCGATAGAAGCAGCGTTCTCCAATGCTACGCGAGTTACCTTAGCTGGGTCGATTACACCAGCCTCGCACAAATTCTCGAAACAGTCCTTACGAGCGTTGTAACCGAAGTCGCCCTTGCCTTCCTTCACTTTCTGAACGATAACGGCACCTTCCTTACCAGCGTTAGCTACGATCTGGCGAAGCGGCTCCTCGATAGCGCGCTTAACGATCTCGATACCTGTAGTCTCGTCCTCGTTGTCACCCTTCATACCTTCCAATGCATCGATAGCACGGATATAGGCAACACCACCACCGGGCACCGTACCTTCTTCGATAGCGGCACGAGTTGCGTGTAATGCGTCATCCACACGGTCTTTCTTCTCTTTCATCTCAACCTCAGAAGGAGCACCTACGTAAAGAACAGCTACACCGCCGGCCATCTTAGCCAAACGCTCTTGCAATTTCTCTTTATCATAATCAGATGTCGTATTCTCCATCTGGATCTTGATCTGGCCGATACGAGCTTGGATAGCCTCCTTGTCACCAGCACCATTTACAATGGTAGTGGTATCTTTGTCTACCGTGATCTTCTCAGCGGTACCTAGCATATCCATTGTAGCACCTTCCAATTTCAAACCTTTCTCCTCAGAGATAACCGTACCGCCTGTCAATACAGCGATATCTTCCAACATAGCCTTACGACGGTCGCCGAAGCCCGGAGCCTTAACAGCGCAGATCTTCAAGGAACCACGCAGACGATTCACTACCAATGTAGCCAAAGCCTCGCTGTCGATATCCTCAGCGATGATCAAAAGAGGACGTCCGCTCTGTACGGTCGGCTCAAGGATAGGAAGAAGGTCTTTTAATACGGAGATCTTCTTGTCATAGATCAAGATATACGGATTCTCCATCTGGCACTCCATCTTCTCTGTATCCGTTACGAAGTACGGAGAGATATAACCGCGGTCGAACTGCATACCCTCAACTACGTCAACTGTAGTTTCAGTACCTTTAGCTTCCTCAACCGTGATAACACCTTCAGTCTTCACACGTTGCATAGCCTCCGCGATCAACTTACCGATAGCCTCGTCACCATTTGCGGAGATCTTCGCTACATGCTCGATCTTCTCGAACTTATCACCTACAGCCTCAGCTTGGTTAGCGATGCTCTCTACAACCTTAGCGACAGCCTTGTCGATACCACGTTTCAAATCCATCGGGTTCGCTCCGGCAGTAACGTTCTTTAAACCGACACCAATGATAGACTGAGCCAAAACCGTAGCTGTAGTCGTACCGTCACCGGCGTTATCGTTTGTCTTGGAAGCCACTTCCTTAACTAATTGAGCACCCATGTTCTCGAACGGGCAAGTCAACTCAACTTCTTTAGCAACCGTTACACCATCTTTCGTGATGTGAGGAGCTCCGAATTTCTTCTCGATAATTACGTTACGACCTTTCGGGCCTAATGTTACCTTAACAGCATTAGCCAACTCATCCACACCTTTCTTCAAAAGGTCGCGGGCATCCATATCGTATTTAATCTCTTTTGCCATGATTGTATCTCTTTTTAATATTGTTGTTTATAAAAATGAATTAGATAATAGCTAAAACGTCTGCTTGGCGCATGATCAAGTATTTCTCACCGTCTAGTTCGATTTCCGTACCTGCATACTTACCATACAATACGTTATCACCAACCTTTACAACCATCTCCTCGTCTTTCGTTCCGTTACCTACGGCTACAATCTCACCCTTTAAAGGTTTTTCCTTTGCTGAGTCAGGAATAATAATTCCACCTAATGTTTTCTCTTCCGCAGCGGCCGGCTTAATCAGCACGCGGTCTGCTAATGGTCTAATGTTCATTTTCTTGGTATTTTAAATGTTAATAATATTACTTTTTTAGTTATGAACTTTATGTTCACGCCTAAGCCTATGCGAATAGTGTGCCAAACGAATTCACCCGGGTTCGACTGACAATATTTCGGACGAAATGGACAAATATCCGAAGAGATAACTGACAACTTGTCTTTTTGCATCTCTCAAAAGGATAATCAATCGACCAGCAGCGTATTCATGGAATATGCTTTTACGATCGGAGTATAGACTCGATCGCCGATGCGAATGGAAAGAGAATGATCATCACTGGTCTCATTGGCGATAATCAAGGCGATACTGTTATCCGGGTTACGGAATGCCAGCAGATTCGTATAAGCTCCTTCCGTTTCTAATTTATATGCACCGGGCTGGACATAATGGCTGACATGTTTCATCACGTAGTATTCCGGAGTATATCGATAGCTCTTGGTTTGCGGATCTACGACAACCAATGAGTTTTGCGCCCATCCCCAACGACTGATCCCTCCATTTTCCAAAGATATATTCCAATACATATAGGCAGAAACGCCATTATCCAGAAAATGTCGCATCAACCCCCAAGAATACATGGCACCCTTCCAATCGTTCTTGCCATCTCCACATTCTTGCTCGGTTTGGTAAAGCTTCAACCCGGGATAACGTTTGTGGATTCCGGCGATAGCTCCCTTACCCGCCCATTGGAAACCGACACCTTTTACATATTTACCACTAGCGGGATCTGTCAATACCGTATCAACAAGCGACTCATTCGCACGTTCCATCGTGCCGAACATAATATCCACTCCTTGAACCTGCATGGCCGGCCCGAGATAATTACCGATAAAATTAGCCAAAGAAGCCGATGTCCAACAACAACTCGGGAATATTTGCGCAGAGTTGAACTCGTTCTGGGGCATTATGGCAAAGATTGGAATTCCGTGTTTCTTATAGGCCTCGATAAATTTAGAGAAATAGAGGGCATAGGCTTTCAGGTAAAGAGAGTCTTGGATAAACATATCCGTACCTTCATGGCCGACCTTATCGGCCGACAAACCATTTCGATACTTCTCGTCATAATTCTCACCCGTATAGGCAGAGGCATAGTGTTTGTTATATTTCATCCAAGCGGGAGGGCACCACGGGGAAGCCCACAAGCGTAAGTCTGGCTGATACTTTTGGGCGTTCTTGATAAAAGGGATCAACGTTTGTTGGTCATTGGCGATGGTAAAATGTTCCATCATGAAATCACCGTCTACCTCGTCATACGAATACCAATCACGGGAAAAATCATTTGCTCCTACAGGCATCCGGCAAATCGTGAAGTTGGCTCCGACTCCGGGGAAAAAAAGCTCTTCCATGATTTCCTCACGTACACTTGGCTCCAGCTTACTCAAGGAAAGCCAACCTAATTCATTAAAACAGGCTCCGAAACCATCAATTTGTTGTTGATGCTTTTCTGTTAGAATTGTTATATCAATATTAGGTATCGTATCCGCAAGGGCGGAGATCAGATCGGGTTGCTCAGCCCAAGGGGTATTCTCGGTTGTCGTTACCCACTCGGCCCGGGGGGTGAAAGAGCAGGAAGAAAGGTATAAAGATATTGAGAGTATAAAAACAGGTATTTTCATGGTCGTTTCATTAATTTATAAGTTTAGAACCATTTAAACACGGACTACACGGATGACACGGAACACACGGATAAATACTAATACCGTGTCATCCGTGTAGTCCGTGTTCCATAATCCACTATTCTCTAAAAGCGTTCTATCAGCTCCTCGATAGTCACAAGGGTTTGCTCACCCGTGAGCATATTCTTTAAGTTGATTTTATTCTCGGCCATCTCATTCTCTCCGACTATCGCAACGAACGGGATTTTCTTAGCGTCCGCATATCCCATTTGCTTTTTCATCTTAGTAGACTCAGGATATAGCTCTGTACGAATCCCCGCCTTACGAACCTTAGCGATCAGCGGCAATAAATGAATCTCCTCTTTCTGTCCGAAGTTCACGAATAGAAGCTGTGTAGTCTTCAAAGATCCTTCCGGATATAAATCCAATTGGTTCAATACATCAAAGATACGATCAGCGCCGAAAGAGAAACCGACACCAGATACGCCTTCCATGCCAAATACCCCTGTCAGGTTGTCATAGCGACCACCACCCGTGATACTACCGATCTGTACGTCCAAGGCTTTCACCTCGAAAATCGCACCTGTATAATAGTTTAAGCCGCGAGCTAATGTCAGATCAAGCTCTAATTCCGCACGGATTGACGTATGAGAGATGCGCTCCAAAATAAAATCCAATTCGGCTACACCTTTCAAACCAGTCTCAGACGCAGATAATACCTCTTTCAAGGTAGCGATCTTTTCTTGATTTGAACCCTGCAGCATAATGATCGGCTGCAAACGCTCGATCGCCTCCTCGGGTAAACCCTTGGAACGAAGCTCTTCATTCACGTTGTCCAAGCCAATCTTATCCAGCTTGTCGATAGCTACCGTAATGTCTACGATCTTATCCGCCTCGCCTATGATTTCGGCAATACCGGAAAGGATCTTACGATTGTTCATCTTGATACACACACGAATGCCAAAACGATGGAACACCTCGTCCATAATCTGGATCAGTTCCACCTCATTGATCAAGGAATCAGAACCCACAACGTCGCCATCACATTGGTAGAACTCCCGGTAACGTCCCTTTTGCGGACGATCGGCACGCCAAACCGGTTGGATCTGGTAACGTTTGAACGGAAAACTGATCTCATTACGATGTTGTACCACGTAACGAGCGAACGGAACGGTCAAATCATAACGCAAGCCTTTCTCACAAGCCTTAGCAGCAAATCTCAACGGGTTCTTTTCCATTAACTCCTCATCTGAGATGCCCGCGAAACAATCTCCGGAATTCAATATCTTGAAAAGGAGCTTATCCCCTTCCTCGCCATATTTACCCATCAATGTAGAAAGGTTTTCCATGGCAGGAGTCTCTATTTGCTGGAAGCCATACAAGTGAAATACTTCACGGATCGTGTTGAATATATAATTACGTTTCGCCATTTCCTCCGGCGAAAAGTCCCGGGTACCTTTGGGTATGGAAGGTTTTTGCATGATCTTATGTTTTAAATGATTATTCTGTCCGCAAAGGTAATGTTTTTGCTCGAAATAAATAAGAAAATAACAATGCCCACTGTAAGGAGCTTACAATCGCAGTTATAAGCATCTTACAATGGGCATTCAAACATCCTTACAATGGGCATCCATGGAAAGCCTCTTCCGAGGCTTATCAATCCCGGCTTCTTCCCCCCAAGAATATCATTATATAATATAATAATGTAGCAAGCGAACCTAACGCGGCGACCACGTACGTATAAGCAGCGGAACGTAAAGCATCCTCTGCCTTATCATGCGTATAAGCATTTGTTATACCGGCATTGCTCAACCACGCTAAAGCACGTTGGCTGGCATTGATCTCGACCGGAAGCGTGATAAAGCTAAATAGCGTAGTCGTAGCGAACAAGATTATACCGAATAACAATAACTGAGGAAACGTATGCAATAATAACATACCACCCAACAACACCCATGTCATGATATTAGAGGCGAAACTAACAACCGGAACCAAGGCCGAACGCATTCTCAACGGAGCGTAAGCGGTAGCATGCTGCACAGCGTGACCGCACTCATGGGCGGCAACCGCAGCGGCGGCGATACTATTGCTATAATAAACCGACTCACTCAAGTTCACCGTCTGGTTAGCGGGATTGTAATGGTCCGTCAGATGTCCGGGTGTAGAAATCACCTTTACATCATAGATACCATTGTCATGCAACATCTTCTCAGCGACATCTTTTCCTGTCATGCCATTCGGCATAGGGATTTTCGAATACTTCTCAAACTTGCCCTGAAGGCGGGATGACACCAGCCAACTCAATAGCGCAAATCCAATAAATATAATCCAATACATACTCATAAATTTCTATCTTATTTAGTTTTATAAAACAACGACAAAAAGTTTGCCAAAGACAAAAATGGCAGGAGACACCCCTTGAGGAATGTGGTCTTCTGCCATTTTGTACGATTTATAACGAGTTTATTCTTCTGTATATCTGACAATCGTCTGTTCACGATCCGGTCCTACGGAAACGATCTTCACAGGCACACCCAGTTCTTCCTCCAAGAAAGAAAGGTAAGCGTTGAACTCCTCCGGGAACTCATCCTCGCTCTGCATCTTCGTCATGTCCGTCTTCCAACCCGGTAATTCCACGTATACAGGTTCGATCGTATCATCGATCTCATACGGGAACTCATTAGTCTCGACACCATTCATCTTATAAGCCACACAAGCCTTGATCGTATCGAAGGTATCCAACACATCACTCTTCATCATGATCAATTGGCTTACACCGTTGATCATCACGGCATATTTCAAGGCTACCAAATCAATCCAGCCACAACGACGTTTACGTCCCGTAACCGCACCGAACTCATGGCCTAATTGACCGATCTTATCTCCCACCTCATCAAACAACTCGGTCGGGAACGGACCGCTACCTACACGTGTACAATAAGCCTTGAAGATTCCATATACCTCACCGATATTCCGGGGAGAAACACCCAGTCCCGTACAACATCCGGCACAGATCGTGTTAGAGGAAGTCACGAATGGATAAGAACCGAAGTCTATATCCAGCATCGTACCTTGAGCGCCTTCCGCCAAGACCGACTTACCTTCCTTCAAATAGTTATTGATGACATGCTCGCTATCAATCAATTTGAATTGTTTGAGATAGTTCAAGGCCTCCATCCATTGAGCCTCCATCTCGGTTATATCATATTCATAGTTCAATGAACGCAAGATCGCTTCATGTTTTGCTTTAGCGGCCGCATATTTCTCTTCGAAGTTATGCAATAAATCGCCCACACGAACACCGTTACGGCTAATCTTATCCGTATAAGTCGGGCCGATACCCTTTCCAGTCGTACCGATCTTTCCGGAACCTTTTGCGGCCTCGTAAGCGGCATCCAAGATCCGGTGAGTAGGTAAAATTAGGTGAGCTTTCTTAGAGATATAAAGCTGCTTGGTGATATCGTGACCACTCGCTGCCAATGATTCCGCTTCCTGCTTGAACAATAACGGGTCCAGAACGACACCGTTACCGATTACGTTTATTTTTCCACCTTGGAAAATACCGGAAGGAATCGAACGTAACACATACTTTTCCCCGTTAAACTCCAATGTATGTCCGGCATTAGGGCCTCCTTGAAAACGAGTTACCACATCGTAATTCGGAGTCAGCACATCGACAACCTTGCCTTTGCCCTCGTCGCCCCATTGCAATCCTAACAAAACGTCTACTTTCATCTTTTCTATATTTATTATAGGCTATTAATATTCTTATTTAACTGACCTCTGCTGCTTAAACTTGCATTTACTGCACAGGCCATAAATGTACAAACAATAATACTCCGGCGTAAAACGAGAGACTTTCAAGTTTCTCATATCCGCTTTCAACGCACTATTTCGCAGCTCCCGCATGGTCCCGCATCTCGTACAAACCAAATGCAAATGCGTATCAGCATAAATCCTCAACTCATATTGCACCGACTGGACGGTTATTTGATGACGCACCACCAAACCGGCATCAACCAGTACATCCAACGTATTATAGAGTGTTGCCTTACTGACATGGAAGTTGTCTTGCTCCAACCGATCCGAAAGCATACACACATCAAAATGACCGGGAAAAGCACATATCTCCTTGAATATAGCATATCTCTCCTCGGTTTTCCGCAGTTTCTTCTCCGTTAGATATTCGGTAAACAACGCACGTATTTCCGTATAAACTTTCGCTTCCATCTCCTAAAGACCGCACAAACGACAAAGTTAGCGCATTTATTTTAAACGCAAAGCCTTACCGATAATATTCAAACTCGAATTTTAATTCATTATAGATTTCTTGTAATTCCGGCGTGTTTCCCGCAGCCTCCTGAAATTCCTTGAAACCGTCTAGGATCCTTTCCGCATTCCCCTCGGATTGACGCCCATAAAACTTCATGGCTTGAATAGACGCTTGTTTCTCTTTCAGCGTAGATTTAAAATCCTTAGTCTCCGCTAGACTACTTAAGGTTTCTGCCAAGAAAGATCCTAAAACCACAGAAGATAAGCTGCCACCTCGCTTGAAATTCTCGGCCCAAGTAAGAAAGGCGACCGTGCGAGCGAACTCATTTTTCTTATCAGCAACCAGATCAGACGTGAAGTCCTCCATATAAGGCAGATGAACGAACAAGTTCCGGCAACAATGCTCCGCGATCTCTAAATAAGGAATCTCCTTGACCCAACGTTTCGCCTCATCCAAAGGCAACGTCTCGGCGGGTTGGAGAAAGGTCGCCAATATCTTAAACTCACGGATGTCTTCTTTCCATAAAGCCGCCGCTAGCTCTCCATTCGGTTTATGCTTACGGGCGATTCCCTTTATTTCGGGGTACGGAACCCCGAAATTTAACTTATATACGATACCTTTCTCACGCATACTCGTAGAAATCACCCCGTTCATCGCCAAACGAAGTTCCTTACGGATCTCCCTTATCTCGTCTTGTAAACTTTCCATCTATTAATTATTATAAGTCGGCAAGAAAGAATAATCACGGCCATAACGAAGCATCTGATCTGTATAACCTTCCGTGTAGTCCAAGACAATATCAGTAACCTCACCGTTAGAGTTCTTTACCTCTTTCATCACAGGATTGACAAAACCTTTATAGGGAGCCAAGTTTAACTTAGCATAGCGCTCCAAGACCTCCGCATGCAGCTCCGGATCTACTTTCACGCCGTATCCTTCAACAAGATTCTTTCCGGCCGCATAGTCACCCTCACTCTTGATACGTTGAATCTCAGCAAGCAATGTCCCAAACAACTCACGTAACCTCGGATAGTCATTCACAACCACATAGGTCTTGCCATCCCGTTTTTTCAGTTCGATCACATTCGCTTCCTTCCCTTTCTCGTAAGCCCACTTAGCGATCAACTGACGGTTACGCATATGCGCCTCTTCTACATTCTTGCCTAGCTCGATGCGAACCAACTGGGTCATCAAGCCATTCATTATATATTTATAGTATTCCGATTTATAAGCCTCGCCGTCCGGAAGCAATCCCAGTTCCACCAGCTTTGGATCTGCCAAATAATACAGGCCAAACAAATCCGCACGGGTTTCCTCCAGTGTAGAGCTATAGGCTTTCAGCGCATCCGGGTCCGTATTTTCCAGCAATTTACCGGAACCATGTCCCAGACACTCATGTAAATCCGTATGTAGATTATCCGTTAAGAAACCGTACTGCCTCATACCGTTCCGCTCCACGTCACTCCAAACAAACTCTTCGCTAAAGCCATTTCCTTGAGACGCCTTATCATAAGCCTCCGTGATATTCTCTATCGTAACAGACTTCGAGCCATGATCCCTACGAATCCAATCCGCATTTGGCAAATTGATACCGATCGGGGTAGCCGGATAGCAATCACCTCCCAACATAGATACCGTGATTACCTTAGCGCTAACTCCTTTCACCTTCTCTTTCTTGAAACGCTTATCTACCGGAGAATGATCCTCAAACCATTGCGCATTATCACTGATGATTTTTGTACGCTTAGTCGCCTCCTTATTCGTAAAATTCACGGTAGACTCCCAGCTTGCTTTCATTCCTAACGGATCCCCATAAGTCTCGATAAAGCCATTCACAAAATCCACCTCCGAAGCTGTATCCTCTACCCAAAGGATCGAATAAGCATCGAAAGTCTTCAAATCGCCCGTTTGATAATATTCGATCAATTTCCCGATGATCGCTTTCTGCGTATCATTCTCGGCGAAAGGCAAGGCTTGTCGCAATTGATCTACGATTTTTTCTATCGCGGCGGAATAAAGCCCTCCTACTTTCCAAACCTTTTCAACGACCGTACCGTTCTCTTTTACCAAACGGCTATTCAACCCGTAAGAAATCGGGGAAATGGTATCCTTTCCCATTTTCATTTGCGCATAGAAGTCCTCTACCTCTTTTTGACTGATGCCTCCCCCGTAATAATTATTAGAAGAAGCTTTGATCAGATCACCGTCACCGCTTTGTACGCTACGCTTTGGCATAACGCCCGGATCAAAGATTACCGGAGCGATCTCGATCATGAACTGATCCACGTTTTGATTCTCACGAAGAGGTAACTTCTTAGCGTCGATTTGGTGAATACAATCCATCAAGAACTCAGGAGAAAACCCCGGGGCAAACTTGTCCAACGCATAATGATGATGGATACCACTGGAGAACCACACCCGTTTCAAATAGGTTTCCAAAGCCTTGAATTGAGGGTCCTCCCGATCTCCCTTATAATTCGTATAAATAGCCTCCAGTGTCCTGCGGATCGCCAGATTATAGCGTCCATTCTGATCGAAGAATATATCACGTCCCATCAAGGCCGCTTCGGAAAGATGATATAATAGTTGCTTTTGTTGCAAGGACAGGGACTCAAAACCCGGAACTTTATAGCGAAGAATCTCCAGATCAGCGAACTGATCCACTACATAATTGAACTCCTTATCGGAATTTTGAGATGCCGTATCCGACTGTTGGCCTGTACAAGCCGTCATAACCATAGCTGTCATAAGCGATAACATTATTTTTTTCATACTTACTACGATTTGCTTTTCCTATAATATATTACATCTAAAGTACATAGTTTGAAGGCCCGCATTCCAATAAGGGCCAACCGCAAAGATAGAGAATATACAGTCAATATCAAAGGTTTGAGATTTTTTCTCTACTTTTGTAAGTTCAAAAGCAAAGACAAAAAAGAGAATGGAAATAGCGGCATTAGTTTCAGGAGGAGTAGACAGCTCTGTCGTAGTGCATCAACTCAAAGAGGCAGGATACGATCCGACCATCTTCTATATCCGTATCGGTATGGAAGACAAGGATGGCTATATCGATTGCCCGGCGGAAGAGGATATCGAGATCACCTCATATATCGCCCGCAAGTATGGATGCCGGTTCGAGATCGTCTCCCTACACGACGAGTATTGGGATCGGGTGGTAAGCTATACGATCGAATCTGTCAAACGCGGTCTTACCCCTAACCCGGATATGATGTGTAATAAATATATCAAGTTCGGTTGTTTCGAGGAAAAATGGGGCAAGGATTTCGATAAGATCGCTACCGGTCATTATGCCACGACCACGGAGATAGACGGCAAGATATGGCTTTCTACCGCCAAGGACCCGGTAAAAGATCAGACTGATTTCTTAGGGCAAATCACCCGCCTACAGATACAGAAACTCATGTTTCCGATCGGGCATTTAATGAAAAGTGAGGTACGTGCCATCGCCGAGGCCCAGAAATTGCCGAGCGCCAAGCGTAAAGATAGCCAAGGCATTTGCTTCTTAGGCAAGATTAACTACAACGACTTTATAGAGCGTTATTTAGGGAAACGCCCGGGAAAAATCGTGGAACTAGAGACGGGTAAGGTCTTGGGTAAACACAATGGATATTGGTTCCATACGATCGGCCAACGTAAGGGATTGGGATTAAGTGGCGGCCCTTGGTTCGTTATCCAAAAAGACATTAAGCGAAATATCATTTATGTCTCCAACGGCTACGATCCGGAAACGCAATATGGCAAGGTGATTAATATGCAAGGTTTCGATTTCATCACGGAAGATCCATGGGGAGAATTTGAGGGTGAGAAAGAAATCACTTTCAAGATCCGTCATACCCCGGAATTTACGCATGGCTACATCCGTCGTATCGGAGATCTATATCGTGTAGAATCCGACGAAAAGATTCAAGGTATCGCTCCCGGCCAATACAGTGTAATCTACGACAAAGACCATCACTTATGTCTGGGCAGCGGCATGATTATTGATGAGACCAAGTAACGCATATTCAGATTTATTCTAAATAAAAAACGGTCGCCTCAAAAGGAAGCGACCGTTTTTATTTTTCTATCTTATTCTATTAAATAGCATACAAAGAGCTGATAGACTCTCCACTACATACACGACGGATCGCCTCAGCGAACATGTCAGCGACAGATAATACCTTTACTTTCTCGCATTTCTTAGCGTAAGGAATAGAATCCGTAAAGATCATTTCCGCTAAAGCGGACTGATCTACACGAGTAGAAGCCGGATCAGACATCACAGCGTGGCTGGCGATAGCACGAACAGACTTAGCGCCATTCTCCAACATCAAGTTCGCGGCTTTCGTAATTGTTCCGGCCGTATCCACCATGTCATCAACCAAAAGGACATCCAAGCCCGTCACATCACCGATAATACGCATCTCGGCCACCTCATTGGCACGCAAACGAGATTTGTGGCAAATGACCATCGGCAAGCCTAAATACTTAGAATAGCTGCTGGCACGTTTCGTACCACCAACATCCGGAGTCGCGATACACAAGTTATCCAAAGGCAAAGACGTCTTGATATAATCCAAGAATACGGAAGAAGCATATAAGTGATCCACCGGAACATTAAAGAATCCTTGGATCTGATCCGCATGAAGGTCCATCGTAATCAAACGATTGATACCTGCCGTACTCAACATATCAGCGATCAACTTAGCGCCAATAGAAACACGAGGCTTATCCTTTCTATCCTGACGAGCCCAACCGAAGTAAGGGACTACAGCGATGATTGAATGTGCGGAAGCACGTTTAGCCGCGTCAATCATCAGAAGCAACTCCATCAGATTGTCTGAATTAGGGAATGTAGATTGTACTAAGAATACATCTCTACCGCGGATAGACTCTTCATAAGAAACAGAGAACTCACCATCGGCAAAGTGCTGGATATTCATCTGTCCCAGAGGACAACCTAAACTGTTGCAAATTTTCTCTGCAAGATACCGGGAGTTCGTTCCCGAAAACACCAAGAAAGGAGTTTGTGCACTCATTATTCCGAATATTTATCTTAA